>Ga0214471_10002530_pt1 | contig 14324 bp, 14 predicted proteins | sample RVTome_5_FD_207665 | JGI IMG/M metagenome (GOLD analysis project Ga0214471, IMG submission 207665) | Soil microbial communities from uranium-contaminated site in the Upper Colorado River Basin, Wyoming, United States - RVT142D155 | ecosystem: Environmental > Terrestrial > Soil > Contaminated >...
GGTCCAGCGCAATGTTGCCGACGGTCAGGCTGGATAGTTCCGGCCTGACCGGCCCGGATCCGGCCGCCTGGGTGTCTGCGACAGGCAGATTGCTCATGGCCTGAGCCTAGGCAGCCCAGGTTTCGCGATGATTTCAGTAATGTTGCTGTGACGTTACGGACGTTTTAAGTGGGTGTTACGTAGATTCGCGCTGAAACATAAGTAAGAAATTCATTTCATTTCTTGTCAGAGCGTCTGACTCAGACGGGTGAACACGCCCAACCGGCTGTCTGTCGGCCCGCGGGTCATCTGATACCCTTCGTCCAAGGTGCCAAGGCCACGCGTCTACAAGACTCAGGCGATAGTCCTGCGGCAGCGTAAGCTGGGCGAGGCTGACAAGATCGTCACGCTGTACTCCCCCCACTACGGCAAAATCGACGCTGTTGCGAAGGGCGTGCGGCGCACCAAGAGCCGCCTCGCGGGCCATCTCGAACCTCTGACGCTGGGCTCTTACCTCCTGGCTGAGGGCCGCGATCTGGACATCGTCACGCAAGCCGAGACAGTCGAAGCCTTCCCGACGCTTCGTGGCGACCTGGAGCGCATCAGCCGCGGACTCTACTGCGCCGAGCTGGTTGACCGCCTGACGCCGGAGCGCTCCGAGGGGAGCCCGATCTTCCGACTGCTACAGGAAACGCTGGGTTACCTGAACGCGTCTCCGGAGTATGAGACGGTGACGCGGCGCTTTGAGCTGCGCCTCCTCGGCGAGTTAGGCTACCGCCCTTCTCTTATCGACTGCGCGGCTTGTGGCAGCCGCCTCGAGCCGATCGCGAACTTCTGGAGCTCGGACGCCGGCGGCGCCATCTGCCCGTCTTGCGCCGACGACTCGTTGCGACTGGCGCCCCTCAGCGTCAACGCGCTGAAGATGCTGCGCCTGCTACAGCGATCGCCCTATGAGGACGCGGCACGCGTCCGCCTGTCGCCAGACCTGGCCTCGGAGATCGAGATGTGCCTCGGCGATTACGTACATTACGTGCTGGAGCGCGAAGTGCGTAGCGCTGGATTCGTCGAAACCCTGCGCCGCCACCCAGCCACGCCTCGGACAAACACCCCTGCCTGATGCCGGACCAACGCATCCTCATCTTCGACCTTGACGGGACGCTGATCGACACGATGACCCAACTGGCTGACCTGTTCTGCGAAATGCTTCAGCGCGAGCACGGTGTGCCGGCGGATGTCAGCCGGCCGATCTACGTCGAGCTAGCGGGGAAGGGGCCGCGCCCCCAGTTCGAAGCCGTGCTCGCGACGATAGGCCAGCACGACCAGGAACTCGTGGACGGCATCACGGAGCGCTACTGGCAGGTCGCCGAGACCTTCGAGCCGATTGCTTTCCCGGAGACACTCGACGTGCTGAAGCAACTCCACCGCGATGGCCACACGCTTGCAGTCAGCAGCGGCGGCACGACCGCGTCGGTGGAGCGCAAGACGCGACTCACTGGAATCGGCCACCTGTTCAGCCTGGCGCTCGGCACGGACGAGGGCGTCCCCAACATGCGAAAGGGGCCGGGACATTTCGAGTTGCTGCGAAGCGGGCTCGATCTAACCGAGGCTGACCTGCAGGCTCGCGGCGTCTTCGTCGGCGACGCCGTTTTCGATATGCAGGTAGCGCGGGACGCCCGCATCGTAGCCGTGGGGCGCGTCAGTGACGGCAACGGCGAGGCAATGCGGCGGGCGGGCGCGCAACATCTGATCCACGACTTGCGGGAGATGCACGCGCTGCTGCCAGCCTTGTAGATCAAGACGGCGCCGTTTTCGCGTATTATTACTGGACACTTCGTAACGACGAGGGAGAGAACTAATGCCGCTATACGAGTACTACTGCAATAGCTGTGACGGGGTCTTTGAGGAGCTACGCTCCATGCGAGAGGCCTCCGAGCCGCAGCCATGCCCGCTTTGCGACCACGATTCGCAGCGCATCATGCCAACGACGTTTTCCGCTTTCACGTTCCGTGACGGCATGCCGCGCCGCATCCCGGACGACTTCAAGTACTGGCACCACGACGGCCGCAAGACCAAGGCGATGAACAAGGGCGGCGTGCCGATGAACGAGCACTCCGAGCTCTACAAGCCGCCGCCACGGCGCAGGCCCACCGCCGCCGAGCGCAACGACATGCGCGAGATCAATCACCTCAAGGGACGGCACGCCAAGATGATGGCGGAATCGGGCGCGCCCGTTGCCATGGGTCAGGACGGCAAGCCGCTACTCTCGCCGAAGTTCGGCAGCAGCGGTCACCTCTCCCGCAACGACCTCAAAAAGGCCGGCGGCTAACCATCTCGAAGCGCAAAACATCAGAGGCGGCCCGCTGGGCCGCCTCTCTTTTCGTGCCTCGTCGAGTCAGGAGCGGCGATCAGTGACGAAGTGCGCCAGCCCAGCCATCGTCCTCCGAGCCTCGTTCGCCGCTGGCGTGTTGATCCCGGCAAGGATGGGCGACTCGAGCGCGGTTAGCGCCTTGTTACGGAAGTCATGCGCCACGGCGAGCGCTTCGTCCAGGATGTCAGATTCGCGGACCATTTCGACGGCCTGCTGTAGGTCGCGGTCCTTGTTGCGCCCGCCGGCGAAGAACTTCTCAACCGGGTTGCTGGCCGGATGGCGCTCAATCAGGATCAGTGTCGGAAGCGTCAGCGTACCGTTCATCAGGTCGCTGCCCACCGGCTTGCCCATCTCGTCCTCGTCACCGCTGAAGTCGAGGATGTCGTCCATCACCTGGAAAGCCATGCCGATGTTCTCGCCATACTCGCGAAGGGCCAGTGCCTGCTCGTTCGACAACCCGGCGATCATCGCGCCGCCCTGCGCCGATGTGGCGAAAAGCGATGCCGTCTTGCCATAGATGCGGTTGAAGTACTGCATCGTTGACTGGCCGTATTCGTAGGCGCTGAGGTCTTGCTGTAGCTCGCCGCTCGCGATTTCCATCAGCGTTTTCGCGAAGAGCCTGATCACGTCGATGTTGCCAGTGCGTGCCACCAGTTCTGCCGAGTGCGCGAACATATAGTCGCCGACCATGACACTTGCCGCGTTATCGGCGATGGCGTTCGCCGTCGCCTTGCCGCGGCGGGTTGGCGCCGCGTCGATGACGTCGTCGTGAACCAGCGTGGCGGTGTGCAGCAACTCGATAGACGCCGCGAGCGGCACGAGGTGATCGAGGTTGTAGCTGCCCATACGCCCCGCCAGCAGCGTCGTCGCTGGGCGGGCGCGCTTGCCGCCGGCGTCCAGCAGGTGGTCGAGGATGTTGGCCAGGAACGGGAAGTTCTCCGGTCGCAGCGATCGCAGGAGCGTGTCGACGCGGGCGATATCGCGTTGGACGGGGCCATAGAGACCCTCCGACTGCAGCTCTTCGATTGCGGGCGCCGAGGTCAGCGGGGCGTAAGCGCCTATCGGCGCGCCGACGGCGGGACGGCCCAGGCGCTTGACGTACTTGACGGTGCGCCTGCTGAAACCCGCAGGCCCTTCGATTCGCCACGATTCCGCCGCGCGGCTAATCAAGAGTGGTGCAGTCATCCGTGACCTCCAGTTGCATCCGCCATCACAGGCAGACCGAACAGGCGTCGCGCATTCGCGCTGGTGACCTCTCCAATGTAATCCAAATCGACGTCATGAAGAACTGCAATCTGCTTCGCTACTTCCACGACGTAGGCAGGCTCGTTGCGCTTACCGCGATGCGATTGCGGCGCGCCGTATGGCGCGTCGGTCTCGATGACCAGCGATTCGAGTGGCAGCCGGGCAACGACGTCGCGCAGAGGCTGCTGCCTGGGCCGCGTCACGGAAGTGTGGATCGAGATCATGAAGCCAAGCTCGATGTAGCGCTGCGCCTCGTCCATCGTCCCGGTGAAGTAGTGCAGCACGCCCACGGGCCGTTCGCCGAACGCAGGCGCAACGCGGCGGGCCCACGGCTCGAGCTGGTCCGCCGTCGCCTCCCAGGCGTCGCGGCAGTGGACGACGATCGGCATCGTGTGGCGCTCTGCCAGAGTCAGCATGGCGTCCAACGCCGCGACCTGCGCGTCGACAGGTGAGTGCATGCGGTAGAAATCGAGTCCGATCTCGCCCACCGCGACTATGAGCTCGTCATCGAGCAGCACTTCGATCTCGGTCAGGGAGTCCATATCGAGCTTCGAGGCCTCGTGCGGGTGGTAGCCCGCCGTGGCGTAGACGCCGTCATGACGCCGCGCGAGCTCGAGGCCGCTACGGGCCGAAGCCAGGTCGACCGCAGGCAGCACGAGCGTCTTCACGCCCGAGTCTCGGGCGCGCCGGATGACGTCGTCCACGTCATCGGCAAACTCAGGCTCCTGGAGATGGGCGTGCGTATCGACAAATCCGGTCACGCGACGCTCTCCGGGACGTCCAGCTTCTTGAACAACGGCTCCGGCTTCTGCAGAGGTGTTCCTGCCACGGGAGCCTCGGCCGACCATCCCTTCGCATCAATCGCTTCGTCGTGGCCGAGCATGGCGTGCAGCTGTTGCGAGCTGAACGGCAGGTACGGATAGAAGGCGACCTTCAGGCACTCGATGGCGCCGAGCGCCGTGTAGAGCGCGCGCGCCGCGGCCGGCGGGTCGCTTTCGCGCGTCTTCCAGGGTTCCTCCTGGTTGAGATAGCGGTTGGCTTCCTGCGCGTAGCCCAGGGCCGCCCGCAGCCCTTCGCGGAAGTGACACGCCGCAATGCTCTCGCCGACGGACTTCAACGCCGCCTGACCTTGATCGAGCAGCGTCTGGTCTGCCTCACGCAGCGCGCCAGGCTCCGGCACCTTGCCGTCGAAAGTCCGGTACGTGATCGTCAGCACGCGGTTGACCAGGTTGCCCCAGGTCGAAACCAGCTCGTCGTTGTTGCGCCGAATCAGGTCGTCCTCGGAGAACTCGGCATCGCTCGTCTCCGGCATGATCGCGCTGAGGTAGTAGCGGATCGCGTCCGGGTCGTATTTCTCGAGGTAGAGCGGCAGCATCGGCGCCGTGCCCCGGCTGGTGCTGGCCTTGGCGCCGCCAAAGTTGACGTACTGGTTGGCCGGCACGTCATAGGGCTGGTTGAGGCCGCCGTACATAAAGACCTGCGCCGGCCAGCTCAACGTATGGAACCAGACGTTATCCTTGCCGATGAAGTAGTAGATCTTCGCGTCCGGCTCCTCCCAGAAGTCACGCCAGGCGTCCGGCGTGCCCTGTCGCTCGGCCCATTCCTTGGTGGCGGACAGGTAGCCGATGACGTTTTCGAACCAGACGTAGATGCGCTTCGTGTCGTAGCCCGGCAGCGGGATCGGCACGCCCCAGACCAGGTCGCGCGTGATGGCGCGGTCCTTGAGCCCATCGTTCAATACGCCGAGCGAGAAGTTGAGGACAGGCTTCCGCCAGTGATCCTTGTCGTGACTCAGCCACTCCTTGACCTGGTCCTCGTAAGCACTGAGGCGCAGGAAGAAGTGCTCCGATGGCCGCCGCTCCGGCGTAGAGCCGTCGTGGGCGCAGCGCGGGTTGAGCAAGTCAGTCGGGTCGAGGGTCCTGCCGCAGTTGTCGCACTGGTCGCCGCGAGCCCCGTCGTAGCCGCAGTTGGGGCAGGTGCCCTCGACGTAGCGGTCGGGTAGGAAGCGCCCCTCCTGCAGACAGTAGGTCAACTCCATCTCTTTGAGGTAGAGGTCGCCCTGGTTGTAGAGCTTGAGGAAGATCTCCTGCGAGGTCTCGATATGATTCTGCGTGCCGGTGGACGTGTAGAGGTCCCAGCTAATGCCGAGCCGCTCCCAGTTGTCGAGGTACTCCTTGTGAAAGCGCTCGACAACTTCCTCGGGCGTGATGCCCTCCTGCTCCGCGCGGACGACGATCGGCGTGCCGTTCTGGTCGGTGCCGGAGACCATGACGACTCGGTTGCCGGCGGCGCGGTTGTAACGAGCGAAGATGTCCGGCGCCAGATAAGCGCCGGCGATCTGGCCAAGGTGAAGCGATCCGTTAGGAAACGGCCAGCCTACACCGATGAGGATTTTTTCAGTCACGATAGGGTCTCCCTGGCCCGAAGGCGAAATGTCTCAGTCGACAGCAGAATTCCCACAGCCGGCCGGCTGCGGGCCGCCCATCGCCCATAGAACACTTCCTCCAGGGAGCAAGACGAACATCGTGAATCAATTCTACCAGCATCTCGCCTCAGGGGCGGTATGGCTGTATCGCTGACGCAATATCGACCTGATTGACCGTTATTGACGTCGCAGATAGCATGCGAAGTAACCCCTTCAGGAGACCTATTGTGCAGAACCTTCGCATCCCCGGCCCGACTCCCTGTCCCCCGGAGACGCTGGGAGAGCTATCGCGCCAGATGATCAACCACCGCGGGCCGGAGTTCGCCGACCTGCAACGACGCATCATGGACCGCCTGAAGCGTTTCTTCCGCACCGAGAACGATGTCTACGTACTCACGTCCTCCGGGACCAGCGCCATGGAAGCCGCGATCGTCAACACGCTTTCGCCCGGCGACCACGTCCTCGCCGTGTCGATCGGCGAGTTTGGCGAGCGCTTCGCCAAGATCGCGGTTGCCTACGGCGCCGTAGTCAACCAGCTGAGCTTCGAGCCCGGCACCGCGGCTCAGCCTGACGCCATTGCCGCGGCGTTGCGAGACGACCCGGAGACCAAGGCCGTCCTGGTCACCCACAACGAGACCTCGACCGGCGTCACAAACGACCTCGACGCGATCGGCAAGGCGATCCGCGCCGTGAACCCCGAGGTCCTCTATCTGGTCGACGCCATCAGCTCCCTGGGCTGCATCAACTTCGCGACCGACGCGTGGGGTGTTGACGTCGCGACGACGTGCTCCCAGAAGGGCTTCATGATCCCACCCGGTCTCGCCTTCATCACGCTAAGCGACCGCGCCTGGGCCGCCTATGAGACAGCCAAGATGCCGAAGTTTTATCTCGACATCGGCACGTATCGCGAATACGCGAAGAAGGGCCAGCCGCCCTGGACGCCCGCCGTGTCGCTCTATTACGGGCTTGACCTGGCGCTGGGCATGATGGAGTCGGAGGGCTTCGAGCAGGTACACGGCCGCCACCACGACATCGCCGAGTACACGCGCGGCAAGGTCAAAGCGCTCGGCCTCAACCTGCTGGCAATCGGCAACGAAGCGTCCGATACGGTGACCAGCGTCGTCGTGCCGGAAGGCGTCGACGCCGCGGACCTGCTCAAGGTCCTGAACACGGAGTTCGACACCGTGCTGGCGTCCGGTCAGGGCAAGCTCACCGGAAAGATCGTGCGCATCGGCCACATGGGCATCGTCGACAGGGCCGACATCGATGCGGCGATCGAGTCCCTTTCCATCGCGCTCGATCGCCAGGGCTACAAGAGACCCGCCCCCTCGAACGCATAGGGCTGCCGCAATGCCGCGAGTCCTCGTCACCGACCGCATCGGCGAAGAAGGCCTCGGCATTCTTCGCGAAGGCGCCGACGTCGACGTTCAGCTGAGCTTAACGCCCGAAGAGCTAATCGCCACCATCCCGGGGTACCACGCCCTGGCGGTGCGAAGCGAGACCAAGGTCACGGCCGAGGTGCTCGCAGCCGGGCATAGCCTCATCGTTGTCGGGCGCGCGGGCGTCGGCGTCGACAACATCGACGTGGACGCCGCGACAGCGCGTGGCATCGTCGTCGTCAACGCCCCGGCCGCGATCACCATCGCGACCGCGGAACACACGCTGGGCATGATGCTGGCGCTGGCGCGTCACATCCCGGCCGCCCACGCTTCGCTGAGCGCCGGAAAGTGGGAGCGATCGAAGTTCGTCGGCATCGAGCTTCGCGGCAAGACGCTCGGCATCGCTGGCATGGGCCGCATCGGCGCCGAGGTGGCACGCCGAGGCCGCGCGCTGGAGATGCGCGTCATTGCTTACGACCCGTTCATCTCGCCGGAGCGCTTCCAGTCGATCGGCGTGCAGCTTTGCTCGCTCGATGAGCTGCTTTCGGAGTCAGACTTTATCTCTCTCCATCTGCCGCTGACCGCGGCCAACCACCACTTCCTGGACGAGGCGCAGTTCGCGCAGATGAAGCCGGGCGTCCGTGTCCTCAACGTGGCGCGCGGCGAGCTAATCGCGGAAGACGCCCTGGTGAAAGCGCTCGACAGCGGCAAAGTCGCCGGCGCCGCGATCGACGTGTTCGAGACGGAGCCGCCGGACCCTGAGTCGGCGCTGCTGCACCACCCCAACGCGGTCGTGACGCCGCACCTCGGCGCGTCCGCCGCCGAAGCACAGGAGCGCCTCTCCGTTGACGTGGCCGACCAGCTGCTGGCTGCACTGCGCGGCGAGCCGGTGATCTACGGCGTCAACTCACCGATGATCGCGGCCGAGGCGTTCAAGATCGTCGCGCCGTACCTGCACACGGCAACCCAGGCGGGGTCACTGGCCACGCAGCTCTCGACGGGACAGTTCGAGAGCGTCGAAATCCAGTACGCTGGCGAAATCGTCGAACATGACACCACGCCGATCCGCTCCGCCGTGATCCGCGGCCTGCTCGCGCCGATCAGCGACGAGAACGTCACGCTGGTCAACGCCGGCCTCGTCGCGGAACAGCGCGGGCTGAAGATCGTGGAGCGCAAGGGCGACCACGAGGGCATCTACAAGGATCTGATCAGCGTCCACCTGCACACCAGCACGGGCGAGACCAGCGTCAGTGCCACCGTGGCGCACGACGGCCCCCACATCGTCGAGGTCAACGACTTCTGGGTCGACGTCTCGCCGGGGGAGGGCTACCTGTTGTTCTGCGAGAACGTCGACCGGCCCGGCATGATCGGCCGCATCGGCACCTTCCTGGGGACGAAGGGGATCAACATCAGCTTCATGCGCGTCGGCCGCGCCACGGAGCGCGGACGCGCCCTGATGGTCCTAGGCCTCGACGTTGAAGCCGATCCCGCGACAATGGCGGAGATCGCCGGTATTCCGGACATCTTCACCGTCAAGACGGCGCGGATCTAAGGGCCATACCGAGTAGGGGCTATACCGAGGTTTGACGAGCTTTCCAGTCCGACCTATCCTCGAATCACGATGCGAAACCCGTTCCAAGTCGCCCGCCTCGCCGCGTTCACGATTTCACTCCTCCTGCTGCTGGAGGTGCTGGAGCCCGGCTGGGGCGTGAACGGCAGCTGGGGTTGGTACCTCGGCCTGTTCTTCCTGACGCTAGCCACCGGCTGGGACCTGGTCAGCCTGATCGCCTGCGCCCTAGTATTCTGCCTGCTCGTCGGTATCTTCGACGCGAGCAAGGCGGCGTTCGTCGCGTTGGCGATCTTCACCGGCTTCGCGCTGATCCGGCCTCGCGGACCGCAGGGCGCCGCACGCGCCGGCATGAAAGCCTGGTCGTGGCAGGCGGACCGTCGCTGGCGCGGCAACGGCCCCGTCTATCACCGCTAGACGGGCCACACGCTGTCCTGCAGCGTGACTACTGATCGCTGACTGGGCGCATGCTAAGCTGGCTTATAGACGCCCGCTGCGTGATGGTGGGGCCGCCGCGAGGGTAGTGCAATCGCCGCTGAACTGCAGCCTGAGCAACTCGTCAGCCTGATCAATGACTTCAGGGAGCGCGAGCCTGACCCGTTCAACTCTGCGCCCGAGGCCGTCGAATCGTACGTTGTCGAAGCCGGTGAGTTGCTGGCGCAGGCCGCGTCATTGACGATCGAGGAGCTGACCGAGGCGCAGTCGCGTTACCTGCACGAGACGGCGATGCGTGAAGTGCGATTCGCTCACGCCCGCCTCGAGCACGATCGCCACGCCGCTCTCGACATCCTGCATCGCCTCTTCCGGCTCGGCACGCCGCCACGGCCCGACGGCCTCTACCAGGGCGAGATGGTCGGCCTCTCGACAGGGCTGCTGTCCGACCCGTTCTTCGAGTGGCTGACGCGCCTCTACCTGCCGTGGCAGGGCAAGACCTTCGATGCGCGCACCTCATCCGGCGACAACGTGTTCTCCGACAACGCCTGGTCCAAGGCGACCGGCAGGCTGGGTTGGCCGGAATACCGTATCTACGACGACGACCGGCCTGGCACGGTGCGCGTATTCCCCTTCCGCACAGAGATCGCCATGGGCATTGAGGACGAGGACGTCAAGGTACTGCGTATTAGCTACGCCGACTCTCCGAACCCGCTGCCGGTCCGCCGTATGGTGGATGAGGTGGTAGAGCTGCCGGGTGGTTACATCCTCGGCAAGGCGCACATGCGTGGCCTGCGCGAGTTCCGGCGCGTCTGTTTCTTCGGCCTGGTTAACGCCTAGGCAGCTTGCGAGTCTGGAATCGGGACGCCCGGGGTCGCGGTCCCATACGGTTGTGAGCGCATGCGCGCCAGCTCGATCATTGCGCTCGGCTCGCAATCGTCGTCAGGCAGAATCGCGAGACCGGCGCTGCACTGATACTCCGTTAGCTCGCCAACGAGCCGGTGGATGGCCTCGGTGGCGGCAACCCTGTCGCATTGCACCAGGCAGATGGCGAACTCAAACGGCCCGAGCAAAGCGCTGAGGTCAACGTTGCGAATGACGGTGAGGCAGCGTTGCGCCGCATCGGCCGATTGCTCCTGCCACCCGTCGATCGAGATTCCGCTGAGGTTCGGCACCGCCGCTTTCAGCACGACAACCGCCATCGAATAGCCGTAGCGCTTGCAGCGGGCCGCTTCCTCGTTGAGGCGGCGTTCCAGGTACCAACGGTTGAGCAGGCCGGTCGCCTCATCGCGGATGCTAAAGCGGCGCGCCTGAGCCGAGCGCTCCATAACCGAAACGATGCGTGGCTCATGCTGCGGCCGTTGCACGCGCAGCATGACGTACCACAGGCCGACTTCGATGATTACGACGTTGAGGATCAGTGCGATCGCCAGCCTCGCTTCGAGTTGGTACTGCGAAAGCCACACCATGCTGACGGCAATCGCCAGGTTGGTGATCAAGAAGGCCAGTGAAGCTCTGTTGTTGGGGTCCAGTGAATGTCGCATTGATGCCTTAACTTAGGTATCGGCACGCAACCGGCGCATTTGAGTCCAAACGAGAAGGTACTTTCAGGTAACCGGTCGCCGGCGGTCTAGCTCGACAAGTCGAACGACACGCCAAGGCCCTGCGACCTGGCCCACTCGTAGCCCCAGGTTGCAATGAAGAGATCGTGGGAGCTGCCGCCGGTCAGCTCGTACAGCACACGGTCTGCAGGCTGGTGGCGTGCCTGCGCCTTCTCCACGACGACCGCCGCCAGATCGAGGACGTCCGGCTCGCGAAACAGGCCCTTCGCGATCAGCGAGTCGTAGGGTGGCTTGGGCGCCGGCTCCATCAGCAGGTCGTAGCTCGTGGCGACGACGCGCGCTGACCTGACGAACTCCTCCGTGCACTGCGACGACGCCATCGAAATCACCAGCGCGCCAGGCTGCACCCAGTCAGGCTCGAATAGCGGCTCCCGGACGTCGAAATGCCCCGGCGCGCAGAGGTCTACGACATCGGCCCCAGATAACGCTTCCTGGATCGAAGCGACGGCCTCAACCTTGACTTCTAGCTGCTGCGACATCGATTTCGCGAAGCGCTCTCGATTCGCCGGTGTCGGGCTGAACACCTTGATCGACTCCAGCATCGGGACAGCCCTCAGCATCGCGACGACCTGCGGCGCGGCCTGCCATCCGGAGCCGATCAACCCCATGATCCGGGCGTTTGGCGGCGCGAGATGGCGGCCCGCCACGCCGGCGATCGCGCCGACTCGCAGCGAGTTGAGTACGCCGTAGTCCATCAACGCCAGCATCTGGCGCGTGACGCCATCGAACAAGAGGAAGGCCCGGGTATGCGGCGGATTGCCGAAAATGCGCATGCCGGTGTAAAGCTCTTCGCCGGCGGACAGGCTGACGCGTATCCCTTCGAACTCGCCCGGCACGCGGTCCTGCACGTTGTACTGGCGCAGCCGCCCTTCGCCGTGCGCCACGACAGCGGCCTCGACCGCGGCAAGCGCACCCTCCATTGCATCGAGGTTGGTGCGCAGCGGCATCAGGTCGGAGGCGGTCAGGAGGATTGCTTCAGCCATATCGCGGTGATTCTACCGCGCATCGCGGGGTCTCCCTCAGAAGCCATATCCCTTCAAGATTCCGTCTACAGGGCTGCCGTTCTGGCATGCCGCTCAAGCGTGCGGTGGCGAGAAGGCCCGGCCGTTCCGATCGGGCCTTTCCTTCATGATTTCGCTGCTCGCAACGTTGTTCCGAGACCGAAACAGGTCTACTAGCTGGCCGCGAGAGGCATCGCCTCGTCGATTGTGACTATCGGGTGGATATCGATAGTGTTCCAGAGGAAGAGTTGTACGTCGGTCATGAGCTTGTTCACCGCGTGGGCGTGAGGAGCATCAGCAAGAAGGTAGAAGACATGCCCGGTAGCGTCTACCCACCATCCCTGCACGGTTATACCGAGTCCCTTTGCCGTGGCGTCGATTTCGGAGCGCGCTTTTCGAGCCAGAGCGCCAATTTCAGAATGAACTGCCGCGCAGGTATCCGGACCGTGGGAAATAGTCACCATGTGTAGCATTGTCATCTCCATGACCTTATCGGTTAGACAAGAAGCCGTTTTCAACCGCGTCGCGTACCCAACCCGGCATGAAGCCCAACTGAACGTGCCCAGGCCCATCCTGCCGTTGGATTCATTCAAGGGGCTTGGTGGATCGATTCTGTGGTCAAGGAACAACGCTGTCAAATGCGAGCACGTCAATCAATCAGCAGCGAAGTATCGGACGTAGTGGTGGGCCCGGCAGGATTCGAACCTGCGACCAAGCGGTTATGAGCCGCCCGCTCTGCCGCTGAGCTACAGGCCCATCGTCCGCATGCTAGCACAGCGCCTCAGAGCAGCCGCTCGGCCGCTTCGGCCGGCTCCAGGCACGCCGGATCGTCGTTCTTCACCGAGTTGACGCGCTGCGAAACGGAGAGCTTCACCAGCAGGTCGTCCGGCGCCGGCGTCAGCAGCGCCTTCAGCGAATCCGTATCCTCTTCGCGTGGGTCCAGCCAGTAGTCGACGTCGTCGCCGTTGAGGATGACCGGCATGCGGTCGTGGATTGGGGAGGTTACGGCATTGGGGGTCGTCGTGATGATTGTGAACGTGCGTTGCCAGTTGTCCGGCGTCACGGGCCACGATTCGAAGAGGCCGGCGAACAGGATCAGCTTGCCGTCAGGGCGATGAAACCAGATCGGCTGACGTGACGAGCCGGCGCCGGTCCACTCGTAAAATCCGTCGGCCGGTACCACGCAGCGACGCTTTGCGAACGCCTCGCGGAACGCGGGGTTGGTTGCAACCGTCTCGGCGCGGGCGTTGATTTGCTTCGCGGCCCGTTTGGCATCCTTCGCCCACGTGTTGACCAGGCCCCACTTCGCTGGCAGGACCTCGCGCTCCTCGTACTGCATGCGGACGATCCAGTGCGGGTCCGTGGGCGCGATGTTGTAGCGCGGCTTGTGGTCGGCGTCGTTGATCTCTTCAACGTTGACGCCAAGCTCCTCGGCCAGTCGCTGCTTTTCGCGATACGTCAGCGTGAAACGGCCGCACATCGTTGGGGCTTCAAGCTACAGGCTTCAAGCCATGAAGTACAGCGATCAGCGTGAGTCCTGGGGCTTGCAGCATTCAGTCGAAGAACTTCTCGGCGACGATGTCCCGCTTTTCAAAGCCGCGCTCTTTGATCGCGTACTCCGTGACCTGCTTGATCATGGCGTCGCTGCCGCAGAGGTAGATCTTGATGTGGTTCGGGTCGTACGGGACGCCGGTCAGCTTCTCGAAGGGATGTACGTCGCCGGCTTCGGCGATCTGCTCCGGCGAGGGGGCAAGGACCCTCGTGATGCGCCCCGTGCTGTAGTGCCACGGCGTGCCGGCATCGCGGCTGAGGAACATGTGGTACTGGAACGCCGGGTATTGCCGGCGGTGCTCCTTGAATTCGTCCTGGTAGGCGAAGTCGGCCGGGTTGCGCACGCCGTGCAGCAGGATGCCCTTACGGATCGCCGGCGACCACGGGTGCTCGCGGATGATCGGCACGCCCGCAGCAACCCCGGTGCCGGTAAAGCCGAATACCGCGGTCCGCTGGTCCGTCGTGTCGAAGCGGAAGCTGCCCAGGGTTGCCTGTCCTAGTAGCACGTGGTTCAGCGCCGGGTCGACGAGCTCTTCCTTCTCGACCACGTCCTCGAGCAGCATCGAAACGTAGGGATACTGACGGATCAGCGTCTCTTTATCTGGGTCGTCTTCCGTCAGTTCCGGCAACTCATTCACGTTTTCAACCGTCAACGCGATATAGAACTCAAGGAGGTCCTCGTGCGGCGCTGAAACGATGGAGTACGCGCGGGCTGCAATGCGGCCCGTCACCGGGTTGAGCTTGCCGAGCATCGC
>Ga0214471_10002531_pt1 | contig 14323 bp, 14 predicted proteins | sample RVTome_5_FD_207665 | JGI IMG/M metagenome (GOLD analysis project Ga0214471, IMG submission 207665) | Soil microbial communities from uranium-contaminated site in the Upper Colorado River Basin, Wyoming, United States - RVT142D155 | ecosystem: Environmental > Terrestrial > Soil > Contaminated >...
GAGGCCTGTGCGAGTATCGCCTGGGTGGCCTCGATGCCGACGTCGGCGCCGAGCAGCAGGGCCTCGAGCTCCTCCAGCAGCGCTGCATCCGGCGCGCGCTGGCCGCCGAGCAGCGCCGCGAGGCCGCGGCCGAGGCGGGTGAACAATCCGCCGCGGGCGGAGGGCGGGGCGGCGTCGGGATTCGACGACATGGCTGTGACGTGCGTGGTTGAGATACGCTATCCTATCATCCGTGTCCCCGTCTATTAAAGGAATAACGATGCGATTTTCCCGCGTGGCCGTCGTGGCGCTGGTCGTGGCGCTCGCCGCGTGCAGCAAGGTGCACGAGACGACGCTCGACAACGGCCTCAAGGTCGTCGTCAAGCAGGACCATCGATCCCCGGTGGTGGTCTCGCAGATCTGGTACCGGGTCGGCAGCGTCGACGAGCCCGCGGGGCTGACCGGCATCTCGCACGTGCTCGAGCACCTGATGTTCAAGGGCACCGCGAACCACAAGGCCGGCGAGTTCTCGCGCATCGTCGCCGAGAACGGCGGGCGCGAAAACGCCTTCACCAGCCGCGATTACACCGCCTACTTCCAGCAGTTGGAGAAATCCCGCCTCAAGGTCAGCTTCGAGCTCGAGGCCGATCGCATGCAGAACCTGCTGCTCGACCCCGGGGAGGTACGCAAGGAGATCCAGGTCGTCATGGAGGAGCGCCGGCTGCGCACCGACGATCAACCCGAGGGTCTGCTCTACGAGCGCTTCATGGAGACCGCCTATACCACCCATTCCTACCGGCATCCGGTGATCGGCTGGATGCGCGACCTGGAGCGCATCACCCTCGACGATCTGCGCGACTGGTACCGGCGCTTCTACGCGCCCAACAACGCCACGCTGGTGGTGGTCGGCGACGTGCGGCCGCGCGAGGTCTTCGCGCTGGCGCGCCAGTACTTCGGCCCGGTGCCGCGCCGCGACCTCGACGCGACCCAGCCCGAGCCGGAGCCGCCGCAGCGCGAGGAGCGGCGGGTGCGCGTCGGCGCGCCGGCCGAGGTGCCGAGCCTGCTGATGGGATTCCACGCCACCCGGATCCGCGGCGACGGGCCGGACTGGGAGCCGTATGCCTTGCAGGTCCTGACCGGCGTCCTGGACGGCGGCAACAGCGCGCGCTTCGCGCGCGAGCTGGTGCGCGGCCAGGCGATCGCCGCCGGCGCCGACGCCGAGTATCGGCCGTATGCGCGCGATCCGGTGCAGGTGCTGTTCAGCGGCACGCCGGCTCGCGGCCGCAGCATCGCCGATCTCGAGGCCGCGATCCTCGCCCAGATCGAGCGCCTCCAGGCCGAGCCGGTGACCGGCGAGGAACTCGACCGCGTCAAGGCGCAGGTGGTGGCGTCCGAGGTCTACGGCCGCGACTCGGTGTTCTACCAGGCCATGCAGATCGGCACGCTCGAGACCGTCGGGCTCGACTGGCACCTGATGGACGAATACGTCAAGCGCATACGCGCGGTGACGGCCAAGCAGGTGCAGGCGGTGGCGAAGAAGTACCTGGTCGCCGGGAACCGCACGGTCGCCGTCCTGGACCCGCAGCCGCTGTCCGGCAAAAAGCGCCCGGCGCCCGCGCCGATGGGAGGCCACGGTGTCCGGTGAGTGTCAGCTCGGCAATGAGAATGGGAAAATTCTGCCACGGGGGTCACGGGGGACACGGGGAAAGATGAAAATGAATGATCGACTGATTGTCGGCAATGATGCCAAGGTGGCACGGACAAACCCGGAATTTTCCCCGTGTTCCCCGTGCCCCCCGTGGCTAATGCCTTTCGTCGCCGGTGTCGGCACGTGGCGTCGCATCGCCGGCGCGGCTGTGACGATCTTGGCGTTCGTCGTCGCAGCGCCCGCCTGGGCGACGCCGAAGATCCATCACTGGACCGAGGGCAACGGCGCGCGCGTGTATTTTGTCGAGGCGCGCGAGCTGCCGATACTGCAGGTGAACGTGGTGTTCGACGCCGGCGCGGCGCGCGACCCGGCGGGCAAGAGCGGCCTGGCGATGATGACCAACGCCCTGCTCGAGGACGGCGCCGGCGACCTGGACGCCGACGCCATCGCGCAAGCGCTCGAGAGCCTGGGCGCCGAGCTCAGCAACGACAGCCAGCGCGACATGGCGATGCTCGGCCTGCGCACGCTCAGCGACACGCCACTGCGCAGCCGGGCGCTGGACGTGATGGCGCGCATCCTCACCGCGCCGAGCTTCCCCGAGGACGTGCTCGAGCGCGAGCGCCAGCGCGCGCTGGTCGGCCTCAAGCAGCAACAGCAATCGCCGGGCAGCCTGGCGAGCAAGCGGTTTTACGAGGTGCTGTACCGCGATCATCCCTACGCGGCCGATCCGGCCGGCACCGAGCGCGGACTCAGCGCCATCACCCGCGACGACCTGCTGGCCTTCCATCGGCGCTACTACGTCGGCCACAACGCGGTGCTGGCCATGATCGGCGACGTCAGCGTCGGCACCGCCCGCAAGATCGCGCGGGCGCTGGTCGGCGGCCTGCCGGCCGGCGAGCCGCCGCCGCCGCTGCCGCCGGTCCCGGCGGCGCAAGGGCCGAACGGCGGCGTCGACCGCACTGTGCACCCGTCCAGCCAGTCGCATATTTTTCTCGGCGAGCCGGTTCTCACGCGCGACGATCCCGATTACTTTCCGCTCTACGTCGGCAACCATATCCTCGGCGGCAGCGGGCTGGTGTCGCGCATCTCCGAGGAGATTCGTGAGAAGCGCGGGCTGTCCTACAGCGCCTACAGCTATTTCCTCCCGATGCGCAAGCCGGGGCCGTACATCATCGGCCTGCAGACCCGCAACGACCAGCGCGACCAGGCGCTCAAGGTGCTGCGCGAGACGGTCGCGAACTTCGTCGAGCACGGGCCGACCGCGCAGGAGCTCGAGGCCGCCAAGAAGAACATCACCGGCGGTTTCCCGCTGCGCATCGACAGCAACCGCAAGATCGCCGACTACCTGGCGGTGATCGGCTTCTACCAACTGCCGCTGAGCTACCTGGACGATTTCATTCCGAAGGTCGAGGCGGTGACCGTCGAGCAGATCCGCGACGCCTTCCAGCGCCGCGTCGATCCCGGCCGCATGGTCACGGTGATCGTGGGTGGCGGCAGATAAGCGCCCGCGGCCGGCGGGGACGCTGCGCATCATCGGCGGCCGCTGGCGCAGCCGGCGGCTCGGATTCCCGGAGCGCGACGGCCTGCGGCCGACGCCCGACCGGGTGCGCGAGACCCTGTTCAACTGGCTGGCCGCCTACCTCCCGGGCGCGCGCTGCCTGGACGCCTTCGCCGGCAGCGGCGCGCTCGGGCTCGAGGCGCTGTCGCGCGGCGCCGCCGAGGTGGTGTTCGTCGAGAGCGACCCCGGGGCAGTCGCGGCGCTGCGCGCCAATCTGGCGGTGCTCGAGGCGCAGCACGCCGGGCTGGTCGAGGCCGATGTGCTCGATTGGCTGCGCGGACCGGCCCGGCCGTTCGACATCGTGTTCCTCGATCCGCCCTACCGGTCGGGCCTGCTGGCGCCGGCCTGCGCGCTGCTGGCCGAGCGCGGTTGGGTCGCGCCCGGCGGCCTGGTCTATCTCGAGACCCCCGAGGGTGTGGCGCCGCCGCTGCCGCCCGGCTGGACGCTGACGCGTAGTAAAACCGCAGGGCAAGTGGGGTATCATCTGGCGCGAGTGACGGCGTCCGGCCAAGTTTGAAACAGCAAATCGCCACGGGGGACACGGGGGACACGGGGAACACTGGGAAAAATCGAGTTTGGACCGCGCCCGTTCATTGAGTTGGCAAGCCAAGCGTGATGCCTCGAAATGAAGTCATTTTCCCCGTGTTCCCCGTGACCCCCGTGGCGTATGCAGCGGCCTGTTGCGCGGTGTCGACTACAACAGAGGAGCAAGTATGAATATCACCGCTCTGTACCCGGGGACCTTCGATCCCATCACCAACGGCCACAGCGACCTGATCCGGCGCGCGACCCGGGTGTTCGACCGGGTGGTGGTCGCGGTTGCCGCCAATCCGGCCAAGAAGCCGCTGTTCACGCTCCCCGAGCGCGTCGCGCTGGCGCGCTCGGTGCTGGCCGACCTGCCGTCGGTCGAAGTCGTCGGCTTCGATACCCTGTTGATCGAATGCGTGCGGCAGAACCGTGCCCAGGTCGTGCTGCGCGGCCTGCGTGCGGTCTCGGATTTCGAGTTCGAGTTCCAGCTGGCCGGCATGAACCGGCGCCTGGACCCGAAGATCGAGACGGTCTTCATGACCCCGGGGGAGGGCGAGATGTTCATTTCCGCGTCGCTGGTCAAGGAGGTCGCGCTGCTCGGCGGCGATGTGTCGCAGTTCGTGCACCCGGCGGTGCAGGCTGCGCTGCAATCCAAAATACGCTAATATAAGCGCAGCATTTCCATCGTTTTTTGGGGTCTTTCGCCATGTCCTTGCTGATTACCGACGAGTGCATCAATTGCGATGTCTGTGAGCCCGAGTGCCCGAACGGCGCCATCGCCCAGGGCGAGGAGATCTACGTCATCGATTCCAAGCTGTGCACCGAGTGCGTCGGCCACTACGACACCTCGCAGTGCGTCGAGGTCTGCCCGGTGGACTGCATCATCAATGACCCCGAGGTCGTCGAGAGCCGCGACCAGCTCTATGCCAAGTACCAGGAGCTGATGCGCAAGACCGGTTGAGGCCGGCGCGGCCATCCGCCGTTTTACCGGTTGAGCGCAGCCCGCTCTATCGGTATCTTTCGGCGGATGCGCCGATTCCTGTTCGTATTCCTCGCGCTGGTCGTTTCGTTCGCCGCAGCCGCGGCCGAGGCGCCGCGCCTGCCGGCCGCGGCGATCGCCAGCGCCCATCCGCTCGCCACCCGCGCCGGTCACGAAATCCTTTCCCAGGGCGGTAACGCCTTCGACGCCGCGGTCGCGGTCGCCGCCACGCTCGCGGTCGTGGAGCCGGCCAACTCGGGCCTGGGCGGCGGCGGCTTCTGGCTGCTGCACCGCGCCTCGGATACCTACGAGGTCATGATCGACGGTCGCGAGCGCGCACCGCTCAAGGCGCGCGCCGGCATGTACCTCGACAAGGACGGCGAGGTCGTGCCGCGGCTGTCGCTGGACGGGCCGCTCGCCGCCGGCATTCCCGGCACGCCGGCCGCGCTCGATTACCTTGCGCGCCGTTACGGCCGCCTGCCGCTCGGGCAGAGCCTGGCGCCGGCGATACGCCTCGCACGCGAGGGCTTTCCGGTGTCGGAGCGCTTTACACAAATGGCCGAGGCACGGCGCGCGGCGCTCGCCTCCTCGCCAGCCGCCGCCGCGGTGTTTCTCGACGACGGCTTCCCGCCGGCGCCCGGCTTCATGCTCAAGCAGCCGGACCTGGCCGACACCCTGGAGCGCCTCGCGGCGAAGGGGCGCGATGGGTTCTACACCGGCCCGGTCGCGCGGCGCCTGGTGAAGGGCGTGCGCCGGGCCGGCGGCATCTGGTCGCGCCGTGACCTGCGTGAGTACTCCGTGGTCGAGCGCACGCCGATAGTAGGCACTTACCGCGGTGTGCGCGTGGTGTCGGCGCCGCCGCCGTCTTCGGGCGGGGTGGCGCTGGTGCAGATGCTCAATCTGCTCGCTCCGTACTCGCTCGATCCCATGCACCGCACCCGTCGCGATCACCTGATCATCCAGGCCATGAAGCTCGCCTACCGCGACCGCGCGCGCCATCTCGGCGATCCCGATTTCGTCACGGTCGACGTGGCGCGGCTCACCGGCGGCCGCTACGCCGCCGAGCTCGGCCGCGAGATCGACCTGCCGAAGTGGCAGATCCCGCCGCTGATGCCGACCCGGGAGCAGGGCACGCAGACCACGCATTTCTCCATCATCGACCGCGACGGCAACCGCGCGGCCGTCACGCTCAGCCTCAACACCCTGTTCGGCTCGGGTTTCATGCCGCCCGGCACCGGGGTGCTGCTCAACAACGAGATGGACGACTTCGTCGCCAAGCCGGGGGTGCCCAATGCCTACGGCCTGGTCGGCAACGCGGCCAACGCCATCGCGCCCGGCAAGCGGCCGCTGTCGAGCATGACCCCGACCTTCCTGGAGAGCCCGGACGCGGTCGTGATCCTGGGCACGCCCGGCGGCAGCCGCATTATTTCCATGGTCCTGCTCGCCTCGCTGGAATTCCTGCATCACCGCGGCGGTGTCCGGGACTGGCTGGCGCTGCCGCGCTTCCATCACCAGTACCTCCCGGACACGGTCTATTACGAGCCCGGCGCCTACGCCGAGGCGGAGGTCGAGCAGCTCGGCCGGCTCGGCCACCACCTTCAGGCCGTCGACCGCCCCTATGGCAACATGCAGGCGATAGTGTGGTATAAGAACGCTGGCCGTGTGGAAGCGGCGAGTGATCCACGCGGCGAAGGTTTGGCCCTCGCTCAATAAAGAAGAACGTCACCCGGTTCGCGGCCGTTAGAACAATCGCCGCACGGCGGTCGCGGACACGGGCGGTAAGTCGAAAGTCATGCTCATTACGGTACGTGCTTACACCACGGCCAGGGAGGCGCAGTCGGCGCACCCGCGGTCGCAGGCGGCGGCTGTTGCCTGCGCGGCCGGCGCACGCGTATCGGATCGGGGCGACGCGAATGCCGCCTCAGGCACCGGGCGGCGTCATGGCGCCGGTGCCGGCCGGAGGGTCGCTGCATGATGCTTAGCGCGACCTTGTGCGAGCGTGTCCGCCGGCGGCCGGACAGCGAACATGAACAGGCGCTGATCCGCATCGCGGTTGCGGCCCTGGTCACGGTATTCATGTTCGTCGGCGCCGCCAACGGGTGGCTGTCGCCCGGCGCCGAAACGGCTCCGGTTATTACGCTCAGCTATCTCGGCGTCTCCGTCGGTCTGTTCGGGATGATTCTGTGGCGGCCTGATGCCTCGCCGCTGCGGCGTCTCGTCGGGCTGGCCGGAGATCTGGGCACGACCAGCGTGCTGATGGCGATGCTCGGTGGCGTCGGCGAGATGTTCTATCCGATTTACCTGTGGATCATCGTCGGCAACGGCCTGCGTTACGGCCAGGCCTATCTCTATACCGCGATGGCGGCGAGCCTGGTCGGCTTCGCCATGGCCGCGCTCTACAGTCCGTACTGGCTCGACCGGCCGTGGGCCGTGAGCGGCCTGCTGATCGGTCTGATCGCGCTGCCGCTGTATTTTTCGGTGCTGCTGCGGCGCCTGCACCGCACCAGCGATCAGTTGAGCGGCCTCTACCAGCAGATGGCCAAGCTTGCGACCCGCGACCCGCTCACCAGCCTGCCGAACCGCGCATTGTTTTTCGACCAGCTGCGCCAGACCCTGGCCAGCGCGCGGCGGCGTTCGGCCGGCTTCTCGGTGCTGTTTGTGGACATCGACAGCTTCAAGCGCATCAACGACACCCTCGGCCATGCGATCGGCGATCGCGTCATCCAGTCGGCCGCCGAGGCGCTTACCGGCAGCGTGCGCGGCAGCGACACGGTCGCGCGACTCGGCGGCGACGAGTTCGTCGTGCTGCTCAGCGACATCGCGCCCTACCATGCCGGGCGCGTCGCCGAGAAGATCCTGCACGGACTCGGCCAGGTCGCGGTGTCGGCGGACGTGGGCCTCAAGCTCACTGCGAGTATCGGCATCGCGCACTTCCCGCAGTCCGGCCATGACGCCGAGACGCTGGTCAACCACGCCGACCTCGCCATGTACGAGGCCAAGAAGTGCGGCAAGAATACTTATAAGGAATATCACTCCGAGCGCGCCTAGGAAATCGCTCGCCGTTGTTGCGAGCGAAGCGAAGCAATCTCCGTATTGCGTGAATACACCAGATTCTGGTCTTGTCATCCGCTTCCGGCCGGGTTTTCATGACCCCTGTCCATAACAGGGAGACCGGGACATGGGGCAGATCAACGTCACGTGGTGGAACCTGCAGAATTTCTTCGACACCGACGACGATCCGATTTCGCGCGACTTCGAGTACACGGCGGCGCACGGCTGGACCGAGGAGGTGTTCGCCGCCAAGAAGCGCAACCTGGCCGAGGCGCTGCGCGCCACGCACGGCGGCGCCGGTCCCGATTTGCTCGCGGTCGCCGAGATCGAGAAGGATGAATTGCTCGCCGCGCTGGTCGCGGAGATCGGCAATCCCGCGCTCACGGTGGCCGAGGACCCCGCCGGCACCCAGGACCTGCGCGGCATTGACGTGGCCCTGGCCTACGACCGGCGCAAGCTCGCGCTCACGGCGCGGCGCTCGCACACCGTGCACCTGCGCTACGCGACCCGCGACATCTTCGAAGCGGTGTTCGAGGTCCGCGAGACCGGCGAGACCCTGGTGGTGATCGCCGGCCACTGGCCGTCGCGGCGCCTCGGCCGCTACGAGTCCGAGCCGCTGCGCATCGCCGTGGCCGAGAACATCGCCCATCTGGTGCAGGCGCACGTCAAGCTCGGCGCGCGCGAGTACGAGGCGCTGCGCGACCGCGACGACCTGCAACCGGTGCTGGAGCGCTGGGAGGCCAAGGTCCTGGTGCTCGGGGATTTCAACGACGAGCCCGCCGATCGTAGCGTGGTCGATCATCTGAACGCGGCGCGCGATCTGACGCGCGTGATCGGCGTGCTCAACGGCATCGACCGTTTCGACCGCGAGACCGCCGACTACCGCGCCCGGCCGGTGTTCCTCTACAACCCGATGTGGCGTTTCCTGCCGCAGCCCGACACCGGCAGCTATTATCTGGCCGCGCTGCGCAGCGGCGTGAAGATCCCCAACCGCTACCAGGTCCTCGATCAGCTGGTCGCCAGCCGCGGCCTGGTGAGCGGCGCCGGCCTGCACCTCGACCTGGACAGCGTCGCCATCTTTCAGGACCCCTTGGTCGCCACGCCCAGCCGGCGCCCGCGGCCCTTCGACAAGCGCACCCGCAAGGGTACCTCGGACCACCTGCCGATCACGGCCGTGCTGCGCTACAATCCGCCGTTGCGGCGGCCGGGGTAGTCAAAGACTTGAGGTCACAATTTGTGACCCCAAGTTGTGGAGGCCGGCGCCACACGCCATGCGCGTTCATGGAGCAGGGCGTCGCCATGGCGTCGAGCGTGCTCAAGAGCCCGCGCGCCTCCGCCGTCAATGTCGAGAAGGGTTGAATCCCCGACGTGGGCGGTCTCGTTCCTCAGACGAACCACAAGGCCGCGAGGCCGATGATCAGGATCGTCGCGGTCGCCGCCAGCAAGCGGCCGCGCAGCGCCCGGCTGCCCAGGCCCACGACCAGCCCGCATTTCACCACGGTGTTGCTGAGCGTCGCGATGGTGATGGCCGCGGCGGCGGTTTCCGCGTCGCCGCCCTGGCGGGCGTAGTTGGCCATCGACAGGGTGATGGCGTCGACATCGGTGAGCCCGGCGACCGCCGCGACGATGTACAGGCCCTCGGTGCTCAGATAGCGCTCGGCGAACTTCACCAGCAGCAGCACCACCGCGAACATCAGCCCGAACCGGGTTGCCGCGGTCAGGCTGAAGGGATTCTTGAGCGGCACCTCGTCGGGCGCCGGCGGCACGCGCCGGCCGGCGTGGTGCGCGCGCCAGTAAAAGACGCCGGCGAAGGCCGCGGCGGCGATGCCCATGGCGGCGAACGGCACCAGCACGCGCAGCACCAGCGGCGCATTCACCACCGCGACCTCGACCACCACGCGCGCGAACATCACCACCCAGGCGAGCAGGATGCCGGCGGCGAGGATCTCGCCGGCCAGCGCGTGCTTCTCGGCGCGGCTCTGGCGGGCGAAGGTCAGGCTCACGGCGGTCGACGACACCAGGCCGCCGGTGATGCCGGTCAGCGCCATGCCGCGCGCCGCGCCCAGCCAGCGCACCGCGACATAGCCGATCAGCGACAGGCCGGAAATGAATATCACCAGCAGCCAGAGCGTGGACGGGTTGAGCGCCCGCCAGGGATCGACCGGCTCGGTCGGCAGCAGCGGCAGCACGATGAAGGTCGCGATCAGCAGCTTGAGCCCGGCGTAGATGTCGTCGGTGCCGAGCTTGGCGACCAGCCCGTGCAGCGGCTGCTTGAAGGCCAGCACCGCCGAGGTGAGGATCGCCAGCGCCACCGCCAGCACCGCGTAGCCGTACATGACCGCGCCGCCCAGCAGGCAGACCGTGATCGCGGCGATCTCGGTGGTGAGGCCGAGCGCGTCCGGCCGCACGCGGTTTTCCATGACGAAGGCCGCGACCACCGACACCGCGACCGCCGCGACGGTCGCGATGAAGATCCACGGCGAGCCGATATGCTGCGACAACCAGGCCGCCACCGCGCCGGCCTCGGCGAACAGGATGAAGGTGCGCAGGCCGCCGAAGGTAATGTCGCCCTCGGCGACCTTGTGCTTCTCGCGCTCGATCCCGACCAGCGCGCCGATCAGCAGCGCGATCAGGAAATTGCGCACGACCAGCGCGTCGACTTCGATCACGCCTCACCTCCCCATGATTCGCGCCCGCCGCCACTGTGCCATGCCCGCGCCGGGCATTAAAGAGGCGCCTGTCATTGCGAGGGCGCGTAGCGCCCGTGGCAAGCTCCATGAACGCCCTGAGCGCCAAACGGAGATTGCCACGGCCCGCTGCGCGGGCCTCGCAATGACGGTCCCTTCTTCCGCCGTTGCCCGGTCAGAGCGGCTTGAACCCACCCCGTCATTCGGCACGTACCGGCAGCCTCCGCGTCAGTCTGCCACCCCATTGGCTCATCGCCAGCCCGGCGAGCACCAGCGCTGTGCCGGCCCAGACCCGCGGCCCGATCGGCTCGTGCTCGATGGCGGCGCCGAGCAGCAGCGCCAGCACCGGCGTGACCAGCGTGATCAGCGCCAGGCTGGCGGCCGAGACGTGGCGGATCATGTAGAAGAACAGCGTGAACGCCACCACCGAGCCGACGATGCCGAGATAGACGATGCTCGCCAGCGCCCGCGGCGGCACGTCCGCCGGCACGCGCGGGTCGAAGACCAGCCAGGTCAGCAGGTACAGTGGCGTGATCACCAGCAGCGTGCCGCTCGTGAGCGTGAGGCTCGGCAGGCCCCCGCGGTGGCGCTTCATCAACACCAGCCCCAGCGAGTGCAGCACCACGCCCAGGCACAGCACCGCCAGCCCCGCCACCACCTGCGGCCCGAGTGCCGCCCCGGCGCCGAAGATCGTCGCGAGCCCGGCGAGGCCGAAGGCCATGCCGGCGAGCTTGGCCGGCGAGAGCGCGCGCTCGCCCAGCAGCGGCCCGGCCAGCAGCGCCGTCACCAGCGGCGACAGCCCGAACAGCACCGAGATCAGCCCCGAGGGGACGTATTGCGCCGCCCAGTAGACGCACAGCATTGCGCCGTAACCGCCGAGCGCGCCGGTGGCGTAGGCGCGGCGCGCCTCGCGGTGCCACGGCAGCCCGACGCGCAGCGCCACCACCAGCGCCAGGCACAGCGCCGCCGCCAGCCCCATGCGCGCCAGCGCACCCAGCAGGAAACCCGCCCCGTCGGCGCTCCACTTCACGGCGAGCGGGGTGGTGGACCAGATCAGCACCACGGCGAGATAGGCGGCGGGTACGGACATTTCTTCTTCTCCTTGGCAACGACAAAACGAAAAAGGCCACAGAACTCGCGCTCTGTGGCCTTCGGTCAATTCGGCGATTTAAAGATTAACTATCGCTTAAACGCTTCCTCCGAGGCACACCGGCGCGCACGGTACCAGCCAGATGGCTCGATTCATCTGGGTGCCGCTGCTTACGGTGTGCGAGAAATGGTGCATGGTTCGAGTGTACCGGAATGGTGATGAGCGTCAAGCGTGCCATCGCGTGTCAGCCGCCGATCGTCTGGCGGACGCAACGCCGCGGCCGCGGCGCGAGCGACTATCCCTTTTCCGTCGTCGCTGCATTGTCGAGCCTCTGCCCGGCCCAGTCGAGCACCGGCGCGAGCCGCTTGGGCAGCAGGCGCCGGGCCTGGTCGAAGCCCGCCCAGCGATATTCATTGTGCTCGGGATGACCGAGCTCCGGGTTCACCGGCAGCTCGATCGCTTCGGTCCGGGTGGCAGCCAGGAAAAAGGTCGCGATCTTGTTGTTACCGTACATCCCGGTATCGATCGAACCCTGGCCCCAGCGGAAGTCGAGGTCGGTGAGGCCGCTCTCTTCGCGCGTTTCGCGCGTGGCGGCGGCCAGCGGTTCCTCGCCAGGCTCGATGAGCCCCTTGGGGAAGTCCCAGTTCCGATAGGTGCGCAGGATCAACACCCGCCAGGCGCCATCCGCGCGGCGCACCACCACGATACCGGCGGAACGGTGTTTGACCGGAGCTTGCATGTTCGCAGTGTAGCGCGCCGTGACAGCGCCCGCAGCCGGCGCGATACTGGCGGCATGTTCCGCAAGGATTTTCCCGAACTGCTGGACACCGCGCCGCGCAACGGAGATTGCCATATCGACAGACCCGAGAACCCATGAGCACTCCCGATCTAGCGGTGCGCGTCGAGTGTTATGCCGGCTACCGCGGTGAGCAGGAGCCGCGCCGCTTCTGGCTCGGGGAACGGGCCGTGGCGGTCGAGGAAATCCTCGACCGCTGGCTGGCGCCGGACCACCGCTATTTCAAAGTGCGCGGCGATGACGGCGGCCGTTACATCCTGCGCCACGACATCGCCGCGGATAGCTGGGTACTGACGCTCTATGAATGCGCCGGGTGAGATTGAACGGTAGCGACTCCTTTTTCTCGACGGCACGGTGACGCCCGCGTAGGCGTGGTCAGGGAAGTTTGGCGAGATCCTCCGGCAGCAGTTGCCGGTAGTGCATCACGCTGATCACGTCGATGCGATCGGGCAGGATGCGGTAGATGATGCGATACGGGCGTTCTGAGCACTTCGCGCAGGTCGTCGCGCCGGTATTCCGGGACCTGGCGTCCGGTGTAGGGGGCGGTGCCGATCTGTTGGGAGCGTTGGAGAAGCCGTTCGACGACCTGCGGAGCCACGCGGGGTGCATCGTGGGCGATGTAATCGTGGATCAGTCGCAAGCGCCGTTTGGCGCAGTCGGTCCAGTGGACCTTCATGCCTTAAGGCCGAACTCTTTGGCCACGTCCTCGACCGGTATCGTGCGGCTGGCGTCGCTGTCCTGAAGGCCGAGCTCGATCTCGCGGCGCGTGACCATCTCGTAGACCACATCGTCCCAGGTGGCGTTCTCGGGCAGTTTGTCGATCAACTCGTGGGCAGCTTGTTTGAGATCGGCCTTGGGCATGGTGCGTTCCTCGTGGTCGTGTCGGGGTGCCTCATCAAATATATCAGAGTTCACGGCTTTCCTTCGTTTTGGCGGCCAAGGCCGTGAACGGTGTATCTTAAATCTTTATCTTGGGGAAACGTCAGACTCCGACCCCTTTAGTTAATGATCATTTGTGTGGGTGAACGTCTGACCATGACCATCTCCTTCGGTTGAGAAGATGGGTAGACTAGGTGTTCGGGGTAGTGTTTTGTAGGGTGCGGTTTACTGGACGCTTACGATTTAAGCGCGATAGCGCGGGCGGAATTGCCGGGGTTTGGGTTTTGGGTCAGGGGGTTAGGGAGGTCCGACCCGACCCGTTAATCCTTTTAATCCTCTTTAATCCTTGTTAGTCCCTTTTGTCGTTTCTAGGTTTGGCAATGAGATAGACTGCAACAGTAGCGGCAACTGCAATGGCTAACTTAGCTAAAATACTGAATAGATCGTCGGCACCAAAGGATTCTCCACGAATAAAGTACGCTGCATAGAAGTCGGGCCAGGAAATCTTAATGATTCCCGACAGAAATATTGCAAACAACAGTAATGCAATTGTATGTTCTTTCTTCCAATTCATAGTTTTTGCATATTGATTACGATGACTAGACCAGCGAGGCTTTCGCTGCTAGGGCCCGTAAGTTATTTGTCGACACATTCGATGGCACAATCAGCCACAGCAATGATCGTCCCGACTCCGCCCCAGTGCTTGGCTACCTGTATAACTCGTTTGACCCATTTTTTCGGAAACGCGCGGCCCTGTCTTGCAGCCTCTTCCGCTAGCTCTTCTGCTTTTCGTTCAGTCGCGCGGATAGCAATATCTTCCGCGATGGATTGAATACCGATTGGTAAACTACATTCGGCTGTACACAGAATGCATTGACCTGCTTCCTTGGCTACAGCCTTTATTCGCTTGATGTCGCGATCAATCTCTGGCCAGGCAGGCGTGGGGAACATATCCCATATCGAGCCGTACAGACCGAATGGATCAACAAATCGACTGGGGTTGGCATTTGCATAGAGGTAGGAATTCAACCCTCCATCCAACCCAATCGGATCACTGCTGATATACCGCCCCAACTTCGGATCATAATACCGATGCCAGTTATAATGTAACCCCGTTTCTTGATCATA
>Ga0214471_10002532_pt1 | contig 14319 bp, 15 predicted proteins | sample RVTome_5_FD_207665 | JGI IMG/M metagenome (GOLD analysis project Ga0214471, IMG submission 207665) | Soil microbial communities from uranium-contaminated site in the Upper Colorado River Basin, Wyoming, United States - RVT142D155 | ecosystem: Environmental > Terrestrial > Soil > Contaminated >...
CCCCCAGGCCTCCCATCATGCCGGTGTCGGAGTGGGCGACGTGGAAGCGCAGTCCGCAGCGCTCGAAGATCTTCCGGTAGGCGCGCTCGTGGGCGGCGTACGAACGGTCGAGCGCCGCCGCGTCGGGATCGAGCGTGTACGAGTCCTTCATCACGAACTCGCGCGTGCGCAGCACGCCGGACCGGGGCCGGGCCTCGTCGCGTTCCTTGGTCTGGATCTGGTACCAGATCTGCGGCAGGTCCCGGTACGAGCGGATCTCGCGCGACGCCAGCCAGGCGATGACCTCCTCGTGGGTCATGCCGAGGACCAGATCCCGGCCCCACCGGTCCTTCAGCTTGAACATCTCCGGGATGCCCTCCCAGCGTCCCGTCTTCTGCCAGATGTCGGCGGGCTGGATCACCGGCATCGTGATCTCCTGCCCGCCGATCGCGTTCATCTCCTCCCGCACGATGGCGCAGATCCGGTCGAGCGTCCGCTGCCCCAGCGGCAGGTAGACGTACACGCCGGCCGCCAGCTGCCGCACGAGGCCTGCCCGCAGCATGAGCTTGTGGGAGAGCGCCTCGGCGTCGGCCGGATCCTCGCGCAGCGTGGGGACGAGCGACTTCGCGAGCCGCATCTAGTGGGCGTCTTTCTTCTTGTTGGCGCCCTTGACGCCCGGCGCGTACACCAGGCGCTCGACCGGCTGGCCGCCGAGGATGTGACACTGCACGATCTCCTGGAGGTCGGACTGCTGCACGCCCGCGTACCAGACGTTCTCCGGGTACACGACGATCATCGGCCCGTGCCCGCATTGCGAGAAGCAGCCGGCCTTGTTGATCCGGACGTCCTGGTGGCGGCCGGCCTTCGCCACTTCGCTCCGCAGGTACTTCACGAATTGCTCGACGTCGCCGCCCTTGGGGCAGTCGTCGCCGGTGGTGCACACGAACACGTGCCGGTCGTACTGGCCCATCAGGCCTCCGCTCCCGCCGCCTCGTTCGCGGCCCGCCGCTCGGCGAGGAACCGGTCCACTTCCTCGCGCATCGCCGTCACGATCTCCTTCTCCGGCACCTTCCGGATGACCTCGCCCCCCTTGAAGATGAGCCCGATCCCCCGCCCTCCCGCCACCCCGATGTCGGCGGCCCGCGCCTCGCCGGGGCCGTTGACCTCGCAGTTGTGCAACATGGCACCCGCCAGCGCGAACGAGTGAACGCCGTTCACCTCAAGATTGTGAACGTGGCCTCGGTAGGCGACGCGCCGCACGGTCCGGACGCCCACGTAGAGCGCGCGCTCGTCGAGCGCAACCTGGCCCGTGTCACCCGTCACCCGGCAGCCCTTGAGCGCCCCGAGCCCGAGGATCTCGCCCAGGCGCGCGAGGGCGGGCTGCGACGTCACCGACACGACCCAGTTGCGTAACCGGCCACGCTGATCGCGGTGGTGGAGAAACGCCGTGACGCCCAGGCGCAAGAGGACACGGTGCACCTGCAACGCGAGCGCATAGGAGGACGTGCAGTAGGTGGCGCGCCAATAGCCACGCACCCGCCCCAGATGACCGTCCCCCTCCCACAGCGCTCGCACGAGCGTCCGCTGCTTGTCGTGCGGCAGCCGCTCCATCCACTCGGCCATCCGCTTGTGTCCGGCGCCGTGCCCGAACAGCGCTTCCAGCAGCTCACCGAACGCCAGCGAATGCGTGATGACCTCGGCCGTGTGGCGGCGTCGCCGTACCTTCGACGGCAGCCCGATCGCGGTCAGGGCCGTCCGGAGCCGGTCGACGTAGGCCTGCTGGTTCTCGTGGAAGTAAAAGAACTGCTGGTACCGCTTGCCGCCCTTGCCCGACATCGTACTCTCGGCGAGGTAGTAGCCGGCCAGCGTGAGGAAGTCATCGTCGATCGGGATCTCGCCGAACCCCGTGGCGTGGATCGTGGCCCGGTCCTCTTTGTCCCGGAGCACCGGGTACGCGAGCACCCAGCCCGAGCGCAGCTCGCCGGCCGGAATCCAGCGAGGTTCGACGCCGGCGGCGAGCATCCGAGCGAGGTGCGGACGACGCTCCCGTCCTGCCTTCAGCGCCACCGGCCGCGGGAACGCCCACACAGGGTGGTTGGCGGTGAGACGCACGGGGGGAAGGCCCGTCGGCTGGATCTCGACCAGCTCACCGTCGAACGCATGCGCACTCGTCCACTCGACCCGCCGATACTCGCCGGCATGGGTCAGGACCTCGTCATCCTCGGTAACGGCCTCGATCGGTTTCGGGCCCTGGCGAGTAACGACCGGCTCGCTCTCAGGCACGCACCCCATCACCGCGATGTGGATCTCCTCGTTGAGGCCGCGGAACTCGTCCTCGACCTCCCGGGCCAGCTTGACGAGGTCCACGTCGGCGCGGCCGCACGACGGGCACGACACGAACGTGAGGCCGCCCTTGCGGAGGCCGAGCGATTTGAGAATGTCGATGCCCACCCGCACTTCCTCGGTGGGATCGGCCGAGAGGGAGACCCGGATGGTGTCGCCGATGCCCTCGCTCAGCAGGGCGCCGAGACCGACCGCCGATTTGATCGTCCCCACCCCCGGGGTGCCGGCCTCGGTGACGCCCAGGTGGAAGGGATAGTCCACCTGGGCGGCCAGCATCCGGTACGCCTCGATCATCATGAGCGGGTCGGAGGCCTTCAGCGACACCTTCATCTCGGGGTAATTGCACTCTTCGAGGATGTGGATGTGGCGCAGCGCCGACTCGACCATGCCCTGGGCCGTCGGCCCCCCGTGCTTCTCCAGCAGATCCTTTTCGAGCGAGCCGGCATTGACACCGATCCGGATGGGGATCTTCCGGTCCTTGGCGAGGGCGACGACCTCCAGGACGAACCGCTTGCCGCCGATGTTGCCGGGGTTGAGGCGCAGGCCGTCCACGCCCTGCTCGAGGGCGATGAGGGCCAGCTTGTAGTTGAAGTGGATGTCGGCCACGAGCGGGATGCGGATCTGCCGCTTGATCTCGCCGAGCTTCTCGGCCGCCTCCCTGACCGGCACCGCGCAGCGGACGACGTCACAGCCGGCCGCCTCCAACGACCAGATCTCCAGCAAGGTCGCCTGGACGTCCCGGGTGTCGGTCTTGGTCATCGACTGCACGGTGATCGGCGCGCCCCCGCCGATCGGGAGGGTGCCGAGCGTGAGCTGCCGCGTCGCGCGCCGAGTGATCATTCGCCTCGTCCTATCGGAAGAATTTGAACGCGTCGAGCCGCACCAGGTCGTTGTAGAGCGCGAACACCATCAGCATCATCAGGAGCACGAAGCCGACCTGCGTCGCCACCTCGCGCTTGCGCAGGGACAGCGGCCGGCCCAGGATCGCCTCGATGACGAAGAACAGCAGGTGCCCGCCGTCCAGCATCGGCACCGGCAGCAGGTTCAGCACGGCCAGGTTCACGCTGATGATCGCGGTGAACACCGCCAGCGAGGCCATGCCGTCCTTGGCCTGCCGGCCCGCCTCGGTGGCGATCTGGATCGGGCCGCCGATGTTGGACGAGTCGATCTGGCGCGACACGAGCTTCCACAGGCCCTTCACCGTCAGCACGGTCATGTCCCAGGTCCGGGCGGCGCCGTAGCCAACCGCGAGGACCGGACTGTACGGCTCGAAACGGACCGCCTTGGTGGCGATGCCGGCCTGGATGCGCCCCACCTCGCGCTCCTGGCCGTCGGAAGCTTTCTCCTTCACCGCCTCGGGCACCACGCTGAGCGTCAGCAGCCGTCCGTCGCGCTCGACGGTCACCGGGAATGCCTGGCCCGGGCGCGTCCGGATCGCCTCGACGAGGTCCTCCGGCGTGTAGACCGGCTGCCCGGCCACCGAAACCACGACGTCGCCCGGCTTCAGCCCGGCACGCTCGGCGGGCGAGCCCGGGCTCACCGAGCTGATCTGCGGGGCCAGCTGGGGCCCGGCGCCGATGTCCCAGGTTTCGCGGGGCTCGCGGAAGATCGGGTCCGGCACCGTGCGCAGCCGCGGCGACACCCCCACCGTGCGCTCGACCCCGTCGCGGCGGACGCGCAGCTCGAGCGGGCGGCCGTGGGAGGCGGCGATCGCGCGCTCCAGGTCTTCCCAATACGCGACCGGCTGCCCGTTCAGCGCGACGATCGTGTCGCCCGTGCGCAGGCCGGCGGCGGCAGCCGGGCTGCTCTCGGCCACTTTCCCCACGGCGGCCGGCCACACCGGCCGGCCGAGCGTGACCAGCACGACCGCGAAGATGGCGATGGCGAGGACGAAGTTCATGCCCGGCCCGGCGAAGACGATCAAGAAGCGCGCCCACAGCGGCTTGCGCGCGAACTCCTTGCCGGGGTCGGTGACGGGCCCGCCGCCGCCTTCCACCGGGCTCTCCTCGCCCATCATCTTCACGTACCCGCCCATGGGGATGGCCGACAGCACGTACTCCGTCTCCTTGCCCCGCCAGCGCAGCAGCACGGGCCCGAAGCCGATGGAGAAGCGCTCCACGCCGACTCCCGTCCAGCGGGCGACGAAGAAGTGCCCCAGTTCGTGGATCAGGATCAGGACGCCGATGACGACGACGAACGACACGATCGTGGTCACTTCGTTGAACCTCCGGCGCGGGCGCTGACCCACTCCTGGACGCGGCGGCGGGTGTCCGCGTCGACGGCCACGCACTGCTCGATGGACGCGAGCGGGCTCGACGGCAGGCTGTCGAGGGCGCGCTCGATGAGCTCCGGGATCTCGACGAATCGCAGTCGGCGGTCGAGGAAGGCGGCGACCGCGACTTCGTTGGCGGCGTTCAGGACGACCGGCGCGGTGCCGCCGCGGTCGAGGGCGGCGCGGGCCAGGCGCAGGCACGGAAACTTCACGGGGTCGGGCTCGAAGAACGACAGCGGTCTCGTTCGCGTCAGATCCAGGCGGGCGGTGGGCATCGGCCGCCGCTCGGGGTACGTGAGCGCGTAGAGGATCGGGATGCCCATGTCGGCCACGCCGAGCTGCCCGATGACGGCGCCGTCGACGTATTCCACCATCGAGTGCACGATCGACTGCGGGTGCACGATCACCTGCACCTGGTCGGGCGCCAGGTCGAACAGCCAGCGGGCTTCGATGATCTCCAGGCCCTTGTTCATCAGCGTGGCCGAGTCGATGGTGATCTTGGCGCCCATCTTCCAGGTCGGGTGCTTGAGCGCGTCCTCCACCGTGATCGCGTCGAATTTCTCGCGCGGCCACTCGCGGAACGGGCCGCCGGAGGCGGTGAGCAGCACGCGATGGACGTCACCCCGGTTGTGGCCGACCAGGCACTGGAAGACGGCGCTGTGCTCGGAATCCACCGGCAGCAGCGGCACGTCGTGCCGCCGGGCCGCCGCCGTCATGAGGCTGCCGGCCATCACCAGCGTCTCCTTGTTGGCCAGCGCCATCGTGCGGCCGGCCTCGATGGCGGCCATGGTCGGCAGCAGGCCGGCCCCGCCGACGAGCGCGGAGACGACGACGTCCGCCTCGACCTCGCCGGCCAGCGCCACCAGCCCCTCGATACCGGCCAGCAGCGCGGGCTGCGGCCGCGGCAGCAGGCGGGCCAGCCGATCACGGGCGTCGCGGTCGAGCAGCGCCACCGCCCGCGGGGCGTGCTTGCGGCACAGCTCGGCGACCAGATCGAGGTTGGAGCCCCGGGCGGCGAGACCGGCCACCGTGAACTCGTCGGGAAAGCTCGCGACCAGCTCCAGCGTGCGCAGGCCGACGGAGCCGGTGGCCCCGAGGATGCTCACGCGCTTCATCGGCAGCCCGCCAGCAGCGTGAAGTAGTAATAGGCCGGGAAGTTGAAGAGCAGGCTGTCGATTCGATCCAGGACGCCGCCGTGGCCGGGGATCAGGCCGCCGGTGTCCTTGGTGCCCGCGCTCCGCTTGATGGCCGACTCGGCGAGATCACCGAACTGCCCGACCACGCCCAGCAGCCCGCCCGCCGCGAGCCCCAGCCCGACGTCGCAGGCCGGCAGCAGCCAGGCTGCGAGCACGCCGCCGGTGGCGATGGAGCCGACGACCTGCGCCAGTGCGCCCTCGACCGTCTTGCGCGGGCTGATCACCGGCGCCAGCTTGTGCCGCCCGAACGTGGAACCTGCCAGGTAGGCGGCCGTTTCCCCCAGCCAGGTGACGCCGACGACGAACAAGACCAGCTCGTCGCCGAGGGCCGAGGTGTGGTGGAGCAGGATGGCGAAGCCGAGGAGCCAGCCGACGTACATGACGGCCAGCAGCGTGTTGGCGGCGCGCTCGTGGTGGGGGGTCCCGCGCCACACCGGCGCCGCCAGCACGGCCACGACGGCCATCACCAGCACGAGCGTGGGCAAGGCGAGCGGATCGAGCAGCCGCGAGGCGCCGAAGGTGGCGGTCACCGCGGTGCCGGCCACCAGCGCCAGCCCGCGGTCCACCGGGCGGCCGGCGTGCTCGAACAGGCGCAGCAGTTCCCAGAGGGCGGCGGCGCTGGCGATGACGACCAGCGCGTTGAACAGGAACGCCGGCGCCTTGACGACGATGAGCAGGAACACCGGCAGCAGGACGACCGCGCTGGCCAGACGCTTCAGCAACGCCGGCCTCCGGGGCGGCTCGAGGACGACGCTGGCCGACGCGGCGGCCGCCACGTCACACTCCACCGAACCGCCGGCTCCGGCTCTGGAAATCCGCGAGCGCCCGGTAGAGGTCGGTCGGTTCGAAATCCGGCCACAGGGTCGGCGTCATCCACAGCTCGGAGTACGCGATCTGCCACAGCAGGAAATTGGAGATCCGCATCTCGCCGCTGGTCCGGATCAGCAGGTCCGGATCGGGCACCCCGTCCGTGTACAGCGCTCCGCTGACGTCCGTCTCCGAGATGTCGTCGGGGCTCAGCTCGCCCGTCCGCACCCGCCGGGCCAGCGCCCGGAAGGCGTCGAGCAGTTCGTCCCGGCCGCCGTAGTTGAAAGCCATCAGCAGCGTCAGCCCCGTGTTGGCCCGCGTCGCCTGCACCACGTGGTCGATCCCGCGGCGCACGGGCACCGGCACGCCGTTACCGCGCCCGATCACCCGCAGGCGCACGTTGCGCTCCATCAGCTCCGGCAGCTCACGGTGAATCGATTCCTCCAGCAGTCGCATCAGCGTCGAGACCTCGTCCTGGGGCCGGCTCCAGTTCTCCGTCGAGAACGCGTAGAGCGTCAGGTAGCGCAACCCCACCGTGTCGGCCGCCCGCACGATGGTCCGGGCCGCTTTCACGCCCTCGCGGTGACCGGCCACCCGCGGCAGTCCACGGCGGGTCGCCCACCGTCCGTTGCCGTCCATGATGACCGCCACGTGGGCCGGCACCGGCTGGGTGCGCACCAGCGCGAGCAGCTCCTGCTCGCCGAGCCCCTCCAGCGCGGGCGGCCCCGGCGCGCGCCTCAGAATGACAGGATCTCCAGCTCCTTCTTCTTCAGCAGCTCGTCCACCTTGGCGATGAACCGGTCGGTGGTCTTCTGGACCTGGTCGTGGGCGCGGCGCTCCTCGTCCTCCGAGAGCGGCGCCTTCTTGTCCTTGGCCGCCCCCTTGAGCTTCTCGTTGGCCTCCCGGCGCACGTTGCGGACGGCCACCCGCGCGTCCTCGGCCATCTTGGCCACCGTCTTGACCAGCTGCTTGCGGCGCTCCTCGGTGGGCGTCGGCATGACGAGCCGGATGATCGTGCCGTCATTGACCGGCTGGATGCCGAGGTCCGACTTCATGATGGCCTTCTCGATGGCCCCGAGCTGGCCGGCCTCCCACGGCTGCACGACGAGGGTGCGGGCATCCGGGGTCGACACCGACGCCATCTGGTTCACGGGTGTCGGGGTGCCGTAGTAGTCGACACGGATCGCGTCGAGCAGCGCCGTCGAAGCGCGGCCGGTCCGCACCGTGGCGAACTCCCGGCTCAGCGCGTCCAGCGCGGCGTTCATGCGCGCGTCGAGGTCCTTCAGCACGGTCTGCATGACGGCCTCCTCGTTGAGAGGGAACCCCCGAACGATTCCCCGGCTCCCGTCCGGCTCACGCCGACGACGTCACGATCGAGCCCACCGGCTCGCCGCAGACGATCCGGGCGATGTTGCCGGAGCGCGTGAGGTCGAACACCACGATGGGCAGCTTGTTCTCCATGCAGAGCGAGATCGCGGTCGTGTCCATGATCTCCAGGCGACGGTTGAGCGCCTCGATGTAGGTGACCGTGGCCAGCCGCTCGGCGCTGGCGTCGCGGGCGGGGTCGGCGGAGTAGATCCCGTCGACCTTGGTTGCCTTCATGATGACGTCGGCGCCGATTTCCACCGCCCGCAGCGCGCCGGCGGTGTCGGTCGTGAAGAAGGGGTTGCCGGTGCCGGCCGCGAAGATGACGACCCGGCCCTTCTCGAGGTGGCGGATCGCCCGGCGCCGGATGTAGGGCTCGGCCACCGCCCGCATCTCGATCGCCGACAGCACCCGTGTCTGGCAGCCGGCTTTCTCCAGCGCGTCCTGGAGCGCCAGGGCGTTGATCACCGTGGCCAGCATGCCCATGTAGTCCGCGGTGGCGCGCTCCATGCCGCCGGCGCTGGCCGCCACGCCCCGGAAGATGTTGCCGCCCCCGATGACGATGGCGACCTGGACCCCGAGCTCGACCACCTCGCGCACCTCGGCGCCGATCCGGACCAGCGTGGAGGGATCGAGCCCGTAGCCCTGGCTCCCGGCCAGCGCTTCTCCCGAGAGCTTGAGGACTATGCGGCGGTACGCCGGCCGTCGTGGGCCCGCCTCCGCCGCCATGGCTAGCCGCCTCCACCCACCTGGAAACGCGCGAACCGTTTCACGACGACCTTCTCCTTGGTGGCGGCGTTGACCTGGTCGACGAGATCCTTGACGCGGATCTTGCCGGTGGTGTCCTTGATGAACGGCTGCTCGAGCAGGCACTGCTCGCCGAAGAACTTCTCGAGCTTGCCCTCGACGATCTTGTCCAGGACCGGGGCCGGCTTCTTCTGGTCAGCCATCTGGCCGCGGTAGATCTCGCGCTCCTTTTCGAGCACCGTCGCCGGCACGTCCTCGCGCGAGACGTAGGTCGGGTTGCTGGCGGCGACCTGCATGGCGAGGTCGCGCACCAGCCCCTGGAAGGCGTCGGTCTTGGCGACGAAGTCCGTCTCGCAGTTGACCTCGATCAGGGCGCCGAGCTTGGCGCCGGCGTGGATGTAGGCGTGCACGAGACCGTCCCTGGCGTCGCGGCTCTCCCGCTTCTTGGCGTCGGCCAGCCCCTTCTTTCGCAGGAACTCCACGGCCGCCTCCAGGTCGCCGCTGGACGACTGCAAGGCGGCCTTGCAGTCCATGACGCCGGCGCCGGTGCGCTCGCGCAGCTCCATGACCGTCCTGGCGTCGGCCGCCATCAAGACACCTCCGCCTCGGCGGCCGCCCCCGCCAGCTCCCCCTCGCCGGCGCCCTCGGTCCCCTCCGCCTCGTCCTTGGCCAGGGTGCCGCGACCCTCCAGGAGGGCATCGGCCATCCGCGAGGTGATCAGGCGCACCGCCCGGATGGCGTCGTCGTTGCCGGGGATCGGATAATCGATGCCGGTCGGATCGCAGTTCGTGTCCACGATGGCCACGATGGGGATGCCCAGGCGCCGCGCCTCGGCCACCGCGATGTTCTCCTTGCGGGGATCGATGATGAAGACCGAGGACGGCAAGGACTCCATCGCCTTGATCCCGATCAGGGCCTTCTCGAGCTTCTCGCGCTCGCGATCGAGCTCGAGCGCCTCCTTCTTGGACACGCGATCGAACTCGCCGGTCTCCTTCATCTCCTCCAGCTTCTTGAGCCGGCCGATGGACTTGCGGATGGTGGCGAAGTTCGTGAGCGTGCCGCCCAGCCAGCGCTGGTTCACGTAGAACATCCCGCACCGGCTGGCCTCCTCGAACACCGTCTCCTGGGCCTGCTTCTTGGTCCCGATGAACAGCAGCGACCCGCCCCCGGCGGCCATGTCGCGCACGAAGCCGTAGGCTTCGCGGAACTTCTTGAGGGTCTTCTGGAGATCGATGATGTAGATGCCGTTGCGCTCGCCGAAGATGTACTTCTGCATCTTGGGGTTCCAGCGCTTGGTCTGGTGGCCGAAGTGCACCCCGGCCTCGAGCAGTTCCTTCATGGTCAGGGCCGCCATCTGTCCTCCGTCACAGGCGCGCCTCGGCGACCGGGTCGCCGGCGGCGGCGCACTGCCATCGGTTGTTCCTCCGCCGCGCTGCGGCGTCCCCGTGGACACCGACCGAATGGCGCGCGGCGTGCGTGATCGGCGCTACGTCGTGTACTTGCCGTTGATCCGTACGTACTCCTCGCTCAGGTCGCAGGTCCAGACGCGATCCTCGCCGCGTCCCAGCCCGAGGTCGATCGTGATCTCGTACTCCTGGCCCCCCATGATCTCGCGGATGCGCTCCAGGCGCACGCCTTCTCTCAGCACGCCGCGCTCGACCAGGCACTCCTCGCCGAAGGCGATGGCCACCTTGTCCTGGTCCACCCGGGCCGCCGACTTGCCCAGCGCCATCATGATGCGGCCCCAGTTGGGGTCCGCGCCGTTCATGGCCGTCTTCACCAGCGGGGAGTTGGCCACGCTGCGCGCCGCGATCAGGGCGTCCCGCCGGCTGGCCGCGCCGCGCACCGTCACGGCGACGAGCTTGGTGGCGCCCTCGCCGTCGGCCACCAGCATCCGCGCCAGCCGCGTCAGCAGCGCGTCGAGGCCGGCGGCGAACTGCCGCAGGCCGAGCCCGCCGACCTCCACCGGCCGGTTCTCGGCCAGCCCGTTGGCGAGCACGGCCACCGTGTCGCTGGTCGACTGGTCCGAGTCGACCGTCGCCCGGTTGAACGAGCGGTCCACCGCGCGCCGCAGGACGCCGGCCAGGGCCCCGCGCGCCACCGCGGCGTCGGTCGCCACGAAGCAGAACATCGTAGCCAGGTGAGGCTCGAGCATCCCCACCCCCTTGGCGATGCCACCCATCGTCACCGACCGGCCGTTGACCTCCACGCGCAGGGCGGCCTCCTTGGGCCGCGTGTCCGTCGTCATGATCGCCTCGGCGGCCGCCCGCCCCCCCTGCGGCGACAGCGCCTTGACCACCTTCGGCAGCGCGGTCCGCACCTTGTCCATGGGCAGCGGCACGCCGATCACCCCGGTGGCGGCGATCAGCACGTGGGTGGGCGGGATCCGCAGCAGGTCGGCGACGGTCCGGGTCATCTCCCGGGCGTCCTTCACCCCGCGCTCGCCCGTGCACACGTTGGAGCACCCGCTGGAGGCGAGGATCGCCTGGGCGGCGCCGCTGCGCGCGTGGTCCATGGAGACCAGCACCGGGGCGCCCTTCACCTGGTTGGCCGTGAAGAGCGCGGCCGACCGGGCCGGCGTCGGCGAGTGGATGAGGGCCAGATCCTTCTTGCCGCTGGGCTTGATCCCGGCCGCGACGCCACCGGCCAGGATGCCGGGAACGGCGGTGATGCCGCCGTCGAGCCACTCGATCTCGGGCATCCGGCTCAGGGGTACACCGGGGCCGCGTCCAGCCCGGTCCGCTCGTGCCAGCCGAAGAGGACGTTGAGATTCTGCACGCCGTTGGCCGAGCCGCCCTTGCCCAGATTGTCGAGCGCCGACACGCACACTGCGCGCCCGGTGCGGCGATCGGCCACCACGGTGAGATCGCAGTAGTTGGAGCCGACCACGTGGCGGGTCGTCGGCCGCTCGCCCTCGTCCAGCACGCGGACGAAGGGCTCCCCGGCGTAGAAGTCCCGGTACACGCGCAGCAGGTCGGCCGTGGCCGGGGCCCCCTGCAGCGGCACCGACGCCGTGGTCAGCAGCCCCCGGTTGAGCGGGACGAGGTGCGGGGTGAAGCTCACCCGCAGGGGACTGCCGGCCAGCGCCGACAGCTCCTGCTCGATCTCCGCCGTGTGCCGGTGCGAGGCGATCCCGTACGCTTGGAGGTTCTCGTTGGCCTCGGTGTAGAGGTACATCGGATCGACCTTGCGCCCCTGGGCGCCGGCGCCGGTGACGCCGGACTTGCCGTCGACGACGATGCCGTCGAGCCGGGCCAGCCCGTGCTTCACGAGCGGGGCGATGGCGAGAATGGCGCCGGCCGCGTAGCAGCCCGGCGAGGCAACCAGCGAGGCCGCGCTGATGGCCTTGCGGTGCAGCTCCGGCAGCCCGTACACCGCCTCGGCCAGCCCTGCCGGATCGATGTGCGGCGCCTTGTACCAGACGACGTAGTCCTCGGCGTCGCGCAGCCGGTAGTCGGCCGACAGGTCGATGACCTTGCGGCCGCCCGCGCGCAGGACGGGAACCGCCCGCTGCGACTCCATGTGCGGCAGCGCCAGGAACACCACCTCGGCGGCGTCGGCGAGCCAGCCGGCGTCGAGGTCGTGGAACGCCAGATCGGTGAGCCCGCGCAGGTGCGGGTAGGCGCGCGCCAGCGGCTCGCCGGCCAGGCGTTCGGAGGTCACCCCGGTGAGGGCGACCCGGGGATGCACGAGCAGCAGGCGCAGCAGCTCGGCGCCCATGTACCCGCTGGCGCCCGCGACGGCAACGCGGATCCGGTCGGCGGTTGCCACGTCGCTCAGCGCTTGGAGTACTGGAACTTCTGCCGAGCGCCCGGCTGGCCGTATTTCTTGCGCTCGCGCATGCGTGGGTCGCGCGTGAGCAGCCCCGCCTTCTTGAGCGGCGACCGCAGCTTTTCGTCGAAGCGCGCCAGCGCGCGGGCCAGTCCGTGACGGACGGCGCCGGCCTGGCCGGTGGGCCCGCCGCCGGCGACGGTGCAGATCAGGTCGAACTGACCCTCGGTGCTCGTCACCTGGAACGGCTGGGCGATGATCATACGCAGCGTCTCGCGCGGGAAGTAGTCCTCGAACTCCCGGCGATTCACCGTCATCCGCCCGGAGCCGGGCCGGATCCACACGCGGGCCACCGACGTCTTGCGCCGTCCGGTGCCGTAGAACCTGTCGAGCACGGTCGCCATCACCGCCCCTCCCCGCCACGGGACGTCAGCGGCAAGGCCTGAGGCTGCTGAGCCTCGTGCGGATGCGCCGCCCCCCGGTAGACCTTCAGCTTCTTCGCCATCGCGCGCCCCAGCCGATTCTTGGGCAGCATGCCCTGCACCGCCCACTCGATCACCCGCTCGGGATGGGACCGCACCATCTTCTCGAACGGCACCTCGCGCAGGCCGCCGATGTAGCCCGAGTGCCAGCGGTAGATCTTGTCGGTGCGCTTGCGTCCGGTGACGTGCACCTTCTCCGCATTGACGACGACGACGTGGTCGCCGACGTCAAGGTGAGGCGTGAAGGTGCTCTTGTGCTTGCCGCGGAGGATCGACGCCACCCGGGTCGCCAGGCGCCCCAGCACCTGCCCGTCCGCGTCGACGACGAACCACTTGCGCACGATCTCGTGCTCCTTCGGAATCGGCGTCGGCATCATGTCCCTTTCACGGCTGTCGGCATCTCACGACGTAAGTGTCCGTCACGGATGGAAAAAGCAACGCATAAATGTAGGCCAAAAGGTCCGTGGTGTCAAGGCAGCGCGCCGCGTTAGAATCCGCCGGTCGAGGTCGGGGCACCCCGGCGGGAGCGGAGGGTCGGCGATGCGATTCAAGGATCGGGTGGCACTCATCACGGCGGCGGCCAGCGGAATCGGCAAGGCGACGGCGGAGATCATCGCCACCGAGGGCGGCGTCGTCGTCGCGGTCGACACCGACCAGGGCCGGTTGGAAAAGATGGTGGCGGCCCTCCGCGACGCCGGAGGCCGGGCCCACGCGCGCCGCGCCGACGCGCTGGACGCCGGTCAGGTGCAGGCGGCGGTGGACGCCACCGTGCGCGAGCACGGGAGGATCGACATTCTCGTCAACGCGGTCGGGGGCAGCACGATCATCGCCCGGCCGGCGGCCCCCACCGACGAGCTGACGCTCGAGGACTGGCAGCGCCTCCTGCACTTCAACCTGACGGGGACGTTCCTGTTCTGCCACGCCGTCGTCCCGGTGATGAGGCGCCAGCGCGGCGGCAAGATCGTGAACCTCGCGTCGGTCGCCGGCCGCGGCATCAGCGACACCAGCAGCAGCGCCTACGCCACCGCCAAGGGCGGCATCATCGCGTTCACCCGCAAGCTGGCGCGCGAACTCGGCCCCTTCGGGGTCAACGTGAACGCCATCGCGCCCAGCCTCACCCTCACCGAGCGCATCCGACCCCACTGGGAGCGGCGCACGCCCGAGCAGCAGGCGCGCGAGATCGAGCACACGCCGCTCCGCCGGGTGGCCGAGGCCGGCGACCAGGCGCGGGTCATCTGCTTCCTCGCCTCCGCCGACGCCGACTTCGTGACGGGCGTGACGATTGACGTGACCGGCGGAATTTGATCGGAGGGGTCCTCGGCGGCCCCCTCCGACGGTCGTCGCACGCCTCACGGCG
>Ga0214471_10002534_pt1 | contig 14308 bp, 14 predicted proteins | sample RVTome_5_FD_207665 | JGI IMG/M metagenome (GOLD analysis project Ga0214471, IMG submission 207665) | Soil microbial communities from uranium-contaminated site in the Upper Colorado River Basin, Wyoming, United States - RVT142D155 | ecosystem: Environmental > Terrestrial > Soil > Contaminated >...
GTCGTTGCACGCGAGGGAAACGGTCGCGTTGGCATCCGGGTCGTAGGGACGCGCCGCGTCGTCGATCTCGTCCTGGACGTCGCAGTCCCGGAACGGCGTCGACTGCACCGCGGCGCAGCGCGCGCCTTCTCGAGCGGCGCCGCTGAAGACCTGGAGCTGGCTGTAGACGCGGCCGAACTCGATCGTCCCGACGATGATCATCAGCAGAACCGGGAGCAGCAATGCGAGTTCGACGGCCACCGCGCCGTCCTCGGCGCGCTTCCGTCTGCGGATCCCAGGCATGTCGTCTCGTCACCCCCGACGTCTCGCCGACGAGCGATTCGTCGGCCCCTCACTCCCGCCCGCCTTCGCCGGCGAGAGTGAGCGGCCGACGACGGCCGCTCTTGTGCTGTGCCTTACGTGGCGCTGCCGAGCTCGGAATCAGCGTCGTTGAAGACGCCGAGAAGCGTCAGCCCGAGGGCCGTAGCCCCAGCTGCGATCACGAGAGCGATCAGCACGAGCAGAAGGCCGTACTCCGTGGCCACTGCCCCGTCCTCACGCGGGAAACGGTGACGAAGGTACGTCACGCCCGCCGAGATGATCGAGAACATTCGATACACCTCCTTCCGTTCTGTCCGTTGCTGCCTTGTTCGTTATGGCTGGTCGTACGATCGCTACGGTAGAGACACGTAGCCTGAGTTGGTATTCCGAGTTCCACGGATGCCGTGTACGTGGTTCGACGTACGGATCGCAGGACGTGAGAAGCGTCATGGCTAGTCCTGCGCCCCGACGGAGACGAGACCCGACGAGGCCGCCGCACGGATCGCTGCGACACGAGATCCGACCCCGAGCTTCCCGTAGATCCGCCCGAGGTGCGTCGTGACCGTCCGTTCGCGGACGCCGAGCCGTGCCGCGATCTCCTTGGCCGTCAGACCTTCCGCGGCGACGTTGAGGACCTCACGCTCGCGTTCGGTGAGCCGCGTGTCGCCTTCGCTCCTGCGGTCGAGACCCTCGGCGATCGCGCCCACCCAGTCGCTCGGTGGCCCTGCCAGGACCATCTCGCCGTCGGCGGCGCGACGCAGTGCCTGGAGGAACTCGGCCGGATCGATGTTCTTGTCCACGAAGCCGTCGGCACCGACGAACAGCGCTCGAGAGATCGCGAGCGCATCCGAGCGCGCGCCGCACCCGAGCACGGTCATCGCCGGGAACTGCTCCCGGATCGTGCGGATCAGCCAGAACGAGTCGTGGTTCCCGTCCAGGTTCAAACCGACCAGGACGATGACGTTGCCCCGGCGCACACGAGCGACCGCTGCGAGCGCCTCTTCGGCCGTCCCCGCTTCCGCGACGACCTCCAGATCGGGCCGGTCTTGGATCAACAGCCCGAGACCGGCGCGGACGACCGGCAGCGGATCGACCAGGATCACGCCGAGCCGCGCCGAGGCCTTTGAGGCCGCGGTTCGATGGGTTCCGGGTCTGCTCGCCATGGGAGTCCTAGGTTCTGCGTACGGGAAGTTGCGTATCGATCGGCACCTGTCCTGTATCGGTCGATGGAGACCGATTCCTGAACGGGCCCGATGGGGGAGGTTCGTGGCGGGATCGGGCTACGGAGAGTGCTGGGCTCCGAGCGCAGGATCGGGGGTGCCCGGTGCCGACGGGGCGTGGGGGCCGATCTCGACCAGGCCCAGGGAGGCGGCCCGAGAGAGTGCCTGGACGCGGTTCCGGACGCCGAGCTTGCGGTAGAGCTTCGCGAGATGGGCCTCGACCGTCCGGGGCGACAGCCCCAGCCGGGTCGCGACCTGCTTCACGGTCAGCCCGACCCCAACGAGCTCCAGGATCTCGATCTCGCGGCTCGTGAGGACCGCCCGCATCCCCGAGGCATCTCGGGAATGGCGTGCCAGGCGCCCCAGCTCGGCCAGCGCCGCGCGCTCCTGCTCGCCCGTGAAGACCCGCTCGCCGCGGGCGATCCGTTCGAGGGCGTCGGCGATGAACCGGACCCCCGAGGTCTTCTCGAGGTATCCGTCCACGCCGGCCCTGATGCTCTCGAACAGCGTCTGGTCGTCGGTGCGTCCGGTGAGGATCAGGATCTTGATCGGGAGGGCTTCCTCGCGGATCCGGCGGGCGACGTCCAGCCCCTGCGTCTCCCCGGGAAGGGCGAGGTCGAGCACCACGACGTCGGGCTTGAGGCTTCGGCAGAGAGCCAGGGCGGCATCGCCGTCGACGACCTCGCCGACGACGTCGAGTCCCTGCGTCTGATCGCAGGCCACCCGGATGACGCCGCGGATGAGCGGATGGTCTTCGACCACGAGGATCCGCGCCGCCGGCGCCTCGGCGGGGAGGGAGCGTCCCACGTTATCCCTTACTTCCGCCGCGGCGGGCGGGGGCGAGCCCGTGGCGCCAGGCGAGGGTGACCGCCTCGATCTTGGAGTGGACGCCGAGCTTGGCCAGGATGCTCTTCACGTGGCTCTGCACCGTGAGGGCGCTGATCCCCAGCTGCTCCGCGACCTGGGACGTGGTCTCCCCCGCCGCGAGGGTTCGCAGGATCTCGCTCTCGCGGGGGGTGAGGCGCCGGAGGAGCCGTTCCCCCTGCGGCGCACGGCCGTTGCGGAGCTGCTCGATCACCGGGGCCAGGTCCCGCTCCGGCATCACGAGCTCGCCGGCCGCCGCGCGGCGGACGACGTCCATGAGCTCGTCGACCGCCCGGGTCTTCGGGACGTATCCACAGGCACCGGCAGCGAGGGCGTCGGCGATGATCTCGGGGTCCTGCATCGCGGTCAGCACGACGACCTTCGCGTCGGGCGACATCTCCCGGATCCGGCGGGTGGCCTGGATCCCGTCGATGCCGGGCAGGTCGAGGTCCATCAGGACGACGTCGGGGTCGATCTCGTCGACGTCGAGCAGGCGGATGGCCTCCTCGGCATCGCGCGCGGAGCCCACCAGGACGACGTCCGGCTGGCGCGTCAGCAGCATCGCGAGCGCCTCGGAGAACATCTCGTGGTCATCGACCACGAGCACGCGTGTCTTTCCCGACTGGGTGTTGTCCATACGCCGTCGCAGCTTGCATCGGCGCCCCACTCGGCAAACATGAGCCCCGTAGACTGGGTCGCATGAACCGGCTCGCCGGCGAGACGAGCCCCTACCTGCTCCAGCACGCGGACAACCCCGTCGACTGGCACCCCTGGGGGCCCGAGGCGCTTGGGCTCGCCGAACGGCAGGACAAGCCGATCCTACTGTCGATCGGCTACGCGGCGTGTCACTGGTGCCATGTCATGGAGCGCGAGTCCTTCGAGGACGCCGGGACCGCCGCGCTGATGAACGAGCATTTCGTCTCGATCAAGGTCGACCGCGAGGAACGGCCCGACATCGACTCCATCTATATGGATGCGGTTCAAGCGATGACGGGTCACGGCGGCTGGCCGCTGACGGCGTTCCTGACCCCGGAGGGCAAGCCCTTCTACGCGGGAACGTATTTCCCCAACGAGGATCGCCACGGACTTCCCTCGTTCCGGAAGGTCCTCACGGCCATCGCGGACACCTGGAGGAACCGCCGGGCCGAGGTCGAGGAGCAGGGCGGGCGCATCGTCGAGGCGATCGGCCGAGCGGCCGGCCTGGCCGAGTCGAAGCAGGCCCTCACCGAGGATCTGCTGAGCCGGGCCGCGAGGGGCCTGCGTGCCGCGTTCGATGCGACCTGGGGTGGGTTCGGGAGCGCGCCGAAGTTCCCGCAGTCGATGAGCCTGGAGTTCCTCCTGCGCCGGCATCTTCGAGGCGATCCCGACGCGCTCGACATGGTGCGGGTGAGCCTGGATCGCATGGCCGCGGGAGGGATGTACGACCAGCTCGGGGGCGGCTTCCATCGCTACTCGACGGACGAGCGCTGGCTGGTCCCCCACTTCGAGAAGATGCTCTACGACAACGCCCTGCTCCTGAGGTTGTACACGCACGCGTGGCTCGTGACGCGCGAGGAGCGATACCGGCGCGTCGTGGTCGAGACGGCCGACTACCTGCTCCGCGAGATGCAGCATCCCGAGGGCGGCTTCTTCTCCTCGCAGGACGCCGACAGCGAGGGCGTCGAGGGCAGGTTCTTCGTCTGGACCTGGGACGAGCTCGTCGCGGGCGCCGGTGAGGCCGCCGCGGGCGCGGGTGAGGCGGTGGCGACCGCGATGGGTGCCACACCGCAGGGCAACTGGGAGGGAACCAACGTGCTGTGGTTCCCGGTCGCGGTCACCGCGGTCGCCCAGGAGCTCGAGCTCGATCCGGCGGTTCTCGAACGCGACGTCGAGGCTGCGCGCACGCGACTCTTCACGATCCGGGAGGAGCGGGTCCGCCCGGCGACCGACGACAAGGTGCTCGCGGCGTGGAACGGGCTGGCGATCACCGCACTCGCCGAGGCCGGCCGCGCCCTCGAGCGGCCGCGGTACGTCGAGGCCGCGGTGCGCGCGGCGGAGTTCGTGCTCTCGAACCTGCGGCGCGAGGACGGGCGGCTGCTGCGGTCGTGGCGCGAGGGCCGGCCCGGGCGGCCGGGCTTCGCCGACGACCACGCGCTGGTGACCGAGGGCTTCCTGGCCTTGTACGAGACGACGTTCGAGCTCCGCTGGTTCGTCGAGGCTCGTGCGCTCGCGGACGAACTGATCCGGCTGTTCCATGACCCCGAACGCGGCGGCTTCTTCCAGACCGGTGCGGACGCGGAGGCGCTGGTCCTTCGGCCGAAGGAGCTGTACGACAACGCCGTGCCGAGTGGGAACTCGGCGGCTGCCGACGTCTTGCAGCGGCTCGCCCACCTGACCGGGGAGCCCGACTACGAGCACGCGGGCGTCTCCGCGCTTCGGCTCGTGCGGGACGGGATGGCGGGTGCGTCGGGAGGGTTCAGCCACGCGCTCTCCGCGCTCGACCTCTATCTGGACCGGGTCTTCGAGGTCGCGATCGTCGGAGATCCCGCCTCGGCCGGGACACGAGCGCTCGCCGAGGAGGTCACCGCGAGACGGTTCTTGCCGAACCACGTCCTCGCGGTCGCCGACGCGGACGACGAACGCGCGCGCGGGGAGGTGGCCCTCCTCCTGGAGCGGCCGGCGATCGACGGCAGACCGACCGCCTACGTCTGCGAGCGCTTCGCCTGCAAGCTCCCGGTGACCGAGCCCGAGGCGCTCGCCGAGCAGCTAGGTGGGTGACCGGGCTCCGGCGTCGCCACCGAGCGGGTTGACACCTCCCTTCAGTAAGTTGTACCTTACGGTAAGTCATGAGCAACCAAGTGGAGGAAGCTCGGGTCCTGGACGCGCTCGGGGATCCCACGAGACGTGCGGTCCTCGAGGTGATCCGCGGCGGCGCACAGCCCGTGGGCCGGATCGCCGAGCGCCTGCCGGTGAGCCGGCCGGCGGTCTCGCAGCACCTGCGGGTTCTGAAGGAGGCGGGTCTCGTGCGAGACCGCAAGGACGGGACGAGACGGCTCTACAGCGTCGACCCCGCGGGGCTCTCGGAGCTCCGCGCCTACCTGGATCGGTACTGGGAGACGGCGCTCGCCGCGTTCAACGAGGCGGCCGACTCGGCCACCGGAGAAGGGGGAACCCGATGAGTCCCATCGAGCCGATCCGCGCGTCGACCTCGGTCCGTCTCGACCCCGCGCGTGCCTTCGAGCTGTTCACCGCGCGCATCGACACGTGGTGGCCGCTCGAGACGCACTCACGAGCCGCAGACGATCTCGAGGGAGAGGGCGTCAAGGTCGAGCACGTCGACTTCCAAACCTTCGCCGGAGGCAAGGTCCTCGAGCACCTGTCGAACGGCCAGGTCCTTCCTTGGGGCGAGGTCCTCGTGTGGGAACCGCCGGACCGCTTCGTGCTTGCGTGGAAACCCAACTCGAACGCGAACCCGCCGACCGAGCTCGAGGTGCGTTTCACGCCGGAGCCCGACGGCACGTTGGTCGAGCTGGAGCATCGTGGCTGGGAGCGGCTCGGCGACATCGCGCTCCAGGCGCGCGGGAGCTACGGCGAGGGATGGAGCATCAGCCTCTGCCGATTCCAAGAGGCCGCGGACCGAGAGGTGGCGTGATGGACGACCGCATCCACTGGGAGCTCTACCGGCGCCGCATCGCCGAGGCCGAGCAGCGCGCAGCCCGTGAACGGCACCTCGGCCGCGCGCGCCGGCACAGCACCCGACTGCCACACAAGCCTCGCGGCACGGAGTAGCGACCCCGTTCCGTCATCGGCGATAGGCTCGCGCCGACGTGATCGCGCTGCGGGTCCTGTTGTTCCTCGCCGGGATGTCCCTCGTGCTCGTCGCCGTCCGATCCGTCATCCGGACGTTCATCGTCCCGCGGGCGCTCCGGAACTACCTGACCCGCGTGGTCTTCGTCGCCGTTCGGAAGATCTTCGCTCTCCGCGCGAGCGAGCGCCACGACTACCCGACGCGGGACCGCGTGATGGCGTACTACGCGCCGGTCGCGCTCCTCATGATGCTCGTGGTGTGGGTCGGGATCCTTCTCATCGGCTTCACCGCCATGTTCTACGCGCTCGGCGGCCTCAGCGTGCTGCAGGCGTTCACGTTCGCGGGATCGGCGATGTTCACCTTGGGGTTCGCGAGCCGCGGCGACGCGGCGACGGTGCTCCTGGACTTCGTCGCCGCCGGGACGGGACTGGTCTTCCTCGCGTTGTTCATCACCTACCTTCCGAGCCTCTACGCGAGCTTCCAGCGACGGGAGCGCGGGGTCGCCAAGCTCGAGGTCCGTGCCGGACAGCCACCGACGGGCATCTATCTCATCGAGCTGGCATGGGTGGTCGGGCGGCTCGAGAACCTGAACGACCTCTGGGCCGAATGGGAGGATTGGTTCACCGACGTCGACGAGAGCCACAGCTCGCTCCCGGCCCTCGTGTTCTTCCGGTCGACGCATCCGGAGCAATCGTGGGTGACCGCAGCCGGCGCGATCTTGGACGGCGCCTCGCTCTTCGACTCCACGGTCGACGTGCCGCGGGTCCCGGAACCGCAGTACATGATCCGCTCGGGCTATCTGTGCCTGCGGCATCTCGCGGACTACTTCCGCATCGCCGTCGACCACGACCCCAGGCCCGACGACCCCATCTCGATCGGGCGGGAGGAGTTCGACGCAGCCTACGAGCGACTCGCCGGCAACGGCGTCCCCCTGCGCGCGGATCGCGACCAGTGCTGGCGCGACTTCGCCGGCTGGCGCGTGAACTACGACGCCGCGCTCATCGGGCTCGCACGCCTTACGACGGCCCCGGATGCCCCGTGGTCCGCCGCCCGCCGCGTGGTCGCTCCCGCCTTCCAAGATCCGCGGCCCGACCCGGGTACCGACCGACCAGCCGGTCGATAGCGATCACCACCGGTTCCGCCAGAACACGACCGGTGAACCGTGTCAGCTCCTGACGCAGACACCGACCAAGTGCTCGGCCATCCCATCCGGCAGTGCCCGGACGAGAGCGACGTTGATCCGGAACAGCGCAGGATGGAACGCGAAGTACGTAGGGTCCTCGATGTGGTCGAGCCGAACCAGTCGCAATCCCGACTCGCGTGCGAGCGATCCGATCTGACGGCGCGCATTCGCCCGGTAGACCATCGGAAATGCATCGGTCGCATCGCGGCCGTACATCAGGGGAACGAGCCGCGATTGGAACGGACGTAATGCTCGGTTGACGAGAGCGGGCGGGCTGTGCCCACCGGGTGTGACGAAGATGAACACTCCCCCCCTGACGAGGATCCGCGCGACTTCACGAAACGCCTTCGTCGGATCCGGAAGATGCTCCAGGACCCAACTCGAGAACACGAGGTCGATGCTGGCATCCGGCAGCGGCAGAGCCTCGGCAGCGGCTGCGGCGCGAAGGAGCTCGGGCATCCGGTGCTCTTTGAGCGAAGCGACGTCGGGGTCCAACCCAAGAGCGCCACTCACGGTTGCGCCGAGCTGTTCCAGCGCGCCGCCGCGCCCGCAGCCGAGATCGACGACTCGCATCCCCGGCCGAAATCGATCGCGGATCAGGGACTCGTACACGGCGGTGGCGGGTTGCCAACCCGGACGCATGTGCGAGTAGCGCTTGCGGTACGCGTTCTGCTTGTCCAGAGAAAGCGGCATGGCCTTCCCGATGCTCAGATCCCCGGCCAGTGTGTCACGGACGAGAGGACCGGTTCCACGCACGGTGCGGGCACGCTGCGCGTTCAGGGATCGGCCAACTTCGCCGGTCGACGTCGGCTCGAGACACGGACTTCCGTAGGATGTGTCGCCGTGAAGCCCACGATGCGACGTGCGTACGCGCTGTGTGCGGTGCTCACCTATCTCCTGGCGCTGCTCACGACGGCGCCGGCAGTCGCGCGTGACGACGACGATCCGGCCGCGCCGATCGTGAAGAAGAGGAAGATCGCACCCGGCGTCACGTTCACGAGGATCATCGAGCGGCGGGAGCCGCGCCGGACATTCGTGCTCCGCATCCGTCCGCTGACGTCGGCCACGCTGGACGTGACGCTTGCAGGGGCGACGCTTGGCTCGCCGCGAAGGACCGTGCTCTTCAGCGCGAACGCTCACGACGCCGTTGCCGCCGTGAACGGAGATTTCACCGGCGGGTTCCCGGGCCGTCCGACACACGTGTTCGCTCAGGACGGCCACCTCGTCCAGTCACACGCTCCCGGTAGCGTGTTCGCGCTCGCGCGCGACGAGAGCGCGGCGTTCGTGGGGCCCGCCAGACCGGTCGTGTCGCTGTCCGACCGGGACACCGGCCAGACGTGGAGACTCGACCGCTGGAATTTCACCCCCCCGGCCACGGGGGAGCTCGCCGGGTTCTCCCCGCTGGGCGGAACCGAGGAAGCGCCACCGGCGTTCGCGTGCTCGGTCCGGCTGCTTCGGGATGGACCGATCTCGTTCGACGACGACCGCACCGGGGTGATCCTCGATCTCGTCGTTGACCGAGCCGCGTGCGCTGAGGAGCCGATGGAACGCGATGGCGGGATCGTCATCTCCACCCCCCCGGCCACCGATGAGGCGATACAGCTGCTCGCCATGGAGTCGGGAAGCCGGATGCGACTTCGTTGGTCCATCGGGGTGCAGGGTGTGTATGACGTCGTTGGCGGGATGCCGATCCTGGTGCAGGATGGCCAGGTCGTGGTGAGCGCATGTCCGGGCGCCTTCTGCGGCAGGAATCCGCGCACGGGCATCGGCTACACGGCGAACGGCGGCGTCCTGCTGGTGGTGGTCGACGGGCGCCAACCTCGATGGTCGGTCGGCGCCTCGCTGCGGGAGTTCGCGACGATCATGCACAACCTCGGAGCGGTCCAGGCGCTGAATCTCGACGGAGGCGGCTCGAGCGCCATGGTCGTCAAGGGCGAGGTCGTGAACCGGCCTTCGGACGGACAGCAACGTCCGATCAGCAACACGGTGCTGGTGCTCTCCGGCCCCGACCCGGGCGAAGAGTAGGTGTTGGCGATCACCTGGTTCCCGCTTCTTGGAGGCGCGCTAAACTGCCGGCTCGCCTACAGTCGTATGAGACGCGACAGGAGCCCGTAGATGACCACCGCGACCTTCGTCACGAACCAGGGCTCGTTCACCGTTCGCCTCATGCCGGAACACGCGCCCAAGACCGTCGCGAACTTCGTCGAGCTCGCGACCGGCGCCAAGGAGTGGACGGACCCCCGCAGCGGCGAACGCAAGGGCGGACCCCTCTACGACGGCACGGTCTTCCACCGCGTGATCCCGAACTTCATGATCCAGGGCGGCGACCCCCTGGGTACGGGGACCGGCGGCCCCGGCTATGAGTTCGAGGACGAGGTTCCCTCGAACGGGCCGAGGTTCGACCGCCCGGGTCTGCTCGCCATGGCGAACGCCGGCCCGAACACCAACGGCTCCCAGTTCTTCGTGACGGTCACCGCCACGGACTGGCTGACGGGCAAGCATACGGTCTTCGGTGAGGTCACCGAGGGCTACGACGTGGTCGAGGCGATCTCCAAGGTTCCGACCGGTTCGCAGGACCGGCCCACGAGCGAGGTCATCCTGGAGCGGGTCGAGATCGCGGAGGCCTGACCAAGGACGTCAGGCGAACGGCCCGCCTTCTCAGGAGTCTCGGGAACCGAGACTTCGGATCCGCGGTCGGGTCTCGTGACCGACGAACCGACCCTGGAGCGTTCCGATGGCCGTCCGCGAGGTACCGACCGGGCTCGACGCCGCGCACCGAGCGGCGTTCGAACGCGACGGCTTCGTGCTCCTCGAGAACGCCCTGACCGCCGAGGAGGTCCAGCGCCTCATCGCGGCGGTCGACGCCGTCTACGCCGACGAGCGCCTCGCCGAGGGCGCTCCCCTCCACCTGCTGGCGTTCTGCGGCCGCGACGGCGCTTTCCTGGAGCTGGTCGATCACCGCTCGACGCTGCCCCTCGTTCTCGACGTCCTCGGGGCCAACGTCTTCATGTACCACTGCCATCTCGACGTCCATCCGCCGGAACAGGACCAGCCTCGGCCGTGGATGTGGCACCAGGACGGCGGCCTCGTCAACCGAGATCTGGAGACCGAACCGCGCCCGCGCCTCTCGGTCAAGATCGCGCACTTCCTGACCGACGTCTCCGAACCCGGACGTGGGAACTTCGTCGTGCTTCCGGGATCGCACCTGCGCAACGCGATCGCCCGGCCGCCGAACGACGACAACGACCTCCCGGGCGCGACCCCGGTCCTCGCCGGGGCGGGCGACGCGGTGATGTTCGACCGGCGGCTATGGCACATGCGGAGCCCCAACCGATCGAGCCTCACTCGCAAGGCCCTCTTCTACGCCTACACCTACCGGTGGGTTCGCCCGCGGGACGATCTGCACGTGCGTCCGGAGCTCCTCGGACTGGTCACACCGGCCCGAGCGAAGCTGCTCGGAGCAGGGGCCCGAGCGATCGACTTCTGGATGCCGGAGGCCGAGCTCCCCGTGCGTGGTTGAGTCGTTCGGGGTAGCGTTCCGGTGCTCGATCCACCGCATGCTCGTCCGGAGCCTCTTCTATCGGCGCCGGACCGCGGGCGAGCGTGGCGACCACTTGGCCGCGCTGCGGATCTGAGTCAGAGCTCGCACCCGCGCGTGAACGCTCCCTGCGCGCCGCGCACGCACGTGTCGATCCCCGTGCCGCCGTCGAGCAGGTCGTAGTCGGGGCCTCCGCCGAGGAGGTCGTCGCCCTGGTCCCCGTGGATCACGTCGATGCCGAACTGTCCCTCGATCGAGTCGTTGCCCCGGCCCCCGAAGACGAGGTCGTGTCCGATCCCGGCCCTCACGACGTCGTCGCCCCCGTGCGCGCAGATCACGTCGTTCGCGTCGGTGCCTCGCAGATCCGGGTCGCTCACGCCCGTCCCCTCGATCGTGCAGATGGGGAGCGGCTGCCAGTCCGGGGATAGATCGGGCGCCGGGTCCTCGGTCAATCGCGTGAGGAACGTGCCGTCCGGATGGATCGACCAGATGTCGATGTTGCCCTCGTCGATCTGGAACGAGACGAACGCGATCGTCGTTCCGTCCGGCGACCACGACGGATCGAAGTCCATGAAGGAGGCGCTCGAGGTCAGGTTGGTCTCGATGCCGGTGAGCACGTCGATCGTGAAGATGTCCGACGTACCTTTCGCACAGCAGCGCTCGACCGCGAGCCTCGTGCCGTCGGGCGACCACGACGGGTTGGCGTCGATGACGGAATTCGCCGTGAGGGCGTGCTCTCCGGTCCCGTCCGCGTTCATCACGTAGATCTCGGGGAACCCGCCGTCGCGATCCGACATGAACGCGATCTTCGTCCCGTCCGGCGACCAGACGGGCGATCGGTCGACCGAACCCGCAGGCTGCGTCGTCAGCTGAGCGCGCGCCCCGCCGTCCGCTTTGGCGACGAAGATCCGGAACGGGCCGCGCACCCGCGTACGGGCCGCGTAGACGATCCTCGTTCCGTCTGGTGACCACGACGGGTCACGTTCGGGAACGAGCGTGCTCGTGATGCGCGCCCGCCCTTTGCCCTCCGACGTCATGACCCACAGGTCCGATCCGCCTTGCCCGCGGCTCTTTCGCACGTAGCCGATCCGTCGGCCGTCCGGCGACCACGCCGGCTGCGAATCGGCGATCCCGTCGTTCTCGGTGAGCGAGACCGGGTTCTCTCCCGTTGCCTCAAGGGTGAATACCTCGGGATCCCCGTCACGATCGGAGCGGAACGCGAGCAGTCCGTTAGAAGACGTCCACAGTGCACTCTGCGCGCTCGCCGATGGCAACTCGGCAAGGGTGAGCGTGCAGATCAAGAGCAACAAGATCGCGATCGCTCGGCTCATGGAGTCCTCTTGGGGATGTTTCGCGGTGAAGCTAGCACTCGCCGTTCCGCGAGGCTTCGGGAAACGCCGAGGGGGCCCTCGATGAGAGGGCCCCCTCGCGTTCGCTTTCCTTCGGCTACTCCTCGCAGCCGGAGATCGAGTCGTCGCCGGGACCACCCGAGCAGTCGTCGTGGCCCGAGCCACCACGGATCTGGTCGTCGCCGCCGCCGCCGGTCAGGTTGTCCGGCCCGCCGCCGCCGCGGATGTTGTCGGCCCCGCCGCCGCCGCGGATGTCGTCGGCTCCGCCGCCGCCGCGTAGGGCATCGTTTCCTGCGCCGCCTGCGATGCCGTCGTTGCCGCTGCCGCTTCGGACGTCGTCGTTGCCGGAACCGGCGACGACGTTGTCGTTGCCGCCGCCGCCGCGGACGGTGTCGTTCCCGCCGCCGGCCGTGATCTGGTCGTCGCCCAGGCCGCCCTTGATGGTGTTGGCCGCGCTGGTGCCGACGAGGGTGTCACCCTGCGCCGAACCGGTCACGTGCTCGAACAGCGACAGCGTGTCGGTGCCGTCACCCGTCGCCACACCCGTAGCGAGGTTCGCGTTGACCGCACCGACCGAGCCCGAGAACGACACGGTGTCGTTCCCGCCGGCGCCGGTCAGGGTGTCGTTGCCGGCCCCACCTTGGACCGTGTCGTCGCCGTTGCCGCCGTCGATCGAGTTGGCGTTGGCGTCACCGGTCAAGGTGTCGCCGGCGTTACCACCGGCCAGGTTCTCGACCGTGTTCAGCGTGTCGGTCCCGTCACCCGTCGCCGTCCCGGACGCCAGACTCGCCGTCACGGCGAAAGCCGAGGTCGCGAACGACGCGGTGTCGATCCCGTTGCCGCCGATGTAGGCGTCGTTCCCGCCCTCGGCGCTCAGCGTGTCGTCGCCGTCGGCACCGTTCAGCGAGTTGACCCCGCCGTCGCCCGACAGGACGTCGTTGAAGGAGGACCCGATCAGGTTCTCGATCGTCGCGAGGGTGTCCGTCCCTGCACCGCCGGTGTTCTGCGCCGCCCCGGTTCCGGTGTCGACGGTCACGGCCGAGGCCGCTCCGGCGTAGCTCGCCGTGTCGGTCCCGTTGCCGCCGGTCAGCGTGTCGTTGCCCGCGCCGCCGTTCAGCGTGTCGTCGCCGTCGGCTCCGAGGATGACGTTGGCGTTCACGTCACCGGTCAGCGTGTCGTTGCCGGTCCCGCCGGTCAGGTTCTCGATCGTGGCGAGCGTGTCCGTGCCCGCACCGACCGTGTTCTGCGCGGCCGCGTTGGCCAGGCTGACGGTCACGGCCGGCGACCCCGTGTAGTCCGCGGTGTCGGTGCCGAGACCACCGGTCAGCGTGTCGTTGCCGGCGCCGCCGTTCAACACGTCGTTCCCGTCGTTGCCGAGGATCGTGTTGTTGCCGCCGTCCCCGGTCAGCGCGTCGTTGCCGGCGCCGCCCGTCAGGTTCTCGAACGTGGCCAGCGTGTCGGTCCCGGTCGCGGTCCCCGTGTTCTGGGCGATCGCGATCGCAAGGCTGACGGTGACCGGCTGGGTTCCGCTGGCCGACGCGTAGCTCGCCGTGTCCCCGGTCCCGCCGGCCCCGATCAGCGTGTCGTTGCCGCCGAGCCCCTCGATCGCGTTGTTGCCGCCGTCTCCGGTCAGGCTGTCGTTGCCCGCCGAGCCGATCAGGTTCTCGACCGTCGTGTAGGTGTCGCCCGCGGCGTCACCGCCGGTCGGTGCGGGCACGCCGTCCAGGTCGACGGTCACCGCCCCGCCGGACGCCGCGTAGCTGGCGGTATCGCCGTTCGCGCCGTTGGCGCCACCGGTGAGGTCGTCCGCACCGCCGAGGCCCTGCAGGACGTCGTCGCCCGCACCACCGTCGATGTCGTTGTCGCCGGCGTCGCCGGTGAGGGTGTCGTCGAGAGCCGAGCCCGTCAGGTTCTCGAGGTCGGCGTTCAGCGTGTCGGTGCCCGCGCCGACCGTGTTCTGCGCGGCCGCGTTCGCCAGGCTGACGGTCACTCCGAGCGCCGCGCCCACGTAGCTCGCGGTGTCGCTGCCCGCGTCGCCCCCGTTCAAGGCGTCGTTGTCGGCTCCGC
>Ga0214471_10002536_pt1 | contig 14305 bp, 13 predicted proteins | sample RVTome_5_FD_207665 | JGI IMG/M metagenome (GOLD analysis project Ga0214471, IMG submission 207665) | Soil microbial communities from uranium-contaminated site in the Upper Colorado River Basin, Wyoming, United States - RVT142D155 | ecosystem: Environmental > Terrestrial > Soil > Contaminated >...
ACAGCCGCCGAGCCCTGCTACCTCGGCACCAGGCCTCAGTTCGTCCCGGCCCCGGTACAGGACTTGCCTGAAACGACGAGCTCCTTCAGGAAGACGATCTCCTGCATGTTGTTGACGAAGACCTGAGGGACACCATCGACGATGGAAATCTCACCCTGGGCGCAGACAAGCGTTCCCGGCTGCCCGAACCGCTCTTCCGGCAGCGTCAGGAACGCCGACCGGATTGCGCCCTCGAGCAGTATTGAGGCGATGTGTCCGGGTGCCGGAGCCCCGATATACAGGACGGTATTGCGCTTCTGTTCCGGAAGGTACTCTCCAGCGGCGACCTCGGCGCAGAGCAGGACTTCATCGCCGTCATGTTCGGCTAGCTCTTCGGCGAAGACGCAATTGTTGCCATCGCGTTGCGGCAGAAACGGCAGGCCGCTGCGGCCGCCAACCCCGCCTGAGCCGCCGGAGGACCCCCCGGAGGATGCCCCTGAGGAGCCTCCGTTGGAAGATCCGCCGCACGCCACGGCCGCAATCCCAAGGATCGCCAACACGACGACAAGTAACCTCATTTATCCTGCTCCTCCATAAGCTGCCTTAAAGCATTTTATTTCCATAAATGGCGAACAGGATAATAGCACTTCCGTATCCGAGGAAACAGCGGCCGATCGGACCGCAATTAGCCGCCCACCACCCTTCGCAGCACCACCTCCGCGTCCCCCGGCGCCCCGTCACCCCTCCAGGCAACGTGCTGGTCCGGTCGCACGAGTGCCAGCCGCGAGCCGTATGCCGCGGCCTCGCCCTGCAAGGCGTCACGCACCGTCTTTAGCGGGATACCCAGCGCCCTCGCTGCCTCTTCGAACCTTGAGACGTCGGCGTCATCGGCGCCCAGTGCAAGCAACGTGAAGTCTCGGCCCAGGGCCTCGTAGCTGCTGACGCCGCTGCCCAGTGACCGCGGTGCAAGGTGGTGGCCGGGACGCGCCGCGTAGGAGTGCTCGCCTCGGATGCCGCTAACACCGTCCGGCGGCCCGAACACGACGGACGACCCCTCATAGTTCGGCACGTAGGCCTCTCGCCGCTGCCCAGAAGTGGTGGCCAGCTCCTGCCACGCCTGCTCGAACTCCCTTTGGTCGCGGGCCGGGCTGTAGCGATCGAGGAAGGCACGGTCGAATTCGATGCCTCCGGCGATCATCGTTTCGCCGGTCTCGACGAAGATCGGGCGCCGTTCCTCGCCGTAGGAGTCGAGCAGCCGGTCGCCACCCCATCCCTGCAGCGCGGCGGCGAGCTTCCAACCCAGGTTCGCCACGTCTTCCAGCCCCGAGTTGAGCCCAAAGCCGCCGTAGGGTGGGTGGCTGTGCGCCGCGTCACCGGCGATGAATACACGCCCGCGGCGGTAATGGCTCGCCACGGCAATGCGAAGGTCCCAGAAACCTACGTGGTCGAACTCGCAGGGGAAGTCAAAGCCCGCGGCGGATTGCACCAGCCCTTGGAAGTCGTAGTTCTCCGGCGTTGTGTCGCGCGGCACCGGAGCGTGGAAGAACCAACCTTCGCCTACGTCCACGCGGCCGAAGAACTGCCAGTATCCCTTCAGCTCCGGCCGCAGCACGCGATACGTGGTGCGTTCCGGAAAACGCTTCAGTCCCTCGTGCAGCTCGCGCGATCGGAACACCGCCAGCACCATGCGCTGGTCGAAGTCCTCCCCGCCGCGGTCTATGCCGAGCTCCTCGCGGATCGTCGAGCGCGCCCCATCGCAACCCACGACGTACTCGGCCTCGAGTACGCGCTTCTCGTCGCCGTCTGTCTTGACGATCGTGACGCGCGCGCCGCCCTCGTCCTGCTCGACCGACTCTGCCGACCAGCCGAACAGGCAGGTCACGTCCGGGAAGCCGCTCACGCGGCGCCGCATGACCTCCTCCGTCAGGTACTGCGGCAGCCGCTCGTTGCGGCGGAAGAAGTAAGACGCCACGCTGGCGCCGCGGCCGGGCGCGTCGTTGTAGGTGTACCAGTACGGGCTCATCAGGTTGTCGTACGCCGTGACGCCACCGATCGGGTAGCCGTCCGGCAGCAATCGCGCCGCGCGTACTTCCTCGTCGATGCCCCAGAAGTACATCAGCTCCATGCTGCGGTTGGTCAGGTTTTGGCCCTTGGGGATGCGCTGTGGCGTCTGATGCCGTTCGATCAGCGCGCAACGCACGCCACGACGCCCCAACTCCAGCGCCAGCGCGACGCCCACGGGCCCGCCGCCGACGACGATGACCTGATAACGCTCTGACGTCTGCACGCTCACAGCGCGTAGGCTACCGCGACTAAGCCTTTGTGTCTGCGGAAACCGGCAACGGATTGCCTGCGTCTACGATAGTTTCGGATGTATGCTCATCCTCTGGATCACTGCTTTCGCAGAGGGAGCTTAAGAGATGAATGAGCTCGTCTACTTTGGTATCGGCTGCATCGCGGCCGCCATCGTTGGGGGAGGCCTCAAGGCGTTCAACGTCATGGAGATTGGCGTCATTGCCTCGATCGTTCGGCAGGTTCTCCTGGCGACGTTCGGTGTGATTCTCATTGTCGCTAGCGTCCTGATCGACGCAGACGATGACGGTGACGGGCCGCCACCGGCTATCGCCATCATTTCGGTTGTCTGCCAGCCGGCAACTGTGCAGCAAGGAGATCTGGTCACATGCCGGGCGGTAACCAGCCAGGACCCGGCATCTTACGATTGGCTCGCCGATGGCGGTGCGCCCCGCCAGTCGGCCGAGTCGGTGTTCGAGACGACATTTACGGCAGACGGATCGCAATCAGTGACACTCCAGGTCTGCAACTCGTTTGGCTGTAGTGAGCAACTGCAGACAGACGTTCAAGTTACCGCAGCCCCTGTAGCGAGTTCGGGAACCCTCACCCTAACCCTGGGGCGTGAGGTTTGGGCCGATTTCGACGAAGGCCGAATCTGGGATTCCCATATTTCAATCAACCTCGAGTTCTCGGATGACTACGAGGTGCTGCTCAGTCAAAACCCGGGCGGCCTCGCCGTTTGGGGAGGCCTTCCCGACGGCAATAGCATTCCAAGACTCAAGATGGCTGAGATAGGCAACGTCGAGCCTGGGCGGTCAGGTTGCGCGGAAAGCGCACCTCAGGCTGCGACCAACGGGTTCTCCTTGCGGGACCTTGGCGACAACTATGTATGCATGGCGACAACAGACGGTCGTATCGCGCAGTTCCGGATTGTGAATGTCAGTGACGACACCCCGTTCAAGGTGACACTTGAATACGTAACCTGGCAAGAATGAGCCGGATGCTCTAGTTCCCGGCGCAGTGCTCCCCGTGAATCTCCAGCGACTGGATGATCAACATGTTCAGCGCGCTCTGCACGTCGATCATCGGCTTGCCATCGCCGTCCAGCTCCACCTTGCCCTCGATGCATACGTTTATCCCGGCAGTGAACTGGTTCTCCGGGAACGGATTGAAGCCGGAACGGCTGTTGGCGGTGATGAACGCCGTGAAGTCCTGGTCCGGCGGTGCCGCGCCGAAGTAGATGTACGTGGTGCGGTTTTGCTCCGCGACATAGACCGCCTCTACCACCGTGCCACAGACGAGGACGAGCTGGCCGTTGAAGCCGGCCGTCTCGGCGGGCGTCTTACACCCCTCGCTCCTGGCATCGCCGGAGGAGGTGCCAAGCGCGCCACTGGAGTTCGAACCGCCACTTCCCCCGCCTCCGCCACTTCCGCCACTAGCACCGCTGCTGCCGCCGCCACAAGCAAGCGTCACCGCCATCGAAAACGCGAGAAACGCCACCAGAGTCTTCATAGCCACCTCATCCCGGCATCGGCCGGTCTAAAGCTGCGTCCAGCGGTTGCGAGGCGTGCGCACCGGATGATAGCACTGTTGCACAAGCCCTCCCCAAGACAGGCCGAATGGCCATTACACCTCACGTAAGGGGGAAGGTAGCTTCTGAGTATCAACGCCCGCGTACCTCGCCGGAGGTGCGATGCAGGAGGAACCCGAATGCTATCCAGCGAAGACAACGAGCTCGTTACGAATACCGACCCGGGCACGCCGATGGGCGACTTGTTTCGCCGCTTTTGGCTACCCGTCGCGCTCTCGGAGGAGCTGCCGGGCCCTGATTGTGTTCCTGTCAAGCTGAAAATCATGAGCGAGGACCTGATCGCCTACCGCGACACCGATGGCAACGTTGGCCTCATGGACGCCTTCTGCCCGCACCGTGGCGCGCCGATGTTCTTCGCGCGCAACGAGGAGTGCGGCCTACGCTGCGTCTACCACGGCTGGAAGTTCAACAAGGACGGCACCTGCGCCGACGTCCCCAATACGCCGGAAGGTGACACCTATAAGCACAAGGTGCGCATCACGGCCTACCCCTGTCGCGAGTCGGCTGGAATCGTATTCGCCTACATGGGGCCGAAGGAGAAGCAGCCGCCGTTCCCGGACTTCGACTTCAACAAGGTGCCGTCGACCAACGTCTACGTGACCAAGTTCCAGCTCGAGTGCAACTGGCTGCAGGCCACGGAGGGCGACTTTGACCCGAGCCACGTGCCGTTCCTGCACAGCACGCTCGACAACAATGCGACGAACCCACAGTTCCAGTTCCAGGCGCCCAGCCCGCTAACCGGCGTCGCGACGCGTAACGCGCTATCCGGCCCCCTACCGGAGGACGAGCCGTTCCCCTTCGCCGTCGGCAACCGGCGCTTCAAGAAAGATGACCGGCGTGCCAAAGACACGCTGGAGGACATCGACGGCGCAATGTACGCGATATCACGCATTTCGCGGCCGGACGGCAAGGAGCAAGCCAACGTCATCCTGCGATTCCTCATGCCGATTTACTGTCCGCCCGGCATCGTCCGCCCCGAGCACTTCGCCGGCAACTTCCGCGTGCCGATCGACAATGAACGCATGATGTTCTTCCGGCTGCGCTGGGCCCTCAAGCCGATGACCCCGGACGACATCGTCTACTACAAGCAGGGTGGTTACGCCTACCCGGAGATGATCCCCGGCACCTGGAAGACCAAAGCCAACGTCTTCAACGACTACGAGGTCGACCGGCTGGGACAGAAGAACCACCTGTACTCCGGCATCAAGACCTTCCCGCTCCAGGACATCGCGATGATGGAGAACCAATGGGGGCCGATCGCCAAGCGTGAGTACGAGCACCTGGTTTCGATGGACTACCACATGATCTACCTGCGTCAGAAGCTACTGCGTGCCGCCAGGGACATGCGAGATGGTATCGAGCCGAAGGAGCCCTGGCTGCCCCAAACCTACCACTACCACAGCGCGTCGGCGCTCGTGGAGAACGGCGACTTCCAGGCGGCTGTCGCGGCCGCGAAGGAGAAGGCGCGCCGGAGCATCATCGACCCCATGCCTGAGAGCGTTGCTGCCCCTATTACGGCGAACGGCGGCGCAAACGGCTCGGAAGCAGCCGGTTAGGAGGATCCGTTGCCTCACTTCTTGCTACAAGCGTCCTACAACGCGGCGGCATGGGCGGCCCTGGCGAAAGAGCCCGAGGACCGCACCGAAGCGATCAAGCCAGTCATCGAGCGGCTGGGCGGGAGAGTAATCTCCGGCTACCTCTCATTCGGCGACTTCGATATTGTCGCGATCGTAGAGCTGCCGGGTTCGGTCCAGGCGGCCGCCTACGCCATCGCGTCGTCCGGCGGTGGCGCCCTGCGCGTCCACAAGACCACGCCCTTGCTGACGCCCGAGGAGGCCAAGCAGGCGATGCGGCTGGCGGCACAGACCGAATACCACGCTCCACACGCCCTGCAGCAGGCGATGGCACAGGAGGCCGCCGACCTCGTCGCCGCAGTGGGTGAATAGGGGCTGGGAGACCTATGCGGCCTTTTCGGCCGCCTTTTCCTGTGCCGTGAGGTAGTGCAACACGGCGTCACGAGCGATCGGCCGCGAGAACAGGAAGCCTTGCGCGCGGTCGCACTTCGCTTCCATGAGCAAGGACAGCTGCTCGCGCGTCTCGATGCCCTCAGCGGTCACGTCCATGTCAAGCGCGTGCGAGAGCTGCACCATCGCCTTGATGATTGACTGCACCTTGCGGTCGCCGGGTGCCTGCCGGACGAATGACTGGTCGATTTTCAGCGTATCGATCGGGAAGCGCCGCAGGTAGCTGAGCGACGAGTAGCCGGTACCGAAGTCGTCGATCGCCAGCTTCACGCCGAGCTCTTTCAGGCTATGCAGCGTTGCCGTCGTCGAATCGAGGTCGCTCATCAGCGCTGTCTCGACGATCTCGAGCTTGAGGCGCTGCGGCAGTAGCCCCGACTCGTTCAACGCGGCGTTTATCTCGTCGACGAAATCGCGCGCTCGGAATTCGAGCGGTGACACATTGACGCTGATCATCGAATTGGCGAGATGGGGATGCGTCCGTGCCCAGCTCTGCGCTTCCTTGCACGACTCTCTCAGGACCCATTTGCCGACGTCGCGGATCATGCCGAATTCCTCGGCCGTCGGGACGAACTCCAGCGGCTGGAGCAGGCCCTGGCGCGGGTGCTGCCAGCGCACGAGTGCCTCGAAACCCACTATCGCCCCGGACGTCAGGTCGATCTCAGGCTGAAAGTCGAGCCTGAGCTCACCGTGGTCGATCGCCGCGCGAAGACCGGCGCCAAGCTCAAGCGACTTGAAGTTCGACTCTCGGCTTCGCGGCGTGAAGATGCGATAACAGTTGCGTCCGTCTGCTTTTGCTTGGTACAGAGCCACATCAGCCCGGCGCACCAGCTCGTCCGCCGAACAGTAAGGCCCATCATTGAACGCCACCCCAACACTCGCCGACATGACCACCTCGTGTCCGTCGATCGAGAAGGGCTGCTCCAGTAGCGTCAGTATCCTTGTCGCCAGCGCCTCGGCGCCCTCGCGTTCGCGCAGGTCCTCCAGAACGAAGGTGAACTCATCGCCACCCAGCCGGGCAGCCATTTCGCCGCCGCGAACGGTGCCCGCAAACCGTGCTGCGGCTTCCTTCAAGAGCTGATCGCCTGCGGGATGGCCCATGGTGTCATTCAGTCGTTTGAAGCCGTCGAAGTCGAGGAATAGCACCGAAACGTGACCCTGCCTGCGCTGACTGCGCGCCAGAGCGTCTGTCAGGCGCTCCATGAAATACGAGCGGTTCGCCAGCCCGGTTAACTCGTCTCGATACGCTTTGTTCCGGACGTCGGCGAGAAACCGCGTATGCGTGACCTTCGCCACAAAGATGCCGACCGGCAAGGCCAGCATCTCGATCCCGAGCAGGACCAGGCGTGGAGTTGGCTGCTCCGCCCTCGTCAGCCACAGCGTAAGGCCGAACAGTACCGTCCAGTAGATGACACCGCTCACCCAGGAGAAAACAAACAGGGCCTTGAGTCGCAGAAGCAAGCGACTGTCCTCCCCCCACCAGCAGGTCAAACGCCGCGGCGCCGCCTGAATATCGGCGAATGCGCCGATATTGAATTCTCGGCAGATCGAGGTCGAAGCAGTATCGCGCCCGACTATTTGGGTTCGCATGCCTGGGGCGCCCTTCGCGTTGCGCCTGGGCGTCCTTGCCTCATTGACAGGTTGACTCGCCGCTGTTAGGTTCCCGCGCAGGCGCAGTGGTCGTGGCCCAAAGTCGCGTATCCGTTCAGACCCGACACCCCGAATTGGCTTTGTGAGGCCGGTAGGTTCACCTGGGAGGCATCGGATGACAGACCAGACCGCTCTAGACTTTCCCGTCCCTGCTGATATCGAAGGCTTCTGGGTTTGGGAGAAGCTGCATTGTCCGCGTCCTGTAGCCCCGCTGGAGCAGGACCTCCTCGTCCGCGCCTGCGCCGAAGGCTTCAACGCCTCGATGGCGGAGTACGGCTCGATCATCGATCTGGGGGCCCGGTTCATCAACGACTACCTCTACGTCAGCTTCGTGCCGAAAGACCTTGGAAACGACGACCCGCAACGGAGACTCGAGCGTGGCAAGTCGCGGGTAGGCGAGTTGATGCCGCGCATCGGCGACCTCTGGCAAAAGCAGTGGCTGCCTTCCATCCTGCCTGCCCTGACTAAAGCGCGCGAAACCGACTTCAGCAGCCTCGATGACGATCAGCTGGTCAAGACGTTCGAAGAGATGCGCCGCGGCGTGGTTGAGCGCTGGGCGATACACGGCAAGATCAACTACGCCTTTTACGCGGCGGGTATCTTCGGTGACTTTTACAAGGAAGCCCTGCAGCCCGAGGACGAGACAGAAGCGTACGAAGCACTGCAGGGGTTCCCAACCATCGCCCTCGAAAACTCGCGGCGCCTGTGGCATCTGAGCCGCCTGGCACGTTCCGACCTGGAGTTACGGCGCCTCTTTGAGATTGCCGAGCCCGGAGAAGTACTTGCGGAGCTCAAGGAAAGCGACGGCGGGCGTGCGTTTCTCATGGAGCTCGACGCCTACCTCGAGGACTTCGGTTGGCGCACCGACAGCATCTTCGAGCTGACCAAGAAGTCCTGGTGGGAGGACCCGACGATCCCTCTGAACGCAATTCAGGGCTACATCAACATCGGCGACGAGGGTGGCCCGCAGTCACAGTATGAATCAGCCGTCCGCCGCCGCGAGGAACTGCTGGCTGCGGCGCGCATGAGGTTGGCAGCCGAACCCGCGAAGCTGGCTCGCTTCAACGAGCTCTACGAAACGGCAGCCTGCTTCACGCCGGTGGCGGAAGACCACAACCATTACATCGACCAGATGGGTGACATCGTCATGCGCTATCCGGCCCTGGAGATCGGCCGCCGCCTCGTCGCCAGAAAGTCTATCGCCGGCGAAGATGACGTCTTCTTCCTTCATCTGCCCGAGATTGAAGCGGGTATGGGCGGCCGGGACCTCAAGGCCGTCGCAACGCAGCGCCGCAAGGACCTTGCCCGCTGGTCCCAGATCGTGCCGCCGCCCGTACTCGGCGTGCCACAGGACCCCAGCGGTGATCCGGCTGAAGACCTGCTGATGCGCTTCTTCGGCTCGCCGGTTGAGCCCAGCACGGACCCGGCGATCATCACCGGCATCGCGGCGTCGCCAGGCACGGTGCGGGGAACGGCCAAAGTCGTGCGCGACCTCACGGAAGCCAGCAAAGTCACCCAGGGCGATATCCTGGTCTGCGAGATGACCCTACCGCCGTGGACGCCGCTGTTCGCCACCATCGCCGGCGTGGTCGCGGACACGGGCGGCATCCTGAGTCACTGCGCCATCGTGGCACGCGAATACCGGCTGCCGTGCGTCGTCGGCACTGCCGTCGGGACCGCTGTGATAAAAGATGGCATGACGATCACGGTGGATGGCACCAAAGGCATCGTCCGCATGGAGTCGTCCTGAGGCACGACGCCTCGGTGATGAAGGCCTGCGTTTCGCAGGCGGGAGGCCCACATGATCACCAAATTCGATAGCCTCTTCGCGGGCCACGTCGATATGCAGGACATCGGTTACGCCGGGACGGCCGTCAACGACCGGCGCTTCTCCAACGAGCACCTGACTACCGCCTTCAACAAGGCCGAAGCCATCGCGCAATGCATGGATCGGATGGGTTACGACACGTTCTGGCTCGCGGAGCATCACTTCCAGCGCGAAGGCTACGAGTGCATCCCAAACATCCCGCTTCTGATCGTTCACCTGGCTCATCTGACCCAGCGCATTCGTCTCGGCTGTGCCTTTAACGTCACGCCCATGTGGCACCCACTGCGCCTCGCTGAGGACTTCGCGACGGCCGACATCCTGACCGGGGGCAGGGCGGTCTTCGGCGTGGCGCGCGGCTATCACACGCGAGAGGTCGAGACCTTCGGCGCGCCGCTGCTCGATCAGGAGTCCAACCGCGCTCTATTCGAAGAGCAGGTTGAGATCATCTTCAAGGCCTTCAACGAAGAGTCTTTCTCCCACCACGGCAAGTACTACAACATCCCCGCCGACGTGCCGTACCGCGGCTACCAGATGGAGTCGATAACGCTGGTGCCGCGCCCTTTGAACCGGCCCGTAGAGTGCTGGCAGCCGATTCAGGGCGGGACGGCTCGCGCCCTCGACTTCATGGCGAAGCACGGCATCAAAGGCACGATCGGTGGCGGCGTTGCTGAGGGCGGTGCGATGGACAGCGTGGTCCTCGGCTACCGCGACGCCCTGGCCCGCGCCGGCCGCGAAACCTTGCCCGGCAGCGACCTCAACATCGGCTTCCAGTTCTACATAGCCGGCAGCGAGGAAGAGGCGATGCGAGACGCGGCCGCGTTCTACGAGGAGAACACCAAGATCGTGGGTCCGCTGCGCCTCACACGAGGCCTCACCGAGCAGCAGATACTCGACCTCAGCGACCCCCGGCGAGCCCCCCACGCCGACCTACCATCGATTCGAAAGGCGGCTGCTGCCGGCTCGTTCCTCTGTGGCCCGCCGGAGCTCGTCGCAGAGAAGCTCATGTCGGTCGCCGAGCGTTACCCCGGCCTCGAACGAGTCACCGTAAGCCACCCCATCGGCACCCCGCAGCGCGTCATCACAGAGCAGCTCGAATGGTTCTCGCGCGACGTCATGCCCGCCTTCAAGGGGAAGGTCGCCGAGGCAAGTCCTGCAACATGACGAGCGATCGAGTCGGCGGGGCAAACCCGGGATCGGGCGTAAAGCCCAAGAGCGTCCATCTCAGCGTCCGCGAAAAGGCCTGTCAGGCATTGGAATTAGCGATCGACGAAGTCGGAGGGGATAGATGCCAACCAAACAGCGCGTAGACAGCCCAAACGTCCCCGTTCCGCCGCCCGAGACTTGGTCCAACTGTCTGGTGGTCGGAAACCAGGTCTTCATAGCTGGAATGACCGCGGTCGTGGCGGGTGAACTCGTTGGTGGCGATTCCATGTACGAACAGGCGAAGGCGACGTTCGCGAAAATTGAGCACCTGATGCAAGCAGCGGGTGGCGTGATGAACGATGTCGTGAAGGTCAACATCTTCGTCACCGACATCACCCGGCGGGAAGAGGTCTGGCAGGCGAGACGCGAGCGCTTCTCAGGCGACTTCCCGGTCTCGACCCTGGTGCAGGTCGGCGCCGTAGGCGGTCGAAGCGACTGCCTGGTCGAAATCGAAGCCGTCGGCTTCATCGGTGCGGGAAGTACGTTATAGAGCAGCGGCCTGTCTGTGTGACCCCATTTGCAACCACGATGTCCGCCGCGCGCTAGAACCCTGCGGCACACCCAAAACGACTCGCTCGGCACGGGAACAGGCCTGCCACCTCGCCGGAGCAAAGGTCGCCGTAGACCTTGCCGTCTTGACCCGATCCCGGGCTCTGGATTCGCCGCTTGGCAGGCGGCCCGTTCTCTTGAGAGTACGTCCCCGGACGGCATCGAGGAGCTCCCCTTGAGCTCCTTTTAGAGCCGTTTGCAGGTTCTGCTGGCGGATCCGGGTGTGGTTCACTTCGAGTGTGCGCAGATGAAGAGAAGGAGCGAATGACATGTTCGAACGCATTCTGGTGCCGCTGGATGGATCGCCGACCGCCGCAAAGGCGCTTGAGCAGGCAGAGGCTCTGGGCGAGAAACTCGGATCAACCTTGATCCTGGTCCGTATTGTGCACACGCTGGGCGACCTGGCGAGCGCAGCCACGCCGTCGCTGACGAGTCAGGCGGCGACCAGCCAGGACGTCATCGCACGTAGCGATAGCGCCAGCGAGCACGCCGAGTCCCGTACCTACATTTCGAACCTCAGCGACGCGCTGCGCAAGCGCGGGCTTGGGGTCGAAACCCACATCGGTGAAGGCGTACCCGCGGACGAGATCATGAAGACCGCGCTCAGCGCCAACGCAAGCCTCATCGTCATGACCGCCTACGGAGCCGGTGGCGCCCACACGAGGGCCGAAAAGGCCGTTTTCGGCGGCGTGGCCGACGAAGTGCTGCGGCAATCCCGCGTCCCTGTCCTGCTAGTCCGGCCGTAAGGGACGGCGAAAGGAATCGATATGAAATGGCTCATCGGACTCGTGCTGGCGCTGCCCTTCATTTTCATCCCGGCAACTGCCTCCGCGCAGTCGCCCGAGAATGACGACGACTTCACGCTGCGGATCAACGGCGACGCCACCATTTCCCAGGGCGAACGAGTGAACTCGGTTGTCGTCATCAGCGGCGACCTGACAGTCGAAGGCGAGGTGACGGACTTTGCCCTGGTCATCGATGGCGACGCGATAGTCAGCGGCAAGGTCGGCGGCGATTTGACGGTCATCTCTGGCGACATTGACCTCGCATCGACGGCCGTCGTCGACAACTTGAACTCGGTCCGCGGCGAAATTAATCGGGCTTCCGGCGCGACGATCCTCGGTGACGTCAGCGAACGCGACAGCTTCCGGTTCCTCTGGTGGGCTGCCAGCCTGTTCTCGATCCTGCTCTGGCTCGGCATGACCTTGGCGGTAATCGCGGCAGCGCTGATCTTCGCGGCCTTCGGTGGGAGACAGCTAAGCGCGGCATCGCGCGGCATGACCGGCGACCTGGTGAACACGATCATCGGCGGCGTCTTTCTCTGGGTCGCCGTGCCGATCCTGGCGGGGATCGCCATCGTGACTATCGTCGGTCTTCCGTTTGGCCTCGGCCTGCTCCTCTTCCTGCTCCCGACACTCGGCTTCCTGGGGTACCTGGTGGCGGGAACGCGGCTTGGCATGTGGCTGCTCGGCCTCGGCAGCCGCGAGCCCGGCGATCGCCCCTTCCTGGCCGCCGGTCTCGGTATGCTGGCCCTGCAGCTGCTGGTCTTGATCCCGGTCCTCGGCGTGGCGATCGCCCTGCTGGCGGGTATCTGGGGTGGCGGCGCGCTGGCGTTCCGGCTCTATCGCAACGCGGGCGGCAAGGGCGTTGAGGGGGCCGAGTCGCCGGCGCCGCAAAGCGCAAGCGGCATGGCATGAGGAGCGTCGGGCGGTAACGGCGGTTGAGCCGTGGCCCCCAGCCCGGATCGCAGCGTCTCAAACTGAGACGGCCGGCAGAATGCCGGCCGTCTCGACGAAGGTTTCGCCTCCGGGCTAGCTGCCGCTAACCGGTGCCTCCTGTGGCTGCGCGACCTCGCCCGCCGTCCACACGTCGCGTAAGTGCCTGCTGCCGTCCCACCAGTCCTCGCTGCGGGGAAGGATGCACTCACCGGAACGCTGGCGGTAGACGGTCGGATCGTCCACGCCGGGAGGTACGGCACCGTGATCGCGAAGCGCCTTCGCAGCGGCAATCCAGCGACGGCGCGTGCGAATGATCATCGAGTCCGTGGTACCGAGGTGCTCGTGATCGCGAGCATAGATCGGTCCCATCGTCTCGGTCATCGCCATGTCCTGCTGGCGGATGCCGGGGATGCCGGTGTAGCTGACGTTGCTCTTCTGATCCTCCCGGTCGATGAGGTAGTCGTTATCCATGTCCTGGGTGAGCCGGAAGCGGCCGTACCAGTCGCTGGTTTGCGGCACGTAGACGCCGCGGGTCAGCGGTGGCAGCTTCTGCGCGACGTCCGGCATCTCGCCGCGGTTGATCGGCGCCTTGTAGCGACTCTGCCCGTTCGAGTTGTCGTCGGTGCGGACGTTGATCTCCCACTGCAGCGTGTGCTCGTCGTCCATCGGCACGTAGGCGTTCATCTTGGCGACCGGGCCGAGGTCACCCGCTGCTTGCTCCGCGTAGAAGGGGAAGAACGAGTGGCCGATGCGCCAGTAGTTCGTGTCGTCTTCCGCCGGCCGGTAGAGGCCGTAGGAGCAGCCAAAGTCGGTCTCGCGTACGACGAATTTGCCGGCGCGCTGCTTGTATTGATAGGAGTTGAAGCTTCCCGGCGCCTGGTCGTCGGCCTTTTCGGCGCCCATGTGCAGGAAGACGAAGTGGACCGTGTCCATCTCGCCTTCCAGGCCCTGCATCCAGTTGTTGGGGCGGTAGAGGACACTGATGCCCTCCGGGTCCTTGTTGAGGATGTTCGCCTCAATGTCGGGCAGCGGAGGCGGTATCTCGCGAGGACCCATGTAGGCCCAGACGATGCCGTTGCGCTCCTGGGTCTGGTAGGCGCCGATGCGTACCTTGTTCTTGAAGTTGGACTCGGCCGGTTCGGACGGCATATCGACGCAGGTGCCGCTGCCGTCGAATTTCCAGCCGTGGTAGACGCAGCGCAGCCCTTCCTCTTCGTTGCGGCCGAAGAACATTGAGGCGCCGCGATGCGGACATGCGTCGGCAACAAGACCAACCTTGCCGGACGTCATGCGGAAACCGATCAGTTTTTCACCCAGCAGCATGATGCGTACGGGCGGCGCGTCGGGACCCGGCAATTCGTCAGAGCGTATCGCCGGTAGCCAGTACTGACGGAACAGGTTGCCCATGGGCGTCCCCGGCCCGACGCGGCATAACAGATCGTTGTCTTCTTGACTAAGCATGCTTCACCTCGGA
>Ga0214471_10002537_pt1 | contig 14303 bp, 15 predicted proteins | sample RVTome_5_FD_207665 | JGI IMG/M metagenome (GOLD analysis project Ga0214471, IMG submission 207665) | Soil microbial communities from uranium-contaminated site in the Upper Colorado River Basin, Wyoming, United States - RVT142D155 | ecosystem: Environmental > Terrestrial > Soil > Contaminated >...
GGGCCCGGTTCGCCTCCCCCCTGATCGCGGAACGCCCGGTGGGGCAGGGGACCGTGCTGGGCATCGCCTTCGATCTCGGCCAGGAGGCACGGAGCGGATGGGCCGACGGCGTTCGCTTCCTGCAGAATCTCCTCGCGTATCTCGTGGCCCGTTCCCCCCTGGAACCTAAGCCGGAGCCGACAGAGAAGGCTGACGAGCCCGGAGAGATCCCCGGGGAGAGGAGGTAGCGGACGCCCATGTTGCGGTACCTGACCGCGGGGGAATCCCATGGCCCGTCGCTGACGGCGATCCTGGAGGGGATCCCGGCCGGCCTCGCGTTGAGCCCGAAAGACATCGACGTGGAGCTCAGCCGGCGCCAGTTGGGGTACGGCCGGGGTGGCCGGATGAAGATCGAGCAGGATCGGGCCGTGATCACAGGCGGCGTTCGGCATGGCTACACGCTCGGCGCCCCGTTGGCGCTTACCATCGCCAATCGCGACTTTTCGAATTGGCAGGACACCATGGCGCCCGATGCGGAGGCGAAGGCCCGCGATACCCGGCCATCCGTGACGCGGCCGCGCCCCGGTCACGCCGATCTCAGCGGAGCGATCAAGTACGGGCATCGCGATGTACGCAACGTGCTCGAGCGGGCCAGCGCACGCGAGACGACGGCGCGCGTGGCGGTGGGGGCCGTCTGCAAGCGGCTGCTGCGGGAGTTCGGCATATCAGTGCTGAGCCATGTAGTGCAGATCGGCGATGCCCGGGCCCGCCTCGGCGATCTGGGGCCCGAGCAGATTCAGGCCTTGGCCGAGGCGTCGCCGGTCCGCTGCGCCGATCGGGAGGCGTCCGAGGCGATGGTGGCCAGGATCGACGAGGCGCGTCGCCGCAAGACGACCCTCGGAGGGATTTTCGAGGTCATCGTGGAGGGGGTGCCCGTCGGCCTGGGGAGCTACATCCAGTGGGACCAGAAGCTGGATGGCCGCCTGGCGCGGGCACTGATGAGCATCCAGGCGATCAAGGGGGTGGAGGTCGGTCTCGGCTTCGAAGTGGCGCGCCGCTTTGGGTACGAGGCGCACGACGAGATCTTTTACGACGCGACGCAGCCGGGACGGCATGGGATGAAATTTTACCGAAAGACCAACTATGCCGGCGGGCTCGAGGGAGGCATGACCAACGGGGAGGCCATCCTCCTCCGGGCGGCCATGAAGCCCCTCTCGACGCAATACGCGCCCCTGCGCTCGGTGGACCTGGAGACGAAGGAACCCTTCGAGGCGACCGTGGAGCGATCCGACGTGTGTGCGGTGCCGGCCGCCGGGGTGATCGGAGAAGCGGTGGTCGCCTTCGAGGTGGCGGCGGCGTTGCGGGAGAAGTTCGGGGGGGACAGCCTCGGCGAGATGAAGCGGAATTTTGACGGGTACGTGGAGGCGGTCCGCAATTTCTGAGGAGCGGCAGATGCGAGAGGCGCCACAGGGGCGAAATATCGTGCTGACCGGGATGATGGGGACGGGGAAGACCACGGTCGGTCACTACCTGGCGGACCGCCTTCAGCTCCCGTTCTACGATTGCGACGAATTGATCGAGCAGGAGTCGGGGCTGAGCATCCCGGCGATCTTTCGCGATCGGGGCGAGGCGGTGTTCCGCGCCGTAGAGCGGGCCGTGGTCTCGCGCCTCGCCGAGGTGCAGGGGTGCGTCATTGCCACGGGCGGGGGAACGATCGTCGATTCCGAAAACCTCCGCCGCCTCCAGGTGCATGGCGACATCGTCTGTCTCACCGCCGCTCCGGAGCGGATCCTGGAGCGAACGCGCGGGATGGAGCATCGGCCACTCCTGTGGTCTCCCGACAAACTGGAACGGATCCGGGAGGTCATGAGACTGCGCGCTCCCATTTACGCCCAGGTGGGTGAACCCATCGACACCACCGATCTGAGTGTGGAAGAGGTGGCTGCCCTGATCCTGGCGCGGGTGCACCGCCGAGAAGTCCTGAAGGCGTAGGCGATGGACACGGTGACGGTGAACCTCCGCGACCGGAGCTATCCGATCCATATCGGAGCGCGCATCCTGCCGTCGATCGGAGAGCTCTGCCGTCCCCTGACGCTCTCGGCCCGGGGGGCGCTCATCACGAACCCCGTGGTGGGCCGCCTCTACGGTCAGCCGGTCCTCTCCTCCTTTGAACGCGCCGGTGTGACCCTCACGCCCCTGGACGTGCCGGACGGGGAAGAGTACAAGAGCCTGCAGGAAGCGGGGAGCCTGTACGAAAGGCTCCTGCCGCTCGGGCTCGACCGCCGGTCTCCCATCGTGGCCCTCGGGGGAGGAGTGATCGGGGATCTCGCCGGATTCGTGGCTGCGACGTTCATGCGCGGTCTCCCGCTGGTTCAGGTCCCTACGAGCCTGCTGGCCCAGGTGGACAGCAGCGTCGGGGGGAAGGTGGGGGTGAATCTCCCTCAGGCCAAGAACATGATCGGGGCATTCTACCAACCGTCGCTGGTTCTCAGTGACGTCTGTCTCCTCGGCACGCTGCCGCCCCGCGAGCTCCGGGCCGGGTTGGCCGAAGTGGTGAAGTACGGCGTGATCGCGGATCGGGAATTCTTCGAATGGCTCGAAGCCCACATCGGCGCGGTCCTCGACGGACGGGAGGACGCGATCACCCACGTGGTCAGGACTTCCTGCCGGGTCAAGGCGGCTGTGGTGGAACGGGACGAAAAGGATGAGGGGGTCCGCGGCATTTTGAATTTCGGCCATACGGTCGGCCATGCGCTCGAGGCGGCCACCGGATACGGGGAGCTCAGTCATGGCGAGGCCGTGGCGATCGGCATGGTGGCGGCGGCCCGGATCTCCTGCCACATGGGCCTGTGCACCGAGGAGGTCCCGGCCAGGATCGTACGGCTGCTTCAACGGATCGGCCTTCCAACGCATCTTATGGTATCGCATGAACATATTTTACAATCAATGAGTTATGACAAAAAGATGAAGTACAATATGAACTATTTCATCTTGACAAAGGAGATCGGCAGTGTCACGGTAGCGCCGGTCGCAGATCCGGTACAGGCGCTCCGGAAACTGGAATGAAGGCGCAGCTTCGGATGGCAATGGCCAAGCGAAAACGGCTGACGGTCGAACAATTACAGGCGAAGCTCGCGGGGAACCCGTCCTCTCCGGCATTTGCCCAGCTGGCGGATGAGCACCGAAGGAAGGGACGCTTCGCGGAGGCGGTCCGCATCTGCCAGGACGGGCTTACGCGGTATCCCTCGTATGTGAGCGCCTACATGGTCCTCGGCCGGGCCCACCAGGAACAGGGGGACCTCCTGGCTGCGCGGGCGGCGTTTCATCACGTGGTGGAATATGACCCCGAAAACGTCCTTGCCCATCGTGCGCTGGGAGAGATCGCCGAGGCACAGCAGGTGATCCCGGAGGCGCTGGCATCCTACCGGATGGCCCTGGTCCTACACCCCTTCGCAAAGGAGGTCCGGGCGGCCGTATCCCGCCTTGAGGCACGCGAAGGAGCGGCAGCCCCCGGGGCACCGCCGGGACGAATGGAGAAACGCGCCGAAGCGGCCCCGGTCGTCGAGGCGCCGGTGGCGACGGAGACCCTGGCGGTGCTCTACGCGGCGCAGGGGGCGCACGAGCGGGCGGCAGATATTCATGCGCGCCTGGCGGCCGAGGTTACGGAACGGGGCGATCGTGTCGAACCACACACCGAGGATCTGGCTCACGCGCAGGTAGGAGCAGACCGGCCCGGGACTGCTCTACGGCCCGAGGAGGCGGTGAAGCATCTCGAGGCCTGGCGTCATCTCTTCCAAAAGCTCAAGTCCGCTTCCACCCCCCGTCCCAAGCCGAAAGGACGGCTCGAGCTCTTTGAGGCCTGGCGTCACGTCTTCCAGAAACTCAAAACCAAGCCGGCGCCCGAGCGGAGAGGACCGGCGGAGCTCCTCGAGGCCTGGCGGACGGTCTTTCAAAAGCTCAAACCGAGGCAGGGCAAGGGACCGCTCGAGGTCCTGCAGGCGTGGCGCGACACCTTTCGGAAGCTCGGGGCCGCCCAGGGAAGGAAAACCGGGTAAGGTCGGGCGAAAGGTCCGGGCACCATTTCCCGACCCGGTGCCGGGAACGGCGGCGTCCATCCCTGTCGTTGTGAGGGTGTCATGCGGGTACTGGTGCTGAACGGTCCGAATCTGAATCTCCTCGGGCTGAGGGAGCCCGAGATCTACGGCACAATGACCCTGAACGAACTCGAGGAGGACGTGCGGCGTGCCGCCGTGGCGCGGGGGATCGAGATTCAATTCTTCCAGTCCAACCAGGAAGGGGCCCTGATCGACCGTTTGCATGAGGCACGCGGCTGGGCCGACGTGGTCCTGCTGAACGCCGGGGGCCTCAGCCATACCAGCGTGAGTCTCAGAGATGCGGTGGCCGCGGTCGGAATCCCCGTCATCGAGGTCCATCTCTCGAACATCCATGCGCGGGAGTCGTTCCGGCAACGATCGCTGATTGCTCCCGTGGCCGCCGGGCAGATCACCGGCTTCGGCGCAGCAAGCTACCTCCTCGGGCTGGAGGCGGCTCTTTCCCTGGCGAAGCAACAGAAGCCCCAGTCCTAGACGGTACCGGTTCTCTCGGGGAAAATAGCACCTCATGATCGCGGCAAATGATCTCCGCCCCGGCACCAAGGTCGAGGTCGACGGGACCCCGTATCTCGTGGTCGAGTATCAGCATCATAAACCGGGGAAGGGCGGTGCCATGGTCCGGACGAAGCTCAGGAACCTGCGGACCGGAGCGCTGTTCGACCGGACGTTTCGCCCCGACGAGAAGCTGGCTCCCGCCCCGATCGAGGAGCGGAGGACGCAGTTTCTCTATCGACAGGGTGGCGATTACGTCTGCATGGACGTCGAGAGCTTCGAGCAGTTCGTCGTGACGGGAACGCAGCTCGGGGACGCCGGGGCGTTTCTCAAAGAGGAGATGGAGGTGACCATCTTCTTCTATCACGATGAGGTGATCGGCGTGGATCTCCCCGTCACCGTGGAGCTGACGGTGGTGGAGACCGAGCCCGGCGTCCGCGGCGATACCGTGTCGGGCAGCTCCAAGCCTGCCACCCTCGAGACGGGAGCGATCATTCAGGTTCCGTTGTTCATACACGTGGGGACCCGAGTGCGGGTCGATACCCGGACCGGGACCTACGTCGCCCGAGCGTAGGACGATCCACGGAATACGCACAGTTGCCGACTGGCGCCGCATGTGCGCCGGCGACCTTTCCTCCCGCCGTATGGCGGGCGGGGGTCCGGGTGCCTCAACCAGCGTCCTTCCCATATCCCCTCTGTGTGATCACCGACGAAAAGATTTCGGGCCGGAGGCACCGGGAGGTCGCCGCCGGGGCCCTCGACGGGGGGGCTCCGATGATCCAGCTTCGGGAAAAGGGCGGGGATCTTCGGGTGCTGGTCGAGGAGGGCCGGGCGATTCTGGAGCTCTGCCGGCGGCGCGGAGGATGCTTCATCGTTAATGATCGGCTGGACCTCGCGCTCGCCGTGGAGGCCGATGGGGTGCACCTCGGCCAGGAGGACGTGCCGGCCTCCCTGGCCCGCCGGCTCCTCAAGCCGGGGATGCTCCTCGGAGTGTCCACCCACTCGGTGGAGGAGGCACGGGCGGCCGAGGCGGCCGGGGCCGACTACATCGGATTCGGACCGGTGTTTCCCACCGGGACCAAGACGGCGAGTCGGCCGGCCGTCGGGGTGGAAGGGATTCGGGCCGTCCGGGCGGCGGTGCGCATACCGATCCTCGCCATCGGCGGGATGACGCTCGAGCGTCTCCCCGACGTGATCCGTGCGGGGGCCAATGGCGTGGCGGTCGTCTCCGCAATCGTCGGAGCACGAGACATCCGGCAGGCCACCCGGACTTTTCTGCACCTCTTGGGAAGGGGACAGACGCCTTGAAATTCGGGCGACAGGTCTGATAGATTGATGCTGCCGAGGGCCCAGTCACCGGGGCGGGACAACAGAAAGGAGATGCGCTATGGCGAGGAGATGGACATGGAGGAGGCTCCAACCCGGGACGATGTTTGCGGTGCTCATCCTGGGGTCGGTCGTCGTGGGAGGGGGAAGTGAGGCGGCCAAACCCCTCATCAAGATCGTGACCCAAAGCCCTCTCTCCGGAGAACAATCGGCCCTCGGAGAGCAGATCAAGCTGGGAGCCCAGCTGGCCGTGGACGAGGCCAAGGCACGGATGGAGAAGCTCGGGTATACGCTGCAGTACATCCCCTTCGATGACCAGGCGAAACCGGATGTCGGCGTCGCCAACGCCAAGCACGTCGTGGCGGATCCGGATGTTCTCCTCGTGATCGGCCACTTCAATTCCGGGGTGGCGCTCCCCTCCTCAGAGGTGTATCGCGACGTGAGTCTCCCCATGATCTCTCCTGCCAACACGCATCCCATGATCACCGACCGCAATTACGCCAACGTGAACCGCGTCTGTGGCCGGGATGACGTCCAGGGACCCGTGGGCGCCCGCTTTGCTGTACAGGACCTGAAGGTGAAATCAGTCTACGTTCTCCACGACAAGACCCTCTATGGTCAGGGGGTCGCCGAGGCCTTTCGGGACGAGGCCAAGAAGCTCGGCCTCCAGGTCTTGGGATACGAGGGGACCGAGGAGAAGTCCAACTTCGACCCGATCCTCATCCCGGTGAAGGCGAAGAACCCCGACTTTGTCTATTTCGGTGGAATCTATCCTCAGGCCGCGGTCATCCTGAGGCAGATGCGCGAGAAGGGAATCAAGGCGGCCTTCATGGGGCCCGACGGTCTGGATTCCTCGGAGATGGCGAAGATTGCGGGCAAAGCGGTGGTGGGGAGCTACTATACGACGGTGGCCGGGCCGCCTTCGGCCTATCGCGAAGCGGCCGCCTTCGTCAAGACCTTCAAGCAGAGGTTCGGAAAGGACTCGGAATCGTTCAGCATGTACGCGTACGACGCCACGGCCGTGGGGATCAAGGCCATCGAGGCGGCGATCAAGGACGCCAAGGGGAAAAAGCCGACTCGAGAGCAGGTCGCAGCGGCGGTCCGTCAAGTGAAACACAGGGGGATCACGGGCGATATCCGTTTTGATAGCAAGGGGGACCCCCTCAAGGCCAAGTACTTCGTCCTGAAGTTCGAAAAGGAGGAGTATCCGGGGAAGATCGTGAAGGTCCTGGAGATCGAGGCACCGCCCCTGAAGAAGCCGTAGGGTATGGATATTCTCATCGCGATTTTTCCCCAGGTCCTCGTGGACGGGATCGCCCTGGGTTTCATGTACGCCTTGATCGCCCTGGGCTACACCATGGTCTACGGGGTCCTCACGTTCATCAATTTTGCCCACAGTGAGATCTTTGTGGCCGGTGCCTTCGTGGGGGTGGAGGTCCTGTTGACCCTGCAGGCCTGGGGGCTCTTGCAGGATCTTCACCCCGTCCTCCTGCTCCTGCTTGTCCTCCTGGCCGGCATGACGATGAGCGGGGTGCTGGCCCTGGCGGTGGAACGTGTCGCGTACCGTCCGCTCCGGGCAGCACCCCGCCTGGTCCCTCTGATCTCTGCCATCGGTGTGTCATTCTTCCTCCAGGACCTGATCAGGTTTGGAGAGAGTCTCTGGCGGAACGCCTTTTATCTGACGTATCCCTCCATTCCCTTTTTCGACCAGCGGATCCAGCTGACGGCCCTCGTGGATGTCCCCCTGAAATCCCTCGTGGTGATCGTCGCGGCCATCGTCATGCTGGTCGGCCTCAACCTCCTGGTCCACCGGACCAAGATCGGCACGGCCATCCGGGCGGTGGCCGAGGATCAGGCCACCGCGTCCCTGATGGGGATCGACGTCGACCGGATGATCGCCCTGACCTTTCTGATCGGCGGAGCCATGGGAGGCGCGGCCGGGGTCCTCTTCGGAATTCAATACAGCCTCATTACCCCGTACACCGGATTCATCCCGGGGATCAAGGCCTTCACCGCCGCGGTGTTGGGGGGGATCGGGAACATCCCGGGGGCCATGGTCGGGGGCGTAGTCCTGGGGCTCCTGGAGGCGTTTGCGGCGTCCTATCTCTCTCTCCTGACGGGAGGGGCCTTCGGGGCAGAGTATAAGGACATCTTCGCGTTCAGCATCCTCATCCTCATCCTGATTTTTAGACCCCAGGGGCTCCTCGGTGAGGTTGTACGGGAGCGTGCCTAATGGATGGCGATCGCACCTGGTTCCTCCGGCCATCCACCCAAACCGTCGTGGTCACCGTCGCTCTCCTGCTGAGCAGCCTTCTCGTGTATGCCTTTCCCCGTTCCCTCCCCGCCTTTCTCCTCTTTCAGGCGTCCCTCCTGATCCTCTACCATGCGCGGATCGCCCGTCCGTTGAAGATCGGCTTTGCCGCGAGTGCGCTGGGTCTCCTGTTGCCCATCCTGGGGAGCATCAATGGCTACTATCTCGAGGTCGCGATTCAGGTGGGGATCTTCGTTGCGTTGGCCCTCGGGCTCAACATCGTGGTGGGACTGGCCGGGCTCCTCGATCTGGGGTACGTCGCCTTTTTCGCGGTCGGCGCCTATCTGTGGGCGATTTTCGGCTCCAGGCAGGCCAATCAGTTCATCTCCGCATCGCTGATCCAATTTCCGCTGGCCCCGGAGTGGTTTTTCGTCTTCCTCCTCCTGGGGGTCGTTGTGGCAGCCGTCACCGGGGTCCTTCTGGGCCTGCCGGTCCTCCGGCTGCGCGGAGATTACCTCGCCATCGTGACATTGGGGTTCGGGGAAGTGGTCCGGGTGTTGGTCAATAACCTGGACAAACCGATCAACTTCACAAACGGCCCGATCGGTATTACCCCGATCCAGCGCCCACCCCTCTTTTTCCTGCCGGTGCTGGAAGCCCTGGGAATCCGGGCAAGTCCGGCCGCCCTGTACGCCCTCTACTTCTACTTCCTTGTTCTCCTGATTGTCCTCGTCGTCACCCTGGTGACCCAGCGCCTGCATCACTCCCACATCGGGAGGGCGTGGGAGGCGATCCGTGAGGATGAGATGGCGGCGATGGCGATGGGAGTTCCCCTCGTCCGGATGAAACTCCTCGCCTTCGCCGCCGGTGCCTCCTTTGCCGGGACGATGGGTGTCCTCTTCAGCGCGAAACAACTCTACATCAACCCGGAGAGCTTTACCTTTATGGAGTCCATCGGGGTGCTGGCGATGGTGATCTTGGGTGGGATGGGAAGCATCCCGGGAGTCGTGCTGGGGGCAACGGTGGTGACCGTGCTGAATCTCCAAGTCCTGAAGGAACTCTCCATCTGGCTCAACACCTTACGGCATACGGAAGCCGCCATCTCCATCCCCCTTATCGGTTCCTTCAGCTTCAGCCAACTTCCGCCCCAGTTTGAGCCGGCCAAGTACGAGCGGATGATCTTCGGCATCATCCTGGTCCTCATGATGATTTTTCGCCCCCAGGGCATGATCCCGCCCCGACGGTGGCGTCGGACGCGGGGGGAATGACGATGCTCCTCTTTGAGGCGCACCAAGTGACCAAGCGCTTCGGCGGCCTCATCGCCGTTCATGAGGTGGATTGTGCGGTGTCCCAGGGGAAGATCGTCTCTCTCATCGGTCCCAATGGAGCGGGGAAGACGACACTCTTTAACGTGTTTACCGGGATGGTGCAGCCCGATGGAGGCACGGTCACTTTCGACGGGCGGCCGCTCATCGGTCTGACCCCCGATCAGATCACACAACTCGGCATCTGCCGGACCTTCCAAAACATCCGTCTCTTTCCGGAGATGACGGTCCTGGAGAACGTCCTCGTCGGCATGCACTGCCGTCTCGGGCTGGGGCTCTGGGACGTCTTGACCCGTGGCTCCCGGTTCCGTCAGGAGGAGCGAGCGGCGGGGGAGAAGGCGGCGGACCTGCTGACCTTCGTCGGCTTGCAGGAGCAGGAGGATGACCTTGCCAAGAATCTTGCCTACGGCGATCGCCGCCGAGCGGAGATCGCCCGGGCACTGGCGTCTCGGCCAAAGCTCCTCCTGCTCGACGAGCCAACTGCCGGGATGAGCCCCACGGAGGCGCACGCGCTGATGGGGTTGCTGCGTCGCGTGATGGATGAGCACGACGTGACCATCCTCCTGATCGAGCACAACATGCGGGTGGTCATGGGGGTGTCGGATCACGTCATCGTCCTGGATCACGGGGTCAAGATCGCCGAGGGGAGCCCGAGCGAGGTCCAAAAAGACCCGAAGGTCATCGAAGCCTACCTCGGACGACGGCGGTGGGGTCTCAGCGAAGGGCATGCTTGAGGTCGAAGGGATCCACGTGTACTACGGAGAGATCCCGGCGCTCCACGGGGTCTCGCTCCGGGTCGGGAAGGGGGAGATCGTCACCCTCCTGGGGAGCAACGGGGCGGGGAAGACCACGACCCTCAAGTCCATCTCCGGACTCCTCCGCCCTCACGAGGGTCAGATCCGCTTCGAGGGGATGCGGATCGATCGCCTTCCACCCCACCGGATCGTTGCCGCAGGGGTCGCCCATGCTCCGGAAGGACGACGGATGTTCAACCGTCTCACGGTCCTCGAGAACCTGGAGATGGGCGCCTACGCCCGGACGGACGACTCCTTTGCCGAGAACCTGGAGCGGGTCTTCACCCTCTTCCCCCGGTTGAAGGAGCGGAGGACGCAGGTTGCGGGGACCCTCTCGGGGGGTGAGCAACAGATGCTGGCCATCGGGAGGGCCCTCATGGCCCATCCGCGCCTCTTGCTCCTCGATGAGCCCTCGATGGGCCTCGCCCCCCTCCTGGTGGACCAGATCTTCGACACGATTCGGGACATCAATAGCCAAGGCACTACTGTTCTCCTGGTGGAACAGAACGCGTACATGGCCCTGTCCATCGCCCACCGGGGCTACGTTTTGGAGACCGGGCGCATTGTCTTGGAAGGGAACGCCCAGGACCTCATCGTCAACGAGGAGGTCCGCAAGACCTATCTGGGAGGGTGAGATGAGCAAACGGCCGAAGGTTACCCCCGTGGACCTCGAGCGTCCCGATCCTGCGGTTGTGAAGGAGGCGGCGGCGATCCTGGCGAAGGGAGGGCTCGTGGCCTTTCCCACCGATACCGTGTACGGCTTGGGTGCCGACGTCTTCAATCCGGACGCGCTCAGCCGCGTGCTCGAGGTCAAGAGACGTCCGCACGATAAGCCCATCCCTGTTTTCATCCGCAGGATGGAAGACGTGAATGAGGTCGCACGCGAATTGTCGGGGGCCGCCTGGCAGCTGGCCGAGCGGTTCTGGCCTGGTCCCCTCACCCTCGTCCTGTTCGCGACCCCGCAAGTTCCAGAGGCGGTGACGGCCGGAACGGGAACGGTCGGCATTCGCATTCCGAAGTGTCGCGTGGTCCTGGACATTCTGGCGACCCTCCGTCGGCCGATCACGGGGACGAGTGCCAACCGGAGCGGCGGCGGAGACCCCGTCACGGCGGCGGAGGTCATAAAGGGGATCGGCAACCGGTGCGACCTGATCCTGGACGGGGGGAAGGTGCCGGGAGGGATCGTCTCAACGGTCGTCGACTGTACCCAAGCTCCCTTCCGTATCATTCGGGAGGGTGCCATCCCGGGCGAAGCCATAGCGGCCCTGCTGTGAGGGAGCGGGCGTCCCTCGCCATGAAATGGCGTTGGGAAGCCTTCGGGGAGTATGCTAAATTATTGAGTGAAGTGGCCCCGGGGGCCCGAAGGGACTATACGGATGGAGATCGAGGAGCTTGTCGCCACCATCAAGTCCTATAACCCTGACGCGGACATCGGGGTCCTGCACAAGGCCCACGCCTTCGCCGCGACCGTCCACCGGGGGCAGGCCCGGCGGTCGGGCGATCCCTACTTGTCGCACCCCATGGCGGTTGCGGCGATCCTGACCGAGCTCAAGATGGATGTCCGCGCGATCGCCGCCGGGCTCCTGCACGACGCCATCGAGGATACCCGGACGACCGTTGGAGAAATCCGCACCCTGTTCGGAGATGAGGTCGCCGATCTGGTTGACGGGGTGACCAAACTCTCCAAGCTCCCCTTTTCCACGCGGGAGGATCGCCAGGCCGACAACTTTCGGAAGATGTTCCTCGCCATGGCGGAGGATATTCGGGTGATCGTCATCAAGCTGGCCGATCGCCTCCATAATATGCGCACCCTGGACCCGTTACCCGAGGCGAAGCGCCGGCTCATCGCGCAGGAGACCCTCGACATCTACGCCCCTTTGGCCCACCGCCTCGGGATGGGCAAGATGAAACAGGATCTCGAGGACCTGAGCTTTCGCCATCTCGAACCGGACGCCTATCGGGAATTGGCCATCCAAATCTCCAAGAAGCGGCAGGAGCGCGAGGCGCAGATCAACGAGTTGATCGCGATCCTGAACCAGAAGCTGACCGAGGTCGATATCCCCTCTGAGATCACGGGGCGCCCGAAACACTTCTACTCCATCCACCGGAAGATGCACGAGCAGGGGAAGACCCTGGAAGAGATCTATGATCTCACCGCCATCCGGGTGATCACCCACACCGTCAAGGACTGCTACGGCGCGCTGGGCATGGTCCACAGCCTCTGGAAGCCGATTCCCGGCCGGTTCAAGGATTTCATCGCTGTTCCCAAGTCCAACATGTACCAGTCGCTGCATACGACCGTCATCGGCCCCAAGGGGGAGCCGGCCGAGATCCAGATCCGGACACGGGAGATGCATGGGACGGCGGAGGAGGGGATCGCGGCCCACTGGGCGTACAAGGAGGGGAAAGCCACCCTGGATGACTCGGACAAGAATTTCGTCTGGCTCCGCCAGCTCCTCGACTGGGGTCGGGATCTCACGGATAGTCGGGAGTTTCTTCACACCGTGCGCATCGATCTCTTCCCGGAAGAAGTCTATGTCTTTACGCCCAAGGGGGATGTGAAGGCCCTGCCGCGGGGCTCCACGCCTATCGACTTTGCCTTCAGTATCCACACCGATGTCGGCCTCCATTGTGGGGGGGCGCGGGTCAACGGGCGGATCGTCCCCCTCCGGTACGAGCTGCACAATGGAGACATCGTGGAGATCCTGACCTCCCCAACCCAGCATCCGAGTCGGGACTGGCTCAAGTTCGTCAAGACCCCCCGGGCACGCAGCCGCATCAAGGCCTGGATCAAGAACGAAGAGCGGGTCCGGTCCGTCGTGCTGGGGAAGGAGCTGCTGGAGCGCGAGCTGAGGAAGCTCAGGAAGGGGAGCCCCGCGCAGCTGAAGCAGGAGACCCTCGGCCCCATCCTGGAGAGTTACGGCGTGGCCAGCGAAGAGGAGTTCTACGCCGCCATCGGCTTCGGCAAGATTTCCCCGCGTCAGGCGGTGCTGAAGCTCTTGCCGCCCGATCAGACGCAGGCCCTGGTGGAGGAGGAGACTCGAGAGCGAAAACCGCGGATCAAGGCGGCGGAGGAAGGGATCAGGATCGACGGGGTCGATGACATCCTCGTCCATTTCGCCAAGTGCTGCGATCCGCTGCCGGGAGATGACATCATCGGCTTCATCACCCGGGGGCGGGGCGTCACCATCCACACGGCGGATTGTCCAAACATCCTGGCGTTCGGGTACGATTCGGAGCGGCAGATTCGGGTTTTCTGGGACGAGCGGGCGAAGATCCCCCACCAAGTGAAGATCCGGGTGGTCATCGGGGAGGACCGCCCGGGACTCCTGGCCGAGATCAGCAGTGCCATCTCCTCAACCAACGCCAACATCGCCCAGGCGGAGGTGCGCGTGACCGAGGAGAAGCGCGGCCTCAACACCTTTGTCCTGGAAGTGGTGGATCTGAAGCAGCTGCAGGGGGCGATCCAGGCGATCCGGCGGGTCAAGGGCGTGATGGCGGTGGAGCGCGTGCGCAGCCACTAAAGCAAACGCACCTTGTGCGTTTGCTTTGGAGCAATGGAGCAATAGAACAATAGAGTAATTTTGGAGCGGAAATGCTCCATTGCGGTCCAATGCTCTATTGCTCGATTGTCACAAGATGAAATGCGTTTGTAATAGTTGGTTCATGGCAGGAAACTGCAGACGCTTCTGCTATTCGGACGCTGAACTATGAACCCTGAACTATGAACCGCGCGGCGCCTAGCTGGCTTTCTGGACGCGACCGGAGCGCAGGCAACGGGTGCAGACGTGGATGTAGCGCGGGCACCCGTTGATGAGGACGTGGGCGCGGTGGATGTTGGGCACCTGCCGCCGCTTGCTCACGTTGTGGGCGTGACTGATCTGATGGGCCACCATAGGGCCCCTGCCGCAGATTTCGCACCGCCGTCTCACCTTGGACATTGTGAACCTCCTTCCAACCAGTAACGCGGCGGGTGGACGAACGCAAGAGACAATACTGAAGGATTCATGAGAAGGCAAGGGAT
>Ga0214471_10002538_pt1 | contig 14300 bp, 13 predicted proteins | sample RVTome_5_FD_207665 | JGI IMG/M metagenome (GOLD analysis project Ga0214471, IMG submission 207665) | Soil microbial communities from uranium-contaminated site in the Upper Colorado River Basin, Wyoming, United States - RVT142D155 | ecosystem: Environmental > Terrestrial > Soil > Contaminated >...
AACAGCATCGACGCTCCGTGGGTCAAAGGGTGAGGGCTGCCAGTTGAGCAGGCGCAGCTCTTTCAGCCCCTGGAACAAGCCGCAGTCCAGCAGCACCCTGGACCGGTCAGTCTCGACAAGGAACCTGGACCCGGTGACGGTCCCCGCGGCGCCGTAGAATCCCAACTTCAACAAGTCCCCCTAATCTACTCCCATGACCTGGATTGCCGGCTGGTTATCATCTCGCGCCGAAACGAGCAGAGTGGCTTCTTGACCCATCTCAGGTGAGCGCTTACACCCAACAATTGTCCCGACTCCAAGCATGGTAGGGAGCGTTCGCGTGGAAGTACGAATCGCCGTGGGTTCAGGCAGCCGGTACGAGGTCGGTCAGCGCGTATTGCTGGGTGACGAAGCTCCATCGGCAAGGCATCTGAAGTCTGGTCTGACGTCGCATCACCGGTCAGTAGCGCAACAGTGCGCCGATGCCGCGGTGCGGCGCAAGGAGTTCCGCCGCTTCATCGTGGACCACCTCAATCTGTGCGCGGCTTTCGAAGCCCAGCTCGACTGCACGGTCGGCTTGCGCCGAACCCAGCTCCGCGGCCGAGATGGCAAGCTGATGCACCCGGCCTTCGGCAAGAGCACGCAGCGTGGTGTCCCAGCCCAGCGTTGCTGGAGCCCGCGCATACGCCCGGTCAAGGATCAGGGTCGTGAGTTGCAGCTCCTCGGCCCGCTCGGCTTCCTCGGCCAGCTCAAAGGCCCGTTTCGTCAGTGTCGAGCTCGACTCAAAATGCTCTTCATTGAAGGCGCCGGCGAGCTTAGCCTTCAGCCTCCTCGGGAGCAGCTTTGTCAGGGCACTCGTCGCTTCATCGGTCCCGGCAAGGACTAGCCACTTGAAGGGCGTTGTTTTCTGGAGATCGCTCAGATCGTCGACAACCGCCTTGAAGTGCTCGTCTATGTGACGCTCACGGTCTCGCTGGTAGCGAAAGGCGGACCAGCCGCCCTGGCGCTGACGACCGGGCACGTGTTCTTCAGTTCGTCGTTCCGACTCGATCTCGTGAAGCACGGCCGTCAGCAGTCTCGTCTTCTCCTGGCCTACGTGCACGATAGCGATGCGCGGGTGGTCATCCAGCGCGAGGTCAATGGGCAGCAGATACGGCTTGCCTGCAAAGCGGGCTTGTGATCGAAGCGCCAGTTGAAGGCTTAGCGTTTGGAAGAGCCTGCGAGGCCTGCTGCTGAACACGACTAGCGTCCTGCCTGTAGGGGTGTAATCGCCCCGCACGAAAGCCAGGACACGCTCCATCTCCTCGGACAGGTCTTGCTGCTGCTCGTCAGGGACCCGCCGACGCAGATCACGCAGCACATCCATCAGCTGAGTGATGTGGCCGTGATGGAGCGCGAGTCCGGCCTCGGTTTCCAAGTAGACGCTGAGTATGGGACGGCCATTGCGAAGGCGCCGCGTGTTACGAATTATGTCTTGATGCTCTAGAGTCATCTGGTGTCTCCTTGCTCCGCAACGAATGCGTGGCTATTCGACTGCTACGGTTATCGAAAAGGCTCGCTCCGACGCCGCGGTCTCGAAGGACCTTCCACAGACAAGTTCGAGCCTCGTTGCTTCAAGCGGTTGGCCTTCGAAGACAGAAGTGAACTCGCCGGGTGGCGCCAGCGAGTTCGGGCCGCGGCTCATATGGAGGCTCGCCAGCCGCCTCGGCGAGGCAGCGTCGCCCGACTCGACGAGCCAGCTGACGCCTATTTGGCGGTCACCTTCCAAGCATGACCTCGAAGTCGCCGGATCAGATCTGGGTCCTGCTGCCATTTCCTCCACCGTCAGGCGCCAGGAGCCTTCATCACCGCACGCGGTGGTGACCAGCGCAAGAGGAGCCGCTGCTCTCGGGAGAAGTCGATGGCTGCGAATCATGGATCTGGCTACTCCACTCCTGGGCGACGCAGGCGATTGCTACAGGAGCCTAAGTCGAATCGCGCATTGCCGTAAGCGGCGTTCGGACGGTCCCTACGGGCCAAACGGCTCATTTCAGCTTGCCTCCGGCTCGTTTGGATGTGACTAACAGCCCGCAGAAGGGGCCAATTGCCACTTCGCAGGCTTCAGAGAACGAGCCAGACTGTCTCGGGATCAGAGATCCCTGAGAACAAAGTTCAGGTATGGAGGAAGGCGATGGCTGACAAGAACGACGACAAGCAAAACGGTAAGCAGCTCGTGGTGCAGCGAGACACATTTGGGTTAGCCGACATGCGCGAGGAGATGGACCGCCTCTGGGAGGTGATTACAGGAAGAGCCCGCACCTTCCCGCAACTTCACTTCCAGCAGGTGCCCGCCATCGATGTCTTCGAAAAGGATGGTGCGCTTCACATCCGCGCGGAGCTTCCCGGCCTGACTCAAAAGGACATCGAGCTCGAAGTTAGCGACAATGGCCTGACGATCAGCGGCGAGAGGAAGGAGGAAAAAGAGGTCAAGGAAGAGATGTACTCTCGCTCTGAACGCACCTATGGCAAGTTCGTCCGCCGTATTCCTCTGCCCAGGACAGCGGACACTGACAAGGCCGATGCCAGGTTCAAGGACGGCGTCCTCGAAATCGACATGCCGCTCACCGGCGCGCCTTCCGCGAAGAAGATCGCCGTCGCCTAGACTCCTGCGTGGCGGGCATTACGATAACTTCAATCATCTATGCCTGCCACGCAGTCACCCGTGATGGAATCTGAGTTCCGGGCATGAGCCGGGCCACTCGCGATCCTGACTCGACGCCGCACGCCTTCCCTCAGGAAGACGTCATATCCGCGTTTGGCTCTGACGCAGTCCGTGGGCTTAGCGCGGGCGAGGCATCTTCGAGACTCACGAGGCTCGGTCCGAACCGCATCCCGCAGTCGCCGCGGCCCAGCGCTCTGTACCTCCTTCTCCACCAGTTTCACTCCTTGCTCATCTATGTCCTCATAGTCGCCGCCATGCTCTCGCTGGCGCTGGGCGATGTACTCGAGTTCGCCGCCATTCTGCTGATAGCCTTGCTCAACGGCGTCCTGGGCTTCGTCCAGGAATATCGAGCGGAGCAGGCGCTCGCGGCGCTCGAATCGATGTCCGCCCCGAATGCGGTTGTGTTGCGGGACGGCGCTCCCCGCCGGGTTGCGACGGAGCAGATCGTCACGGGTGACCTTTTGCTACTCGAAGCCGGCGACATCGTGGCCGCCGACGCGCGGCTGACGGACGTCATTAGCCTGGCGGCCGGCGAAGCGCTTCTGACGGGCGAGTCAGTACCTACGACCAAGACAGTCGACACCCTGGACGCCGACGCGCCACTGGCCGAGCGGCACTGCATGGTCTATCAAGGCACGCTAATCACGCGCGGCCGGGGTCGCGCTGTCGTCGTAAGGACCGGCGCTGCTACTGAGATGGGCCACATCGCGGGGCACGTTGCCGCGCAGGGTCGGGAACAGACGCCTCTCCAGCGGGAGCTCGCCTCTGTGGGGCGCTTCCTCGTCGTTGCGGCCGGCCTGCTTTGCTTCGGCGTGTTCCTGGCCGGCATCGCTCAGGGCATCGAGGCCAGGGAGATGCTCTTGACCGCCGCCAGCCTCGCGGTCGCCGCCATACCCGAAGGCCTGCCGGCCGCCGCGACTGTCGTCCTGGCCCTCGGGGTGCAGCGCATGGCGTCGCGCAACGCTGTCGTTCGTCGCTTATCCAGCGTTGAAACCCTGGGTTCCGTGACCATCGTGTTCACGGACAAGACCGGTACGCTGACGCAGAACAGCATGCGCGTAGAGCATGTCTGGCTCGCAGGCGACGAGCGCGATCTGCTTCGCATCGCCTGGGGTTGCAACAACGCGTCCCTGGCCGATGCCGACGCCCCCGGCACCGGGGACCCTACCGAGGTCGCCCTGCTCGAGTACGTTCGGCGGCAAGAGCCGCATGCTGCCGAGGTTTGGCCCGAAGCGCGCCACCACGAGATACCCTTCGATGCCGAGCGCGCCCGAATGACCGTGTTGGTGCCTGACGTCGATGGCGGCAGCATGGCACTTGTCAAAGGCTCCACGCAGCGCGTCCTCGAACGCAGCTCCTTCGTCGGCGATACGCCGATCACTGACGAGCTCCGTCGAGACGTGGAGCACCAGGCTACCTCGATGGCGAGGGACGGCCTTCGTGTCCTGGCCCTGGCGCACCGCCGCCTTCCGGCTGGTGTCGCCGCAAGCGAGGACATAGAGCGGCACCTCACGCTTGTCGGTCTGGCCGGCATGGCGGACCCGGTGCGCCCCGGCGCCGCTGATGCGGTGCGACGCGCCCAAGCAGCGGGTATCAAGGTCGTCATGCTGACCGGTGACCAGCGTGAAACGGCTCAGAGCATCGCTGCTGCCCTCGGTCTCGGTGGCGTTGTGATGACCGGTCCAGAGATCGAGGATATGGAGCTTGTTGCCTTGCGCCGGTGCTTACAAGAGGCCCATGTTTTTGCCCGGGTAACCAGCGAGCACAAGTTGCAGGTTGTCCGCGCCGCCCGGGACGAAGGCCATATCGTCGCTATGACGGGCGACGGCGTCAATGACGCCCCTGCCTTGCGTGCGGCAGACATCGGGATCGCGATGGGCCTCAGTGGGACCGATGTGGCACGGGAGGCGTCTGACCTCGTCCTCTCCGACGACGAGTTTGGTACCATCCTCGCCGCTATCGAGGAAGGCCGCACGATCCACACCAACATCCGCCGCTTCATCCACTTCCTACTTTCCTGCAACGCGGCCGAAGTCGCCGTTATTTTCCTCGCCCTGCTCGCGACCGGTGACACGGTCCTGACTCCGCTGCAGATCCTCTTCGTCAACCTGCTGACGGACGGCCTGCCGGCCCTAGCCCTCGGGCTCGAACCTGCGCACGCCAACGTCATGCACCGTCCACCCCGTCCTCCTGGTACCGGCCTGCTGATGCGGCGTTCTCTGGCCCCGATCCTTGGTCTCGGAGGCGTCATCGCTGCCAGCGCGCTGATCGCCTTCGCCAGCGGTGGCGAAGACCGCGCGAGCATGACATTCGCGACGCTGGTCGGTGCTCAGCTGACGGCCTCGCTTGTTTTCCGCAGCGAGTCTGAGAGCCTGTTCTCATTGCAGTCGAACGGATGGCTTGTTATTGCATTCGCCGCGTCGATCGGGGCTCTCGCGGCGGTCTTCTGCATCCCGCTGCTGCGGGACGCGTTCGACCTGCAGTTGCTAGCTGGGAGGCAGTGGCTGGCCGTCTTAAGCCTCTCGCTCCTGCCGCTGGCCGTGGCCGAGCTTGCCCGTCTCAGCGGGTTGCTGCAGCGTTTCGACCTGATACCGCGCGCCTAGGGACCTTCGGCCCATAACTCGGGGTAGCATGGCCCTGTAGGATCAAGCCTTCCGCGAATAGGCTCGACCCGTAATAGACCGACAAGGGAGCGGCTCTTGAGCTTGGAATCTGCCGGCGAGGCCCAGACCGAAGCACAGCGCATCGTCCATACCGGCTCAATTAGCAGCAGTGTGGACCTCGACTTTGAACACAACCTGGCTCACAAGGTCTATCACCCCAAGCGATACGTGCGTGTCCTCTATTGGCTCGCGTTCCAGGCGCCGTTCCCCTATGTGTCCAACCATGATGCGCTGGAAGCGGCCCGCCAGCGACGCATCATCGTCGATCTGCTGGCGAGATTCTGGTTCGGCCACGACCTCGTCGCCGACGTCGTCGATATCGAGGACGTACCGGACGGCGGTCACGATTTCGTCACCGAGCTCGTCCGCGGCGAGGAGCCGCCCCACAAGAAGCGAGTCTGGCGTTTTCTGAAGCAACTGGACGAGAAGTTTCTCGAGGCCGGCCTGCCGACGTGGCAGGTGACGCCGTACAACCCTCACGCCATCACCAACTTCGTCGAGACGAAGAGCGGGACGTTCCGTATCATCGACCTCGAATCGAGCCTCGTTGCCTTTCTGTACCCGGTCACGGCGATCCCGCGCCTGGTTCGCGGCGGCATCTTCCCATCCTTCGACGACATCGATATCGAACGCCTGCGCCGCTATGTCGCGCGCAACGCGGGGGCGATTGAGCGCGACCTTGGCGAGGGCTACGCGGCGCTGCTGGCCGGGATCGAGAGCTACGAGACCGCTGCCGTCGCCTGGCACGCCTCTGAACCGCGCTACCTGCCGCGGTTTCTCAGCGCTACGCTGCGCATCCTTGAAACGCCACTGCGATGGCTTCGATAAGCGGGCTACTTGCGAAGGGCCAGGCGAAATCGGAGGCGTTCCTCCGTAATGGCGTCGACACTTGGGTTCAGGAAGGCCGCATCGACGAGTCACGGCGCGACCAACTTTTCGCAACACTGAACACGCCTGAGGTCGAGAGGGCGCTGTTTCACGTCGGCGCCCACTTTGCGATCAGCTTGCCGCTGCGCTTCCCACTCGGCGCATCGGCTCGTTTTTTCTACACGCTGGGGCTGCGGTTGAGGGCAGAGCTGCTCTCCTTGTCACATCGCGGCAGTGCGAAGCAGGCGCGGCGCTGCCACACGCTTGTCGTGATGTTGTTCGCGCTGCTGCCCGGTTTCGGACGCCTTGCCTACTTTCTCAGCCCGGCGTTGGCCAGCGAACGATTGCTCCTGGTGGTGCCGCTTGACGTCGTGTCGCGCAAGCTACCGTTCCAGACCTACCGCCGACTACACCTCAGTGCGCTATTCATCTACTGGGCTCAGGCGGGCGAACCCGGGCGCGGCCTGAGGCACTTCCTCTTCGGCGGCTGGTTCCAGGATATCAAGCACCGGCTCGGCGATCTGCGTCCGTTCGCAACCCCGATTGCCGGCGTCCTCGCCATCGACACTTTGGCTCTGATAGTCGGCGCCTACCTTCACATCGATGCCGGTAGCCCGACCGAAGATCCGGTCTGGTGGTGGCGGGAGCGCAGTGCCATGGCCACGCTGGACGTAGCCCAACTGCTGCTCGCTGGCATCCTGGGGCTCGCAGCGTACGGGCTCTTCTGGAGTCGTCGGCCCCATGCAGACAACAAGGAGGCCGCCGGCATCTTTCTCTGGGGCATCGGCGGTGTCGGACTCATCCTGTTTGCGCTCGACGACTACATAAGCCTGCACGAGCAGCTCGGGCGGCACTTCGAGCGCAGCGTCAACTCGCTGCCCATCGCCGTGAACATGCCGGACGACTTCCTGGTACTGACCTACGCCGCCATCGGCCTGGCGGTCCTCTTCGTTTTCCGCATGGAGCTGTTCGAGGATCGCGCCTCGGCGACGCTGCTGCAGCTGGCGGCAATCGCCTCTTTCGTCATGGTCACTACCGACGCGTTCGCGACGAAGCGCGCGCTGCTGGCGCTGGAGTATCCGTCTCAGACGCTCGCCAACGGCTTGCTGCTGCTGGCGTTTGGGGTGCGCTACCTGGAGGTGACGGCGCCTGAGCGCACCTCGGCCTCCGCCAGAGTGGAGGTGGCGCCGGGATGAGGCTGAACCGAGGCGCCACTTCTATCCTGTTGACGACGGCCCGGCTTTCGGCGTTTGCGGCGAGCCTGACCTTCGCCGCGCTTGCGGTGGCGCAGGGGCCGCCGGTTTCACCTGAGGGGCCGGGGATTGAGCGCGACATCCAGTACGTTTTTGTCGGCGTCGGCATCGTATCGACGCTGCTCGCCTGGTGGCGGCCGCTGCAGGGCGGATGGCTGCTGGTAGTGACCGGCGTCGCGCTGGGGATTGCGGCGGCGGGGCGTTACACGGAGCAGACGGCGCTGCTCGTCGCGCTGCTGTTCGTTGCTCCCGGGGTGCTGTTCCTGCTTGCCGGGACATCAGGCCACCGCCTCGCCTTGCGGCTAACCTACGCCGCGGCCGTCTGTCTGGTCATGGCTTACGGGGGCTTCGAGGCGCAATCGCGTCACGATCAGGCATTCGGGCCGGCGCACCCACAATCGGAGCTCCGGCAGGCCCCCTATGGGGATGTCGAATGGGTCTGGAGCGGCGGAGTCACCTCTACCGGCGCGACAGTCACGGCACGATTAATTGAAGGCGCGCACGAAGCCCGTCTCCTGCTTGGCCCTGACGAATCGTTGAGCGCGCCGGTGAGCTCGCCGGTCGTGGGCGCAGACGGTGACGGCATCGTCAGGTTGCGCGTCGATAGTCTGCAGGCCGACACGCTCTACCACTACGCCGTGGAGGTTGATGGTACGGTCGATAGTCTGCGGCGCGGCACGCTGCGGACCTTCCCGGAAGGCGCCGCGACCTTCTCGATCGTTGTCGGGGCATGCGTGCGCACGGGCTCCAACGGCGCCGTGTTCGACGCGCTCCGCGCCGAGGACGCGCTCCTTTACCTGATAACCGGAGACGCGAATTACGAGAACATCACGAACGGCAACATGGATCGCTTCCAGGACGCCTATCAGACGATGCTGACCTCACCGGCACAGGCCGCGCTCTACCGCGAGACGCCGGTCGCTTACACCTGGGACGACCACGACTTCGGTGGTAGCAACTCGACGGCGAGCTCGCCGTCGCGGGAGGCGGCGCGCCTGAGCTATCGCCAGAATGTACCGCACTACCCGCTGGCGGCGGGCGATGGCAACTCGGCAATCTACCAGGCCTTCTCGGCGGGCCGGGTCCGCTTCGTTCTCCTCGACACGCGGTCGATGCGCAACGAGGAACAGTTGGCGGATGGCAGCCGTAGCCTCCTGGGTGCCCGGCAGCGCGAATGGCTGAAGCAGGAGCTTGTGAGCGCAAGCCGAACCCATGCGCTCGTCGTGCTGGTGAGTTCGGTGCCGTGGATAGCGGCCGAGTCGGCTTCTGGGGACGACTGGGGTGGCTACGCGACGGAGCGCCGGGAAATCGCCGACTTCATTGCGGACCAGGGCATCACCAATCTCATGCTGCTCGCAGGCGACGCCCACATGCTGGGGATCGACGACGGTACGAACTCGGACTACTCCAGCGATCGTGGCGGCGCGGGCTTCCCTGTCATGCACGCAGCGGCGCTTGACCGCCCCGGCTCTGAGAAGGGCGGTCCCTACAGCGAGGGCGCCTTCCCGGGCGCCGGCCAGTACGGTCTGGTGACATTCCACGACGACGGCGAAAGGATGACGGTGGAGCTGCGCGGACGCAACTGGCTTGGCGAAGACATCGTGACCTTCAGCTTCGCTATTGCAGCCGGCCATTTGCCCTGAGATCCGCCCTCGATCGCCCGATGTCGAGTTCCTCGCTCAGCGCCCGGTGTGCCAGCGGCGGGTTGCAGGCGCCAATGATGTCGTAGCGGCGAAAATCGACGCCCAGCTTCGGCTGCAGCGTCTCCTTGATGTCGATCTCGGTGAGGACGCCAAAGCCCTCCGCCTTGAGAGCGTCCTTCGTCGTGGTAAGCGCTTCATCGTAGGTAAAGAGGCCGCGTGTTCGCTGCTGCATGACTTCACCTCCATCGACCATCTTCAGGCTGGCCTGCTGCCGCAGCGAGAACGCGGGTCAAGGGTCGCGAAATCGGGGCTGTTCGGCCCCAGAATCACGTGGCAGCGGCATTGCGGCGGTAGATAAACCAGTAGACCGCGCCGACCAGAAGACCGCCGCCGACGAGGTTGCCGACCGTCACGGGCAGGAGGTTGTTGAGCAGGAAGCTGCCCCAATCCAGCTCCTCGAGCGCGCCGGAATTGAGGCCTGCGGCGACCAGGACCGCGTCCTGCGACTTTAGCAGCAGCCCCAGCGGGATGAAATACATGTTGGCGACGCTGTGCTCGTAGCCACTGGCGACGAACGCGGTGATCGGGAAGACGACGGCGATTGCCTTGTCCAGGTTGCTGCGCGCGCTGTAGGTTAACCAAATCGCGAGGCAGACCAGCCCATTGCAGAGTACGCCGAGGAAGAAGGCTTCTTCGAAGCCCAGGTTGACTTTGGCGTTGGCGATCCGCAGGGCGTTGGCGCCGACGTCGTAATCAGCGAAGCGCCACTGGCCCGACAGCGCCACGAGTATCGCCGTCGCGACCGAGCCGACGAAATTGCCGGCGTAGACCACCACCCAGACACGGAGCAGCTGCGCCGTGCTGACGCGGTTGCCGGCCCAGGCCATGACCATCAGGTTGTTGCCGGTGAACAGCTCGGCGCCGGCTGTGACGACGAGGATGAGGCCAAGGCTGAAGGCGACACCGCCTAGCAAACGCGCCGGGCCGTAACCAAGGTCCGTCGATGTCGTGACGGTGGTGAAGAAATTGGCGCCCAGCCCAATGAAAGCGCCAGCGAGGACCGCTAGCGCCGCCAAGTTGAGCAGCGGCAGACCGGCCTTGGCGGCGCCGATCGACTCGGCGCGGGCCGCCATTTCGGCGGGCAACAGTGGGTCGAGCGAGGCGTGCTCGGGCGGCCCGTTCACAGCAGGTGAAGGCTCCGCGCCGAGGCGGCAAGCTCGTCACGAAACGCTGGATGCGCGATGTCGATCAGTCCCCTTGCTCTTTCCCGCAGCGTGCGCCCATGCAGACTCGCGATGCCGTACTCCGTAATGACGTACTGCACGTCGCCACGCGTCGTCACCACTCCGGCCCCCGGCTGCAGCTCTGACACAATGCGCGAAATGCTTCCGCCGCGCGCCGTGGACGGCATTGCGATTATCGCTCTTCCACCTCGCGAGCGAGCGGCACCGCGTACGAAATCCAGCTGACCACCAATGCCGCTGTACAACACGTGGCCCATGCTGTCGGCGCATACTTGGCCTGTCAGATCGATCTCAATCGCCGAGTTGATCGACACCATCCGATCGTTACGCGCGATCAAGAACGGGTCGTTGGTAAACGTCGTGGCGTGCATCTCTATCATCGGGTTGTCGTCGACGAAGTCGTACAGACGACGTGAGCCAATAACGAAGGACGCGACGACCTTGCCGGGGTGGTAGCTCTTGGCTGAGCCGTCGACTGCGCCGCCCTCGATCAAGTCCAGCAGGCCGTCGGAGAACATCTCCGTGTGTACCCCCAGTCGCTTGTGCCCCGTCAGCGAAGCGAGTACGGCATTCGGGATTGTGCCGATCCCTGTCTGAATCGTTGCGCCATCCTCGATTAGCGAGACAACGTGGCGCCCGATACTGAGCGCCACTTCGTCCGGTTCAGGACAGGATACTTCGGTCAATTCCGCCGTCGACTCGACGAGGTAATCGATCTGCGAGACGTGAAGAAAGCTATCGCCGTGCGTCCGGGGCATGCGCGGGTTGACCTGTGCGATCACGGTGCGTGCGGCCAACGAAGCCGGACGTGCGCAGTCGACCGAGATACCCAGGCTGCAGTAACCCGATTGGTCCGGCGGCGAGACCTGGATCAGTGCGACGTCGAGTGGCAGGGTGGTCTCGAATAGGTTTGGGACATCGGATAGCAGGACCGGCGTCACGTCTGCTCTTCCTTCCCGTACAGCCTCTCGCGCGTTCGCCCCGACGAAGAGCGCGTTGTGGCGAAAATGTCCTGTCATCTCCGGCCTCGTGTAGGGCGCCGGCCCTTCGGTATGCAGGTGGACGATCTCGACGTCCCGCAGCTCGTCCTTGCGGGCCATCAGCGCTTCCACCAGCGCAAGCGGCACCGCGCAACCGCCCTGCACATAGACACGGTGACCTGTCTCGACCACCGCGAGCGCTTCTGCTGCAAATACGGTTCGTGACCCTGGACCTGCCATGCCGTAATGCTACCAGCGCGGCGGCTTGACGCGCGCAGGGGCCGTTTGGCCCACTGCCTGACGACTTCTGGCCCCTGACCTGCCGCCACACCCGGTCCAGACTACGAGCATCCGGCATGGCCCTACGGGCCGTGCCGGAAGAACGGAGGGACGAAATGGCAATCATCCGACATCAGCAGTACAGACGGCCCGCTGGCCCGCCCCACATTCCTCACATCGAGCAGCTAGCACTGCATGCGGCCATCCTCACGCTCGTAGCGATAGTGGTCCTCCTGACGCTGCTGGGCTAGGGCGAGTTCTGCCGTGACCGCGTTAGCGACACCTGTTTCTATCGAGTCGGCAGCATCGGCACCAACCGGCGCGATGGTGCGCGCCGTCGGCGTGACCAAGGTCTATGACACCGGACATGTCAAGGTCGACGCACTGCGAGGTATAGACCTCGACATCCAGTGCGGCGAGATGGTCGCCATTATGGGGCCGTCCGGCTGCGGCAAGACAACGCTGCTTAACTGCCTCTCGGGCCTTGACGCGCTCTCGGGCGGCGACGTCCTGATCGAAGGCACATCGCTTAAATCGATGAGCGATCGTCAGCGCACGCGCTACCGCGCGCGTCGCATGGGCTTCATATTCCAGTTCTACAACCTGCTGGCCGTCCTGACAGCGGCCGAGAACGTCGAGATGCCGCTGTTGCTAACCGGCGTGCCGACGAAGGAGGCGCGGTCGCGAGCTCTGGATGTCCTCGACCTGGTCGGCCTGCGTATGCGGGCCGACCAGCGGCCGGGTGAGCTGTCCGGCGGTGAGCGCCAGCGTGTCACGATCGCCCGCGCGCTGGTCAACGATCCCGCGATTGTCTGGGCGGACGAGCCCACCGGCGACCTCGACAGCACAAACGCCGAGGAGATCATCAACTTGATGTGCCGCCTCAACCGAGAGCGCGACGTGACATTCGCGCTCGTTACGCACGATATCAGCATCGGCCGCCGGGCCCACCGCATCGTCCGCATGATGGACGGTCAGATCGTGGATGAGGTCATCCCAGCCTAGGAGGCTCCATGCAAGCACGCGTCACGCTATTCGAGATCGACATACTGCGAATCAGCCTGGCCGACGCGCTGCTGCTGTTTAAGCAGCGCGTTCTGCCCCGGCTCCGGGCCCACCCGGAGTGTGAAGGAGTGATGGCGCTGGAGACGTCGGAAGGCAAAGGGATGCTGATCAGCTTCTGGACCACGGCCGAAGCCGCGGACGAGGCGCTTAAGAGCGGCTTCTACGACGAGCAGGTTGCCGAGTTCACCATGTTCCTGCGCCAGGCGCCCGGCCGCGAAAATTACGAGGTTGCGTTGCATGAAATGAACTCGGCGTGCAAGGCGGAAGGAGCTGCCAGCCCATGAATGAGCTGTTCGGCATCCCGATGAGCATCCTCATGTGGGTGTTCAGCGGTGGCCTCCTGGCAGTCGTCCTCTGGTCGGTGTTCCTGGCGCTGCGCCAGCCCGTCCTGTTCCGCCTCTCGGCGCGCAACATCCCGCGGCGCTGGGGCCGTTCGTTGCTCATCATTGCCGGCCTGACGCTTGCGACGACGATTATCACGTCCGCGCTCGGCACGGGCGACACAATCGCTCTCTCAGCGCGCGGGACGGTGCTCAGAGCCCTCGGCAACATCGATGAGGTCGTCTCCTCGACCGAGGAGAGCGACGTCGAGATCACCGGGGAAGCCGTCACCCTGCAGTACTTTGATGAAGCCCACCTGGATGAGATCCGACAAGTTGCGCTGCAGTCGCCTGAAGTCGACGGCGTGGCACCGGCCATTTTGGAAGAAGTCGGCGCCCAAAACCTGACCCGTCGCCAGACGGAGCCAAGGCTCAGCGTCATAGGCGTGGATGCGCGCTACATGGACGGATTCGGCACCATTCGCAACCTGCAAGGCGAGGCGATTGACCTTGCTTCCCTAGCGCCGGGCGATGTCCTGCTCAACAAAGAAGCGTCAAATGAGCTGCAAGCACAGCCGGGCGATCAGATCGTTCTCTACTCGCCCACCGGTCAATTGCCGGCGCACGTCCGCGACGTGATCGACTACGACGGGATCGGCACGCCGGACGCCGGGCTCCTGATGCCACTCGCCGATGTACAAGCCTTGTTCGACAAAGCCGGACTCATCAAGCACGTTGTGATCTCCAATCGCGGCGATTCAAAGAGCGGTGTGAACCACACCGATTCGGTCATCGCCAGCATAAAGCCAACGCTGGACCGCCTCGGGTTGGCCGTTGAACCGACGAAGCGGGAGGACCTCAAGAGCGCCGATGAAGCTGGAGCTCTGTTTAGCACCTTCTTCATCACATTCGGCAGCTTCTCCATCGCAGCGGGCATCCTGCTGATCTTCCTGCTCTTTGTCATGCTGGCGGGCGAGCGCAAGCCGGAGATGGGAATCGCGCGGGCGATAGGGACCGAGCGTGTGCACCTTGTCGAGCTGTTCATGTTCGAGGGCCTACTCTATGACGTGGTGGCTGCCGCGGTCGGGGCGCTGGCTGGCGTCGGCGTGGCTTACGTCATGGTCTGGATGCTCAGCGCGGCGATTTCAGATCTCGGCAACGTCGAGATTCGCTTCGCGATCAGCGCCCGGAGCCTGATCACCGCCTACTCGATGGGTGTTGTGCTGACCTTCCTCGTCGTGACGATATCCGCCTGGCGAGTCAGCCTGTTGAACATCGTTACCGCCATCCGCAACCTTCCGGAGCC
>Ga0214471_10002539_pt1 | contig 14296 bp, 8 predicted proteins | sample RVTome_5_FD_207665 | JGI IMG/M metagenome (GOLD analysis project Ga0214471, IMG submission 207665) | Soil microbial communities from uranium-contaminated site in the Upper Colorado River Basin, Wyoming, United States - RVT142D155 | ecosystem: Environmental > Terrestrial > Soil > Contaminated >...
CGTAATGCCAGCGGTTGGCGAGGTTGCAGTTCGCCACCGGTTCGCCGCTCCACGGCACCGGGTTCGGCGTGACGGTCACCGAGAACGACGCTCCGCTCGGTGCGGGCGCCGGGGCCGGTTCCGGCGTTGGGGCCGGTTCCGGCGTTGGGGCCGGCTCCGGCGTGGGCGTCGGCTCAGGGGTCGGCGCTGGGGCCGGAGCCGGAGTCGTGGTGGGCTGCGGCGCGTCCACCGGCGTCGGGCCGGTGGGCGACTCCTCGACGCTCCCGCACGCCGCGGCGAACGCGGCGAGGCAGAAGGCGAAAACAATGCAGCAAGTACGTAGGCGTTTGCTCGAATTCATCGCCAATCGCTCCCCTCGAGGGCAACAGACGCCACCACCGCGTCCGGCCTATGGAAGGGCAGCAAAAGGCGCACCTTCGGGCAGCTGATGGGTCGGCAGCGGGAGGGCGTCAGCCGCCCGGAACGGGCCCGCGGGCCAGTCGACGGCGTCGATGACGACCGAGTCGGGGTGATCGGGCGCGGGCGCCGGCAGCTCGCGCTCGTTCAGCCGGATTCGCCGCACGAGGCCGAGCGCCTCTCCCTGCAGGCGGAGCTGCGGCGGCGGCGCCGACGCGTGCACGTCGAGGATGTCATCGACGAGCGCAAGGTGAAGATCGCTCACCGGCTCGCTCGCCGCCACGCTGATCCACCCATCGCGCAGCGCCAGCGCGTGGCTCGCGTCGACGAGCGCCAGCGTGAGCAGACGCCCGTCCTCGACGTAATGGAGCACGCGGGCGTCGGTCTGATAGGCAAGGATCCCGCACGCGCGCGCCTCGCGCGCCGCGGGCTCACCCGGACGGAGCAGGAACACCGACGCGCGCGATCCCTCGATCACGCGCGCGGCAATCGCGGCGCCGCCGGGATCGGCGGCGGGCGCGACGCGCTCGAGGCGCGGCGCCACCGGTGAGCCGGGGACGGCGGGCGCGAGCCATGACAGGCAGGCAAACGGGGCGGACGCGAGCCGCGTGACGCGAGCCGACCAGGTCGGAATCAGCGTGCCGTACACCGGCGCGCACCAACCGAGCCCCGATTCCTCGTCGCCGTGCGCCAGCCAGAGGTCGCCGCCGTCGTACAGCAGCCACACGGCGCCGCCGTCCAGATGCGTCGCTTCGAGCCGGCCCGGCGCGCCGCAGCGCAGCGTCCAGGCTGGATCGAAATGCCAATGCGCGCTTGCCGCGATGCGGCCCGTTCCGAGCATTTCGTCGGCGACGAGCCAGCCGGACTCGGCCGCGCGGAGGATCGTCCGCCGATGGCGCACGGGCGCATACCCGTCATGTGACGCCTCGGCCCAATCGAGCCGCGGATTGTGCCGGGAGTCCGACAGGCGGGCGTCGGCGCGGGTGCGCCAGTGAAACGGCCCTGAGGGAATGGCCTGCGACCGGTCGTTCAGCGTGACCGTGTTGTGGCTCATGCTGGAGCGCAGCCGGTCGCGGACGCGGGCGTTCACCGAGTATGTGGAGGTGCCGGGATCGACGAGCAGCGGCCGGCCGGCGAGCGACAGCGTCAGGGCCAGCGCGTCGGCGTGCGCATGGCCGCCGTTGAGATATCCGTGCGGGCCGGCGTCGAAGACCGCGTGGCTGCCCGAAGAGTCGCGCACGACCACGTAGCCGGTCTCGGCGAGCGTGCGGGAGGGCCAACGGTGCGATGGTGCGGCGGTGTCCTCATGGCTGCGGGCGTACTCGAGGGCGCGTCGTCCCGCCAGCCAGAAGAGCTCCTCCTGCGTACCCCACGGTGCGAGATCGGCGCGGTCGAGGAGCAGCGCCGCGAGCGCGAGCGAGTCGCGCACGTCGTGGCACGGCCGCCCCGTCAGCGGCCAGAGCCTCCCGCCGTCGTCGTCGCCGATGAGCGGCAGGCGTCCGGCGTCGTCGGCGATGGTGCGGGTGAAGCCGGCCAGCCGCGCGGCGGCGTCCTCGAAACGCGCGGCCGCATCGGTGTCGCCGTCGCGCCGCGCGGCGACGAGCGCCAGCAGGTAGAAGTCGAGCGTATAGCGCTGGTAGTGCGTCGACCGCTCGGCGTGCCCGCCGTCGGCGTGAACCTGGCGATCGATCTCCGCCAGCAGAATACGGCGGCCGGTGTCCGCCCATCGTGAGCTGGACGCCAGCTCGGGCAGCGCGACGCCGACGACATACAGCGCCAGCGCCTCGCCGGTGAGGTGGGTGTTCGGACTGAAATAGACCGACAGATTCTGTTCCACGTGGGTGAGCTGCCGATCGAGCGCGACCAGCATGTCGATCAGCCAGGGGCGGGGATCGGGGATCGGGGACCGGGGACCGGGGATCGGGGGCCGGGGACCGGAAGAACTTTGAACCCGTCCGATCCCCGATCCCCGATCCCCGATCCCCGCCTCAACCCGGATCCCTTCGTCCGCAAGGAGAAAATGCAGCGCCCAGGTCCATGAGATCGCGCGCAGCGCGATCTCCAGCATGCTCGCCCAGTTGATGCCGACGAGCGGAGGATTCGCGGCCAGCCAGCCGTAGAGCTCGTCGACGATCGCGCGGCGGCAGCGTTCGTCACCCGTCAGCCACCACGCGCGTCCGAGTCGCAGCCAGTGCTGATGGCGGTTCAGCTCCCAGATGATCTTGTGGTCGCCGAGGCGCGGATCGAGGTACGGCACGTCGGCCCAGAAGGCAAGCGGCGCGCGGCGGCCATGGACGGGATCGGCGTGCCAGTCGACGCCGTTCCCTGCCGGTGCGCAGGGGAGCCCCCGGTAGCCGAGCAGGTCGTAGCGCCCGGCACGCATGTTCCCGGCGCGCGTCGCGGCGTCGGCTGCGGCGTCGGGCCAGCGGTCGAGCACCGCCGCGCGCACATCGCGCCGCAGCGCCGGATCGAGCGCGAATCTCGTACTGCGCGCCCGGAACTGCCGCGCGAGCTCCGCGTGCGCCGCGCGCCACTCGGCGTCCGGGGTCAGACCCGGGGTCTGACCCCGGACCGTGCGGTCGAGCACGCCATCTGCCAGCAGCCTCGGGAGCGCCGCCCGCTGCCATTGGGGGCGATGCACGCGGACCGCCAGCCGCTGGGCCGCGATGCGGGCCGCCTGCCGCATGCGCCACGAGACCTCCTCGCGTGTCAGGCCACGGAGCCGGGTCAGCGTGATCCTTCTCATACGGATTGGCTGGAGGGCCGGCCTGAAGGCCGGCCCCTACGTGCGTTGTGCCCCGCATTCCGTGTGTAGGGGCCGACCTTCAGGTCGGCCCTGACGGTCGGGTCGGCCCGGCCGGTCGCGACCGACTCGTACGCCTCGAGCCAGGACTCCCGCGTCGCGTTCCACTCGTACGGGGCACACGTCTCATGCGCGGCGGCGGCGAGCCCACGCGCGTAGGCCGGCGATGCGAGCAGCCTCAGCACGTGCGACGCCACCGCGGCGTCATCGTCGTGCGGAGCCAGCAGCCCGTGGACGCCGTGGGTCAGGATCGCCGGCACACCGCCAACGCCGGTCGAGACGACCGGCAGGCCGCTCGCGAACGCTTCGAGCACCGAGAGCGGCATGTTGTCGATCGCGGGTGTCTGCACATAGATATCCGCGTCCGCGTAATACCGGGGCATGTCCGACGGCGGGATCCGGCCCGCGAACGTCACGCCGCGAAGGCCGAGCTGCCCGGCCAGGGCGCGAAGCGCCGGCTCTTCGGAGCCGGCGCCGACGAGCGTCAGACGCGCCTCGGGCCGTTCGGCCTGGACGCGTCGGAACGCCCGCAGCACGCAGGGGACGTTGTAGATCGGCTCGAAGTTGCGCGTCGACAGCAGATGCGGACGCAGCGGGTCGCGGACACGATAGGCAAACCGCGCGAGATCGATCGTGTTGGGGATGATCCGGGCCTCGATGCCGAACGCGGCGAGTACGTCGCGCAGGAACGTCGACGGGACGACGTTCACGTCAACCGAGTGTCGTAGGACGTGGCGCGCCAGCGCCGACCGCCGGAGGTGATCCGGCGCCTCGCCGCTGTGATAGTTCAAGACGAGGGGGCGGCCCAGGAGCTTCGCAACGACAATCGCGGGCAGCGGCGCGAGCAGGAAGGAGGAATAGGAGGCCGAGAAGACGTGGACGACGTCGGCGCGGCGCAGCTCGCGCAGGAGCAGCGGCCAGTAGGCGAGCTGGGTGACGAGCGTCCGCAGGTACTTGACGCGGCGCAGGGGGGCGAGTGCCGAGGGCGGCACCGGGTCGATCGGCACGAGCCACACGTCGACCCGCCCGTCGCCGCGCCATCCATCGAGCATCCGCTGCGCCTGCACGGCATGGCCGCCGAGGATGCGCAACGAGGCGGCCACGAGCGCCACGCGGAGCGGACGTTTCACTGGCTACCGCGCGGGTGCAAACCGCACGCCCGCTTAACGGCTGAGCTGAGAAGGAGTTAGCGGCGTTCGCGCACGCCGCCACCTGATGCTTACAGTTTTGAGATTCGAACGACGAATTCGTCAGACGAGCGCGCGCCTGCAAGGTCCTCCCTGCACGTAAACGCATGGTTTTTCAGGCGTTTCCCGCCGATCACAAAGTCGGAACTCGCGGCACTCCACTTGCGCGTAGGGGGGCCAGGCAGTTTCGCCTCCTTCACAACTGACATCGCTCGGTCGGACCTGAACGCAGTCCACGTGTGCCTGCGCGACGGGGGGGAACTGCACACCACGGAGGGACTCCCTTGGCCTTGGATACCCGTCGCCCCGTCACGCGCTTCTTCTTCCTCCTCGTGCTGATGGCGCCGCTTGCGAGCGGCGGTCTCGCGCACGCGCAACAGGCCTCGGGAGGATTCACCGAGTCGGCGACCTCGGGCGGCCTCCGGCCGCGCCTGTCCGCGGGGGAGATCCGGGCCTTCGTGCCCGAGCGCGGGCGCTTCACGTTTCCCTCCCCGTACGGGACCACCGGCATCCGTCTCACCAACGCCAGCGACTGCGGCGGGGGCGACTGCGTGAACTACGTCGGCTACTCGTACTGGCGGAACATCAACAACCACGCCGGCAGCGACACGATGTTGATCTTCCTGGGCCTCAATCGCCAGAAGGGTGGCGGCGGCCCCACGCTCTTCAGCTACAACAAGAAGACCGGCGAGACGCGCAACCTGGGTCCGCTGTTTTCGGGCGACAGCCCGTTCGGGGGATGGTCCGGCGAGGGGTGGTACTTCAGCGCCACCCAGCGGAACACGCTGTACATCAACGACGGATTCCGTCTGATCCGCTACGACGTGGTCAGCAAGGCGATGGAGACGGTCTTCGACGTGCGCGAGCACCTGGGCGGCGACAGGCGCATCTGGCAGGTCCACTCGAGCAGCGACGACCGGGTGCACTCTGCGACCGTCAAGGACAGCAGCTACAGCGACGTCGGCTGCGTCGCCTACAACCAGGCCACGGGCCGGGCGACGTTCATCGCGAGGAAAGGCGACTTCGACGAGTGCCAGATCGACAAGAGCGGTCGATGGCTCCTGGTCAAGGAGAACGTCGACGGGCGCAATGGCGAAGACAACCGAATCATCGACCTGCAGTCAGGTGAGGAGCAGGTGTTCTACGACGAACAGGGTGCCGCTGGCCACTCCGACCTCGGCTACGGCTACCTGGTCGCGGAAGACAATTACTACCCGCAGGCTGGCGCGGTGCGCGTGTGGACGTTCGGCCAGCCGATGCAGGCCCAGGGACAGGGGCGGCTCGTGTATGCCCTGACCTCCGAGGGCTGGAGTACGGGCGGCATTGGCCATATCGCGCACGGCAACGCGCGGTCCGCGGTACCCGCGTCGGAGCAGATGGTGTGCAGCAGCAACGCGCATCGCCAGAACGCTCCGCGCGTCAATGAAATCGCCTGTTACCGTCTGGACGGATCGATGAACGCGCTGATCGTGGCGCCCAACCTGACCGACCTCGACGCCTCCGGCGGCGGCAGCGACGACTATTCGAAGAGACCGAAGGGAAACCTGGATCCCACCGGCGAGTACTTCATCTGGACCACCAACATGGGCACCGGTCGCGCGGATGCGGTCATCGTGCGCATTCCGCAGAACAAGCTCGGGGTGAGCGCCGGGGGGCCTGCGCCGAGCCCAACCCCAGCCCCCGCGCCGGCTCCCGCGCCCGCGCCGACGCCTGCCCCGGCCCCGGCTCCCGTCCCCGCGCCCGCTCCAGCGCCTACACCGGCACCGCCAATCGTCGCCGGGAGCGTGCAGTGGATGAGCCTCATCAACGTGGCCGCCTCGGGCAGCGGCCTCGTGAAGAGCGGCGGCTGCGCCGGGTGTCCCGACGGCAGCGCCGTTTCCGCGCATCAGGTCGCGGGCAGCGGCGCGCTGGCGTTCATCGCGGCCGACTCCCGCCCGTTGCTGTTCGTCGGCCTGGCCCCTGGCGGTATCGGGACCGCGCCCGGCGACCTCGACTTCGCCATCCGGCTTCAGGGCGGAACCGCCGAGGTCCGCGAGTTCGGCGTGTATAAGAGCGAGGTGCCGTTCACCGCGGCAGACGTCTTCCGAATCTCCGTGAACGGAGGCGTCGTTCAGTATCTGAAGAATGGCGCGGTGTTCCACACGAGCGGGAGTCAGGCCGCAGGCGCGCTGCGCGTCCACGTCGTGCTGTTCGACTCGAATGCGGCGGTGGGCAACGTGGCGCTCGATCAGGTCTCGTCTTCAGGCGTCGAGCCGGCGTCTGGTTCCGCGGACCCGCCGGCTGCCGCGCCGGCCACGGAGGCGCCGGCATCGCTGCGGTACGCCATACCGCGGCCGGAAGGATTGAAGCCGGTCAGAGGGAAGTCCTAGTACGTCAGGGCGAGCGTAAACGAAATCGCGCGGGCCGGCTCCAGGCTGACGACGCGCACGGTGTATCGGGCGGCCTCCATCCGCGGCCGCACGAAGGAGATCCGGGAGGGGCCGTTTCGCGGCGCCACGTCCTCGTGTGCGAGCCCCTCTCCCGCCCAATACAGTTGGACGAGGAGTGCACGAGGCGCGCCGTCCCATGTCAGCGTCACCTCGATGGGGCCCTCCCGTTCGAGGACGAAGTCGAAGACCTCGCACGGATACCGGTCCGCGAAGCAGGGACCGCTGCCTTCGACGGCCGGACCCACCGATCCGCCGATGACCCGCGTGCGTGCGGCCGCGGGCGGAGCCGGCGCGGCCGGCGGTTCCGGGGCCGACGCCGGCGCCCCGGCGGGCGAGGGTCCCGTGGGCGGGAGCGCCGCCACCCCTCCACACGATGTCACACACGCCAACGCGATGATGATCCCGAGGCCGCCTGAGGTGCTCATCACGGCGCCAGTCCTGCCGGCGTGGTGCCGACTTCGACCTCATGGCCACGACTCGGGATTCGCTCCCAGGTCACCTGCTGGCGCTTCGTCGCGAAGCGCCAGCAGCCGACGATCGTCGCCCAGTTGAGCAGGCAGATGGCGCACGGGACGCTGACGAGCGGCGACCGCCGTCCGTCCTGCCGTCCGGCAAAGCCGGCGAGCGCGACGCCGTAGAACAGCAACTGGGCGGCCAGCGCCGACGCGTAGAGCGCGCCGCGCGCCGCCGCGGCGCAGGTGGCGGCGAGCAGCGCCGTATGGAGCAGCGGCAGCGCGAGGCGCAGCCCCTTGTGCGACATCGTCTCGAACCAGAGGCGGTTGCGGCGCGGACTCCACAGCCAGCGCTCGCGGGCGAAGAGCTGGAACGTGCCGGCGCTCGTCCGCGCTTTGCGCGCGAGCTCCTGCCGGGCGGTCGCCGACGCGGTGTCGTAGGCGCGGGCGCGCGGCTCGAAGAGCACGCGGAAGCCGCGCCGCACGATCCGCAGCGGAATCACCACGTCATCCAGGATGGTGTCGTCCGGAATCGGCTCGAAGAGCGCGCGCCGGATCGCATAGATCGCACCCGTCGCGCCGACCGTCGAATCGGCGCGTCCCTCCGTCGCCCGGATGAATTTTTCGTAGCGCCAGTACACCGCGGTCCCGCGCCCGGCGGCGGCCGTGTCCGCCGCGGTGGCGAGCACCAGCTCGCCGCTGACGGCGCCAACGGTCGGATCGGCAAAGTTCTCGACGAGCGCGCGGAGGGTGCCGCCGTCGAAGCGCTGCCGCGCATCCGCGAACACGACGATCTCTCCGCGGAGCTGCGGCACCACCGTGTTGAGGACGGCGGCCTTGCCCCGCCGCTCGGGCAACGCCAGCACGGTGACGGCTGCGCCCTCATGCACGCGGGCGCGCTGCACCGTCGCGTCCGTGGATCCGTCCGAGGCGATCACGATCTCGAGGCGGTCCGGCGGATAGTCGAGCGCCAGCAGGTTCTCGAGGCGTGCCGTGATGCGTTCCGCTTCGTTATGCGCAACCACCACAATCGAGATGCGGGGCTCGATGGGCGCCCGCAGGCGCCGCTTCGGACGCAGGTATGCCCTGAGCGCTGCGATGATCGGGTATCCCACATAGACGTACGCGAGCAGTACCGCGGCCGCCCAGAAGACGAGCTGCGAGGTCCGGCTGAAGCCGGACGCTACGTACGCGGCGGTCGTGGTGTCCGGCTTTAGCCGGACCTCGTACGTAGTGTCCGGCTCTAGCCGGACCTCCGCTTGTGCCGGCTCGACGGTCGCCAGCCCATCGAGCGCCCTTTCGAGCGCCGCGACATCCGCGCCCGGGTCGCGGCCGTCGGTGGCGGCGCCGGCGTACGGCTGCGGAAGGCTCAGGCGCAGCGCGGTGCGCTCGCTTCGCGCGCCGAACGCGTCGAGCGACGCGGGAAAGAAGTTGTCGCGCGGGTAGCGGCCGGGCGTTCCGCCCGCGAGCACGTTGCGGCGCACGATCGCGCCGGGGAAGTAGCGCTCGAGCGTCGCGGTCCCGGGCGCCGCACCGGAGCCGGTGATGCCGTGCTCGTTGTGCGGCATCACGTTGTTCTGGAAGATGAAGCCGGTGTGCGGCGCGCCGTCGCCGCCAAAGAGGACGCTCCCGGTCTGGATCGCCGTGTTGTGGTCGATCGTGACGTCGCTCGTGCCGTCAAGGAGCTGAAAGAGGCGTCCGTTGCCCCAGCGGCCTCCGACGTCGAGGAAGACGTTGTTGCGGATCGCAATCCGCCGCGTCTGCCGGCTCGGGTGATTGTCGTCGCGCCCCAACACGTTGATGCCGGCCGCGACGTGCCGGACGAGGTTGTTCGTGAAGGTGACATCCTCCACGACCGACCAGGGCGCGCCGCCGTCCTGGTTCCTGACGGTAAGCAGGATCGCGAAGCCGTTCTGCGCGTGCGGCCAGTTGTACTCGAACAGGTTGCCGTCGACGAGCACGCGGCGGGCGTTCTTCAGCTCGAAGAGGTTCTTGACGCTCCACTCCGTCCCTTCGAACGACGGATCGTCCTTCTTCCAGCGGAGCGGCTTCGCCATGTGATTGCGCGTGACTTCGATGTCGGCCGGCACGAGATCCGCGATCTCGGGGTCGGCACCGCCGAACATCACTGTTTCGCCGGACGCCTCGAGATAGTTGCCGCTGATCCGGAACGGGCCCGGGCCGTTCCAGCCGGCAATCGCCTGCGCGTCGACGGACCGCTCCTTGAAGTCGGCGAAGTGCGAGTCGACGACCGCGGCATGGCTCGCGTTGAGCGCCACGCCGCGGCGTCCGCCGAGGCGCGCGTCGCCGTGGACAAAGCACCGGTCGATGATGAGGTGATGCGGCAGGTCGCCGGCGCTCGATTCATCCGCGCCGAGCTGCACCAGCGTCGTGAGCGAGGTGCCCGCCTCGGAAGTGATCTCGAGCCCGACCAGCCGATAGTGATGCGCGCCGGGCTCTGTCTCGAACACCGGCCCGGACGAGGCGACGAGCTTCGGCATCCGGGACGCCTCAGCCGGTGTCACGCGGCGGCCCGGCGGCGGCAGGTCGCGTGCCGCGGAGGCGATCACGATCCAGCCGGTGCCGGTCTTGTTCCGCAGCCGGAACGGTCCGCGGTAGGTCGCGCCGGGCTCCAGGGCAATGAGGTCGCCCGGCGTCGCCTCGTCGAGCGCGTCCTGCAGATCGCCGCCGGCCGGGACGCGGATCGTGCGCCCGGGCACCAGGATCGGCGGCACCTCGACGCGGACGCGCGGCCGCTCCGGCAGGCGCCGGCCGTCGCCGGATTGCGCGGCGGGACCGAGATCGATGCTGCCGGCGAGCAGCAGCCCGAGTGCCAGCGCCGCCGCGCCCCTGACTAGGCGGCTCATCGGGCGAGAATCCAGTCCGCGACGCGCATGTACGACGAGCCGAGCACCGGTTTGACGAGCGCCTTGGCGTTCCAGCTCGTCCAGGCGCCGAGCCGCGTCCACGGCGCCGGCGACACGAGCCGGCGCGCCGCGTCCGGCGGATGGCCGCGCCGAATGGTGAACCGTCCGAGAATCCGCAGCCCGCAGACGTCCTGAACGCCCGTCGCGGGTTCGGATGTGAACAGCACCTGCAGGCCGGCCTCGCGCGCGGCGAGCGCCACCCGCCGGGAGTAGTAGCCGCCGGGCACCGACGCGGCGACGACCGCGTGGCCGAGCAGATCCTCGAGCAGCCGTCGGCTCCACGACCATTCGTGGCGGATGCGCTCGAGGCTGCAGGCGCTGAGCCGCGCCGGGTGCGACGCCGAGTGACTCCCGATCACGTGGCCGCGCGCGTCGAGCTCGCGCAGCTGCGCGCGGTCGAGAAAGCCGCGCCGGCCGATCGCGTCGGTCGGCACGAAGCAGTGGCCGCGCCAGCCGCGCGCCTCGAGCCGGTCCGCAACGATCGTGTGGTACGACACGCCGCCATCGTCGAATGTGATGAGGAACGGATAGAGGTGCCGCCCGCTCGCAATCCCCTCGAGTTGGGCGTCGAACTCCGCGGCCGGCAGCTTGTAGCGATCGGCGGCCGCCGACTGGAACCCGCTTTCCCTCGGGCTCGCGACGAACACGTCATGAAAGAGCAGCGATACGGCGCGCATCACGGGTCCGAGCCTCCAGGCGGGCGATTCGCTTCCAGCGGACATAGGCAGAGAGACGCGGCTGTCCCCACACGGCCGAGCGGCGGCCGGCGGTGGCCACCGGCGCTACCGCCTCGCCGCGACAGAGCGATCGCAGGACGGCTGCGACCGCCGCAAGGTTCTCGAGGACAACGCGGTACTGGATGACGGTGTGCGACTCGCGCCGCTCGTCGATCGGGCAGCCGGCCTGGAGGTACACCGGCCCGGTGTCCACCCCCGCGTCGGCGCGGAGCAGCGTCATGCCGACGCGCGCGAGATCGCGGTTGACCAGCGCCCAGAAACAGCCGTGCGCGTTGCGGTACTCCGGGCAGATGCCGGGATGCAGCACGAAGGTCCCGACGCGCGGCAGGTCGAGCATCGCCGGCTTCAGAATCACCTTGCAGCGCGCGATGACGACGTCGGGGCGTACGCCGGCGAGAAACGCGCGTGCCTCCTCGCTGTTCGGGCTCGACACGATCACGCGCGGCACCGACTCCAGGTCCGCCGGATACCGCGCCCGCAGCTGCCGGACGGTCCCGTCGATCCAGGCGGCATCACGCGCGGCCAGGCGCAGCCGCGCGTAGAGCCGGAACGCCACCACGTCGAGGAAGCGCATGAGGCCCACCCGCCGGATCTCGCGGCGCGCGGCGCGCCAGAGCCGGCCGGGGCGGTCACGAATGATGATGAAACCAGCCAACCGCAGGTCGCTCGCCAGCCAGGACGCGAGCGCCTCGCGGTCGATCCGATCCCGTTCGTGACAGATCAGGACGGCTGTCGGCAACGGTTCGTGCGTCTGCATGCTGTTCCACCACCTCTTCGCACCGGCGCTCGAACTCCCGCGCCACCGTCGCCCACGAGTAATAGGTCTCGACGAGCGATCGCCCCGCGCGGCCGAGCGCCTGCCGCCGATCGGGGTCGCGCAGGAGCCCCACGACCGTATCGGCAAACGCCGCCGGCTCGTCGGCGGCGACGAAGTGCCGCCCCGGCTCGAGCGCCAGCCCCTCGGCGCCGACCGTCGTCGACACGACCGCCTTGCCCATCGCGAGCGCCTCGAAGATCTTCAGGCGCGTGCCGCTGCCCGCGCGCAGCGGGACGACGTACACCGCCGCCTCCGCGATCGAGGGGCGCACGTCGTCCACGGTTCCCGTCACGACAATGCCGGACCGGGCGGCCAGCTCACGCAGGCGCGCCCCCGGGTTGCGGCCGACGACGGTGAACGAGGCGTCGGGAATGTCGGCGCGAATGCGCGGCAGGATCGCGTCGACGAAATAGGCGACCGCATCCTCGTTCGGGTGCCAGTCCATCGAGCCGCTGAACACGATTCGATTGGCGTGCTCGTGGTACCCGTTCGGGCTGAAATAGTGCGTGTCGACGCCGGTCGGAATCGCGCAGATCCGCGCATCGGGCGCCGTAGCGGCCAGCCGGCGCCGGTCGTCGTCGGAGACGGCGATCGTGAGGTCGGCCCGCCGGCACGCGTCCGCTTCGCGCGCCCGCAGCTTGCGCCATTCGATTTCCAGGAGCGCGCGCCGCCAGAGGCGCGGCTCGAGCGCGCAGAGCCGGCGCCAGATCAGGTGCTCGACGTTGTGCTCGAACAGCACCACGGGCGCGCGGCTCCGGCCGGGTACGTTGACGTCCGCGAACAGGAAGTCCGCCACGCACAGATCGACCGTGCCGCTCTCCACGAGCGCGCGGACGTGCTCCCGCACCTCGGGCACCTGCCATTTCCAGAGGTCGACCGGATAGCGCGACAGCCACGAACGGGCGACGGCGATCGGAAACGCCAGGTCGCCCCGCTTTGGCACCTGGTACGGGAACGACACGAGGCGGGTGCCCTCCGGCAGACGCCGCTCCAGTCCGTCCGGATCGTCGCCCGCGCCGTGCGTGGTGACCACGGTGACCGTGTGGCGGCGCGCCAGCTCCGAGACGGTCTGCAGGCTGCGCACCCGTCCGCCGCTCGTCGCCGGCCAGAGGCCGCCCATTTTGACCCAGAGGATGTGCATCGTTACTCGCGCTCCACCGAAACGGCGTGGTCGTCGAAGCGCACGACCCGGCGCGGGCGATCGAAGGCGAGACCGGTCGGCCGTCCGGTGTCGTCGAAGATCGCCCGGACGGCGGGCGGCGAGGCCGGACCCTGACGGTCGGGCAGCAGGAGCGTCACGATGCGCCACGGCAGAGCCACGGCGAACGAGTAGATCAACATCGGTGCCGGCTGTCGCTCGCCGTACTCGCACGAAATCCAGCCGCGAATGGGCGTCCGTTCGCCATATTTGAGCGCCGGCTGAACCGGCGCGGCCGGAAATGGGCAAATCCAGAGCACATGGCCGAGCCGCGTCTCGGCCCGCGCCCAGGGGTGGACGCCGAGCGAGACGGCGAGCGGTCCGAACTGAAACGTCAGGTCCACCTGGTGGCGGGCGGCGCCGGTCACGTCGTCGACGAGGATCCAATAGCCGGGCTTGACGAAGATGACGCGCCGGCGATGGACGACCGGGTCGGGCAGGACGAGGTAGCCGTCGTGCTCGGCGTCGAGGAAGTCGAACTCCGGCGTCGAGTGCCATTCGCGCAGCCGCACGCGCGGCTGGCCGCGCCAGCCGAACGGACCGGCGGGCTGCGCCTGGCTGACGCCGTCGACGACCACCGTGCTGTGCGCCGCCGTGCTGCGGAAGAAGTCGCGCCACGGCGACTCGGCCGTGTAGCAGTAGGTGCCCGCGTCGACCAGGCACGGCTCGCCGAAGATGGCGCACTGGATGCTCAGCAGGTCGGCGTGCCCGTGGCCTCCGCTGACGGGGCAGCCGATCGGTCCGATGTCGATGATCGCGTGATGCGCGTCGGGCTCCCAGCCGCTGCGCATCGATGCGTAGCCGCCCGACGGGAAGACGCGCGAGGCGTGCTGCGGCGGCGGCGCCGCCCCGATGCGGTCGACGCCCCCGCCGGCGCCGGCGCCGAGCAGCCACACGGCCTCGGGCACGGGTCCACCGGCGGCCCACGTGAAATCGCGCCGTCTGAACAACGCACCGGCGACGCCGAACACGCCGCGCGCGTCGCGCCGCCGGCGCACGCCGAGCGGGATCAGGCAGCCACCATCGTCGTCGCCGATGGCGGGGATCGTGCCGTCGGCCTGGCGGATGGCGAGCAGGAAGTCGACCATCTGCTGCACGCGCCCGGCGAGGTGATCCGGCACGGCGCGGCCGTTGCGGCCGGCGAGAATCAGGAAGTGGAGGTACGCGTCGATCGCGTAGCGGTGATAGCAGGTCGAGCGCTCGAAGTGCACGCCGTCCCGGCAGATCTGCGCGTCGCACTCGGCAAGCAGGATCTGCGACGCCACCTCGCGCCACCGCTCGGCGTCGCGAAATTCAGGGAAGAGCGTGCCGGCGTAGAAGAGCCCGAGCGCCTCGCCGACGAGATCGGTG
>Ga0214471_10002541_pt1 | contig 14293 bp, 12 predicted proteins | sample RVTome_5_FD_207665 | JGI IMG/M metagenome (GOLD analysis project Ga0214471, IMG submission 207665) | Soil microbial communities from uranium-contaminated site in the Upper Colorado River Basin, Wyoming, United States - RVT142D155 | ecosystem: Environmental > Terrestrial > Soil > Contaminated >...
ATGGCGCCGCCGCCGCCGCGCGCGGTATGATTTAGCCAACCCCGCATGGGACGATCCGTGAATCACGCCGCCGGTGCGCGCCCCGCAGCGTTGGCCGTCACCGCGCTCGCCTGCGGCCTGGTGGCGCCGGCCGCGCAGGCGCAGGTATCCCTGGGCATCGGGGTCGGCGCGGTGGCTTCCAGCAACCTGGTGACGGATTCCATCGTGGAGGTGATCGCGGTTCGCCCACGGATCGCGCCGCAACTCACGATCCGTGTCGAACGGCCGCTGTCGGGACGTTACCGTGTGGCCGGCGAGGTGTCGGTGAGCCATTCCAGCGTCATGGCCCATGGCGACACCTCCACCCGGGTCACGGGGCTGACGCTCTGGGCCCCCGTCATCGCCATCGAGGCCGCCGCGACCGCGTGGCTGGGCGCCGAAGCACGCCTGGGGGCGCTGATCTACCAACCGGGCGAGCGCGAGAGTACGCTGTTCAGCGACGGCGCGCCCATCGCGCCCACGCTCGGCCTGGGCCTGCGGGCGGAGCGCGGCCTCACGTCCGGGATCCGCGGTTCCCTGCAGCTGCGGTACGACCTTCACCGTTTCACCACCACCAGACTCAGGGTGCGGGGCTTCACGGGGGAGACCGTCGTGCATCGTGTCGCGTTGAGCGTTGCCATCCACCGGGGGTTTGGCCGTGCGCCGGCGTCCCGGTAGCCTGCCGGCCCTGGCGGCCGCTTGCGTCGCCGTGGCGTGTGAAACCGCGGCGGCGCCGGACCGCGAGCTGGCCTACCCGCTGGAGGATCCGCGGAGCGGTCTCACGTTCCACTGGACCCCGGGCGACCTGCCGGTGCGGTACTGGGTGTCGGATGACGCGGGATCGGTTCGTGACTTCGTTCGCGAGGGCCTGCGGACCTGGGCCGGAGCGTTCCTCCTTGGCGAGTTCCGCGGCGTGATGGTAGCGGATCCGGCGGAGGCCGACGTCCTGGTCTTCGTGGAGCCGGGCGCACCACCCCCGGGCAACCCGACGGACGATCCGCCGGTCCTGGGCGCCTGCGGAGGCGTGACGGGATACGACCTCGAACCGGACGAGGACCGCCTGGTCCGGCCCTTCCGGGTCACGGTGGAGTGGGACTCGCGCTACGCCGACGGTGACGTCGTGAACTGCCTCGAGCGGGTCGTCATCCACGAAATCGGCCATACGATCGGGCTGTTCGGCCACAGCTCGAACGAGCTGGATCTGATGCACGCGAATCCGCGCGTCCGGTCGCCGTCGCCCGCCGACCAGGCGAGCGCCGAGGTGCTGTACCACACGGCGCCGACCATCACCCCGCCGGTGCCAGGCTGATGCGCGCGCGGGTGGCGGTGATCCTGCTCGGCCTCGCGGCATGCGACAGCGCCACCCCCCCGGAGCGCCCGATCGCCTACGACTATGGCGTCCGGGTCCAGGGCGGGTCCGTGCTCACGTTCCGGTGGCCAGAATCCAGCCTGCCGGTCCGGATCTGGATTCAGTCCCGAAGCGACCTGCGCTTCGCCGTGGAAGCGGCCATCCGCGCATGGGAGAAGACGGCGCTGTACGGCGAGTTCCGGGGCGTGATCGTCCCCGACTCCCTCCACGCCGACGTCCATGTGCGCCTGGGAGCGCCGTACACCTCCGATCCGTCCATCCCGTTGAACTGCGGCAGCTCCACGGGAATCGGGGTGTGGCCGGACTCGACCATCATCCTGCCCTTCCCGGTCACGCTGTACCCCCGTCTCGGGGTCGGGAGCAGCGACCTCGCCGACTGCTTCGTGCGGCTCGCCACGCATGAGTTGGGCCACACCCTCGGCCTGTTCCAGCACAGCACCGATCCGGAGGATCTGATGCACGCCCGGCCCAGTTCCGACGGCCTGTCTCCGCGCGACCAGGCCACGTTCGACCAGCTGTATCACTCGCCCACTTCCGTCCGCCTGCCGCCCGGCCGCTGATTCGCCGGCCCCATGCGGGGCTGCGCCGCCGGCCGATTGTGTTAGAATTATCGCCCCTGCCCGGCCTCCAGGATCCGGCCACGTCCAGAGCCTCCATCGGCCGCTCGGGAATCGCGACCATGACGACCACCGCACCGCAGATCATCACGCCGGGCCTGACCGCTTCGGGAACCGTCCACTGGAACCTCCGGACCGCCGCGCTCTACGAGGCCGCGATCTGCCGGGACGAAGGCCGGGTGGCGGCGGGCGGGCCCTTCTCCGCCATCACGGCCCCGCATACCGGACGCTCGCCGAACGACAAGTTCGTCGTGCGGGAGCCCGGATCGGAGCACGAGATCTGGTGGGGCAAGGTCAACCAGGAGATGACGCCGGCCCACTACGCCACGCTCAAGGCGGATGTCCTGGCGTACCTCGGCGGGCGCGACCTCTTCGTCCGCGACGTGTTCGCGGGCGCCGATCCGCTCCACCGCCTGGGCGTCCGGTTCGTCACCGAAAACGCGTGGCACGCGCTGTTCGCGTACAACATGTTCATCCGGCCGGGCGCCGGTGAGCTGGCGGGGTTCCGCCCGGCCTTCACCGTGCTCCATGCCCCGGACATGCAGGCCGATCCGGCCCGCCACGGGACGCGCTCCGGGACGTTCATCGTGCTCAACCTCGCGGAGCACACGGTGCTGATCGGCGGCACGCGGTACGCCGGCGAGATGAAGAAGTCCATCTTCAGCCTGCTCAACTACGTGTACCCGCGACGCGGCATCCTCTCCATGCACTGCTCGGCCAACGTCGGCCGGGAGGGAGACGTGGCCGTGTTCTTCGGCCTCTCCGGCACGGGCAAGACGACCCTGTCGGCCGACGCCACGCGCGGCCTGATCGGCGACGACGAGCACGGCTGGAGCGACCTGGGCGTGTTCAACTTCGAGGGCGGGTGCTACGCCAAGGTGATCCGGCTCTCCGCGAGCGGCGAACCTGAAATCTACGCCACCACCCGGATGTTCGGGACGATTCTCGAGAACGTCGCGCTCGACGACGACACCCGCGAGGTGGATCTCGACAGCTCCGAGATCACCGAGAACACGCGCGCCTCCTACCCGATCCAGTACATCCCGAACCACGTGCCCGGCGGGCATTCCGGCCACCCGTCGCACATCGTCTTCCTCACGGCGGATGCCTTCGGCGTGCTCCCCCCCATCGCGCGCCTCACGCCGGACCAGGCGATGTACCACTTCCTGGCGGGGTACACCGCCAAGGTGGCGGGCACCGAGCGCGGGGTGACGGAGCCGCAGGCGACCTTCAGCGCGTGCTTCGGCGCCCCGTTCCTGCCGCTGCACCCCGGCGTCTACGCCCGCATGCTGGGCGACCGCATCGCGCGGCACGGCGTGAAGTGCTGGCTCGTCAACACGGGCTGGACCGGAGGCCCGTACGGCGAGGGACACCGCCTGCGGTTGCATGACACGCGCGCCATGATCCACGCGGCGCTCGAGGGCCAGCTGGAGGGCGTCCCCACCCGCACCGATCCGGTGTTCGGGATCGCCGTCCCCACGGCGGTGCCCGGCGTCCCGTCTGACCTCCTGGACCCGCGCGGGACGTGGGCGAACCCGGCGCGGTACGATGCGCAGGCCCGCCGGATCGCGGAGATGTTCCGCGAGAACTTCACGACGTTCGCCGACGGGGTGGACGAAGGAGTCCGCGCGGCCGGCCCGAGACTGTGAGGTAGCCCGTGTCGAGCATTGGCGGGTTCGAGGTCGTGCGCGACCCGCTGTGGAACAACATCGGGATTGACGCGCAGGCGCTGGCGGTGCTGGACACGACACCGTTCCAGCGCCTGCGCTACGTCCGCCAGCTCGGCCACGCGTTCCTCGTGTACCCGGGCGCCACCCATGCCCGGTTCGAGCACGCGCTTGGCACGTACCATCTGGCGCGCCGCGCGCTCGGCGTGCTCCAGGAGCGCGGATCGCTCGCGGCCATCGCGGCCGACGAGTCCGCCGTCATCCGGCTCGCGGCGCTGCTCCACGACCTCGGGCATTACCCCTTCTCCCACGCGCTCGAGGAAGCGGGCCTGCCGTCGCACGAGACCCTGGCGCGCGAGCACCTGCGCCATCCCGAGCTGGCCACCGCCCTCGCGGCCACCGGGATCCGGGACGCGGCCGATCGCATCGTGGCGCTGATCACGGGCGCGTCCACGAGCCCGCTGCACGGCCTCATCGCCGGGGCGCTGGACCTGGACAAGATCGAATACCTCACCCGCGACGCCCACATGTGCGGCGTCCCGTACGGCACCGTGGACGTGGACCGCCTGCTCCACTCGCTCGTGGTCGTGGACGACGGCCGTCACCCGACGGTGGGGCTGCACGAGAAGGGCGTCAGCGCCCTCGAGTCGCTGCTGTTCGCCAAGTACCAGATGTACCGGAACGTCTACTGGCATCACGCGGTGCGGAGCGCCACCGCCATGTTCAAGCGCGTCGTGCGGGACGCCATCCGCGGCGGCCACCTCGAGGTGGCGTGGATCGGCGGGAGTACCGACGAGGCGCTGATGGAGGCGCTCCGATCGTGCGGCAACCCGTCGCTGGCCGAGCGGCTCCGTCGCCGGCGCCTCTACAAGCGGGTGCTCGACCTGCCGGCCTCCGAGTTGCCCGTGGGGGCGGGGGGCTGGGTGGCCGACGACCCGGACCTGACCGCACGGGTCGAGGATCGGGTGGCGGCGGAAGCGGGGCTGGGGCCGGGCGAGCTGCTGATGGACTTCCCGCGCAAGCCCGCGATGCTGGCGAGCGACGTCCCAGTGCTCACCCGCCGGGGAACGGTGGCGCCGGCGCGCCTGGGCATCCAGCAGGTGGCGGAAGACCTGCACACGGTGGCCCGGCGCTTCCGCGTGTACACGGCGGAGCCGCGGACCCTGCCGGCGGCCCGGATGTGCGCGCTGGTGGAAGGGACCGCCGGGCAGGTCCGGGCCCGGCTCGCGGAGGAGCGGCCGCTGCTGAGCTGACCCGGCTACGACGCCGGGTCGTCGGGCCGCCCGCCGGCCTCGGCCAGCCGGGCGGCCACCTGCCGGTAGTAGGCGGCGTCGTCCGCCCGCCCCGCCTGTTCCATGGAGACCGCGCAGACCTCGAGCGCGTAGAGAATCGGACCCAGGTGCTCCGCCGCGACGGCCGCGACGGCCGCCCGGTTCGGCTGACGGGTCATCGCGCCGGTTGCGGGACGGTGGACTCCACCGCGTCAATGCGCACCACGATCACCGTGATGTTGTCGAGCCCGCCGCCCCGGTTCGCCTCGGTCACGAGCGCGTCCGACGCTTCCTGCGGCCCGGGAGCCGCCGCGAGCAGGTCGTGGAGCCGCGGGTCGTCAATCATCCCCGTGAGACCGTCCGACGCGAGGAGGAAGACGTCGCCGGGCCGGAGCGTCCCCAGGTACGTGTCCGGCACGACGTCCTCGTTGGCCCCGACGCACCGCGTGATCACGTTGCTGTAGGGGTGCGTGCGGGCGTCCTCCGGCGTGAGGTAGCCGGCGTCCACCTGCTCCTGCACGTACGAATGATCCTTGGTCAGCTGCACGAGCTTGCCGTCGCGCAGCAGGTAGGCCCGGCTGTCTCCCACCTGCCCGATCAGGTAGCGCGAGCCCATCAGCACGAGGGCCGTGGCGGTCGTGCCCATGCCGCGCTTGTCGTGCTCGGTGAGCGTGCGATCGAAGATCTGCGCGTTGGCCTCGCGGATCGCTTCGCGGATCCGGTGCGCGGCCGTGTCCTCGTCGAGGCTGCGGAGGTCGCCGAGGTGCTGCGCGATGATCCGGACCGCCATCTCGCTCGCCACCTCGCCCGCCGCGTGCCCGCCCATGCCGTCGGCCACGATGAACACCGCGCGGTCGGGCACCATCAGATAGTTGTCTTCGTTTCCCGAACGGACCACGCCGACGTCCGTTCGCCCGGCGCACGTGAAGCGGATGGGAGTCACGGCTATTTGGGTTCCGGCGGGAGCCGGATGGCCTGCAGGACCTTCGTGGAGCCGCCCTGGACCGGCTCGTCGAGGTCTATCGGCTCGAAGAACGCCCGGACTTCCCCGAACCGCAGCAGCGCACCCGGCGAGAGCGGCGCCTCGTCCGTCACCCGCTCCCCGTCGGCGAACGTGCCGTTCGTGGATCCGACGTCCACGATCACCCAGATGCCTTCGCGGCGCTGGAGCTTGGCGTGGACCGTGGACACGCTGTCGTCCGGGAGCACGAGGTCGTTGTAGTCCGCGCGCCCGATGTTCGCGAGGGTCGTCCGGACCGCCAGGCGCTGGCCCTTGAGCACGCCGCTGCGGATCACCAGGTGCGCCAGCTCGCCCCTGGCGCCCGCCCGGGCGGCCGGCGCGGAAACCCGCGGCGCCGCCGGTGGGGGGGTGGCGGCGGGGGGCGTGGCCCGCCCCGGCGGGGACGCGGCGGCCCCCGCCCCCGGCACCTTCACCCCGAACAACGTGTTAGCCAGCCGGCGGTCCGCGGCGGGCGGCGGCGCGGGCGGCGGCGGCGGGGCGGCACTGTCGGCGTAGAAGCGGAAATCGTTGTCGCCGATCCGGATGACGTCGGCGCGCGCCAGCAGCAGCTGCCCTGGCACGCGCTGCCCGTTCACGAACGTCCCGTTGGTGCTGCTGTCCACCACGAGATAGCCCTGCGGCGTCGGCACGATCTCGGCGTGACGCCGCGAGACGTCTTTGCTCGTGATCACGACCTCGCAGCTCGCCTCCCGTCCGAAGACGAGCGACTGCTCGACGGCGTACTCCCGCCCGTCGGTCAGCGAGACGATGCGCCCGCCCGTCCCGGCCGTGGGCGTGCGCCCGGCTCCCGGACGGCCGGCCGCCGCGGCCATGGCCGCCGGATTCACCGCCTGGATGTACTGGGTGCTCCCGCTCCGCCGCTCGTCCACGAAGAGCAGCTCGTGCCCGGCCACTTCCACCTTGTCACCGTGCAGCAGCGGCGTCGGCTGCGCGCCCAGCCGCACGCCGTTGATCAGGATCTCCGCGCCGTCGTCGGCACGCCGGATCACGACCTGTCCGTCGGGCGCCGCCTGGAGCACCGCATGGCGCGGCAACACGCCGGCGTCGGCCAGCATGACCGCGGCGCCGCGATCGCTGCCGACCACGGACTCGCCCGGTGGGATGGTTACTCGCTGGCCGCCGACTTCCAGGAAGGACATAGCGTTGTACCCAGGGCCGCAATCCGGGAAAACCTAAGTCGCCCCGTGACCGGGGGCAACCGAATCGGCCCCCACCGACAGGGTCTCCATCGCCTTCCCCTGCCGCTCCGCGTCCTTGAGCCACCGCCAGAACACGACGGACCCGAACCCGACGGTGAGATACGACACCAGCACCCGCCAGAGGAGGATGTACGACGGCGTCAGCTCCCGGGGCACGTAGATGGACATGACGGCGGCGGAGATCAGCTCCGCCAGGCCCGACGCGCCGGGGGTGGGGGCGAAGTAGAGCAGGAACGTGATGAGGGTCTGCAGCAGCACGACGTCCACGAAGTTCACGTGGATGCCGAGCATCTTCAGCACCATGTAGCCCGCGACGAGCTTGTTGGCATGGGCCGCGGCGGAGAGGATCACGCACGCGAGCGTCGCGAGCAGGCCCCGGGGGGTGGCAAAGTGGCGGATCGCCGCGTGCGCCCGGTCCACGCCCGCCTCCGCCGTCGCGATCCGCGCGGCCAGCTCCGCACGCCCCCGCGCCGCGACCACCCGTCGCAGGGCGCCCGCCAGCCGCCGTGCGAGTCCCGGGAAGGCGATCAGCACCACGAGGCCGAGCCCGACGAGGACGAAGCCGGCAAGGCTCACGTTGAACAGGTCGAACAGGTCGAACGCGTCCCCGATTACCCCGTGCTCGGTGAGCGACCGCCCCGCCCCGACGAGGACCGCCGTGGGGCCCGCGATGGCGAAGAAGATCACCGTGGCCACGAAGGTCATCAGGCTCGCGACCGTGGCCTCGGGCAGCGGCGTGCCATACCGCTTGAGCACGTAGATCATCATGGGCCCGCCGCCGGTCTGCGATGGCGTCAGGTACGCGGCCCAGGTGTTCATCCCGCCGGCCAGCAGAGCTCCGCGGAGCGACTGCTGCGGGTAGACGTGGCGGGCGACGACGTAGAGGCGAAGGCCGCCCCCGAACCAGTCCAGCGACGCGACGGCCACGCCGAGCAGCAGCCACTGCAGCTCGAGGGTCAGGATGGCATGGGCGAACCGCTCCAGATTGCTGCCGTACAGGAGCAGCCCTGCGAGCCCAAGGAGCGAGATCACCGCGAAGATCTCGAGCCCGCGACGGAACAGACGGGGCGTGAGCACGGCCATGGTGGTCTGCGAACCTACAGCACGACCGGGGCAACCGCCAATGACCGCTTGAACCGGCGCGAGGCGCCCGGGTAAGCTTCGCCGCGATGGCCGCCGACCGACTCGTCCTGCACAACGCCCGGCAACACAACCTGCGGGACATCACGGTCGAGATACCGCGGCGGGCCCTGACCGTGGTCACCGGGCCATCCGGATCCGGGAAGAGCTCCCTCGCGTTCGACACCCTGTATGCCGAGGGCCAGCGCCGGTACGTGGAGTCCCTGTCCACGTACGCCAAGCAGTTCCTCGAGCGCATGGCCAAGCCCGACGTGGGGCGCCTCGAAGGGCTCTCGCCCGCCGTCGCCATCGAGCAGAAGAACCCGACCACGTCCAGCCGGTCCACGGTCGGCACGGCCACCGAGATCTACGACTACCTGCGCCTGCTGTGGGCCCGGATCGGCCAGCCGTACTGCCACCGCTGCGGCGCGGCGGTGGTCGTGGACAGCCCCAGCACCGCCACGGCCAAGGTGCTGACGGGCCTGGCCGGCCGGGACGTCCTCCTCGGGTTCCCGCTCCCGCGGTCCGCGCGGGTCTCCCACGCGTTGATCCTGGAGAACCTCCAGGCCATGGGCTTCAGCCGGGTCGGGATCGGCTCCGCCACGCGCGAACCCCGTGCCCGCCGGACCGCGGAGCCCGCCGGGCTCGACGTGGTGCGGATTGACGCGCTGCCGGCGGGCATGCGACTCGACGCCTCCGACGTGCTGGTGATCGTGGACCGGGTACGCGGTGACGACGTCAACGCGGGTCGGATTGCCGACTCCATTGCCCTGGCCTTCGCGGAAGGCGAGGGCGTGGCCCAGGCACTCGCGGACGGGGAGACGGTGACGTTCTCGCAGCATCCCCGCTGTCTCGCCTGCGGCACCAGCGCCCCCCGACTCACCCCGGCGCTGTTTTCCTTCAACAACCCCGCCGGCGCCTGTCCCGCCTGCAACGGATTCGGGGCGGTGCTCGAGTACGACGAGGGGCTCATCGTGCCGGACGTCGAGCGGACGCTCGACGACGGCGCGCTGGACCCGTGGACCAAGCCACGCTACGACGGGCGCCGTCGCCTGCTCGCCGACACGGCCCGGGCCCGGGACATTCCCACCACGATTCCCTGGCACCGGCTCAAGGCCACCGACCGCCGGTTCCTGCTTCACGGCAAGGCCAAACGCTACGTCGGCATCTTTCCGTTCCTGCGCGCGCTCGAGCGGAAACGCTACAAGCAGTACATCCGCGTGTTCCTGCGGCAGTACCAGAAGGCGCTTCCCTGCCCGGATTGCGCGGGCGCGCGCCTGCGGCCGGAGGCCCGCGCGGTGCGGGCCGCCGGCCACACCATCGGCGCGGTGGCCGCGCTGTCGGCCGATCAGATCGCCGACTGGCTGGACGGACTCACGCTGACGCCCTTCGAGCGTGAGGTCGCGACCACCGTGCTCCGCGAGATCGCGGCCCGCGTGGCGTATCTGCGGGACGTCGGACTCGGCTACCTCACGCTCGAGCGGCAGACGCGGACCCTCTCCGGCGGCGAGGCCCAGCGCATTGCGCTGGCCAACGCGCTCGGGTCCCGCCTCACCGAGACCCTGTACGTCCTGGACGAGCCGTCCATCGGGCTCCATCCCCGGGACCTGGGCCGCCTGCTCGACCTGCTGCGCCGGCTCCGCTCGGCCGGCAACACCGTGGTGGTGGTGGAGCACGATCCGGCGACCATGCGCGCGGCCGACCACATGATCGAGCTGGGTCCGGGGGCGGGCGAACACGGCGGGCGCCTGGTGTACGCCGGCCCGGTGGCCGGCGCGTCGGCCGCGGGCACCCTCACCGGCGACTACCTGGCCGGCCGGCGCCGGATCGCCGTTCCCGCCGAGCGCCGCCCGATCGGCAAGCGCTGGCTCGTGGCCGAAGGCGCGACGCTGCACAACCTGCACGACATCACCGCCCGCATCCCGCTGGGCGTCCTCACGGTGGTGACCGGCGTCTCCGGCTCCGGGAAGTCCACGCTCGTCCACGACGTTCTGTACCGGCAGTTGGCGGCGCGGCTTCGCGGTGACCACGGGGCCAAGGAGCACCTCGGCGAGCCCGTCGGCCAGGTGCGCGAGCTGCGCGGCTGGGAGGCGCTCGACGACGTCATCCTCATTGATCAGTCGCCCATCGGCCGCACGCCCCGCTCGAACCCGGTGACCTACATCCGCGCGTTCGACGAGATCCGCGATCTCTTTGCCGATCATCCGCTGGCGCGAGCCCGCGGCTACACGCCCGGCACGTTCAGCTTCAACGCGGCGGACGGCGGCCGCTGCCGCACCTGCGAGGGGGCGGGACACGTCCAGGTGGAGATGGTCTTCCTGGCCGACGTCTTCCTGCCCTGCGAGGCGTGTGACGGCAAGCGCTTCGAGCCGGAGGTGCTGGACGTCCGCCTCAAGGGCCTGTCCATCGCGGACGTGCTGGCGCTCACCGTGGACGAGGCGATCACCCGGTTCCGTCACCAGGAGCGGCTCGGCAGGACGCTCTGGCATCTCCAGCAGGTGGGGCTGGGATATCTCCGGCTCGGCCAGCCGGCCACCACGCTCTCGGGCGGCGAGGCCCAGCGTCTCAAGATCGCGCGGCAGTTGGCGGGGGGCGGCAAGGGCAGCCGGCGGCTCTACCTCCTGGACGAGCCCACCACCGGCCTGCACCTCGAGGACGTGCGGACGCTGCTCAAGGTGCTCGACCGACTCGTGGATCACGGCCATACCGTGCTCGTCATCGAGCACCATCTCGACGTGATCAAGCGGGCCGACTGGGTCATTGATCTCGGGCCCGAAGGCGGCGGCGGCGGCGGGCGCGTGGTGGCGGCCGGCCGGCCCGAGGACGTCGCGGCCGCGGACACCCACACCGGACGGTTTCTCCGGGAGGTGCTCGCGGCGCCCGTCACGGCCCGGGAAAACGGCGCGCCCACGGTTGCCGCCGGTCTCGGCGGTGGGTAGAATGCGGTCCCGGTTTCGGCCGGGATGATCCGGGGTAGCTCAATGGCAGAGCATTCGGCTGTTAACCGAAGGGTTGTGGGTTCGAGTCCCACCCCCGGAGTCCCCCCGAGCCCTCCTGGGCTCCGCGCGTACGAAGGAACCCGATGACACAACCCGGCGAACAGAAGCCGCGGCCCGAGAAAGCTCCCTCCTTGATGGAGAACTGGATCAGCCTCGCAGGGGCGATCCTGGCCGGGGGCGCCTTCTTCGCGATCATCACCCTGATCGCGATTGACCTCACCTGGGGCTTCAGTACCCCGTACGTGGGGATCCTGACCTACCTGGTCACCCCGGCGTTCCTGGTGGGCGGCTTGACCCTCATCGTGCTCGGGGTGCTGGTGGAGCACCGCCGGCGCCAGCACCTCGCGCCCGGCGAGACGCCCCGGCATCCGCGCATTGACCTCAACGTCCCCCGGCACCGCAAGGCGCTCACCATCGTGGCCGTGGTGACGTTCGTCTTCCTCGTCACCACGGGCCTCGGCACGTATCAGTCGTATCACTTCACCGAGTCCGTCACGTTCTGCGGGCAGACGTGCCACGCAGTGATGAACCCGGAGTACACCGCCTACCAGAACTCCCCGCACGCGCGGGTCACGTGCGTCCAGTGCCACATCGGTCCGGGCGCCGGCTGGTTCGTGAAGTCCAAGCTCTCGGGCGCCTACCAGGTGTACGCCACGCTCGCCAACAAGTACCCGAAGCCCATCCCGACGCCCATCGAGAACCTCCGGCCGGCCCAGGAGACCTGCGAGCAGTGCCACTGGCCGCAGAAGTTCTACGGCAACGCCGAGCGGGTGAACTACCACTACCTCTCGGACGAGACCAACCGCCCCTGGACCATCCGGCTCCTGATGAAGATCGGCGGCGGGGATCCGGAGCACGGGCGGGCGGGCGGGATCCACTGGCACATGAACATCGCGAACACCGTCGAGTACATCCACACCGACAGCGCCCGGCAGGTGATTCCCTGGGTGCGGCTGACCGCGCCCGACGGACAGGTGACGGTCTACCAGTCGGCATCGGACCCGCTCTCGCCGCAGCAGGTGGCGGCCGCCGAGACGCGACGGATGGACTGCATTGACTGCCACAACCGGCCCTCGCACGTCTACCACGCGCCGGCGCGCGCGGTGAACCTCGCGATGAGTACCGGCCGCCTTTCCACCACGCTCCCGTCTATCAAACGGACTGCCGTGGGCCTGCTCACCGCCGAGTACGACAGCACGTCCCAGGCCCTGGCCGCCATCGAGCAGGGACTCACCGAGCAGTACCGCGACTCCCCCGACACGTCGGGCGTTCGGCAGGCCGTGACAGCGGTCCAGCGGATCTACCAGACGAACTTCTTCCCCGAGATGCGGGTCAACTGGCGGGCGTATCCCACCAACCTCGGGCACACGATCTTCCCCGGGTGTTATCGCTGCCACGACGGCAAGCATCGGAGCGAGGACGGCCGCGTCATCGCCCACAGCTGCACCTCGTGCCACATCATCATCGCGCAGGGGAGCGGCGCCGCCGCCGACACGATCGGGCCGGAAGGGCTCGAGTTCCAGCATCCGACCAACATCGGGGAGATGTGGCGCACCGTGAACTGCGCCGTCTGTCACACGGGCGGGTAACGGGCGCGACGCCGCTCGACCAGGTGGTACTCGGCCTCGGGGCTGCCTTCGGTCACCTCCTGCTTCTTCTCACCGGCGATCATCAGCACGTTGTTCTCGACGTTCACCTCCACGTCCTCCGGGCGCAGGCCGGGCAGCTCGGCCACCACCTCGATGGCGTCCTTGGTCTCGCGGCCGGCCACGCCGGGCCAGGAAGCGGGCGGCATGCCAGGCCCAGCTGTCAGAAATGCATACCGTATCTGCTGTGCTTGCAAACGATTAGCCGTTTTGGCGGAGCGCCGGCCGCCCGGGTATCTTCTCCCCCACCACCGGATCCCGTCGAGCCCGCCATGACGCCGCTTCGATTCCTCGCCATCCTGGTCGCCCTGCCTGTCCTCACCGCGGCCGCCCAACCCGTCCCTGAACGGCCGCTGGGAACGATGCGGGAACAGGCCGCCGTTCAGCAGCGATGGCTCGAGGCCCGCCTCGAGCAGAACCTCCCCGCCGTCATGCGCGCGCAAGGCGTGGACATGTGGGTGGTCGCGATGCGGGAGTACAACGAGGATCCCGTGTTCCGGGCGCTCGTCTCCCCGACGACGTTTGCCGCCCGGCGGCGCTCGATCTACGTGTTCTACGATCGCGGACCCGCGCTGGGCGTGGAGCGGCTCGCGCTCGGCGGCACCAGCCAGGGAGGCCTGTTCCGGGCCGTGCGGGACAGCGAGTCCGCACCGGACGGTCGCCCCCGGGAGCTCTGGGGCAAGGCGCAGTGGGACTTCTTCGGGCGGATCGTGCGCGAGCGCAACCCGGCGGCCATTGCCGTCAACATCTCCCACGAGCACAACTTCGGGGACGGCCTCTCGGCCGGCGAATGGGAGCAGCTGCAGGCGGCCCTCGGGCCGGAGTTGTCGGCCAGGGTCGTGCGCCGCGAGCGGCTCGCGATTGACTACCTGTCCCTTCGCGTGCCGGACATGCTCCCCACGTTCCGCCGAACCCAGGAGCTGGCGCACGAGATCATCGCCACGGCCTTCTCCAACGCCGTGATCACGCCGGGCGTCACCACCACGGACGACGTGGTCTGGTGGATGCGCCAGCGCCTGGCCGATCTCGGGCTCACCACGTGGTTCCAGCCGAGCGTGGACGTGCAGCGGCGCGGGGTGGTCATGCAGGACTCGGTGGCGCCGGTCATCCTGCGCGGAGACATCCTGCACTGCGACTTCGGGATCACCGCGCTCGGTCTGAACACCGATACCCAGCACATGGGGTACGTGCTGCGGGACGGCGAGGCGGCGCCACCGCCCGGCCTCCGGGCGGCGCTCGCCGCGAGCAACCGGCTCCAGGACATCGCCATGGCCGAGATGCGGCCGGGGCGGACCGGCAACGAGGCCCTGGCGGCCACGCTCGCGCGGATGCGTGCCGCCGGCCTGGACGGCACCGTCTACAGTCAC
>Ga0214471_10002542_pt1 | contig 14292 bp, 16 predicted proteins | sample RVTome_5_FD_207665 | JGI IMG/M metagenome (GOLD analysis project Ga0214471, IMG submission 207665) | Soil microbial communities from uranium-contaminated site in the Upper Colorado River Basin, Wyoming, United States - RVT142D155 | ecosystem: Environmental > Terrestrial > Soil > Contaminated >...
GAAGAACCGTCTTCCTTAATAATTTTTATGATGCCATTTTCCAATTGAAGTGTAATGTTTTCGTTTGGAGCGACAAGGGGCTGTTGTTTTGTAAAATATCCATTTTGATATAAAAACCCAATTCCCAAAAATATAACTGCAACAGCGGCATATTTGAATATCTTAAAAAACGTAATCGTTTTTCCCTTCTTTTTGTCATCGACTATTTTTTGCTCAAGATTTTTGTATATCCTGACGGTTTCAATTTGATTATAAATTGAGAGTTTGTCCTGAATATGATCTTTATCTATAATTTTATTATAGAGCGCCATATTCCTTTCATGACTCTGCAGCCAATTGTCAAGTATTATTTTTTCTTCGGGAGCAATACTATTTGTAATGGACTTATATATCAATTGAGCTATTTGGTATTCTGATGTTTTTTTCCTCATGACTTGTAATGTGGCAAAATAAAGCTTAAATATTTACCGATATGTTAAAAATATAATATTGATATTATCAATTTGATAATTTATGTGTAAGACTGAAAAAACTACTTTTAGGGTGGAAAAAAAAGTTAAAAAAAGTTAAAAAATTATAAAATGGACAAAAACAGTTGATAAAGCGGATAGTTTTTTAGGTAGGATTTAAGCAACTTAATGGCTCTGGCCCGTTGGGATTTTACGGTATTTATACTTATTTGAAGATCCTCCGCAATGTCTTTGTATTTTACATCTTCCAAGCAAGATAATTCAAAAACTTTTCTGCATTTTTCCGGCAATGTCTCCAATGCTTGAAATAAAATGGCGTGGGTTTCTTCCTCAATGATAAATTCCTCCGTTAAAGAAAGATTACCATGGGTCTCGGTATCCAAACGCACAAATTTCTTTTCCTTTTTGATATGGTCTAAAGAATCATTTTTGACCATGATATATAAATAGGATTTTAAATTTACTATTTTATCCAATTTATGGCGCTTTTGCCAAAGTTTGAGCAAAACGTTCTCGACTATTTCTTCGGCAACATAGCCGTCGATGACATAATGCAGGGCAAAGGCATATAATCTTTTGTAATAGGTGTCAAAAATAATTTTGAATGCGTTTGTGTCACCCTTTTTTAAAAGGGAGATAAAAGATTCAGAATTATTTATTTCACTGTTTTTCAAGTCGTGATTATTTAAATGGGATGTAAATTAATTAAAATAAAATGATATTTGGACACCGTAAAGATAATTAAGCAAAATAGATCGATTTGAACAATCAACCATAAATAATAAAATCGAACGGTTTAAAATGATAAAAAATAAATAATTGTCAATCCTGTTTTGTTTCAACAGGGACCACGTTTAGGGATTGTAAGGCCTTTAAATTTTGATTTTACAAGGCTTTTTATTTTCAGGGACGAATGGTTGTTCAATTTTATATTAATAATTATTCTGATTTTTTATTTGTCAATAAATACTATTTTTAAGGAAAATTTGAATAACACCATATCCAAAATGAAAAATATCGCCATCCTTATCATCTGTTTTTTGGTAGGCCAAAACGCCATGCCCCAAGAAGACTATAAGCCCTCAAAAGAAAATTTGGAAGCCCGGTCGTGGTTTCAGGACGCCAAGTTTGGCATGTTTATCCATTGGGGCGTTTACAGTGTTTTGGGTGATGCAGAATGGGTAATGAACAACCAAGGCATCCCAGTTGACCGATACGAACTGTTGCCCACGTTTTTTAATCCCACTGAGTTTGATGCCAAAAAAATAGTGGGACTCGCCAAATCGGCTGGAATGAAATACATTACCATTACTACCAAGCACCATGACGGATTTGCCATGTATGACTCCAAAGTTTCTGACTATAATATTGTAAAGGCAACACCATACGGAATGGATATTTTTAGAATGTTGGAACAGGAATGCAAAAAACAGGGCATCAAGTTATTTGCCTATTATTCGCAACTGGACTGGCACCATCCGGATTATTTCCCAAGAGGTTGGACAGGCAGGAAAACGGGAAGACCTGAATCGGGGAATTGGGAGAACTACCTAAAATATCAGGACGCCCAGATTAGGGAACTTGCCGAGAATTATGATATTGCCGGATTTTGGTTTGACGGTTGGTGGGACCAAGCACCTCATAAAGAAGAATGGCATAAGTCCGTAGAATACAGGATTGACGGGATGGATTGGAAACTGGACAGAACCTATAAAATGATCCATGATATTGACCCGACTTTGCTTATTGGGAACAATCATCACGAAATTCCCTTTGAAGGAGAGGATTTTCAAATGTTCGAAAAAGACCTCCCCGGTAACAACACTACTGGTTTTGGCAATACCAAAATTGGAGCGTTGCCTTTGGAAAGCTGTGAAACCATCAACCATTCATGGGGTTTTAACTTACAGGATGGGAATCATAAATCGGTTAAGGACATCATTCAATACTTGGTTAAAGACGCAGGTCACAATAGTAATTTATTGTTGAATGTTGGGCCCATGCCCAATGGCAAGATTCAGGACGAGCACATTAAAAGATTACTGGAAGTTGGTAAATGGCTTAAACTATATGGAGAAACCATTTATGGCACCAGGGGAGGTGTTATTGCTCCCCAAGAAGTGTATGTTTCTACCCAAAAAGGAAAAACCTTGTACCTTCATGTTCTGGATGCGAATCAAGGCGACATTGAGATTCCAAATTTTCAATATAAGATAAAGCAGGCAACTTTTTTTAAAGACAAAACACCAGTTCGTTTTACCAATAAAAAGGACACCTTGAAATTAATGATTCCTGAAAACAAAAAGGACGACATCGATACCGTTATAGAGATTATTTTAAAATAAAAATGCATGTCAGTATTTAGCTTAAAAGGTAAAACGGCCATAGTAACAGGTGGGGCCAGTGGCATTGGAAAAGCCATTTCAGAAAAATTTGCTGCCCAAGGTGCCATAGTACATATTTTGGAATTTGATGAAAAAAATGGCAATAAAATTGTCGATGACATTACAAAGCAAGGGGGCTTGGCACACGTTCATCGGTGCGATGTATCCAATCATCAGCAAGTACAACAAATTGTGGGACAAATTGCCAATCAAAACCAAATAGACATTTTGGTGAACAACGCCGGTATTGCCCATGTGGGCAATATTGAAGGCACTACAGAAAGCGATTTGGACAGGATTTACAGTGTTAATGTCAAAGGCGTTTACAATTGTATATACGCCGTCATTCCGGTTATGAAAAGTAAGGGCGGCATCATTTTAAATATGGCTTCCATTGCATCATCGGTTGGCATTTCCGATAGATTTGCTTACTCCATGTCCAAAGGCGCGGTGCTTACCATGACCTATTCTGTGGCCAAAGACTATCTTGATTATGGCATTAGATGCAATTGTATTTCTCCCGCGAGAATCCATACGCCATTTGTGGATGGGTTCATTAAAAAAAATTACCCCGGGAGAGAAGATGAAATGTTTGAAAAGCTGGCAAAAACACAACCCATTGGCAGAATGGGAACACCTGAAGAAGTGGCCAATTTAGCATTGTATTTATGTTCTGATGAGGCCTCTTTTATAACGGGAACGGATTTCCCTATTGATGGGGGGTTCATTAAATTAAATGGGTAAAGGTGTGCAAACATATCAAACCAATTAAAAAGCTTTTATAAATAAAACAAAAATCATAATATGAAATCCCCATAAACCAATTTCGGTATAACAACCGATGAAGAATAAGGGGATTCCACCCGCCACGCAAAGAGCGTGGTCTGACCTTTAAAAAACAATTGGATTTATACAGATGAAATTAATACGATTTGGAGCAATCAACAATGAAAAACCTGGAGTGCAATTAACTAACGGAACACGAATTGACATTTCAACCTTTGGAGAGGATTTTGATGAAAACTTCTTTGGAACAGGAGGGGTGGAACGCCTTAAATCTTGGCTGGAAAACAACGAAAAAGACTGTCCCAAAGTAGAGGATGGCACTAGATTGGGATCACCTTTGGTTTGGCCTTCCAAAATAGTTTGTGTTGGTTTAAATTATGCACAGCATGCGCAAGAATCCGGAATGAAAATTCCCAAAGAACCCGTTTTGTTTTTTAAATCAACAACCGCAATTTGTGGCCCTTTTGATGATGTCATCATTCCAAGGAATTCCCAAAAAACAGATTGGGAAGTTGAACTGGCTGTTGTAATTGGCAAAAAAGCATCCTATGTTGATTTGGAAGATGCAGATGATCATATTGCCGGTTATGTTTTACACAATGATATTTCTGAAAGAGCCTTTCAAATAGAAAAAGAAGGGCAATGGTGCAAAGGCAAAAGCTGTGATACATTTGCCCCGCTAGGGCCTTTTATTGCAACCAAGGACGAGATAAAGGACCCTAATAATTTGGAATTATGGTTGGATGTGAATGGTGAGCGTTTACAGCATTCATCAACTTCCGACTTTGTTTTTAATGTACAGGAAGTCGTTTCCTATATCAGTCAATTTATGACCTTATTGCCAGGAGACATCATCTCAACAGGAACCCCTTTTGGTGTTGGACTAGGCTTTAATCCGCCTAAATATTTAAAACCGGGAGATGTTATGGAATTGGGAATTGAAGGATTGGGGTATTCAAAACAAGTCTGTAAAGCTTACAAAAACCCGTAATGAGAAATGCGAATTGATTCCCATCAACATTTTTGGAAGTACAATCCGATAAGAGATGCCTGGATTGATCCATCAATGGGAGCTATCAAGAAAGATTTTTTACCGAAAGATTTGTCACCGCTTTTACAAAAGCATTTTTTTGATGGCTGTATTGCTGTTCAAGCAGGCCAATCGGAAGAGGAAACAGAATTTTTATTAAAATTGGCAAAAGAAAATCCTTTTATAAAGGGAGTTGTGGGTTGGGTCGATCTGCGCAATAAGAATGTCAAAGAAAGATTGCAGTATTTCTCTCAAAACAAATTATTTAAAGGTGTTCGACATATTGTTCAGGCTGAGAAGGATGACCATTTTATGCTAGGTTCAAGTTTTATGAACGGTATTGGCAAATTAGAATTGTTTAACCTGACCTATGATATTTTGGTGTACCCAAACCAATTGCAAGCGGCTGTTGGGTTGGTTGGGAGATTTCCCCGTCAAAAATTTATATTGGACCATATTGCCAAACCAAGGATTTCTGAAGGGGTGGATCACCATTGGTTGAACAACATCCAGTTATTGGCCTCTAACCAAAATGTATCCTGTAAAATTTCGGGAATGGTTACAGAAACCAATGATTTCAAATGGAAGAAAAGTGATTTTGCACCTTTTTTGAAAGCCATTGTTTCAGCATTCGGAGTGGATAGGATACTGTTTGGATCAGATTGGCCGGTTTGTTTACTGGCGGCTCAGTACAAAGACGTTTTAGAAATTATTAAAGACTATTTTGAGACATATTCTTCAGACGATATCGATAAAATATTAGGAGGGAATGCCACTAGAATATATAATATTAAACCATAAAAACAAGCTAAATGGATTTGAAACTAAAAGATAAAGTTATTGTGGTGACCGGAGGTTCCAAAGGCATAGGTAACGGAATATGCAATGTGTTGGCCATTGAAGGTGCTATCCCTGTTATTGTTGGTAGAAACAAGGAAAACATTTTAGATGCTGTTAAAGTCATTGAAGATAACGGAGGCAAAGCTTTTTATGCATTAGCCGAATTGACCAAACCCGATGATTGTAAACAGGCTATTGAGAGAACGATTGACAAATTTGGCAGGATAGATGGACTTGTTAATAATGCCGGGGTGAATGATGGTGTTGGTTTGGAAAATGGTTCTTATGAAGGTTTTATAGAATCCATTCACAAAAATTTAGTGCATTATTATTTAATGGCCCAACATGCGTTGCCAGAGCTTAAAAGAAGCAAAGGGGCCATTGTTAATATTGGATCTAAAACTGCAGACACAGGTCAGGGAGGGACTTCTGGTTATGCGGCCGCCAACGGAGGAAGAAATGCATTGACAAGAGAATGGGCTGTAGAACTGTTGCCTTATGGTATTAGGGTAAACACTGTAATTGTTGCCGAATGTTTTACGCCACTATACGAAAGGTGGATTCAAACATTTGATGATCCCGAAGAAAAACTGGAAGCCATTACAGGCAAGATACCTCTTGAAAAAAGAATGACCACAGCCGAAGAAATAGCCAATATGGTTATCTTTTTATTATCCCCAAAATCCAGCCATACCACGGGACAATTGATTTATGTAGATGGGGGCTATACGCATTTGGATAGGGCTTTAACATAAACATTTCTAACTTAATTTTTATACAACTTAAACCATGCAGACAGAACACAAACCACCGGTAGTGTCAAAAAAAGTGCTTCTACCTTTTATTTTGATCACTTCTTTGTTTGCATTATGGGGCTTTGCAAACGCAGTTACCGACCCCATGGTTCAAGCTTTCAAAAAAGTATTGGAACTTTCCAACTCACAGGCAGCATGGGTGCAAATGGCTTTTTATGGAGGATATTTTTGTATGGCATTGCCCGCAGCCATGTTTATGAGGAAGTATTCTTATAAAGTTGGCATTTTAATCGGATTGGGCTTATATGCTGTTGGAGCCTTGTTATTCTATCCGGCAGCCATAACTGAACAATTCTGGTTTTTTTGTTTGGGGTTATATGTTTTAACCTTTGGCTTGGCTTTTTTGGAAACGGCCGCCAATCCTTATGCGTTGGCCATGGGAGCTAAAGAAACAGCTACACAGCGCTTGAATTTTGCCCAAGCTTTCAACCCGGTCGGGTTAATGGCCGGGTTGTTTGTTGCCCAACAATTTGTGCTGAAGAATTTACAATCGGACGACATAAAGGATTTTAGTGCTCTTGACGAAGCCTCTAAAATTTTGATTAAAACCGCCGATTTAATGGTGATCCGAAATCCGTATGTTATTTTGGGGCTGGTTCTTATTGGTGTTTTTATAGTGTTTGTAGTAAGTAAAATGCCACAATCTAAAGATGAAGGCGGTATGCCTGGAATTGGAGACACTTTTGCTGTTTTGTCCAAAAACAAAAAATATGTATTGGGCGTGCTCGCTCAGATCTTGTATGTAGGTGCGCAAATCATGTGTTGGACCTATATTTATCAATATGCGGAAGCTATTGGAATGGACAGTGTTACCGCAGGCTTTTATCAAATGGCAGCGTTTTTCCTGTTCACTGTAGGCCGAGCGGTGGGCACCTATTTGTTACGTTTTATGAGTTCTGGAAAATTATTAATGTATTTTGCTGCGTTCTCAATACTATTCACCCTATGTACTATTTTCGTAGAAGGCATAATTGGATTATATGGTTTGGTGGGCATTTCATTTTTTATGTCGTTAATGTTCCCAACCATTTATGGAATTGCATTGGGGGATTTAACCGAAGAGCAAGCCAAAGTCGGTTCAGCAGGTTTGGTCATGGCCATTGTTGGAGGGGCTTTAATGCCAAAATTGCAGGGCATAATAATAGACGCCGGAGGGAATGGTGTTGCGGATACAAAGATAGCAGGTGTTGCTGAAGTCAACTTTTCATTTGTCCTGCCATTACTTTGTTTTGTTTACATTGCTTGGTACGGTTTAAGGATTTACAAAAGGCATGAGGCTACGGATGACGTTTTACATTATGTAAAATAATTTAATATGAAAACCCTAAAACGATATTGTTTGGCGCTGGATTTAATTAACGACCCAAAATTAATCAATGCTTACAAGAAGCACCATAAAAAGGTTTGGCCCGAGATTATCCAAAGCATTAAAGACTCAGGGATAGCCAATATGGAAATTTACTTGTTGGACAATCGGTTGTTCATGATTATGGAAGTCAATGACACGTTTTCGTTTGGGAGAAAATCCAACTTGGATGCCGAAAACGCTAAAGTCCAAGAATGGGAAAACTTAATGTGGAAATATCAACAAACACTTCCAACATCAAAACCTGGGGAAAAGTGGAGACTTATGGAAAAAATATTTAGCCTTTAAACCATTATGAAGAATCAAGGAGTACTTACTTTCAACACAAAATATCCTTCAATTGAGGATTTACGCAACAAAGCCAAAAGACGTATCCCAAAATTTGCATTCGAATATTTGGACGGTGGCTGTAATGAAGACATTAATCTTCATAAAAACACCAAAGAAATTAGAGCGGTTGAATTGCTTCCGTATTATTTGAACAAACATTCTGGTTCTGACATGAAAACGGAACTATTTGGCCATACATACGATGCTCCGTTTGGTATAGCTCCAATTGGCTTGCAAGGTCTGATGTGGCCAAAGGCCCCTGAAATTTTGGCCAAGGCAGCATTTGATCATAATATTCCATTTGTATTGAGCACCGTTTCCACAAGCAGTATTGAAACGATAGCGGAAATTACTGAGGGAAGAGCATGGTTTCAATTATATCACCCTACTGAAAATAGATTAAGGGACGACCTAATAAAAAGAACAGAAGCCGCACAATTACCAGTTTTGGTCATTCTTTGCGATGTTCCAACCTTTGGTTTTCGCCCAAGAGATATAAGAAATGGGTTGGCCATGCCGCCAAAAATGTCAATTAAGAACGTATTGCAAATATTGGGTAAGCCAAAGTGGGCATTAAATACGCTAATGAACGGGCAACCCAATTTTGAAACCTTAAAACCTTATATGTCCAAAAATTTGGATTTGAAACAACTGGGCAAATTTATGGACCAAACCTTTTCAGGGAGACTGAACGAAGAAAAAATAAAACCTATACGCGATATGTGGAAAGGGAAACTGGTGCTGAAAGGTGTTGCCAATGAAACTGATGCAGAAAAGGCAATTCAATTAGGATTGGATGGTATTATTGTTTCAAATCATGGAGGCAGGCAATTGGATGCTGGTGAATCTACCATAAAACCTTTGACCAGAATAGCCGCTAAATATGGAAAGGATATTAAAGTTATGATGGATAGTGGTTTACGTTCAGGGCCTGATATAGCCAGAACCTTGGCCAGTGGTGCAGAATTTGCCTTTTTGGGACGTTCGTTTATGTATGGTGTTTCGGCTTTGGGTAAAAAAGGAGGGAATCATACAATTTCTATTTTAAAGGTACAGTTGCAACAGGTCATGGAACAACTTTGTTGTGAAAGGGTAAACGATTTTAAAAACCATCTAATAAAAAACAATAAATTTTAATGTTTTAACACATGTTTCTTAACGCCTTTGTTGGTAATCTTAACCTGTTTAAAGCCCCATGTTTATCAAAATTACTCATAGTCAGGTGGTTCTTGGTTCGAGCCCGGGACTGCGTTTAGAAATTGTAAAGCCTTGTAAATGTTTAGTTTGCGAGGTTTTTTAATTTCAGGGGCGTTTTTTACGTATAAACTTAAGCGACTTATTGTTTTTCAAGATATTTAATGGCTACTTTTTAAAACCTGACTCTAATTTAGTGTATACGTGCTTGGATTATAATTTAAAGCCTGTTGGGTTTTTTATAATTAAATCATTGTATCTTTGGAAAGATGTTAAATGAAACATGTACCTGCTGAAAAATTGCATTTCATCGATGTTTTTTGCTTTTAATGGATGTTTTTTTGCTTTTTTGTTTTGAAGGCTCGCTTTTTTTTATACTTTTACGAATTAGTCATCAGGATAATATAAGACAATATTGTTTTATAAATTGAGTTCTAGAGATTGGAATTAATGTTCAGAAGGGATCAAATAAAATTTTTGTTGACAGCCTAATTTTTAAATTTATCTGCTAGAAAACATAGATTTTATTGCTTCTTTATGCTATAAAGGGTTAAATGGGAATACAAAACAAGAAAATTTTTGCCTCAATCTTATTTGTATTAATAAGTTTTGTATGCATGGCGCAGACCCCAAGTAACGGTATGCCACCACCGCCTTCCGCTCCTAACGATGGCCCCCCGCCTCCTGTTGGGGTGCCCATAGACGGCGCTCTTCCTATTTTAGTTATAGTGGGGTTGATTTATGGAATCAAGAACAAGATAAAACAATTACATTCTTGATTCATAAAGTTTTTGAATGTATTTTCCCAACACATCAAATTCCAGGTTAACACTATCCCCTGCCTTTATCGATTTGAAATTGGTGTGCTCATAAGTATAAGGAATAATGGCAACGCTAAAGGCATTGATCCCAGAATCCACAACGGTTAAGCTTACCCCGTTGATGGTAATCGATCCTTTTTCAATGGTCATGTTTTTTGTAGTGCCGTCATATTCAAAATTAAAGACCCAGCTTCCATTTTCTTTTATAATGGATTTGCAAATCCCCACTTGATCCACATGTCCTTGGACAATGTGACCATCTAGTCGATCCCCTAATTTCATAGCCCTTTCAAGATTTATTTCATCCCCTGTTTTCAAAGTGTTCAGATTAGTTTTGCTTAAAGTTTCTTTAATTGCTGTAATAGTATATTCTAAGCCTTTAATATTAGTAACCGTAAGACAGACACCATTATGGGCCACACTTTGGTCAATTTTTAATTCGGGACCAATTTTGCTCTTAATGGCTATGATCAAATTGTCCTGCTCACGCTTTAAATCAGTGACTGTTCCTAAATCTTCAATAATACCAGTAAACATAATGCCGAATAAATGGTTAAATTTGCAATGATAAAATTACACACAAAAGACAGCATATTAATGAAAAAAGAGGAAAAAATTAAAGTCGGAATTTCTATTGGTGACTTAAATGGCATAGGACCAGAAATTATTTTAAGGACTTTTGAAGACCCACGTATGCTTGAATTTTGCAACCCTGTAGTTTTTGCATCCATTAAGACCATGTCGTTTTTCAAAAAGCATTTCAACAGTGAAATCAATTTTCATGGCATAAATGACGGAGACCAGGTTATTGATGGCAAAATAAATGTATTCAATGTCTGGAAGGAAAACGTTTCAATTGAATTTGGGAAAGAGGATGTTTCTATAGGAAAATTTGCCGTAAAATCATTGGAAAAAGCAACACAAAAACTAAAACAAGGCGAGATTGATGTTTTGGTTACGGCACCTATCAATAAGCACAATATCCAATCGGACTCATTTAGTTTTCCAGGGCACACAGATTATTTGGCAAAAGCTCTAGGTGGCAACAGTTTAATGTTTATGGTTACGGAGGGGCTAAAAGTGGGTTTGCTGACCGATCATGTCCCTGTAAAAGAAGCTCCACAGCAGATAACCGAACAACTTATTATTGGAAAAATTGAAACCATCTATAATTCTTTGATTGTAGACTTCAAAGTCAATAAACCAAAAATCGCAGTTTTAGGGATCAATCCACACGCTGGAGACAATGGAGTTATAGGTAAAGAGGATGACGAAGTCTTGCGGCCAACCTTGGCTAAAATTAGAGAATCTGGCAAATTGGTTTATGGGCCATATTCTGCCGACAGTTTTTTTGGATCTAATAACTATAAAAATTTTGACGCTGTTGTGGCTTCTTACCATGACCAAGGCTTAATACCCTTTAAAACAATCACATTTGGTCAAGGCGTTAATTATACGGCAGGTCTCAATAAGGTTAGAACATCTCCCGATCACGGTACTGCTTATGAGATTGCCGGTAAAGGACAAGCAGACGAAAGCTCCTTTAAAGAGGCTGTTTTTATGGCGTTAAAAATTTATAAAAACAGGAAGGAGTTTGATGAAATCTCAAAAAACCCTCTCAAAAAACTCTCAAAAAAAACATAAACATTTTTGTTAATAAAACCACTGTATATATATAAAATTCATATATTTGCAGGCTCAAAATGAATGCGAGTATGAAGCCGCTAAAAGAGTATATTATACCGTTTGTAGGTTTAAAATTAGGCAAGCACCATTTTGATTATCAAATTAATAAAGCGTTCCTTGAACATTTTGGGTATGATGATTTTAATGATGTAAATGTTGCAACAGCTATTGTTTTTGAAAAAAAAACGACACTGTTGGAGTTGCATTTCAAGGCATCAGGTACAGTTAATGTTAATTGTGATATTTCCAATGAGCCATACAATCAAAAAATAAAGGGAACTTTTGATTTGATAGTAAAGTTTGGGGATGAATATAATGACGAATATGATGACATACTTATTATTCCACATGAGGAGTATGAAATTAACGTAGCACAATATATATATGAATTGATTATATTATCTGTTCCCGTGAAACGAATACATCCAGGGGTTAAGGACGGAACATTGCAATCGGATATACTTAAAAAATTAGAAGAGTTAAGCCCTAAAGACTTAGAAAACAAAGAAAAAGCATCTGAGGAAATTGATCCTCGTTGGAATACATTAAAAAAACTATTAACGGATAAATAATCATATATAATGGCACATCCAAAAAGAAAAACATCTAAAACCAGAAGAGACAAAAGAAGGACCCACTACAAAGCTTCTGTTCCTCAAATAGCAACATGCCCAACTACCGGCGAAGCTCATCTTTACCATAGAGCACATTGGCACGAAGGTAAATTGTATTATAGAGGCCAAGTATTAATAGACAATTCAGAAAAAGTAGAGAATTTAGCATAAATATTATGCATGCATATATTAAAACGCTCATTTATGGGCGTTTTTTTTATGATTAATTTCTCAAAGTCTTAAAAACAACTTAATTTGCGCAAAATCTAACCAAAATTTAGTAAATTCATTAAAATTTGCTGTATTTTGACGTTTTTTCGTCTTTTTTTGGCAAAACCAAAAACACAAAATGAGTAAAATCACTGCTGCAATTACTGCAATAGGGGCTTATGTGCCCGAGTTCGTATTGACAAATCAGATTTTAGAAACCATGGTTGAAACCAACGATGAGTGGATCACAACCAGAACAGGCATTAAGGAACGTAGAATTTTAAAGGAAGAAGGAAAAGGCACCTCTTTTTTAGCTATTAAAGCAGCAGAGGACCTCATCAATAAAACAGGATTGGACCCCAAAGAGATAGAATTGGTAATTGTTGCAACGGCAACACCAGACATGAAAGCTGCATCAACCGCAGCTTTTACAGCCTCTAATATAGGCGCCATTAATGCCTTTTCTTTTGATTTGGAAGCAGCCTGTTCCAGTTTTTTATATGGCATGTCGGTGGCAGCCAGATACATTGAGTCTGGTAAATACAAAAAAATATTGCTTATTGGGGCGGATAAAAATTCTTCGATGATTAATTATAAAGACAGAGCGACTTGTATCATTTTTGGCGATGGTGCCGGAGCAGCTTTATTTGAGCCCAATTACGAAGGCTTAGGCCTACAAGATGAGTATTTAAGAAGCGATGGAAACGGAAGGGAGTTTTTGCAAGCCACTTATGGGGGATCTTCATACCCGTCAACTGTCGAAGCAATTCAAGAAGGGAAGCATTATGTATTCCAGGAAGGAAAAACGGTCTTTAAAAATGCAGTTTTTAATATGGCTGATGTTACCGAAAAGATTCTGGAAAGAAATAATCTGACCAAAAAAGATATTGCGTGGTTGGTCGCACACCAGGCCAACAAACGAATTGTTGAAGCTACTGCCAATAGAATTCAGATTGAAGAAGAAAAAGTAATGATAAATATCCATAAGTATGGTAATACAACATCTGCCACCTTACCTTTGCTTTTGCATGATTATGAAGGGCAACTTAAAAAGGGAGATAAATTGGTGTTTGCCGCTTTTGGAGGAGGATTTGCCTGGGGGTCAATTTATTTAACATGGGCATATAATTCCTAACTAATAAATTAAACTAACTAATAAATTAACTAATTTAAGTATTATGGATATTAAGGAAATTCAAAACCTAATCAAATTTGTAGCTAAATCTGGTGCAAGTGAGGTTAAATTAGAAATGGATGACATTAAGATTACCATTAAAACTGGTGGTGATAATCGAGGGGAAGGGATAACCTATGTTCAGCAAATTCCTGCAAATTCTCCAGTTGCGACTCAAACACCAGTTAATCCAGTCGCTGAAACACCTTTTGCGACTTCTACACCACCAAAAGACGATAATTCAAAATATATTACCATAAAATCACCAATTATTGGCACATTTTATCGCAAACCTTCTCCAGATAAACCCGTTTTTGTCGAAGTAGGAAGCACTATAAAAGAGGGGGATGTCTTATGTGTAATTGAAGCGATGAAACTGTTTAACGAAATTGAATCTGAAGTTTCAGGCAAGATTGTTAAGATATTGGTTGACGATTCCTCCCCCGTGGAATTTGATCAACCATTATTTTTAGTGGATCCATCATAACCAATTGATCCCGAAGTTTCGGGACCAATAGACAAATCCCAAAATCCAATAGTTGGAATTTGGTGCTTGGAATTTGAAATTTCTA
>Ga0214471_10002543_pt1 | contig 14291 bp, 14 predicted proteins | sample RVTome_5_FD_207665 | JGI IMG/M metagenome (GOLD analysis project Ga0214471, IMG submission 207665) | Soil microbial communities from uranium-contaminated site in the Upper Colorado River Basin, Wyoming, United States - RVT142D155 | ecosystem: Environmental > Terrestrial > Soil > Contaminated >...
CCGCGCAGGCAGACCCGGGCCGGCGCCCTGCACGGTGACTTCAGCCGACTTCGTGCCGGCCCCGCCCGTGGCCGTGAAAGTCAGCGCGAGCAGACCGGTCGCGCCGGCGGGGAGCGTGCTGCCGGGCGCCAGCACCGCCCCGTCGACGAGCAGGCGCGGCACGGTGCACCCGCAACTTGCCAGCAGGCCGTCGAAGCGCACCGCTACGTCGGTCCGGAACGCGACCTCCAAGGCGCGGGAGGTACCGATCTCGATCGCGCCGAAGTCCGCGGAATTGCGAGCCAACTCGAATCCGAGCGGCGCGGCCGGCCGGCCGCAAGCCGCTGCGGCGAGCAGCACCATTCCGAGCGGCGCGCTCCGCAATCGCCCTGCCGCGGGCGGGACTTGCTTGTGTTGCCTCGGCATGGCCACCCGTTCATTATGGCGCATCGTGATGCGCCCCGGTTTCCCGATCCTGGCTGGCCTGGGACTGCTGCTGCTCGCTTCCTGCCAGGCTTGTCCTGCCGAAGCGCGCGCCCTGGTCCTGGCTCCCGACTTCCGCTCTCCCGAGACCGCCGGCCGCACTTTCCTGGCCGGCGCGGGCTGCGACAACGCGTCGCTCGAGTACCGCTGTCTGGCGGAAGGACTCAAGGAGGAATACGGCGCCACCTTCGATGCCTATCTCCTGGCCCGGCCCGAGTTGCGCGAACAGCTCGGCGGCGCGGCCAAGCTCGCGTTCGCGCTCGAAGCGGTCCGCAAGGAGGACTTCGGCCCCGACCAGGTCCTGGTCTGGTGGGCTGCGGCCGGCGCCGAACGGGTCGGCCTGCTCATGGAGCGCCAGCATTTCTTCGACGTCGAAACCTACGCGGGCCGCCGCATCGGCGCGTTCCTCTCCGCGCCGCCTTCCGAGTGGATCGCCAAGGACGGTCGCCGACTGCGGATCGACCTGGAGGACTCCGTGATCCGCACCCTCGATCCCGCCGACGTGCGCCAGCTCGTCCTCGGCAGCGAGTGGAAGATCCGCGAAGTGTTCGAACCCGGCACCAACGCGCGGGTCCAGGGCTGATGGCGGCCGAGCGGCGGCGGGTTTCGCCATTCGGCGCGGGCATGCCGCGCGGCCGCATCACGAGCCGCGAACTGCTCGGCGGCAAGGGCGCCGGCCTGGCGGAAATGACCCGGCTCGGTCTACCGGTGCCGCCGGGCTTCACGCTGCCCACCACGATCTGCACCGAATTCTCGGCCGGCAATCGCCTGCCGGCCGGGTTGCGCGAACAGATGTTCCGCACGGTCGAGAAGATCGGCGAAGTGCTCGACCGGGGATTCGGCGACCCCGACCGGCCGCTGCTCGTGTCGGTCCGGTCCGGCGCACGCGTGTCGATGCCCGGGATGATGGACACCGTCCTCAATCTGGGCCTGAACCACTCCACGGTGGAAGGCCTGGCAGAAGACAGCGGCGACGACCGTTTCGCATGGGACGCCTACCGGCGCTTCGTGGCCATGTACGGCGACGTGGTGCTCGGGCTCTGCGACGAGGAGCACGGCAATCCGTTCGAAGCGTTCCTGATCCGCGAGAAGAAGCGCCACCGCGTCGGCGAGGACCACGAGCTGCCCGCCGAGGCGCTGCGGCGGGTCGCCGAGTCCGGCCTCGCCTACGTGCAAGACCGCACCGGCCGGCCGTTCCCGAGTTCCCCGCAGGAACAGCTCGTCGGCGCCGTGAAATCCGTGTTCCAGTCGTGGAACAACGACCGCGCACGCGCGTACCGGCGCATGCACGGGATCCCCGACGACTGGGGCACCGCGGTCAACGTCCAAGCGATGGTGTTCGGCAACCTCGGCGCCGATTCGGGCACCGGAGTGGCGTTCACGCGCGATCCGGCGACCGGCGAGAAGGTCTTGTACGGCGAATACCTGCTCAACGCGCAGGGCGAGGACGTGGTCGCCGGCACGCGCACGCCCTTGCCGATCGCGCTGCTCGAGAAGGCCATGCCCAAGGTCCACCGCGAGCTGCTGCGATTGCGTAAGGTGCTCGAAGACCATTTCGGCGACATGCAGGACGTCGAATTCACGATCGAACGCGGCGAGCTCTTTCTGCTGCAGACGCGCACCGGCAAGCGCACTGGCGCCGCCGCCGTGCGCATCGCCACCGACCTCGTCAAGGAACGGCGCCTCAAGCCCGAAGAGGCGCTCTTGCGGATCGAGGCCGAGAGCCTCACCCAGCTCCTCGCGCCGGTCTTTTCGGTGCGCGAGAAGGACAAGGCGCTCGCCGCCGGCCGGAGCCTGGCGCGCGGCCTCAATGCCGGTCCCGGCGCGGCGACCGGCCGGCTGGTGTTCACGGCCCGCGACGCGGTCGAATGGGCGGCGCGCGGCGAGGACGTGGTGCTCGCCCGGCAGGAAACGTCTCCCGAGGACATCCGCGGCATGCAAGCCGCCAGAGGCGTCCTCACCCAGCACGGCGGCATGACTTCGCACGCCGCGCTGGTGGCGCGACAGATGGGCCGGGTGTGCGTCGCCGGCTGCGGCGATGCCGCGATCGACGCGGGCCGCAAGCGCCTCGCCGCCGGCGGACGGATCCTCCACGAAGGCGACTGGGTGTCGCTCGACGGCACCACCGGCCAGGTAGTGGAGGGCCGCATCCCGACCCACGAGTCGCCGGTCCTGAAAGTGGTCGTCGGCGCGGCCAAGCCGACGCGCGACGGCGACGACGCACGCTTCCGCCAGGTGCTCGCCTGGGCCGACCGCGTCCGCCGGCTGAAAGTGCGGGCGAACGCCGACCAGCCCGATCAAGCCGAACTGGCGATCGCGCTGGGAGCGGAGGGCATCGGCTTGTGCCGCACCGAGCACATGTTCTTCGGCGAGGAGAAGCTGCCCGCCATGCAGCGGATGATCCTTGCGGACGGCCCCGAAGCCCGGCAGGCCGCGTTGTCTGCGATCCTGCCGCTGCAGCAGAAGGACTTTGAAGGCCTGTTCCGCGCCATGGCCGGCCGCCCGGTGACGATCCGCACCCTCGACCCCCCGCTGCACGAGTTCCTGCCGCACGACGACAAGGAGATCCGCGAATTGGCCGCGCGCCTGGAACTGCCTGCGCGGCAGGTACGCGAGCGCGTCAAGGCGCTGCACGAGAGCAACCCCATGCTCGGCTTCCGCGGCTGCAGGCTGACCTGGCTCATTCCGGAAATCCTCGACGTGCAGGCGCGCGCGATCTTCCGCGCCGCAGCCACGCTGCGCGGCGAAGGCAAGACCGTGCGGCCCGAGATCATGATTCCGCTGGTGGGACACCGCGCCGAACTCGCGGCGCACCGCACGCGCATCGAAGCGATCGCCGCAGAGGAGGCCGCGCGCTCGGGAACCCGCGTGTCGTTCAAGGTCGGCACCATGATCGAAGTGCCGCGCGCGGCGCTGACCGCCGGCGAGATCGCCGTCGAAGCCGATTTCTTCTCGTTCGGGACCAACGACCTCACCCAGACGGTCCTGGCCATGTCGCGCGACGACGGCGGGACCTTCCTCCCCGCCTACGTCGACGCCGGCGTCTACGGCAAGGACCCCTTCGTCTCGATCGACGTCGACGGCGTCGGCCGCCTGCTGGCGCTGGCGGTCAAGGAAGGCCGCCGCGCGCGCCCCGGCCTGAAAGTCGGCATCTGCGGTGAGCACGGCGGCGATCCGGCGAGCGTGGAATTGTGCGAGAAGCTGCAGCTCGACTACGTGAGCTGCAGCCCCTTCCGGCTGCCGGTCGCGCGGCTGGCCGCGGCGCAGGCCGTGCTGCGCGCCTAGGCGCGGCTCATCAAGGCGCCGCGGTCTTCTCGAGCAGCTTCTCGGCGAGGCGTTCCCATGCCGGATCGTCGGGATGCCCCGACCAGGCGATGCGCCCCTTGGCGTCGATGAGGAACGCCGCCGGGATGCCGCTCACGCCGTAGGCCGCGAAACTCGAACTCTCCGCGCCGACCGCGAAGGGCAGTTTCTGGCCTTGGACCACGGCCTCGACCTTGCCTCGGCTCTCGTTGCTCAGCGCGACGATCACGAGTCCATCCCTGCCGAGCCGCCGGTGCACCTGAACCAGGTGCGGCATGGCCCGCATGCAGGGGCCTCACCAGCTTGCCCAGAACTCCAGGAAGACGATGCGCCCGCGCATGTCCCCGAGGCTGGTTTCGGGCGGTTCCTGAACCCAGTGGTTCACTTGGATCTCCGGGGCGGGCTCGCCGACCAGGCCGGGTTCGCGGTTCCAGCCGAACCATCCGGCGGCGCCGAGGGCGGCGAAGAGGAGCAGATATTTCATCGGTTCAAGGCGCGGTCGAGGTCTTCGGCGATCGTGGCGGCGATCGGCAGGTCCCCGGCTTCGTCGAGGAGCGCCTTGAGGGCCTGGATCCCCTTGCCGGGATTGCCGCCCGCGTAGACGAGTTCGACCGCTTCCAGGCGCCGTTCGTCCAGATCGCGCATTTTCTTGACCTGCCGGTCGAGCCGCCAGGTCTTCAGCTTCTCCTTGAATCGGTCGCCCGGCTGGCTGGCCTTGAACATCTCGGCCTGCCGTTCCACGAAGCCGTAGGCCTGGAAGTAGCAACCGGCGGCGGCGTAGGTCTCGGCAACCGATTCCCGGCGGGTGGCTTCGGCATCCATATCGGCCAGGAACGCCTCCGCGGCGGCGTGGTCCGGACTGCCCGCCTCGAGGCCGCGCGCGACCTTCTCGGCGGCCTTCCAAGCCTGGCCGAATCGGCGGAAGCGACAGTGTTCCACTGCCGCGGCGAGCGCCGCCGGCCGCTCACCGGGATCCCATCCATCGCGCGCGCGCTCGGCCAGCTTGAGCGCCGACGGCAGCGGCACGAGCCACGCCGAGTCCTCCGGGAAACCGTTCCAGAGCACGCGGCCTTCGTGGTCGAGCAGGAACAGGAAGGCCCAGCTCGCGTCGCTGCCGTAGGCCTTGGCTGCGTCGCAAGAGGCTCCGAGCGGGCAAGGAATGTCCAGGCCCTCGGCCCACTTTTCGACGTCTTTCGACTTGTCGTTGGTCAGTCCGAGGATCACCAGGCCGTCGCGCGCGTACAGGCTGTGCGCCCGGCGCACGACTGCGAGCGTGGACTGCTGCGTGTGGTCGTCGGTGTCGAACAACCACAACGCGACCACGCTGCCGCGCAATTCCGCGAGCGACTTCGCGGGCGGCTCGGTCAACCAGACGGCGGCGGGCAGTTCCGGTACGAGCGCGCCGACTTCGATCTGGGCGGCCGCCGGCAGGGCGAGCACCGCGATGGCGGACAGGTTCGAGAGCAAGCGCCGCATGACGCCGCCAGGATAGCGCGGGAATGCCGGTGCCGGCCTAGGCGAATTGGCCGCTGCGGTCCGGCACCACGCGGGCCAGGAAGGCGGGAGCCGTCGCGATGGCCGAGTCCGGCCCCACGGCGTGCGCCACGGTCCAGTCCATCCGTTCGCCGAGCAGGTCGTGCAGATCGCGTTCCGCGAGCTTCGCGAGCACTCGTTCCCCGAACATCCGGGTGCCGGCGGGACCGGTGTGGGGCAGCAGCGCCACGAAAGTGTTCGCGTCGTAGCGGGCGACGATGTCGACGTCGCGCGTGTCCGTGAGGATCACGCCGGCGACCTCGAGCAGGACGGCCTCCTCGGCTTCGCCGTCGAAGACGAATGAGACCAGGCCGAGCGGGAAACGGAAGCGATTGGAACGCTTGAATTCCTCTTCGAGGCGGTGCTCGAAGAACGTCGCGCTGAACAAGCCAGTTTCTTCGTCGGTGATCGTCTCGAGAAAACGCTGGCGCGTCGACTCGGCGGCGTCGTCGTCGAGCATGCCCGATAGGGAGCGTTCGAAAGCGGAAGGGTCGCCCGGAACCAGCGGCGCGGGCCGCGTGCTCGGCGTGGCGCTGAACGGGGACGCGAGCCGCTCGGCGAGCGCGCGCGGTTCGATCGGCGCCTGGATCGCGCCCTGCGCGCCGACGAAGCGCGCCAGGCCGTCGGCGTCTTCGACTTTGCCGCGCGCCACCACGAACACGAGGGCGGTGGCGTGACGGAGGAATTCCAGCGTCCATTCATAGGCGCTGAACGGCGCGAACAGCGCAGGGTCGATCAAGATGAGGCCTTCGAGGTCGTCGATCCGCGCGCCCAGGCTCGCGCGGTCGCGGAACTCGCGCACGGTGCCCACCGCGTCGGGGATCATCGCCGCCGCGGTGCGCGCGGCTTCGAGGACGGACTCGTCGGCGGAAACGACGTGGAAATTGCGGACGGGCATGCGGATTTCGCTCAGTTGTCTAGGAACTCGGCGTTCGCGTGGACGCCTTGGATGTCGTCATTGTCCTCGAGAGCTTCGATCAGTTCCAACAGCTTCTTGCCGGTGTCGGCGTCGACTTCGACGGTGTTCTTGGGGATGTAGCGCAGCGCCGCGTCTTCGATCGGGAACCCGCGGGCCTCCAGGGCGGTCCGGAGGGTGTGAAATGCCGTGGGATCGGCGGTGACCCCGAAAATCCCGTCTTCTTCCGTGCTGACGTCGTCGGCGCCGTTCTCCAGGGCGAATTCGAAGAGTTCGTCCTCCGCCACGCCCTGGCGGGAGAGCACGAAGGCGGCCTTGCGCTCGAAATTCCACGCGACCGAGCCGCTGGTCCCCAGCGTACCTCCCTTGCGGTCCAGGATGTAGCGCAGATCGGGCGCGGTCCGGTTGCGGTTGTCGGTGAGCGCCTCGATGAGCAGCGCAACGCCCCCGGGACCGTAGCCCTCGTAGAGGATTTCCTCGAACTCGTCGCCTTCCGAGCCGCCCGCGCCCTTGGCGATCGAGCGCTCGATCGACTGGTTGGGCATGTTGTCCGCGCGCGCCCGGTCGATGGCATAGCGCAGGCGCAGGTTCTGGTCGGGATCTGCGCCGCCCTGCTTGGCCGCCGAGATGATCAGCTTGGAGTGCTTGCTGAAGATCTTGCCGCGCTTCTTGTCCGTCTTGGACTTCGAGCGCTGGATGTTCGCCCAATGTGAGTGTCCTGCCATTTCTGCGCTCCGACCGGCCGTCGGCCGCCTTCGGCGACTCGCCGTCCACAGTGTCCCTCGCGCCAAGGACGCGGGCAAATCGCTCCGGAAAAAGCCGCGGACCGCCGGCCGGAAGCCGACGGTCCGCCGCGAGAGGATTAGGCGATCAGCGCTTGACCCACTGGAAGGACCGGCGCGCGCCGGCCAATCCGTACTTCTTGCGCTCGACCATCCGCGGGTCGCGAGTCAGGTGCCCGTTGTCGCGCAAGGTGTCGTGCGCGTCGGGGTACATGAGCTCGAGCGCGCGGCCGATTCCCAGACGGACGGCGCCGGCCTGGCCGGTGATTCCGCCGCCGGAGGCCTTGGCGACCACGTCGACCTTCTTGAGGACGTCGAGCGACTTGAGCGGGCCAAGCACCGAGCCCTGGTCCACGACGCGCGGGAAGAACTGCTCGATCGGCTTGCCGTTGATCACGACCTGGCCGCTGCCGGGACGCACCCGCACGCGCGCCACGGCCGTCTTGCGGCGGCCGGTGCCCCAGTGATAGAGGTTGGTCGGCGGCGCGACGAAGCGGCCGGTGGGGTCGACCTTGACGACGACTTCGGCTTCTTCGCCAAAACCCTCGAGTTCGGCGTTCTCGCCCAGGCGGAGAACGGGTGCGGCTTCGGCGGCGGGGGCCGGGGCCGGAGTGCTTTCTTTATCGCTCATGCGGTTGCGCGCGCGGCTGCTTGGAAGCACCGCTCTTGGCGCCGCTGTCTATCAGCGGCCAATGGGGAAGGAAGCGGGCTGCTGGGCCGCATGCGGATGCTCGGGCCCCGTGAACATGCGGAGCTTGCCGAGCAGGATCTTGCCCTGCGGCGTCTTGGGCAGCATGCGCTGGACGGCCTTGCGCAGGACCCGGTCGGGGTGCCGCTGCATGAGGTCGCTGAAACGCTCGACGCGGCGGCCGCCGGGATAGCCCGTGACGCGCGCATAGGTCTTGTCCTGGGCCTTGTTGCCGGTGATCGCCAGCTTGTCCACGTTGACGACGACCACGCCGTGACCGTTGTCGAGGTGCGGCGAGTAGCTCGGCGCGTGCTTGCCCATGAGCACGACCGCGATGTCGCGCGCCATGCGGCCGAGAACCTTGTTCTCGGCGTCGAGCAGGTACCAGGTTTTCTGGACCTGCGCGGTGGTTTCGTGACTGGTCTTGGGACGCATCTCGCTGAATCGGTCGACTCGCGGCAGGGCGGCGCGCGGAAGCGCGGAGCACCCTTGCAGCTGGCTGCTTTCCAATGGGCGCGGAGCGCCGAAATTGGCCTGGAAGTCTACGCGGCGACCCGTTCCACCGTCAAGGGAGCGGCAAGCGGCGCAGGTCGCGGCCGTTGGCGGCCAGCTCCCAGCGGGCTCCCCCGCCTTCGCGGGACTCGCCGGCGGCCCAGAGGTGCAGGATACCGAGGCCCCCGGTCCCGGCCGCGGGACCGCCCCAGCGTGGTGCCCGCAGCGGATGCACTTCCAGCCAGGCCGCCGGCTCGGCGAAGCCGGCGAGTGCCTCGGCCGATTCCCGCACCACCGCCCACGGCGACTGGCTCACCACGCGTTGGAGGCCGTTCTGCTCTTCGCGGCGCAGCACGAAAGGACGGACCGGGGGCAGGAAGGCGCCGCGCAGCGGGTCCCATAGATCGATGCCTTCCGCGTGGATCTCGAGCCGCCATACGGCACCCGTGCCGGCGGGGTCCGAGCGGTACTCCACTTGCATTCCGGCGTGGCCGCCGGCGAGGAGCGCCCCCGCCCAGGGAAAGAAAACCGTGGGGAGCAGCACCTGGACCACGCGCCGGCGGCCCAGCGTGACGGCGGCCGCCTGGAGCCCGAGCAGCGCGCAGACGAGCAGCAGCGCCCGGCCGCGCTCCGGAGCGTCTTCGAGGGGCGCCGGGCGCATGCGGACGGGCAGCCGCAGCGGCAAGGCCGCCGGCTCCGGGCGCGCGATCGGCGCACCTGTCCGGTAGGCCTGTTCGGCGTCGAATTCGGAAGTGGCCGCCGGCGCCGCAGCCCACTGCCAGGGATCGGCCGCGTGGATCGGCGCCGGGTCCCGCCCCGCGAGTTGCGCCAGCAGGCCGAGCGCTCCGGGCAGCAGCAGGGCCAGCGCGATCGCGGTGCGGAGCGCCGGCCCCCGGCGCCAGTCCGCGCAACTCCACCAGGGCAGGGAAAGCAGCGCGGCCGCAAGGAAGACCATGCCGAACAGCAATGCGGCGTCGGGCCGCAGCTGGTGCAGAAGCAGCCAGGCCGAGCCGTGCCGCAGCGCAAACGAGGCAAGAGCCTGCTTGCCGCTGCCCGCCGGCACGCCGAGTTCCAGCAGCCAGCCGCACAACAGCGCGCGCGCAGGGGTGAGCGCCGGTACGAACGCCGACACCAGGTAAGGGAGCAAGCCGGTCAGCAGCCGCCAGCCACCGCCGGCCCCGGCCGTGCCGCTCACGGCGTGGATTCCGGCGCCGGCAGCGGTTCGCCGCGCAGACCGTAGACGCGCAAGAGCGGGCCGTCGAGAACCACGCGCCCTACGCCTTGCAGGCCGGGGTGGGCTGCGAGCACGGCCTCGAGGCGCAAGGTCTTCTGCTCCACGTCGAGCGCGGGCAACAAGGGATCGCGCCAGGCGCGCGAGCGGCCCCACTCGAGCACCGTCCCGTCGCCGAGCAAGAAGCTCAACGGCGGCGCGACGGCGCGCGCACTTGCGGGAAAGTCGCTCTGGCGCGCCATGGACCACAAATCGAGGCCGGTCCGCTCCCGCAGCGCATAGAACTCGTCGAGCGTGGCGAGCGCTTCCTGGACCAGCGCGTCGGCGACGCGGCGGCCCGGCGGCGGCAGTACGCCATCGCCGTCGAGGTGCACGCCCGCCATCAGCTCGAGGTAGTGCCGGGGCACGCCGGCTGGCAGCACGGTGCCTTCGGGATCGAGAAGGGCGATCGCCACGCCTTGCCGGAACAAGCGCAGCCGCGGCCGGCGCGGCTCGAAGCTCACCCGCAAGCCGTGCGGGTGGTCGAGTTCGACGTGCACCGAATCGGGATCGATCCAGGGCACGCTTCCGATCAGCTCGCGCGCGGCACCGCGCGCGCGCGGATCCAGCAGCGAGACCTCGGGAGCCCCGGCGAGCCGGGAAGCGAGCAGGGCGCCCCATTCCGGGGGCAACTCTTCCGGCAACGCCTCCACGCGGTACTCGGCGAGCGAGCGGAGCCCCTCGCCGGCGTGCACTTCGGTGCTGCGCAAGGCCCAGACCGCGGCATAGGCCACCGCGGCGAGGAAGACGATCTGGAGGAGCCGCGTTGCCACCGCCATCCGTTCTAACTTGACCCGCCTTCCGCTTCCACCCACCATTGTCGGCCATGGATGCGGACCCGGCGACGTTCAAGGGCTTCACGCTGGCGCCCTTCCAGCGCCGCGCGGCAGCGGCGCTCGACACCGGCCACAACGTCCTGGTGGCGGCTCCCACCGGGGCGGGCAAGACGCTGGTCGCCGAATATGCGATCCATTTGGCGGTCCAGCGCGGCCAGCGGGCGCTCTACACGGCCCCCATAAAGGCGCTCTCCAACCAGAAATTCCGGGACTTCCGCCGCGATCCGACGATTCCGAGCGCGGGCCTGATGACCGGGGACGTGACGGTGCAGCCCGACGCGCGGGTCCTGGTGATGACCACCGAGATCCTCCGCAACACGCTGTTCGAGGATCCCGCCAAGCTGTCCGACGTCGGCGCCGTGGTCTTCGACGAAGTCCACTTCATGGACGATCCCGAGCGCGGCTCGGTCTGGGAAGAGACGCTGCTCTTCCTTCCCGAAGAGATCACCATCGTCGCGCTCTCGGCGACCATCGCCAACCTCGGCCAGCTCGCCGCCTGGCTCGAACGGGCGCGCGGCCGCCCGATCGACGTGATCGAGGAGCGCAAGCGGCCGGTGCCGCTCAAGCACCTCCTCTACCACCCCAAGACCGGCATCTTCCCGCCGAGCCGGCTCAAGCAGGTCCGCGACCGTTTCGAGAAGAACTCCAAGGACCGCGCGTGGCGGGTCCGCGACGACGCGCCGCTGATCAAGGAATTGGTCAAGAACCGGCAGACGCCGGCGCTGGTGTTCTGTTTCTCCCGCCGCCTCTGCGAGCGCAAGGCGCAGAAAGCCGCGAGCCGCAACTTCCTGAACGAGGCCGAAGAGGGCGAAGTCGCCAAGGTCTGGAACGACGCCCGCCAGGAATTCGGCTTCGAGGACAAAGCCATGCAGCCGCTCAAGCGCTTCGCGCACCGCGGCGTGGGCTGGCACCACGCCGGCATGATGCCGCTGCACAAGGAGATCGTGGAGCGGTTGTTCACGCGCGGCTTGCTGAAATTCCTGTACACCACCGAGACGTTCGCGCTGGGCATCAACGCGCCCGCGCGCGTGGTGGTCTTCGATTCGCTGACCAAGTTCGACGGCGTCGACTTCGACTACCTGCGCACGCGCGACTACATGCAGATGGCCGGACGCGCAGGCCGGCTGGGCATGGACACCGAAGGCGTCGTCTACTCGGTGCTCGACTTCGAGGACGTCCTCAACGCGCCCATCCACCGTATCCAGTCGGGCAAGGTCGAGCCGATCCAGTCGCACTTCCGGCTCGACTACGCGACGCTCGTGCACCTCCACGAAGCCGCCGGTAACGAAGGGGCGGCCGCAGCCTGGGAACGCAGTTTCGCCGCCTGGCAGGCGCGCGAGCACTCCAAGGCCCGCGAAGAGAAGAACCGCCACCGCGTCCGCGCCTTGCTGGACAAGCGCTTCCGCTTCCTCGACTCGATGGGCTACATCGCCGGCGAGCGCGACGTCCTGGCGCGAGGCCGCACCTGCTTGTCGCTCTACGGCTACGAGATCCAGCTCACCGAAATGGTCTTCGAGGGCGTGCTCGAGAACGCCGACCCGCCCGCGCTCTGCGGCCTGGTCACGGCCGTGATCCACGAGAGCCGGCGCCGCGACGAGTTCTGGCGCAACGCGCTGCGGCCCATGCGCGGCCTGTTGCGCCGTGCGCAGGCGTGCATCGACCACGCGATCGTCATGGAGCGGGCCGCCGGCCTGGAAGCCTCGCTCAAGTCGCTCGACGAAGGCATGAGTCCGGCGATGTACGCATGGGCCAGCGGCAAGGAATTCAACGAGATCGGCCAGTACACGAGCGCCGCGCCCGGAGACTTCGTCCGCTCGACGCGGATGACCGTGCAGTACCTGCGGCACTTGCGGAAAGTCGTCACGAGCACCGACCCCGATCTCGGCGGCCGGCTGACCGAAGCGATCGGGGCGATCTACCGCGGACCGATCGACGTCCGCGCCGAACTCGGCCTCGACGAGGCCGAAGAGCCGCAATAGCCTCGCCGGAGCCATGGCCAACCGACTGCAACGCGGAGACCCGGCACCGCAGGTGTTCTTGCCGCGCGCCGGCCAGGGCGACTTCGATTCGGCGGAGATGAAAGGCCGCCGCTGGCTGCTGTCCTTCCACCGCTACGCGACCTGACCGAGCTGCGTGCTCACAGTGCGGCGGTTCGCCGCGCGCCATGCCGAGTTCGAGTCCGCCGGCGTGCAGCCCGTGCAGGTCTTCCATTCTCCCGCCGCCGCACTGAAGGACTTCGCGGCCGGCGAACACGCGGTGCCGTTTCCGGTGCTCGCCGATCCGCAACGCAGCGCCTACCGCGCCTTCGGAGTCGCGCCGAGCTGGTTCGGCCTGCTCAAGCCGGCGGCCTGGAAGCACGCGCTGCAGGCCTCGCGCGAAGGCTTGAAGCCCAATTGGCGGGATACCGTCCGCGACGGCATGACCGGGCTCCCGGCGGATTTCCTGATCGACGCCGCCGGCCGCATCGAATGGGCGCACTACGGCGAGAACTTCACCGATTCGCTGCAGCCCGACGCCGTGCTCGCGCTCCTGGCGGTCACCGGGAGCCGCGCACCTTGAACGAGAACGAAGGACCGCGCCGCGCGCTCGGACCGGTGCACGCGACCGGGATCGTGGTCGGCGCCATCATCGGAGTGGGCATCTTCCTGACTCCCGGCAAGGTCGCGGCGATCGCCGGCTCGCCCGGCCAGGCCATGCTGATGTGGGCGGTCGGCGGCGCCATCGCGCTGTGCGGCGCGCTCGCGCTCGCCGAGGTCGGCGCACGCTTTCCGACCAGCGGCGGGCAGCTGGTCGCCCTGCGGCGCATGCTGGGCCCGTTGCCGGCCTTCCTGTACGGATGGAGCCTGCTGCTCGCCATCCAGACCGGAGTGCTTGCGCTCATCACCTTGTTCGCGGCGCAGAACCTGGCCGCGCTCTTCGGCGCCGAGTGGAGTGCGCTCGCCATTTCCGGCATCGCTTGCGCCATGCTCGCCACGATCGCCGCCGCCAACCTGCTCGGTGCGCGCCAAGGCGCGGCGGTCCAGACCTCGACCAGCCTGCTCAAGCTGGTGGTGCTCGGCGCGCTGGCGGCGATCGGTCTGGCGGTGGCGGCCGGCCTGATCACGCCGGAGCCCGCCGCAATCGCCGCCAGGGCCGCACCGGACGCGGCGCGCCCGCCGTGGATCGCCGGTCTCGCCGCGGTGCTGTTCAGCTACGGGGGCTTCCACCAGCTCACCTGGGTCGGTGGCGAGGTGCGGCGCGCAGAGCGCACGGTGCCGCTCGCCATCGTGCTGGGCGTCGGCATCGTCATCGCCGCCTACCTGGCGGCCAATTCGGCGTACTTCGCGCTGCTGCCCTACCAGGGCGTGGTCGATTCGCCCTCGCTCGCCGCCGACGCCGTCGGCACGGTGCTGCCGGGCTGGGGCCGCCGCCTGGTCGCCGCAGCGCTCTGCGTGTCGGCCTACGGGATCGCCAACGCCAGCCTGCTCACCGCGCCGCGCGTCTACTACGCGCTCGCGCGCGAAGGCTTGTTCTTCCGCGCGCTCGGACGCCTGAATCCCTCCAGCGGCGTGCCGCGGCTCGCGATCCTGCTGCAGACCGGACTCGCCATGGCGCTGCTCGCGGCGAGCAGCCTGCAGCTCGGCTCCTCCGAGTCGGGAGCCCCGCTCACCATCGCCGCGCTGATGGACCAGCTCGTCAACGGCGTGGTCTTCGTGGACTGGAGCTTCCACATCCTCACTTGCGCGGGCCTGCTGCTGCTGCGCCGCCGCGAGACGGCGCGCGGCACCGGCTACCGCGCACCGGGCGGAGCCCTTGCGCCGTTGGCGTTCCTCATCTGCGCCAGCGTCGCGCTCGGCGCGACATTCCTCGACCCCGGCGTGCGCGCGAGCAGTTCGATCGGCGTCGGCGTGATCGCGGCCGGCGCGCTCGTCTACGCGTTCGGCATCCGCCGCCGCGCCCGCGCGGCGCGCTAGGGAAGCTCCGATCCATTCCGGCGAGCGGAGCCGGGGATGGGTCAGAGCTTCCCTAG
>Ga0214471_10002544_pt1 | contig 14290 bp, 12 predicted proteins | sample RVTome_5_FD_207665 | JGI IMG/M metagenome (GOLD analysis project Ga0214471, IMG submission 207665) | Soil microbial communities from uranium-contaminated site in the Upper Colorado River Basin, Wyoming, United States - RVT142D155 | ecosystem: Environmental > Terrestrial > Soil > Contaminated >...
ACGTTCATGCCAAGCTTGATTGCCGCGTCTGCGACAAGACTTCCGATCTTGCCCAGCCCTACAACGCCCAGGGTATGTTTCGGCAGCTCGCTGCCGGAGAACTGCTTCTTGCCGTCTTCCACCAGCTTATCCAGTGCCTTGTCGTCGCCTTCGAGCGCCTCGACGAATTCCACGGCCGGCACGAGGTTGCGCGCCGCGATGAGAAGCCCGGCAAGCACCAGCTCCTTGACGGCATTGGCGTTGGCCCCGGGAGCGTTGAATACCGGGGTTCCGCGCCGGCTCATCTTCGTAACCGGAATATTGTTGGTACCGGCCCCGGCCCGGCCGATCGCCTTTACGGTGTCGGGGATGTCCATCTGATGCATGTCGTGCGAGCGCACCAGGATTGCGTCCGGCCGCTCGGTTTGCGCCCCCAGGGCATAGCGGCCGGCGGGAAACCGCTTGAGCCCGGCGCTCGAAATCTGATTGAGCGTCAGGATGCGAAACGGCTCAGCCATGATTGCGCTCGAAGTCACGCATGAAGTCAACCAGCGCGCGCACGCCTTCGACCGGCATCGCGTTATAGAGGGAAGCGCGCATGCCGCCCACTGAACGGTGCCCCTTGAGCTGGGTCAGACCGTTGCGCCCGGCCTGCTTCAGGAATTCCCCGTCGAGTGCGGCGCTGCGCAAGGTGAACGGAATGTTCATCCGCGAGCGGTCTTCTCTTGCCACGGGCGAGTGATAAAACTCGGTCTGATCGAGATAATCGTAGACCAGCCCGGCCTTGGCGGAATTGATTTTCTCCATCTCTTTCAGCCCACCGAGTTTCTTCAGCCATTGAAATACCAGACCGGCGATATAAACTGCGAAGGTCGCCGGCGTGTTGTGCATCGAGTCCGCCTCAGCCTGTATCTTATAATCAAACACGGACGGCGTCGTGGGCAGCGCCTGGCCGAGGAGATCCTCGCGCACGATGACGATGGTCAATCCGGCCGGTCCGATATTTTTCTGAGCCCCGGCATAAATCAGGCCGTAGCGCCCCACGTCCATCGGCCGCGACAGGATGTGCGAGGACATGTCGGATACCAGGGGAACGTCCCCGGTTTCCGGGATCCAGTGAAACTCCACCCCGCCGATGGTTTCGTTGGAAGTGATATGGACGTAGGCCGCCTGCCGGTCCAGTTTCCAGCGCTCCTGTTTGGGCACGTGGCTGAAATTCGCGTCCTCTGAGCTCGCTGCAACATTGACCTTGCAGTATTTCTTCGCTTCGCTGATCGCTTTCTTCGACCACTGGCCGGTGTTGACGTAGTCGGCGCCGTGTTTACCCCGCAGCAGATTCATCGGCACGATGGCAAACTGCCCGGCCGCGCCGCCTTGCAGGAACAGCACCTTGTAGTTTGCGGGAATGGCCATCAGCTCGCGCAGATCGGCTTCCGCCTGCGCGTGTATCGCAATGAACTCCTTGCCGCGGTGGCTCATTTCCATTACCGACATGCCGCTGCCGTGCCAGTCCAGCATTTCGGCAGCGGCTTGTTCGAGCACCGGTTCCGGCAATACCGCGGGTCCGGCGCTGAAGTTGTATACGCGCGTCATTACGTAGTCGCCCTGTTGCAAAGTCAGTGAACAGCAGGTTCTTCCTCGTCGTCCTCGGCCTCGACGATCTTCTCCAGGCCGGCAAGTTTCTCGCCATCGTCCAGGTTGATGAGCCGCACGCCCTGCGTGGAGCGGCCCTGCTCGCGCACTTCGGATACGCGGGTGCGGATCAGCACGCCGCCGGTGGTGATCAGCATGATCTCATCGTCCCGGGTGACCAGCCGCGCACCGACGAGCCGGCCATTGCGTTCGCTGCACTGGATGGCGATCATGCCCTGCGTCCCGCGGCCGTGGCGGGTGTATTCCGATACCGGCGTGCGCTTGCCGTAGCCGTTCTCCGTGGCGGTCAGCACCGATTGGTGCTCGTTCTCGGCGGTCAGCAGCGCGATCACGTGCCTTCCCTTTGCAAGCCTCATGCCACGCACGCCGGCGGCATTGCGCCCCATCCCGCGCACCTCCGACTCAGCGAAACGGACCGCTTTGCCGCCGTCGGAGAACAGCATGATGTCGCGTTTGCCGTCGGTAATCGCCACCCCGATCAAATAGTCCCCGTCGTCCAGATTGACCGCGATGATGCCTCTGGACATCGGACGCGAGAAGGCGGCAAGCGCGGTTTTCTTGACCGTTCCATTGGCCGTCGCCATGAACACGAAGTGATTTTCGTCGAATTCCTTTACCGGCAGAATCGCGGTGATCTTCTCGTGTTCCATCAGCGGCACCAGGTTCACGATCGGCTTGCCGCGGGAGGCGCGGCTGCCCTGGGGGACTTCGTAAACCTTGATCCAATAGACGCGCCCCCGGTTGGAGAAGCACAGTATGAAATCGTGAGTATTGGCGATAAAGAGATTATCGACAAAATCGTCGTCCTTGGTCGTCGTCGCCTGCCGGCCGCGCCCGCCGCGCTTCTGCGCCCGGTAATCCGCGACCGGCTGGGATTTCATGTAGCCGCCGTGCGACAGGGTCACCACCACGTCCTCCGAGGCGATGAGGTCTTCCATCTCCAGGTCCTGGGTATCGGTGACGATTTCGCTGTAGCGCTCGTCGCCGTACTGCTTCTTCATGTCGCTGAGTTCCTGCGAGATGACTTTCGTCACCCGCGCGGGCTTCGCCAGGACGTCGATCAGGTCGGCGATCTTGTCCATCGTCTCCTGGTACTCCGCCACAATCTTGTCCCGCTCGAGGGCCGTCAGCCGCTGCAGCCGCAGTTCCAGAATCTGCTGCGCCTGCACTTCCGAGAGGCGGTAACCCTTCTTCTGCAGCCCGAACTCGACAGAAAGCCCGTCGGGACGGGATGATGCGCCTTCGCCGCGGGCCAGCAGGTCCTCCACCAGCCCGGAGCGCCAGAAGCGGTTCATCAACTCCGCCTTGGCATCGGCCGGTGTGGGCGCCGCCCGGATGAGCGCGATCACGTCGTCTACGTTGGACAAGGCAACGGCCAGCCCTTCCAGGACATGTCCACGCTCGCGCGCCTTTCTCAGCTCGAATACGGTGCGCCGCGTCACCACCTCGCGGCGATGGCGCAGGAAGGCATCGAGAAACTGCCGCAGATTGAGCAGGCGTGGCTGGCCGTCGACCAGCGCCACCATGTTCATTCCGAAGGTCTCCTGCATCTGGGTCTCTTTCCACAGATTGTTCAGGATGATCTCGGGTACTTCCCCGCGCTTCAGTTCGATCACCGCGCGCATGCCGCTCTTGTCCGACTCGTCGCGGATATCGGCGATCCCTTCGATCTTTTTGTTGCGGACCAGCTCGCCGATCTTCATCATCAGGTTCGCCTTGTTCACCTGATACGGCAGCTCGTCGATCACGATCGACACCCGCCCGCCTTTCTCCGCCTCCTCGAAATGGGTGCGCGCGCGCATCACGATCCGGCCGCGGCCGGTGCGATAGCCTTCCTTGACGCCGGTGGTACCGTAAATGATTCCGCGGGTCGGAAAATCGGGTGCCGGCACGATCTGAATCAGGTCATCGATCGTAATGTCCGGATCCTTGAGGAATGCCTGGCAGGCGTCGATCACTTCGGACAGGTTGTGCGGCGGGATGTTGGTAGCCATCCCGACCGCAATGCCCGAGGAACCGTTGATGAGAAGGTTGGGAATGCGGGTGGGCAGCGTAACCGGTTCCTTCTCCTTGCCGTCATAGTTGGGCACGAAATCGACGGTTTCCATCTCGATATCGGCCAGCATCTCGGAGGTGATTTTCTCGAGGCGGCACTCGGTGTAGCGATAAGCCGCCGCCGAGTCCCCGTCTACCGAACCAAAATTGCCCTGGCCGTCGATCAGCGTGTAGCGCATCGAAAACGACTGCGCCATTCTCACCAGCGCCTCGTACGTCGCGGCATCGCCGTGAGGGTGATATTTCCCGAGCACGTCACCGACCACCCGCGCACACTTCACGTAGGGACGGTTCCACACGGTGTTGGCCTCGTGCATGGCGAAGAGAATGCGGCGGTGCACCGGCTTCAATCCGTCGCGAACATCGGGCAACGCTCGCCCCACGATTACGCTCATCGCGTAATCGAGGTAGGAACGGCGCATTTCTTCTTCTAGACTTACGGGCAGTGTTTCTTTGGCGAATTGGTCCATGAAGCCGTCAGATCCTTCAGGCGGGAGTAGCGGACGCTCTCTTTACGGGCGCATAAAACCGCTTATTTTACCACGGCGTAGTTACCGCGCGCCCACCGCGGAAGACAGTGCCGTGACGCACGGGAGCCGAGCAAAGGGAACCCCGCGCGCTGGGTTAGAAACGAGCCCTTACCCGCGGCAGCAGTTCTCTGGACACGGTGCGATTCCGGACGGGAAGGCGAGCCCGTTGCCGCGCCCTCATGGCAAAGACATACCCGCTTATTTCGGCCGATCCCGGCCCACGCCAATCATGAAGCGGTGCGCCGCAACGGCCAAAAATCGACCCGGAACAGATGCGGTTACCCGGACAGTGGGACCAACAGGTATCGGCCAATGCCAGGCGGCAGCGGCCGGCCGCTGCCCGGGCTGATGGCTGTAGGATGGCTGTAGAAGTGTTTCATTTTGGCAACAACCCGGCATGCCTTTCCCGAGAAATCGTGTTATGATTCAAGCATAGTTTGCTTTGATATCTTGGTTATGATATTAAGCAAATACAGGGAGAGACTCACTTTTTTTTAGGTTCACCGGCATTCCAGCGGGCCCCACTTCATCGAAAACAGGAGGATTAAAAACCATGAGTTCAGCATTGCGGAATACCCTGGCCGGCGTCGTGATCGCGAGCGCGTTGTGGCCTGCGGTAGGATCAGCGCAGGACGCTAAAAACCAAGGCTACCTGTTAGATACCCAAGGAAACATTGTCAGGGCCGCGGGGGCCGGTGTATGTGTCCGTACGAGCGACTGGACGCCGGCACGTGCGGTGGCCCAGTGCGATCCGGACCTGGTGAAGAAGCCGGCGCCTCCGAAGCCAAAAGCAGCGCCCGTCAAACCGAAACCCGCGCCAGCCAAGCCGAAGCCCAAGCCAAAGAAACCGGTGATGCTCAACATCACGCAAAAAATCGAGCTGCAGGGCATGCCCTTCGCCAAGGCGGAAATGACCGCGGACAACAAGGCATCGCTCGACAAGTTCCTTGCCAGTCTGCGCAAAGCGACCAAGGCTCGTGCCCCTGTGCAGTTTGGTGCCGTGGTTGTGACCGGTCATACCGACCGCATCGGCAGCCTCAAGTACAACATGAGATTGTCCGAACGGCGCGCGACGGTCGTGAAGGACTACCTGGTGAAGAATGGTGGTGTCGATCAGAAACTGATCTTCTGGGAAGGCAAGGGTCCGAAAGAGCCGATACCAGTGACCAAGTTCTGTGACAACAAGATGAAGCGCAAGCAGTTGATCGAGTGCCTGGCGCCGAACCGCCGCGTAACCGTCGAAGTGGTCGGGCGTGCGCAGTCTCTCGCCAAGCCGAAACCGGCTGCGAAGAAGCCCGCGGGTAAAAAACCGGCGAGCAAGCGCTGATAGACGGAATCTCATGCATACTAAGCCCTGCTTCGGCAGGGCTTTTTTTTTGGGGTGTCTATTCACCATGCCAAGTGTGCCGCATAACGTCGACTGCGTAATCGAAGCGCGCTGGGTTATTCCGGTTGAGCCTTCGCGCGCGGTGTTCGAGCATCATGCGGTGGTGATCGACGATGGCGCTATCGTCGAAATCATGCCGCGCGCCGCGGTCTCCGGCCGCTACGAGCCGCGCAGCCACATCGAACTCCCCGATCATGCGTTGATTCCCGGTCTGGTCAATCTGCATACGCACGCTGCGATGACGCTCATGCGCGGGCTCGCTGATGACACAGCGCTGATGGAGTGGCTGCAGAAACACATCTGGCCGACGGAAATGAAACTGGTATCGCCGCAATTCGTGCACGACGGCACGCTCCTCGCGTGTGCCGAGATGCTGCGCGGCGGCATCACCTGCTTTAACGACATGTATTTCTTCCCCGAAGCAGCCGCCCAGGCGGTGCTCAGCGCCGGTCTCCGGGCGGCACTCGGCATGATCGTGGTTGAATTCCGCTCGCCTTACGCGAGCGATGCAGCCGACTATCTGGACAAGGGACTGCGGCTGCGCGACAGCATGCGCGACGAGCCCAGGCTTTCATTTTGCATCGCGCCCCATGCGCCCTTCACCGTCAGCGATGTCACCTTCGATAAAGTGGCAACCTACGCGGGAGAACTCGACGTTCCGGTTCATATCCACCTGCACGAAACGGCGGAGGAAATCCGCGACAGCGTGGGCGCCCACAATCTGCGGCCGCTGCGCCGGCTCCAGAAGCTGGGATTGCTGGGTCCGGGGCTTATCGCCGTGCACGCTGTCCATCTTGCTGAAGATGAAGTCGCGCTGCTCGCCGAGCACGGCTGTCACGTCGCCCACTGCCCCTCCTCGAATCTGAAACTGGCGAGCGGAATTGCGCCGGTATCGCAGTTAAAGCGACACGGGATCAATGTGGGCCTCGGCACGGATGGCGCCGCAAGCAACAACCGGCTCGATATTTTCGCGGAAATGCGGCTTGCCGCGCTGCTCGCCAAGGGAGCAAGCGGCGATCCGACAGCTTTGCCCGCTCACGAGGTGCTGGAAATGGCGACCTTGAATGGCGCCCGCGCCCTGGGCCTTGATCGGCAGATCGGCTCCCTCACTAAAGGCAAGCGCGCCGACCTCGTCGCGGTTTCCCTGACGGCGCCCGAACTTTTACCGTGTTACGATCCGCTGTCGCATCTGACTTACGCCAGTGGACGGGAACACGTGAGTCATGTCTGGGTCGACGGAGAACTGCTGGTGGAAAACGGCGTATTGACCCGGCTGGACGCCCGGCATTTGGCGGCAAAGGCGGCCCATTGGAAGGAAAGAATCGCTGACCGGGGATCGTGATACGCGCGGCCCAGTGACTCGCTGGCGCCAAGTCTGAAGTATGGTGTCGTTTATGGCGGCGGCCCGCGGTAGCGCAGAGCCTCGCTCTATTGTAAGCCCGCTGTTACCGGCAGGTGCGGTCGAAGCCACCGCCAGGAATGCCCTGGCGTCAGCCGACGCGGCGCAAAAATCATAGGCTGGAAATCAACATGATCAATGTCGATCCGCTCGAGCTCGAAAAATTCAGCCAGCTCGCTCACCGCTGGTGGGACCCGACGAGCGAGTTCAGACCGTTGCATGAAATCAACCCCCTGCGGCTCGACTACATCGACCGTCTCGCAGGCTTGCGCGGCAAATCGGTGCTCGACGTGGGTTGTGGCGGCGGCATACTGGCGGAAAGCATGGCCGAGTGCGGCGCGCGCGTCACCGGCATCGATCTCGCAGAAAAGCCGCTCAAGGTGGCCGAGCTTCACCTGCGCGAGTCGGGGCGGCAGATCGATTACCGCATGATCTCGGCTGAAGACCTGGCACGGGAGACGCCCCGCGCATTTGACGTCATCACCTGCATGGAAATGCTCGAGCACGTGCCCGACCCTTCCGCCACAGTCCGCGCATGCGCCGAACTGCTCAAGCCGCGGGGCCTGGCGTTCTTCGCGACCATAAATCGGAATCTGAAGTCATACCTGTTGGCGATCATCGGCGCCGAGTATGTGCTGCGACTATTACCGCGCGGCACGCACGAATATGCGAAATTCATCAAGCCGTCAGAGCTTTCCGGCATGTGCCGCGATTCGGGGCTGAGCATATCGGGTCTGGTCGGCATGACCTACAACCCGTTTTCAAGGACGTATGCGCTTGAAAACGACACCGACGTTAATTACATCCTGCACTGTCGAACCGCGCGCGAATCATAATCCGGGCGGCGCTGGCGTTTACCCAAAGACCCGCGGTGCAGGACGTGATTGAGCGCATCAATATGACCCAAGCCGTTCTCTTTGATCTCGATGGGACATTCGCCGACACCGCGGCGGATCTCGGCTATGCGTTGAATTGCATGCGGGCGACGCGCGGCCTTTCGCCTTTACCGATTGAAGCCACCCGGCCCGTCACCTCGCTCGGCGCGCGCGGCTTGCTCGGCGTCGGGTTCGAAATCGCGCCGGGCCATGCTGACTACGCCGCCATGCGCGAGGAGTTTCTCGGGATCTATGAACAAAATCTCTGCCGTCAAACCTGCCTGTTTCCCGGCATGCTGGAATTGCTCGATGCCGTGGAAGCGCGCCGGCTGCGCTGGGGCATTGTCACGAACAAGGCCGAGCGCTTCGCCCGGCCGCTGCTCGATCTGCTTCGTGTCGGCAAGCGTGCCGCCTGCATTATTGGCGGTGACACCACCCCCAATATCAAACCTCACCCGGACCCGTTGCTTGCCGCCAGCCGGCTGCTCGCGCTGGCGCCGGCGAATTGTGTCTACGTCGGCGACGACCGGCGCGACGTCGAGGCCGGCCGCGCTGCCGGCATGAAAACGGTGGCGGTCACGTACGGCTATCTCAATGGAGGACGGCCCGAGACGTGGGGCGCCGACGCGGTGATTCACAACCCGCAGGACCTTCTGGATCACCTTTAACGCGAAGGCCCGCGGCGAGCACGTCCACACAAAAAAAAAGGCACCCCGCACGAAGGTGCCCGCCCTGGTTTGCGCTCGAGCCGGAACGAAATCGGGTGAAATAGTTGACTTCGTTCCGAGCCGGCTCAAACCCGCTTACTTCTTCACCTTGCAGTCGGGATGTGTCGGAGTTTTCTTGCAGTCAACCGGGGGTTTTGCCTGACTCGGATCACCGGCACCCGCCAACGCGATACCGCTCAACCCGAGGCTCAACGCGCATAGCAACGCAATGATACTTTTCATCACAGTCTCCTTGGAGTTTCCGATTTACGATGGAACGAGCCGTAGCGGCCCGTACGGTTGCAGAGCGAGGTTCATGCCAGTGCCGGCAATATCATTACAATCAAATACTTAAGCGAGTTTCGGTAAAGCTCGCGTACGCCGAAATTGTCGCCAACCGACAACAGCAGGCGACCCGATTTCAGCAAGCGATTGATCTAACTATGATTCTTCTGTCGTTCTTCATCGACAGGCGGAGCGCCGGTAAAGGGCCGGCGACGGTAGCCGATCACGCTGGCGCGCCGAGTTTAATATCCCGGCAAGCGCCCACCGGTAATGCTGGAAACTTTCCCGATGACCCGCATGTGAGATAATGCGTCGTTGCTGCGATAGGGCACTTGCTTCCGTACACCAGAAGCTCAATGGGGGCGACTTGGTTTCGACGTGGGTAGTGAAGCAGCGCAGGGCATGCCAAGGTCCAGTCACCTTGTTAAACCGCTGGAAATCCATAAACGCCAACGACGAGCGTTACGCTCTAGCCGCCTAACACCGGCTGGACGCTGCACTAGCTTGCTGATGGGCTAGGCCGGGCCGCCGCGGAGCAATCCGTGGCGCAAACCCGGTGCAGCGTCATTTACATCAGCCTCTCCGCGCGGTCTGGTCGCTTGGCCGCACGGATCCGTCGAAGCGACTGGCTGAGCGTCAGCCTGCCGGCCGGCGGGCGCGAGGCGAGATCCAAATGGCCAGGCTAAGCATGTAGTCCTGACTGTGGAACGCTTGCGGACGCGGGTTCGATTCCCGCCGCCTCCACCAATTCGGGTGGTCACAAGACCGCACGGGCGCGATTCAAACTGGATCGTCGCTATTTCACGTCCACGCCGGACGCTTTGACCAGTTCGGTGATCCGTTTTCGCTCGTTGCGCCGAAACTCGTCGAGCGCCGTGCGCGAGCCCCCGACCACCTCGATTCCCAGTGCTTTGAGCTTCTCGGCGAACGCCGGCTCCTTGACTGTCTTGACCACGTCGGCGCTCACCTTGGTCAGCACCTGTTCGGGTGTCCCTTTGGGGGCCACCAGGCTGTACCAACCAAACATCTGGTAGCCGGGCACCGCCTCCGAGATCGAGGGGACATCTGGAAGCACTGCGGAACGCTTCGGGCTGGTGACGCCCAGCGCTCTCAGCCGCCCGGACTCGATATGGGGCCGCGCGGCCGGCAGCACCGCGTACGTGAGATGCACCTCCTTCGATATGGTGTCGGCGATGGCCTGGGGGACGCCCTTGTAGGGCACATGCAGCATTTTGGTTCCGGTCAGGCTCGTGAACATGACGCCGGAGAGATGCTCGGAGGCACCGGCACCGGCCGAGCCATAGCGCAGTTCTCCCGGCTTCTTCTTTGCAAGCTCGATCAGTTCGCGGATCGATTTCACCGGCAGATCGGGGTTGACCATCTGCACGAACGGCACCGTTCCGATCAGGCTGATCGAAACGAAATCCTTATCGAGATTGAACTTGAGATCGGGATATACGGAGGTTGCGACAAACAGCTGCGAGGTCAACATCATCCACGTGTAGCCATCGGGCGCGGCGCGCAACGCCAGTTCAGCGCTGATGATGCCCGCCACGCCGGGCCGTGAATCGACCACGATCCGCTGCCCCCACTCCTGGTACAGGCGGTCCGCCACCGTCCGCGAGATGATGTCCGGACCCGAACCGGGCGCGCTGCCAATAATGAGCCGGATCGGCTTATCCGGATACCGCGGCGGGGCAGCATGGGCCGGCGACAGTGCCAGCACCGCCGGGATGACAATTGCAGCCAGCAGTTTTTCAGTACGCATACAAATCTCCTCGGGTTTGTTTTTCGAGTAATAGCTCCGTACGCCGCGGCGTGCCCGACCAGGCCGCCAAACGAGCAGTATAATGATAGTAGGCTTTCGTGCCAATTTGGCAAGGCTCCCGGCCCTTCCTATCTCGTGCTTTGCGGAAGCGCGATCTCTTTTTGATCGGCACCTGCGCTTGCCGCTCTCCGAACTGCCGGGAACTCGGATACTAATGCTCTGTCATATATCGAGCCTTCCTGCGTTATGTCAGGCGCATGCGTTTACGGCGCCCACCATCGTGACGGTTGCCACTGCGCCGATGGCGGCAACCATCAGCTTCCTGCTTTTCATGCGGAGGATTTATGAAAATTCGCCCTTCCAGAGAACTCAGTTCGATGCTGCTCGCCGCCACTTTGGCGCTTCCCTTTCAGTCAACACAGGCGGAGCTGATTTCCACCGATCAGCTCGTCGCCGACGCGCGGATCCAGGAGGAGCGAGACAAAGTCAGGGCCTTTTTGAACCGGGCCGACGCCGAGCGAAATCTGGTCGCGTTAGGTGTGACGCCGGACCTCGCGCAGCAGCGGGTCGATGCACTTACCGATGCAGAAGTCATGCACCTGGCAGGCAAAATCGATTCCCTTCCGGCCGGTGGCGCACTCAGTAATCAGGACCTCATCCTCATTCTGCTCGTGGCGATTCTCGTGGCACTCCTTATATAAGGGGGCACCGTCCGCAAAGGGCAGGCGAGCGCTCAAGCGTCGACTTGTCGCTGTCCTACGACAGCGGATAGCCAATGGAATCAATTGACTGAGCCGCGGCTGTGGCGCATCCGTCGCGCCGTGACGACAGTTTTTCGCGGCTCGTTCTGCGAGTGGGACGCCCAAGAAACCGTAACGGCCTGGATTCGCATGAAAAAAGCCGGATGGCACAGCAATTGCGCAGTGGGAGGGCAGGACTCGTTTCCCACAGTCTTGACGGGGGGTACAAAATGCGGCAATTCGCACCGGTCTTACTTGCTTCACTGATCGTCGCCTGCGCGCAATCCGCGGCAGCCGGCGATCGACATTCGGTTCGGGCGGCGCCAACGACAGCTCCGATATCCGGCAGCTCCGACGCCGAGCTGCTGGCGGAACGCCATCTTGCGTTGTATCGCGCGGCCCAGCAGCCTCGCGTAAGCGAGCGCTCTTCCGGCGTGGACAGTGATGAACGCGACGGGCCGTCGCTGAGCATCAGGACATCGGCAACCGCCGCGCTGCCCCTGGGACCGCGGATCCCGGCGAATCCGTCGGTGGAGAACTATTGAGTATTACGAAACCGGGTGACAGCCCGGTTTCGCTCGACGCTCCCCTCGCCCCTCGGGAGAGGGGTTGGGGGTGAGGGGTCGAGCGATGTAACAAGGTTACGTAATGCTCGATAGGCTACTACTGCGGCGCGCTAAGACTCAGCTCTTGACGCGGCTGCGGTACTCGCCGACGCGGCTGTCGATCTCGATCTTGTCGCCGGTAGCGCAGAACAGCGGCACCTGCACTTCGAACCCGGTATGCAGCCGGGCCGGCTTCAGCACTTTGCCTGAGGTGTCGCCGCGCACCGCCGGCTCGGTGTAAGCGATTTCGCGTACCACCGTCTGCGGTAACTCGACCGAAATCGGCTTGCCGTTGTACAGCACGATTTCGCAGGCCATGCCGTCCTCCAGATAGTTGAGCGCATCGCCCATGTTTTCCTTGTCCACCTCGTACTGGTTGAACTCGCCGTCCATGAACACGTAGGAAGGCTCGGCGAAATAGGAATATGTCGCTTCCTTGCGCTCGAGTACCACGGTTTCGAATTTCTCGTCAGCACGGTACACCGTCTCGCTGGCGGAACCCGAAAGCAGGTTCTTGAGCTTCATCTTGACGACGGAAGCATTGCGACCCGACTTGTTGTATTCCGCTTTCTGAACCACGAGCGGGTCGTTACCGACCATGATCACGTTACCCGCCCTGATTTCCTGTGCCGTCTTCATCTGAACTCCATATCTCTTTGAAGCGAAAAAGCTAATATTTTACCCTCTCGGCGCTGAACTGTGCCAGTTTAGCAGCGAGATCGCCGCTTGCGCTGAGCCGAGCCGCCCACGCGCGGGCGTGTCCGCCAAGCGCCGCGCGGTGCACCCGGAACTCGCGCCATGCCGTAGCGACGGGCGTCGTCGTGTCGCCGACTGCATTCCACGACCGCGCCATCGCGCGTAACGCCGCCGCCGCCGTTTGCGGCAGCTCCGCGCAATACGAGTCGAGAAATGCCTCGAGTTTTTTCCAGTGTGCGTGCTCGGCCTGCGGGTAGATGTGCCATACCAGCGGCAGCGCCGCCCACTGCGCACGCACGAATGAATCCTCTCCGCGCACGAAGTTGCAGTCGCACGACCATAACAGCTCGTCATAGCGCGGTTGCTCGACGAACGGCAGAATGCGAACTTCCATGCTGCCGCGCTGAAATCGCCGTCCCGCTTCCGCGCCGTCGCCGGCGCCGAAGTACCTGGCAACCGATGCGACAATTTTCCCCTGTGGAATCGCGACGACGACCGGTTCTTCCTGTTGCTCCCAGCCGGCAAGCAGCGCCGCCAACGGCGCATGATCGTAGGCGAACACGGAAACGACCGTCGCGCCCGCGCCCGGCGGTTCAAATCCGAGCGATTCCCACATGCGGCGGCGCTGGGCTGCGCCGAAAGCATTTCGGCGTTCTGCAAGGCCCGTTTCGCGCAGCACGCCGCCCGTAGCGGAGCCAAATCCCGGAAAGAAGAAATAGCGGGGGGTCGGCCAGCGTGGATGCGGGGAAGGCAACCCGTGATGCTCCGGAACCCAGCCTTCTGCGCTGAGATACTCGAGCACGATCCACAAAGGGCACCGCACGCGTTCGGCCATCGCGCGCCCATACTCTTCCGGCAAGCGGCAACCGAACGCTTCGATGACCACTTCGGCGGGTTCCACCGCGAGCCACGGGCGCGGCCAGCGATGCACTTCAACGCCCGCGACGAACTGGCGCGCCGCATCGCGACTGACATCCCGGCACAGCATGTGCAGCGGCGCAAGATCGTCCACCCACAGCCGGACCGTTCCCTGGTGCTCGCTCGCGAGCTGACGCGCCAGCCGCCAGCAGACGCCGACGTCACCGAAATTGTCGACGACGCGACAGAAGATGTCCCAGGAGTGCGGTCGTGACATGATGACGCGGCACCGGACCGAATAAAAAAGCCGGGCCTATGCCCGGCTTTTCTGACATCCGGAGGCTTTAAGCCGCCTGGATATTGCTCGCCTGCTTTTTGCCTTTGTTGCCGTCCGTAACTTCGAAAGAGACCTTCTGGCCTTCCTTCAGAGTCTTGAAGCCCGACATGTTGATCGCCGAGAAGTGCGCGAACAAATCTTCGCCGCCTTCATCCGGGGTAATAAAGCCAAAGCCTTTCGAGTCGTTGAACCACTTTACTGTACCAGTTGCCATGTTGCATTCCTAAAAAAATATATAAAAGGGCCTAGCCCAACCGATGTTTGAATCTCAAAGCCCCAAAAGAACCAACATGCAACAGCCGAAACTTTCCGACTCTCAAGAACTTGAAACTAAACACGTGGCGAATTTTATACGCACTTTAGACTGCCGAGTCAAGGGAAATATCAACGCTTGAGATAACGCCCTGCAAACTCCT
>Ga0214471_10002545_pt1 | contig 14284 bp, 16 predicted proteins | sample RVTome_5_FD_207665 | JGI IMG/M metagenome (GOLD analysis project Ga0214471, IMG submission 207665) | Soil microbial communities from uranium-contaminated site in the Upper Colorado River Basin, Wyoming, United States - RVT142D155 | ecosystem: Environmental > Terrestrial > Soil > Contaminated >...
GATCCTCAAGGCCGCGGTCGCCCAGACGGGCCGGTACCTGATGCGCGTGCCGGCCGACCGCGAGGTCGAGGGACAGCGCCACCTCGATCGGCTGCTGCCCGCGGAAGACATGCTGGCGCAGCCGTTCCTGCCCGGCGTGACCGCGCAGGGCGAGACGTCCCTGGTCTACGTGGATGGAACGTTCTCGCACGCGGCTCACAAGCAGCCCGCCTCCGGCGACTTCCGGGTACACGACGACTACGACGGCTCGCTCGCCGCCGTGACGCCGTCCGACGCGCAACGCGAGGTGGCGGAAGCCGCGCTCGCGGCGGTCGGAACGCCCGTCCTGTACGCACGGGTGGACCTGGTGCCGGGTCCCGACGGCCCGGTGATCATGGAGCTGGAGCTGGTGGAGCCGGATCTCTACCTGGCCACGACGCCGCGAGCGGCCGACAGGCTGGCGGCCGCGGTAGCCGCACGAGCGAGCTGAGACGGCGAGACGGGTAGACGCCTGCGCGTCTCGGCGCCGGATCCGGGCTTCCAGGCGCCTACGCGTCTTCCACAGGGGCGACGGTGTTGCGCAGGATGCCGAGTCTCGGAATCTCGACCTCCACGACGTCGCCCGGGCGCAGGGGGCCGACGCCCTCGGGGGTTCCCGTTGCCACGAGGTCGCCCGGTTCCAGCGTCATGATGCGCGAGATGTAGGCCAGGAGAAACGGAATCGGGAACGCCATGTCGCGCGCGTGGCCGTGCTGGCGCCCGTCACCGTTGACGCGGCACACGACCTCGAGCGCCGCGAGATCCGTGTCGGGCGTGACCGGCACGGGGGTGCCCAACGGACAGAACGTGTCGAAGCCCTTGGCCCGCGTCCACTGGCCGTCGGTCTTCTGGAGATCACGCGCGGTCACGTCGTTCATCGGTACCAGCGCGCCCACCGCCGCCCGCGCCGCCGCTTCGTCGGCGTGACGCAGCCGCCGGCCGAGGACCACGCCGATTTCCCCCTCGTGCTCGACCTGCCGGGATTCCGGGGGGATCCGGATCACCCCGCCGTCGTGGATCACCGCGGACGGCGGCTTGAGGAAAAGGAGGGGACGGTCGGGCAGCGGGTTGCCCAGCTCCCGCGCGTGGGCAGCGTAATTCCGACCAACACAGACGATTTTCCCGGGGACGTAGCGCACGGCGCCGACTGGCCTGTGAAAGAAGGGTCGGTGGAAGATAGCCGAGCCGTGTCGCCGGAGCGGCACGTGGGTATCTTTCCCGCCCCATGAGATGGTCGAGCCTCTCGCTCCGGAAACGGACCGGTCCGGCGCTGGCGCTGGCCGCGGTGCTGGCCTGCGCCCCTTCCGACAGCGGTGAGGGCGACCGCCGGTTCTCCGCGACCGGCGATGACGCGACGCCGCACGGGTTGCGCGGCCGCGTGCTGCCGGGGCCCCTGACCAAACCCGACGTCACCCTCACGGACACGCGGGGCCAGCCGTTCGACCTGCGTCGCGAGACGGATGGACACCTGACGCTGCTCTTCTTCGGGTACACGTTCTGTCCCGACATCTGCCCGATCCACATGGCCAACCTCGCCGCGGTGCTGCGCGAGCTGCGGCCGGCCGTGGCGCAGCGTGTCAAGGTCGTGTTCGTCACCACCGATCCCGACCGCGACACCCCTGAGCGCCTCGGGACCTGGCTCGCGAACTTCGACCGGTCGTTCATCGGCCTCACGGGCGATACGGCAACCGTGAACGCCGCCCAGCGGGCGCTGTACCTGCCGCTCCCGCAGATCGGTCCGGCCGACAGCGCCGGGGGCTATCTCGTGGGGCATGCGGCCGCCGTGGTCGCGTTCTCCCCCGACGGTGCGGCGCGCGTGATGTATCCGTTTGGCATTCGGCAGGCCGACTGGGCGCACGACATCCCGAAATTGCTGGAGGCCTCGTGGGACGACTGACGGCGGTCACGGCGGTCGCGGCCGCCGCGGCGGCGGCGTGCTCGCAGGGGGCGCGGCATGGGGATCCGGGGGCGGCCATCGTCGTCGTGGACGCCTACGCCGCGGAGCCGGTGTCGCGTGAGACCGGGGCGGTGTACCTGACCCTCGAGAACCGGTCCGACGCGCCGGACACGCTGGTGGGAGCGTGGTCACCCGTCGCGTCCATGACCCACCTGCATCGCATGGGCGGCGCGGGCGGCGCGCAGATGCGGACCCAGGACGTGGCCGAGATTCCCGCGGGCGGGCGGCTGCGGCTGCGCCCGGGCGGGCTGCACCTCATGCTCATGACCATCACCGCCATGCCCCACGCCGGCGACACGATTGATCTCACGCTGGAGTTCCTGCACGCCGGGACGGTGACCCTGCGGGTGCCCGTGGTGTCCTACCTGGAAGTCAGCGAACGGGCCACGGTGGGCGGGCAGGGCGAGACCCAATGACCTGGTGGTGCGCGGCGACCGGAGCGCCGTGGACCTGGAGCTGGCAGGCGTTCCCCGGTGTCTGGCTGGTCGTCATCCTGGTCGCCGGGTCGTACGCGCTCGCGCTCCGGCGGCGCGCCACGCCGCCCGCCGCGGACGACGATCGGCCCGTGGCGGCGCGCGAGGTCCTGCTGTTCGGCCTGGGGGTGCTCGCGCTCTGGGCCGGGCTGGACTGGCCGGTGGGTTTGCTGGCCGCGGGCTACCTGCTCAGCGCGCGGACCGCGCAGTACCTCCTGTTCGTGCTCGTGGCGCCGCCCCTGCTCCTGCTCGGAATGCCGCGCTGGCTGCTGCGGCGGCTGCTCCGGCGGCCACTCGCCCTGGCGCTGGCCCGCCGGTACTCGCGGCCGTTGCCGCCGCTCCTGCTCTACAACGCCGTGCTGATCGGGGTCCACCTGCCGCCGGTGGTGGAGGTGGCCGGCGGCTCGCAGCTCACGTCGTTCGCGGTGGACATGCTGGTGATCGGCTCGGGGCTCGTCTTCTGGTGGCCCGCGCTGGCCCGGCTGCCCGAGCTGGCACCGATGGGGTATCCCGGCCGCATCGGGTACCTGTTGCTGAGCGTGTTCGTCCCGACGGTACCGGCCGTGTTCTACACGTACGCCCGGTACCCCATCTACCGGCTGTACGAGCTGGCCCCGCGGGTCTCCGGCATTCCCGCCGTGGCCGATCAGCAGGTGGCCGGGTTGATGATGAAGACCATCGGTGGCCTGATCCTGTTCACGGTGATGTCCGTGATGTTCTTCCGATGGCACCGGATCGAACGGGACGGGGAGGCGCCAGCCAGGGAGGCCGCTCCATGATGCGACGTCTGCTGTTGCCTGCCGTGCCGCGTTTCACGCGTCACGTCCCCCACCCCCTCTCCAGCACCCGTCGGGCATTCCCGCCCAGGATCTTCCGCACGTCGGCGTCCGGCACGCCGCGGTCGAGGAGCATGGCCGTCACCGCCCCCATCCGCGAGGCGTCCTCCACGTCGTCCGGCGGATCCGTGAACCCATCGAAGTCGGTTCCCAGGGCCACGTGGTCGAACGATCCGCACACGGTGTGGATGTGCTCGAGCGTCCGCCAGATGGCGTCGAGGCCGTGCTTCGGCCCGTCGGGGTGCAGCCAGTAGGTCATGAAGATCACGCCGATCAGGCCTCCACCGGCCGCGATGGCCCGGATCTCCTCGTCCGCCAGGTTGTAGGGATCGGGGTTCACGCCCTGTACCCCCACGTGGCTCGCGACGACGGGACGCTGCCCGACCTCGGCCAGGACCGCCTGGCGGGCCGCGGGGGCGCAATGGGTCACGTCCACGAGCATCCCGAGCCGCGCCATCCCCCGGAGGACGTCCCGGCCGTAGTCGGTGAGCGGCACGTTCGCGCTCCAGCTGAAGTCGTACGGGCACACCCTGTTCACGAGGTTGGAGGTTGGGATTCCGCGCGTCTGGGCGGCGATTCCGTTCTGGAAGAAGTGGCAGAGCGTGATCATCGCGACGCCGCGCGCGGCAAGGAGGTCGAGCTTCGCGGCGTCCCCCTCGAGCACGTGCGCGCCCTCGACCGTATGGACCACGGCCATGCGGCCGGCGGCGCGGATGCGGGTCACGTCGGCGGCGGACCGGGCCAGCTCGACCCGGTCGGGTCGCCGTGCCACCTCCCGCTCGAGCGCGTCCATCATCTCGAACAGGCGGAGGAGGCGGTCGCCCGTCATGAGCCGGGCATACACCGGCACCGCGATGAGGCCCGCGAGGGTCATCGCCAGGCACTGGCGAAACAGCTCCCGCTCCGGGAAGTAGTGGGCGGCCCAGATCACCCCCACGCCGCCCGCCTCGAGCATCGTGAAATCGCTGCGGCTGGAGAAGGGGTTGAACGTGCTGCCCGAGCCGTAATGCCGCCACAGGTTGCGCCGGAACAGGTAGGCCTTGAGCGACGGGTGCACGTGGATGTCCGTGAGCGGGGCGTCGCGGTGCAGGGCGGCGATCTGCGCGGGATCGGTTGGCATCAGGCCTCCGGCGGGCAAAGGGAGCGGCGCGACCGTTTCACGGTTCCCGCCCCTCCATCGCCGCCATCATGGCGTCGGTATCCTCCGGTGGCGTCGTCATCAGGCTCACGACAAGGGTGGCGAGCAGCCCCATGGCGAACGCGGGGATCAACTCGTAGAGCCGTGACTTGAGCGCCGGCGTGAAATACCAGACGACCACGGTGGCCGAGCCGGCGACGATGCCGGCGAGCACGCCCGCCCGGGTCGTGCGCTTCCAGAACAGGGCCAGCAGGGACGTGGGCCCCAACGCGGCGCCAAGGCCGGCCCAGGAGAAGAGCACGAGCCAGAAGACGAGCTGGTCGGCGATCATGCCGATGCCGACGGCGATGACCACCAGCCCAGCCACCGCCAGCCGGCTCAGCCGCACGAGGCGCTCCTGCGGGACCGGTGTTCCGGCCTTGGCCACCTTCTCGTAGACGTCGCGCACCACGGCGGACGCGGCCACCAGCAGCTGGGAGTCGGCGGTGGACATGATGGCCGCGAAGATGGACGACACGACGAGCCCGAACAGGATGGGCGGCAGGTGCCGCTGCGCCAGCAGCGGGTAGACGGTCTCGACGTCGGCGCCGGGAAGCGCCTCGGCCGAGGGGAAGTAGAGCCGGGCCGTGACTCCCACGGCGACGGCGCCCGCCCCCATCACCACGTTCCAGAAGGTCCCGACGGCGGCGCTGTAGCGCAGCTGCCGGGGATCGGCAATGGACAGGTAGCGGACGACGATGTGCGGCTGTCCGGGGGATCCGAGACCGATTCCCAGGAATCCGACCGCGGCGCCCGCGGTCAACGCCGTCGGGTCGAGCGAGACGGCGTCGAGCGTCCGCAGCTCGCCCAGGGCGGTCGCGAGGCCGCCGCGGTCGGCGATGGCCAGGGCCGGCAACAGCACGAGCGCCCCGATCATGATGATGGCCTGGACCATGTCGGTGAGGCTCACGGCCAGGAACCCGCCCATGGCGGTATACCCGAGGACGATCCCCGCCGTGATCAGGATGCCGGCCGTGGGGGAGAGCGCGAAGCTCCCCGCAAAGGCCTTCCCGCCACCCACGAACTGCGAGGCGACGTAGCCCGTCATGAACACCAGGATCACCGTGGCGAGCAGCAGCCGCAGGGCGGGGGAGCCGCCGAATCGGGCGGCGAAGAAGTCCGGCACCGTGACCGTGTCGTATCGGTCGGCAAACCGACGCATCCGCGGCGCATAGAAGAGGAAGAGGAGAAGCTCCGCCACGGTGTAGCCCGTGACCGCCCAGATGGCGCTGACGCCTCGCGCATAGGCCATGCCGGAGACGGCCAGCAGGAGCCACGCGCTCCGGCCGGAGACCACGGCGGAGAGGGCGACCACGAAGCGGTGCATCCGGCGGCCACCGACGAAGAACTCGCTGACGCCAGCGGACGAGAACCGGGTGGCGTACAGGCCGATCGCGAGCACCACCAGCAGGTACGCAACGAAGGCGGCGATGGCCACGGCCGTGTCGTGCATCGAAGGTGCGCGCGGGCCTCGCGCGCTACCGCGTCGGAGTCGTGGCCAGCCGCTCCACCGCCTCGCTGGCCCTGCGCGGTCGAGCCCGCGGCTTCTTCTGCAACATCCACTCGATGGCCGCCTCGACGTGCTCCGGCACGTCGGGCCGCGCCAGCCGGAGCTTCGGTACCGGCGCCTTCACGTGCCGCGCGATGATCGCCTGCGGGGTCGCCCCCGTGAACGGCAGCTGTCCCGCCAGGCTCTCGTAGAGCACGCACCCGAGTGCGTACAGGTCCGACCGGCCGTCCAGCTGCTTGCCGGCCGTCCCCTGCTCCGGGCTCATGTACTGCGGCGTGCCGATCACCATCCCGCTCGGCGACAGGGAATCCGGCGCGGCGGCCTCGAGCGCCCGGGCCACCCCGAAGTCGCACAACATCCACCGGTCCTCGTGCCACAGGATGTTCTCGGGCTTGATGTCGCGGTGCAGGACGCCGTGCGCGTGCGCGTAATCCAGCGCGGCCCCGATCTGGGACGCCACCGCGAGCACGTCGGCGAGTGGCAGGTGGCGGGTCCGCACCAGCCGCGCCTTGAGCGACTCTCCGGCCGCGCACGGCATCGTGTAATAGAGGAAAGGCCCGGCCTCGCCGGTCTCGAGCAGCGGCAGGATGTGGGGATGATCCAGGCGCATGAGCAGTTCGATCTCGCGCCGGAAGCGCTTGTAGCCGATCCCGATGGAGATCTCCGGCCGGATCACCTTGACCGCCACCGTGGCATCGTCATCCCGCCGGCGCGCGCGGAACACGCAGGCCATCCCCCCGCGCCCGAGTTCCTCGTCGATCGCGTAGAACTCCGCAAACGCCGCACGAACGTCACCGAGGTTCATTGGGCTCCCGTGTGCTGCGCCAAGAGTATCCCGCCGGGCCCCGCGGCTGCCAGTGGGCGGCACGGGTGGCGACGCCCCGCCGCTGATTGACGGTCCCGGACCCCGGGATAGCTTTAGCCTCGCAATCACGGCTCGACCAGACACCGGAGGTATACCGATGCGTCGTCAGATGCTCGTCACGGCTCTCGGAGGCCTGGCCTTGGCCGCGTGCCAGCCGGCGTCCCTGAGCCGCCAGGAAACGGCGGTCCAGGAGCAGCGGCTCACCGAGCGCGTGCAGGCGTGGGCCACGGCGTTCAGCAACCGGCAGCGCGACTCGCTGGCCACCTTCTACGACCAGACCGACAACCTCTCGATGACGTGGCCGGATGGCGACCGCCGCAACGGGTGGGCCGAAGAATCCGCCAAGCACGAGGAGTTCTTCGGCATGGCGCGCCAGGTGAACCTGGTGGTGCAGGATCGCCAGGTGCGGATCCTGTCTCCCAACACCGCCGTCGTGACGTTCCGTCACGCCATGGACGTCATCGTCGGCGACGTCAACCCGGAGCGGCGCTACTTCACCGGGCATGGGACGTTCGTGTGGACGCGGGCGGACGACGTGTCTCCGTGGGTGATCCACGTCGGGCAGGTATCCGAAACACCGCAGCCGGCGGCTCCGCCCCCGGTGCCGGCCCGCCGCCCGTAGCGCCCTCAGCCCCCTCCGCCCGGCCCCACCCCGGCGCCCGCCGCGGGGCGGGGCCGTTGGGCAGACTTGTGGGAAGTCCGCGTCTTTCCTATAGTTGGACAACCTCGACTGGAGTGCCCGGCGGATGTCGGACCCCTTCCTCAGTGCCGAGGATTACGCTGAGCAGGCTCACCAACTCTACAATGAAGGACAGTACGACGAGGCCATAGCCCTCCTCAGGCAGGGGCTGACCGCGTTTCCGTTCGCGGCGGAACTGCACGTGGGGCTGGCCTACGCCCACCTCGCCCGGGAGGAGTACGCCTGGGCCCGGCGGAGCTTCGACGACGCGCTGCGTATCAATTCCGAGCACGAGGACGCGCTCGTCGGCCTGGGTGAGGCCCTGCTGAAGGTCGGCCAGGCGCCCCGCGCCCTGCACTGCTTCGAGACTATGCTGGTGCTGGGATTCCGGGACGACCACGACCTGGTGCTGCAGGCCGGCCGAGCCCTGTTCCGGGAAGGCGCCGTCCAGGCGGCCCGCCGGTTCTTCGAGGTCGCGAGCGCCGCCCATCCGGACTCGTCGGAGGCGTGTGCCTGCCTCGGCTACGCCGATCACCGGCTCGGCGCCGATCAGACCGCGGTCCGCCACCTCCGGCGCGCGCTCGAGCTGGACGCGCACCACTTCGAGGCGCGGATCTACCTCGGGAATCTGCTGTACGACCGCGGAGAGTTCGAGGCGGCCCTCTATCATTTCGAACAGACCCAGCCCGACGATCATCTGGACGAGCTGGCGGTCTGGCGGCTGATCGAGCTCAAGAAGTCCATCTACCGCCTCGAGCCGAACGACCCGGAGCTGGGACCCTGGACGGAGCGGTTGGCGGAGCTGGCGACCGATGCCGACCCCATTGACGATCTCCTGGCCGAGATCGAGGCCACGCAGCCGGACGGCACGGTCCGCGACCCGCTCCAGCTCGAGCTGTTCAGCACGCTGCTCATGGAGCTCGACGGCATGCGGCGGCGGAGCGGCGGCGCCCACCATCGGGTGACCACGCGGCGGGGGCGCACGTACAACGGGACGTGGGAGGAAATCGTGGAGCAGATGCAGGCCGACGATCCCGAGCGGATCCGCGGCCCGCTCGAAGCCTACATGGAGCATGTGGCCCGGCGCGAAGCGGCGGCGGGCATCGTGATTCCGGCATCCGACGCGGAGAGCTTCCTGCTCGCCAGCGCGGCCGCCGGCCTGCTGAAGATCACGCGGTGACGAGGGTCACGGGCCGCTGCGCCGGGTGACGGGCGTCCGCCCCTCCTCGCTGCCGGAGGGATGCTAGCCATCCCCCCGCGACCCTTCTACCGCCATCTTCTCCGCCACGTCCGTGCCCTGGACCGATTCGGTCGTCCGTGTCGTGCTGCCCAATGGGCTCACGCTGCTCGCGCAGCGGGATTCCTCCGTCCCCGTGGTCGCGGTCGTCACACACGTCAGAGCCGGGTATTTCGACGAGCCTGACCGCTGGGCCGGCATCTCGCACGTTCTGGAACACATGTACTTCAAGGGCGCCGGCCGGCTCGGGCCGGGCGCCCTCGCGCGCGAGACCCAGCGTCTCGGCGGCTCCCTCAACGCCAGCACCACGTACGACCGCACCGTGTACTACGCGGTCGTGCCGGCCGCGGGCGACGGGCTGACCCGCGCCGTCCACCTCCAGGCGGAGGCGCTGGCGGAGCTGACGCTCGATCCGGACGAGCTGGGGCGCGAGCTCGACGTGATCATCCAGGAGGCCCGGCGCAAACTCGACACGCCCGGCGCCGTCACCGCGGAGACGCTCTACGAGCTGCTGTTCCGCGTGCACCGCATGCGACGATGGCGCATCGGGACGGAGGCGGGACTCCGCGCGCTGACGGCGGCCGACGTGCGGGCCTACTACCAGAGTCGCTATACGCCGGACCGGGTGATCGTGGCGCTCACCGGTAATCTCGACGTGGGCGCCGCGCTGGCACTGGGCGAGCAGGTCTACGGCGGCTGGCGGCGGTTGGCCGCGCCGGTGGAGCCAGCGCCCCCGGAGCCGGACGGGCGCGTCGCCGCGTCGCGGGTGCTCCGCGGCGACGTCGAGCGGCCGCTGGCCGCGATCGGCTGGCGTACCGTCGGGCCCGACCACCCGGACGCGCCGGCGCTCGACGTGGCTGCCGCGGTGCTGGGCTCGGGACGGGCATCGTGGCTGTCGTCCGCCGTCCGGGTCCCGGGGCTTGCCAGCGCGGTCTCGGCCGGCCACTACACGCCGGGCGACGTGGGAGTCCTCGACGTGTCACTCACGTCCCATCCCGCGCGCGTCGCCAGCGCCGTCCGCGTGGCCGCCGGGCTCGCCGCCCCCCTCGCCGAGCGCGGTCCGGATGCCGTGCAACTCGACCGTGTGCGGGCGCTGTTTACCACCTTCTGGGCGCGCCGTCTCGAGTCGGCGGACGGGCGGGCCACGCTGCTGGCCGAGTACGAGGCCCAGGGCGGGTACACGCGGGCCGAGACGTATCGGCGCGCGCTCGAGGGCGTCACCGCGGACGATGTCCGGCGCGTCGCCGGTCGCTGGCTCACGCGGGACGCCGTCTGTGCGGTGGTCTACGTGCCCGAGTCCGCGCCGGACTGCCTGCCCGAACTCCCGTGGCCGCCCGGGGACGAGGTGCCCGCGCCCGCGCCGCTCACTGCGGGTCCGCGCGCGGGCCCGCCGCGCGACCCCGGCGGCGAGTCCGCGGAGATCGGCGACGTGCAGCTGGTGCGCGGGACAGGCGCCGACCTCCTCTTTCGCCGCCGGCCCGGCACGGGGGTCGTGGCGCTCGGCGCGTATCTGCCGGGGTTGCCGGGCCGGGAGGCCGAGGCGACCGCGGGGATCTCGCGGCTGCTGGTGCGCGCCGCGCTGCGCGGCGCCGGGGGGCGGTCCGCGGAGACGCTCGGCACGGCCGCCGAACTGCTCGGCGGGAGCATCGCGACCATGGCCAATGCCGACACGGTGGGTGTGACGCTCACCGTGCAGCCGGGGGCGCTCGCGGAAGGCCTCGCGCTCCTGCGCACCGTCCTGGAGCAGCCGACGCTGGCGCCCGACGACGTGACGCGCGAGGCCGGCCTCCAGGCGGATGACGCGGCCCGGCGGCGCGACGACATGTTCTCGTATCCCATCGAGGGCGCCATCCGGGCGGCCTTCGGCCTGGATCCGTACGGCCTCCCGGCGCTTGGCGATCCGGACCTGGTGCGCGAGCTGGGGGCGGACGCACTGCGCGACTGGCATGCCGCCGCCCTCGCCACGCGGGCCCTCCTGGTGGTGGTGGGCGACGTCGGACCGGCCGAGGCGCGCGCGGCCGGCGCGACGTTCGCGACCTGGCCGGGCGCGGGCAACGGGGTAACCGGCGCGGAGGCCCGGTGGGCTGGCGGGCGTCACGAGGAGGGACGGACCAAGACCCAGACGGCGCTGGCCATGGCCTTCCCCGCCGCCGCCGCGGCCTCGAACGACCGCTATCCGCACGGCGTGCTGGCGGCGTTGCTCAGCGGGTTGGCCGGACGGCTCTTCGTCGAGCTGCGGGAGCGTCGCGCCCTGGCCTATACCGTTCATTCCTCACCGTGGCTGCGGCGGCGCGCGGGGGCGGTCCTCACATACATCGCGACGTCTCCCGAACGCGAGGACGAAGCCCGCGCCGCGATGCTGGACGTGCTGGCCCGGGTGGCGGACGGGCCCCTGCCGTACGAGGAGCTGGAGCGCGCCCGGGCGTACGCGGCCGGGCTCGTGGCCATCCGCCGGCAGCACGCCGCCGCCGTGGCCGGCGAGCTGGCGGCCGCGTGGGTGCAGGACCGGCTGGACCGGTTCGCCGCCGAGGAGGAGCGGCTCCGCACCGTGCGCGACGCGGATCTCCGGCGGATCGCGCGGGACGTGTTCGACCCGGCGCGCCGCGCGGAGTGCGTCGTACGCGGCACGGGAGGCGGCCGCTGAGGCCGACACCGCGTTATTGTTCGGAATGCGCACGCCGCGCGGCACCACGGAAGGACCCGGGGCCGCCGGGGCCGCTCAGAACATGGACATGGCGAGAAACGACCGGAGGTTGTCGTTCGTGACGCGCAGGCGTCCCGAGAGCAGCCGCACCACCGCCCACAGCACCTTGTACGCCAGATCGCGATTGAAGTCCAGCAGGATCTCGAACTCCGATCGGGAAATCGTGAGCAGCGTGCACGTCGTGTTGGCGATGGCGTCCGTGGACCGCTCCGAGCGGTCGAAGACCGACATCTCGCCGAAGCAGGCGCCCTTCTTCAGGACGGCCAGGGCTTCTTCGCCCGAGCCCGGCACGTCGCGCGAGATCCGCACCTCGCCCTCCGCCACGATGTACAGGCGGTTGCCCGGCTCGCCTTCCTTGAAGACGTACTGGTTCCGCGGGACCTGCTGTTCCTTGCAGATCTCCGCGATCGCCCCGATCTCGTCGTCGCTGAGATCGGCGAAGATCGCGGCCTGTTTGATGAGGCTGAGGTCCATGGGCTCCCCCGCCATCCCCCGCTCGGGGACGTCACGGCCAAGGTACCGTGCCACCTGAGGGGCGGCAAGCGAAACGGGCGCTCGCGTGGCCCGATGCGCTCACGATCCTGCGCCTGCCGTGCGCGGTCGCGTTCCTGCTGGTGGACGACGCCATCGTGCGCGCTTCCGTTCTCGCCGTCGCCGCGTCGAGCGATCTGGTGGACGGCTGGTTGGCTCGCCGCGTCGGCGGGTCCCGGTACGGCCCGGCGCTCGATCCCATCGCCGATAAGCTGTTCATGGCCGCCGGCTTCTGGGTGGTCCTGCGCAGCGGGCTCCTGAATCCCTTCGAGATCGGGGCGGTGCTGCTGCGGGACGTCGTGGCGCTCCTGGCGTTTCTCACGACGGTGGTGCTGGCGCGGCCGACGACCCTGCCCGCCCGGGCCGGCGGCAAGGCGGTGACCGTCGGCCAGCTCCTGACGCTCGGCGCCTTCCTCACGGGCTCCGAGCTCATCCGGCCACTCGCGTGGGCCACGGGCGCGGTGTCCTTGTACGCCATCGCCGACTACACGCGGGTCGGCCTCTTCACGCCGCGAAAGGACTAGCCCGTCATGCCGTTCGAGCGCGCCGTTCGCCTGACCTGGTCGGGGTCGGGGATGCGATTCTCCGGGGCGGGCACCGATCCGGCATCGCCGCCGATCGTGGTGGACGGCGACGGTGCGGGGGGGCCCGGTCCCATGCAGGTGCTGCTGTTGGCCGCGGCCGGGTGCTCGGGGTCGGACGTCGTCTCGATCCTTGCCAAGATGCGGGTCGCGCTGCGGCGGCTCGTGGTGGATGTGGTCGGGACGCGGCGCGACGAGGAGCCGCGGCGGTACATCGCGATCCACCTGCGCTTTGCCATGGATGGGGATGGTCTCGATCAGGCCAAGGCCGAGCGGGCGGTCAACCTGTCGCTGGAGAAATACTGCTCGGTGGTCAGTTCGCTCGCGCCCGACATCGCGATCAGCCACGAGATCGTCATTGGGTAGGTGGTGGTGGGCGGCGGCCCTGGTGCTGGTCGCCCCGCCGCTGATGGCCCAGCGGGGGTGGGACGCCGGGGCCCATGCCCTGGCGCTGGCCCGGGATTCGTCGGTGGTGGCGGGGGGCGTGGGAGCGGGGCTGCGGTTCGGACGGGGTCTCCGCCTGGGGGCGACGGCGAGTGCGGGCCGGACGACTCCGGGCGTATGGCTGGGGCGGGCCGAGCTGGTCGTCGCCTATCACCTGTATCCGATGCGCCCGCTCCGCGCCGGGTGGTACGTCGGGGGCGGGGTGGCCGCCGAGCTGGCGCGCGGGCGGGTGGGCGGCCGGGTTCAGGCGCTGCTCGGCGTCGAGGCCCGGCCGTGGCGAGGCGGCGGGCTGTTTGCCGAGATCGGGGTCGGGGGAGGCGTGCGAGTGGCGGCCGGCTATCGGCTCATCCGGCTCCCGAGACGACGATGACTCCCCCGATGCCCCGGCGGCAACGCAAAACGGGCGCGGATCGCTCCGCACCCGTGGACAGCTATTGGAACGACGCCGCGGAGATCACCCGGTGGCGCCGACCGTCTCTTCCTTTTCTTCGGCGCGGCTGATCACCGGCTGGCAATAGCGCTCGCCCAGCTGGCGCAGCGCCTCGAGCTCGCGCGGGTTCAGGCCCTCGTACCGCTCGCCGAGGTACTCCATGGTGTCGTCGAACCACTCCTTCTGGTCGGTCGCCGCGGCCTCCAGCACCCCGCATCGCAGGATGTGGCTGAACAGCTCATCGCGGGCCTGATCGAACAACCGGGATGGGGCGGGCTTCGACTTCGGCGGCTTACCTTTGCTCATTGCGTGGGAACTCCTCAGATATCAAGAACTTGGACGGTTGCAAAGTAATCCGGGACCGGGAGTCGCGCAAACCCGATTAGATTTGCCCGCCGGCCTCGCGGGAGGAGCCGTTTGGGCGAACAGGTGTATGGACCGGAACACGCGGAGCGGCTGGTCAGGCTCCTCCGGGCGCTCGCGGCGCGCATCGCAGCGCTGGACGATGCCGGGCTGCTCGCCGCCGGCCCGCAGCTGCTCAAACTGATCGGCGACGTGCGGAGCGAGCTGTTCCACTACGAGGTGCGGAGCACCTACGACACCCCGGAGATTGCCGAGCACCGGCGGCTCGTGGACGAGGCACGGCAGGGCGACGAGCTTCAGAACCTGGACGAACGCGAGGGCGAGGAACCATGGCGGGATCGCTGAAACCCTACTACATCGGCCTGGGCGTGATCGCGCTCGCGGGCGCGACCCTGATCTACGCGGCCCGCAGCCGGGGAGGAGACGTCACCGCCGTGGACGTCCCGCCGCTGGCGCCCGGCGGCGCGGTCTTCGAAGGC
>Ga0214471_10002547_pt1 | contig 14279 bp, 16 predicted proteins | sample RVTome_5_FD_207665 | JGI IMG/M metagenome (GOLD analysis project Ga0214471, IMG submission 207665) | Soil microbial communities from uranium-contaminated site in the Upper Colorado River Basin, Wyoming, United States - RVT142D155 | ecosystem: Environmental > Terrestrial > Soil > Contaminated >...
TTTCGATGTGTTCCATCAGGCCGAAAGGTGCGGATTTCCGTTATTTGACGGGGGTCCGGTGGAGGGTCATGCGATCGAGGTCTTTCCGTACGCATCTGCGGCAGTTTTCAGTGGTGCCAGGAGGCCACCTAACACGCCAATGAGGATTTGGCGGCGCCGCGTTTTGTACGATCAGGGACTGGATGTCTCCGTGTTGAAGGGACCTGACCAGATTGATGCCGCCATGGCAGCGCTGACCGGCTTGATGGCGCTGACGAACTGCTTCTGTTACGAGGGTGACCCGTTGGAGGGAGTCATTGTCCTTCCGTGTCGATTGGCCGATTTGCCCAACCAATTCAGGGATCCTCTGCCGATCTAAACCTCCAGCCGGTACCCGTAGGCGTAGATCCCGGACCTCGGACGAAGTCGAACGACTGGTCACGCACGAACCCCATGCGCTCATACATGGCCTTGGCGACCGGCATCCAGTCCGTGGTGTGCAGCGCCAGCGTCTTGATGCCGTAATCATGGCAGCGGCGGATGCATTCGTCGGTCAGGCGGCGCGCCAGGCCCATGCCGCGCGCCTCGGGGATCACCGCCAGGCGCAGCACGCCCGCCGAGCCCTCCGGCCACGGCCCCTGCGCCGACAGCGAGCCGTCGCGATAGAAGAAGACGGTGCCGATGAGGCGCCCGTCCCGCTCCGCGACGATGATTTCGGCGTTCTCGAAGTGGCGCTCGATCTTGACGACCATCTCGAAGTAACGCGAGAAGTCGACTGGGTAGGTGGTCTCGAACTGGGCGTAGGCGGTGCGGATGACATCGGAGACGGCGCCGGCCTCGTCAAGGGTGGCGTCGCGGATGATGACGGCTTCGAGGTCCACGGGCGCATTATCGGGCGTTGCGGCGCGTCTGTCTCGGACGTAACGTAGGGGCATTCGCGAAAGTCCCCGCAGCCCCGCCGAAAGGAACTCGATGCCACATACGTACATCAACCCGGACGCCGTCTCCAAGCCGGGCGCCTACACGCACGTCGTCTCGGCGCAGGGCAGTCGCATGGTCTTCATCTCTGGCCAGGTGGCGCTGGACAAGGACGGCAACGTCGTCGGCGCCGGCGACCTCGCCCGGCAGGCGGAGCAGGTCTTCGAAAACCTCAAGGCGTGCCTGGCGTCCGTGGGCGGCACCTTCGCCGACGTCACGAAGCTGACGACGTTCATCGTCAGCTACCGGCCGTCGGCAGACCGCGCCATCCTCGGCGCCGTGCGCGAGAAGTACCTGCGGGGCGCAAACCCGCCCGCCAGCACGCTGGTCGGCGTGCAGTCGCTGGCGACGCCGGACATCATGATCGAGATCGAGGCGACGGCCGTCCTGCCGTGAGGCGAAGGCGCCCGTCAAGCCATCCTGAGCTTGTCGAAGGACGCAGCGCCGCGTGATTCGACAAGCTCACCCTGCCTTCACCGGGCGTTCTTTGAATCTCGAAAGGCTGGTTACGCCTTCGCGGGCCGCGACCTGCTTCTGGGAGCAACCTCGGCGATCAGCTCGACCTCGACGGGCACGCCGGCCGGCAGGCTGCTGACGCCGATGGCGGCGCGGGCGTGCTTGCCGGCGTCACCGAAGACCTCGGCGAGGAGGTCCGAGGCGCCGTTGACGACCTGCGGCTGTTGAACGAAATCGGGCGCCGCGTTGACGTAGCCGACGACTTTGACGATCCGCTTCACGTTGTCGAGGCTGCCCACCTCTTCGCGTAGCCGCGCCAGCATCGCGACGGCGCAAAGCCGGGCCGCCGCGTAGCCTTCGTCCACGGCCATCGTCTGGCCGAGCTTGCCGGTGGGGCGTGTGCCGTCGGGCCGCGTCGGCAGCTGGCCGGAGATGAAGACCAGGCTGCCGGTGCGCACCGCGGGGACATAGTTGCCCGCCGGCGCGCCGCTGCTGCCGAGTTCCAAACCAAGTTCTCGAATTCTTTCTTCAGCGCTCATGGGCGCATCCTAGCGAAAACGCGCGCCGAGCGTAAGCGTGTGTCAGTCGCAGGTCAGGCCTGACGGCAGGGAGGCGTTGAGGTCACGGAGACCGCCCTCGATGAAGTCCTGGTCCTCGATGACGAGGCCGTAGAGGATGTCGTGGAACGGCCACAAGAAATCGACGAACTCGACGATGGCCTGCGCGCGCTCGCGGTCGAACGGGCCGTAGGCGTCGATGCAGTCCTGCAGCTGACCCGCGATTCCGAGGTTGGCGAAGTCGATCAACGGGAACCAGAGGTCGATCGCGGGGTTGCCGATGCGGGCACCTTCCCAGTCGATGACGCCGGAGAGGCTGCCGGATTCGGGGTCGCTCAGGAGGTTCTGGCGGTCGAGGTCGTGATGGATCAGCCGCGGCTCGAACTGGAAGTTCGCTGGTTCGTTTAGAAACGCATCGAAGCGCCGCTCAGCGTAGGTGCGGGCCTCACAGCTTAGCAACGGAAAGGCGCGGCGGATGACGTCCTCGTAGAGCTCGATGGTGTCGACGCGCTGCGCCGGGCCGTCCTTGAGAGGCACACCGAGCTCCAGCGCGCGGTCGACCGGGAACGACTGCAGCTCACGCAGAAAGACGCCGATTTCGCGGCCCAGCGTTGGGGCGAGCCGGATTTCGGGAGGGATGCCACGTGCCGAGGCAGGGAGGAGTTGAGCTGCAGTGATCAAAGACACGCCGGGCACAAAAGGATGGCCCGCGAACGGTGCGTCGTTAGGTCCATGCTCGCCGTACACGTCGGGGACGGAAATCGGCGTTGAAAGGTGCGCTTGCAGCTCGGCGACCAGGCGGCGGCTGCCGTTGACCTCGGCGGCTGTGCCGGGCCGTTTTGGGAACCGCAGGACGTAGTCGCCGGCGCGAAACGCCCATATTGCCCAGCCCTCAGCCAGGAACTCGAGAGGCTGATCCGCGATTTGGGGCGCGTATCGGCGCAACGCGGCGCGTATCTCTTGCGTTTCAGGTTTCGACCAGGCCATACGTTGATCCTAAGCGGCGCAGACTCAGATTGACAGGCCGCGGCGCGTCGGAGTACGATTTGGCAAGAGTTAGTGTCACAGTGACACTAACTACTTTACGGGGCATCGATTGGCGCGACACTTCAACTACATCATCGTTGGTTCCGGCATCGCCGGGCTCTACGCCGCGCTCATGGCGAAAGAGCACGGCGACGTCCTCGTGTTGACCAAGGGCAGCATCGACGAGGCCAACACGAAGTACGCGCAGGGCGGGATCGCCGCGGCCGTCGCGTCTGACGACAGCCCAGCCCTGCACCTCGAAGACACGCTGATCGCCGGCGCCGGTCTCGTCGACCTCGATGCCGCCACGATCCTGACGGACGCGGCAGCGGACCGCATCGCCGACCTCGCGCGCTTGGGCGTCCCGTTCGACAGCGTCGACGGCGCGGTCGAGCTGGGCCGCGAGGGTGCGCACAGCCGGCGCCGCATCCTGCACGCCGGCGGGGACTCCACCGGCGCGCACATCGAGCTGACGCTAAGCGAGGTCGCGCAGCACTCCAACATCACGATCCTCGAGCACAGCCAGGCGCTCGATATCGTCGTCGAGGATGGCGTGGCGACCGGCGTCGTTTCGCTCGACGCGCGCAGCAACACGACAGAGGCGTTCAGCTGCGACCACCTCGTGCTGGCCACGGGCGGTTGCGGCCAGCTCTACCGCGTCAGCACTAACCCGCCGGTCGCGACCGCGGACGGCGTGGCGTTGGGCTATCGCGCCGGCGCCGAGATCGCCGACATGGAGTTCATCCAGTTCCACCCGACGGCGCTGCGTCTGGCGGGCGCGCCCGTCTTCCTGATCTCGGAGGCGATGCGCGGCGAGGGCGCGCTGCTCTTCAACGTCAGCGGCGAGCGGTTCATGCCCGGCTACGACGACCGTGCCGAGCTGGCGCCGCGCGACATCGTCGCTCGCGCCATCGTCAGCGAGATGGCGCGGACCGAAAGCGACCGCGTCTTCCTGGATGTCACGGACCTACCACCGGACCGCGTTGCCGTGCGCTTCCCTCAGATCATGCGCTACTGCGCCCGCTACGGACTCGATATCACAAAGGAGCGCATACCGGTCTCGCCCGCGGCGCACTACACGATGGGCGGCGTACGCACCAACACGTGGGGCGAGACCAACGTCCGCAACCTCTACGCGGCCGGGGAGGCTGCCTGTACCGGCGTGCACGGCGCGAATCGGCTGGCGAGCAACTCGCTGCTGGAGACCGTGGTGTTCGCCAAGCGCGTCGTCGAGCGCACGCTGGACCCTGACCGGGCGCCCATGGAGGCCTATGGTGGCGCCCTGCGGCTACCCGAGAGCCTCGGCGAGCAAGCGCACAAGACCGGCGTGTATCGCGCCGGGGGCGACGTCCCGACGCGTATCGGTGTGCCGGCGCGGGCACTGCCGTTCGCTGAGATGGCGCTCAGCCTTTCCAATCTGCAGGCGTTGATGTGGGACAAGGTGGGTATCGTCCGGGACGGCCCAGGGCTTGCCGAGGCGGCTCTGACGCTGACGATGTGGCAGCGCTCTGCCGCGCCCGCGTCCGACCGCCCGTCGCACGAGCTGGCGAACCTGCTGCAGACGGCGCGAATCGTCACAGAGGCAGCGTTGCTGCGCCAGGAGAGCCGCGGAGCGCACTATCGCACCGACTTCCCGGATACGCTGGACTCATGGCAGCACAGCATCATCTTCCGCAAAGATGCCACATAGGCCGTCGTGATCATCGCTGGGTTTAACTCGAAGGGGCGCTAGATGCCTTACCTCAACGCCGATCTGGTCCGCCGCGTTGTGCGGCAGGCGCTGGAGGAAGACGGCGCCTTCCAGGACGTCACAACGCTGACGACGGTGCCGGCGGAGCAGCAGGGCCGTGGCGTCTTTCTGGCCAAAGAGGGCGGCGTTCTGGCCGGACTGCCGCTGGTCAGCGCTGCCTTTGAGATCCTCGACCGTTCGATCGAAGTGCGCGCCTCGCTTGTGGACGGCGCGTTTCTTGAGCCTGGGATGACGATCGCGCACGTCGAGGGCCCGCTGGCGCCGATCCTTTCGGCTGAACGCATCGCTCTCAACTTTCTGCAGCGCCTCTCGGGCGTCGCGACTGCAACAAGGCGCCTGACGGAGGCCGTCGACGGGTTGCCGGTGCGCATCGTCGATACGCGTAAGACGACGCCGGGGCTGCGTGTGCTGGAGCGCTACGCCGTGCAGGTCGGCGGCGGGCAGAACCACCGCTTCAATCTGGCGGACGGCGTGTTGATCAAGGACAACCACATCGCGGCGGGCAGGGCGCGGGGACTGACGCTGGGGCAGGTCATCGCGGCTGCACGGGCCGGGGCGCCGCACACGATGCGTATCGAGGTTGAGGTGACGAGCTTCGAAGAGGCCGGCGAGGCGGTCGAGGCGCGCGCCGACGTCATCTTGCTCGACAACATGACGGCGGCAGAGATGAAGCGCTGCGTCGGGATGATCGCGGGCCGCGCGCTAACCGAGGCATCGGGCGGCATCACGGCGGCGAACGCGCGCGCCATCGCCGAGAGCGGCGTCGACATCATCTCGTCCGGGGCTTTGACGCACTCCGCGCCCGCACTCGACATAAGTCTCGATCTTGATACGGAAGCCGGGTAGCGTGCCGGACGTCCTGATCCTCACCGGGCCGCCCGGTTCCGGGAAGAGCAGCGTCGCGCAAGCACTGGCCGAACGCTACGACCGGGTAGCCCACGTGCGCGTCGACGAGTTGGATGAATTCATCACGCCGACCGGCCACGTGCAGCCGTGGGGCAAGCCGGAGGCCCGGCGCCACCAGCGCCGCCTCGACATCCGCAACGCCTGCAGCCTGGCAGCAAACTTCCTGGCTGAGCGCTTCGCAGTGATCGTGGACGACACCTTGACGAGCGCAGAGGAGGCTTCGTGGTACCAGGACGGCCTGCGCGCGGCGGGCGTCCCCGTCCATTTCATCCGCCTGCTGCCACGGCTCGATGTCTGCCTCTCGCGTAACGCGGGGCGTGATTCGGAGGAACGCATGCACCCCTCGCACCTCGAGACCGCCTATCAGCAGGTGGCAGCGTTGGAGGTAGAGGGCGCGCCGACGATCGATAACTCAGGCCTCAGCGCCGAGGCGACCGCGGACCGAGTGCAGGCCCTGACGACCTCGGGCGAGAGCATCGTCTGGCGTCCAGAGGGCTGAAGACTCCTACCCATTGCGAGGAGCGTCTTGAGACGAAGCAATCTCCGAGTGGCGCTGCGTCCGCGAACTCGCGGAGCTTCTACGGATGACGAACCGACGAGATTGCTTCGCCTCTCCCTGGCGGTCGATGGCTCGCAATGGGTCTAGGTACTCGCGTGGGACTGCAAGAAGCGCTTCGGAATCTCTTTCTGCTTTGTGACGACCATGGCGCCGTAGTAGAGCGGCTTGCCGCTGCTGGAGAAGCGGTGGCGGTAGCGGCGGTAGGCATGCGTGCGCAGCACGTCCTCGCGCGCCAGCTCGCGCAGCATCTCGGCGAAGCCCGACTCGTCGCGGTCCTGCACGAAGTCCTCTTTGATGTTGAAGGCGATGTAGGCCGGAGTGTCGAGGACATCGATGGCCTTCGCGAACGCCTTCGTCGGGATGTCGCCGAAGCCGAGTGCCGCAACGACGGTCATGGCGTTGAGCTTGTGGCCGCGAAGGCGCTTCTCGTTTTCGGGCGTGAGCTTCGTGAAATCGTCCACCAGGTAGTCGGCGTAAGCCCAGCCGCGGTCGCGCTCCGTCGAAATCTTGCCTTCCTCGATGATGTCGGCGCCTACGACGTGGTCGACGCCGATGTTCTGCAGCTCGGGACCTTCCATGCCGTTGCCGGCGCCGAAGTCGAGCACCCGCAGCGTCTTCGGCGAGACCTCGTCGTCGTTCAACGCCTCGACCAGCAGCTGCGTGACCTTAACGGGCGAGTTGCACTTGAGGGCGCGGTAGACGACGCATTCGTAGAGGCCGGGGATCATGTAAACCTGGTCGTAGTCGTGGATGCGGTAGCGCCTCCATTCGCCGCCCAGCCTGGCCTCGAACCACTCGGCGTCCTGGTCGAGGTTTGACTCCGCTTCCGGGAAGCGAATCTCGAGGTTGTGGTCATCGCCGATGAGGCTGGGGACTTCGAACTGCTTCACGCTGGGCTCCAATCGGTCTCGGTGGGCTTCGGTAGTACGCCTTAAGCCTACATGGGGCGGGCAAATCTGCACCATTGCGAGGGCCTGGAGCCTGCGTCAGACACGCATTGGGAGGAGCGTCTAACGACGAAGCAGTCTCGGGACGGCATCTCATCGGCAGGTCAGGGGACGTCTGCGGCGGATGGCTCGACGAGGTTGCTTCGCAGCTGGCTGGCGGTCGCCGGCTCGCAATGGGTATATGCGCGGTGCCGTCTCTACTTCGCGCGCCGCGTCCTGTGCAGGTCGTTCGTGTCCAGGATCAGCGTCACAGGCCCGTCGTTGACCAGCTCAACGTCCATGTGCGCACCGAAGCGGCCACGCGCGACCGTCACGCCCTGCGCTTCGAGGGCCCGGGCGTACGCCTCAACCAGCGGCTCAGCGATCTCCGGCGGCGCGGCGTCGTTGAAGCTGGGACGCCGGCCTTTGCGCACGTCGCCGTAGAGCGTGAACTGACTGACGACGAGCGCCTCGTAGTCACACTCGAGCAGCGAGCGGTTGAACCGGCCCTTATCGTCGGGGAAGATGCGCAGCTCCGCGGTCTTCGTGGCGAGGCGCAGGGCTTCTGCTTCGTCGTCCCCTTCGCGCACGCCGATCAAGACGAGGAGACCGTGGCCGATCGAGCCGACGGTCTCCCCTGCGACGCTAACCGATGCGCGCGAGACGCGCTGCAGGACGAGGCGCAAGAGCCCCTAGAGGAACCGCGTCGGCCAGATGATCGTGCGCCACATGTGCGCCACCGGGCTGTTGTCGAAGCCGAGGCCGTCTTCGGGTTGGTGGAAGTGCTTCGCGATGATGTCGTAGAACTCTTCCATCTCAACGTGGACGTCCGGGTCGAAGGCGTACACGTCGTTGATCGTGATCTGGCGGCCCGTCATGTACCACTTGTGGTCCTTGAGGCGCTTGTACTCCTCCTGGACATAAGGCTCCGGCACGAAGTCTTCGCCGAACAGGCGCAGGTACATCTCCGGGTACGTGTAGTTGACCGACTCATCCGCGTAGAAGCGCAGCACCTGGTGGGCACGGATGGCCCAGCTGACTTCCTCGTCGACGTAGGGCTCGACGAGCTGCGCGCCCCACCAGCCGTGGTCGCTGCGGATGAAGCCGACGATGCCGATGTCGTGCAGCAGGCAGGCAAGTTGCGTCTTCTCGTCGCAGCCGTTGATCCGCGCCAGGCGGGCGCTCTGCAGCAGGTGCTCGCTGTTGCCCCAGCGGTACTTGAAGAAGTCGAGCAGCGTCGGGCGCTGCGGCATCTTCTGCAGCCGTGGGTCGTCGCCCTGCAGCGCCTGCGCCTTGGGGTCTGTCGAGCCGAGCGTTATCGTGCCGCGCTCCGGGCGGCTGGGGTCCTGCTCACCCAGCGTGAACAGGACGGACTTGCCGACGCGCTTGTTGAAGTCCGCCAGCTGGGCATCCTCCAGCGCGTCCACCTTCTCCGAAGCGGTCATTGGCTTGCCGGTCTCTGTCGTCATGGTTGCGCCTCCCGGCCCCGCTCTGCCGAGGTCCTATCAGGTTCACTTTAGCGCTTCCGCGGGACGATTGGTAGGAAGAAAAGCAGTGTGAGAGTGGCCAGGGACGAAGCAAGGCCTGGGATAGCGTGGCGTCCTGGATTAGACGCGAGGTTGCGGACGATGCGGCGACGAGATTGCCGCGCCTCTCCCTGGCGGTCGATGGCTCGCAATGGGGTGTTTTCCATCGCGAGGAGCGTCCAGCGATGAAGCAATCTCGGGACAACGCATCGTCGTGAAGCAAGCGCAGTGTCACGGAGGACGCGGCGACGAGATTGCCGCGCCTCCCCCTGGCGGTCGATGGCTCGCAATGGGGTGTTTTCCATTGCGAGGAGCGTCCAGCGACGAAGCAATCCGGGACAACGTATCGTCGCGAAGCAGGGGCAACGTCACGGAGGACGTGGCGACGAGATTGCCACGCCCCTCCCTGGCGGTCGATGGCTCGCAATGGGGTGCGGCTGTGTGAGGCTGGAGGGCTAGTCCGAGTCGGAGGCGCCGTCGCTGCTGGAGGTTGCGGGTGCGGGCTTGGAGTCGGAGCCGCCATTCTCCTTGGGCTGATTCGCCTCGCTCGCGGTGTCCCAGCGGCTGTTCTCAGCCAGCGTGGCCTGGCTGCCTTTGCGACTGTCGGTGATGTAGAAGCCGCTGCCCTTGAAGACGATGGGTGGCGGGTGCAGCAAGCGCTTCGCCTCGCCGCCGCATTTGGGGCAGGGCTGACGCGAGGGCGCGTCGAAACCTTCACGCGTCTCATATTGGTTGTTGCACTGGGTACACTTGTAGTCGTAGAGCGGCACGGCTGGCGAATCCTCTGTGGTCTAGAAATCGGTCTCCGGAGTCTAACCGCAGTGCGCGGTGGTGACAACTCACTTTAGCACTCCTGCGGGCAGAGTGCTAAACCTGGCGGGTCTACTCGATGCCTGCGCGCCGTTCCGCCGACTCGACCGCGTTGCGGAACAGCATCGCGATCGTCGTTGGCCCTACGCCGCCGACCCGGGGGGTGATCCAGCCGGCGACCTCCTCGCAGCGCTCGTCCACGTCCGGCAGCAGCTTGCGTCCTTCGTAGCGCACCCCGCCACCAACGACGACCGCGCCGGGCGAGATGTGCTCCGGTTGCAGGATGCCCGGGACTCCGGCTGCCGCGACGACGATCTCGGCACGACGCGTGTAACGGTCCCAGTCAGGCACGCCGGTGTGCACGACGGTCACGGCGGCGTTCGCGGTGGGGCGCTTCTGCGACAGGAGCAGCGCGAGCGGCCGTCCCAGCGTGGTACCGCGACCCAGGACGCAGACCTCGTGGCCCGAGACCGGGATCTTGTAATGCGCCAGGATCGCCTCAATGCCAGCCGGCGTGCACGGCACGGGGCCGGGCATCGACATCGCCAGGCGGCCCATGTTCACCGGGTGCAGGCCGTCAACGTCCTTTTCGGGGTCGATCTCCAACAGTGCCGCTTCGAAGTCGATCTGTGGCGGCGTCGGGTGCTGCACCAGCATCGCGTCGACGCTGGAGTCGTCGTTGAAGGAGCGGATCGCCTTGACCAGGTCTTCCTGCGTGGCGTCGTCGCCGAGGTGGATGTGCGGGCTGTTGAAGCCGAGCTCCTCGGCCTTCTCCATCTTCATGCGGATGTACCCGGCCGATGCGGAGTCGCCTCCCACGAGAATGGTGCCGAGTCCGGGGTTGTAACCCTTCGCGCGCAGGTTTGCGATGCGGGTCGTCAGCTCAGCGAAGACGGCATCGGCGACAGGCGCGCCGGGCATCATGATTGCAGCCATGTTCAGTCTCTCCCAGGTAGTTTCGCCCGCAGACCTCGCAGGCACATCGAGCCGATTATGCCGCGTCCGGGCGTGGTGTGTCGAAGGGCCGCGGGCACGAAAGCATCGCCTTCAGTTTGTAGTGCGGCACCAGCGATGGCCGCTGGTTGGCGGGCAGTCTAAGATTCGGTCATGTCATCGCTCGCCGCCGGCATCGACGCTATCGAGATTCACCGCGTCCAGGAGGTGCTCGACCACCACGGCGATCGTTTCTTGCACCGCGTCTTCACGGACCTCGAGATTGCCTTCTGCCGCGGGCGCGTACGCGAGCTGGCCGTCCGCTTCGCCGCCAAGGAGGCGATGATGAAGGCGCTGGGTACCGGCGTGCGCGGCGTCGGCTGGCGGGACATCGAAATTCTGCCTGACCGTCGCGGTAAGCCGCTGGTCTACCTGCACGATCGCGCCCGCAAGCGAGCTGAGAGCATAGGGCTGGGGCAGGCGGAGGTCAGCCTGACGCACTCTGAGGACATGGCACTGGCCTTTGTCGTCGCGCCTTGTGAGCCGATTATCGATTACGACGACGCCCGGGCCGCCCTGGTCGAGCGCCTGGTAAAGCGGGGGCTGTTATGAACGACGCGGCGTGGTCCAGGGCGCATCGCCATGCGCTCCTACAGCGGGCGTCATGAAGCTGGTCACGGCAGCCCAGATGCGCCAGATCGAGGCGGCGGCGTTCGCCTCGGGCATTTCACCGGAGGGACTGATGGAGACCGCCGGGCGTGGCGTGGCGCTGGCCGTGGCGTCACGGCTGGGTGGGGCCGCGGCCCAGCGAATCGTCGTGCTCGTGGGGCCGGGCAACAACGGCGGCGACGGGCTTGTCGCGGCGCGGCATCTCTACGATATGGGCGCCGAGGTCCACGTCTACCTGCTGACGCCACGGGGCGACGACGACGCTAACATGCGGGCGATCCGCGAGCGAGACGACATCGACATCGTGGATCTGAATGAGGCCACCGTGGCATCTGAGCTGGCGCCGGACGTTCAGCTCGCCGACGCTGTGATCGACGCCGTGCTGGGAATCGGGCGCGGCCGGCCCCTGGAGGGCGCCTTTGCCGCGGCGCTCGATGCGCTGAAGCAGCGCAAAGGCCTCCTGCTGGCCGTGGACTTGCCGACTGGTCTCGATGCCGACACCGGAGCTGTAGACCCGCATTGTCCCGCCGCTGACGCCACGCTGACGTTCGGCTACTCGAAGCTGGGGCTCCACTTGCTGCCGGGCGCGGCGCACGCCGGCGACGTCGAGGTTATGGACATCGGCCTCGACCCCGCGCTTGGGGACGAAATCGATACCGAGATCATGACGGCGGACTGGGCTCGTGCCAGGCTGCCGGCAAGGCCGCTGGTCTCGAACAAGGGGACATTCGGCCGCGTCATGGTCGTTGCCGGTTCGGAGAGCTATACGGGCGCGGCGACGCTAGCCTGCCTCGGCGCGCTGCGCGCCGGTGCCGGGCTCGTCACGCTGGCGGCGCTGCCGTCGGTCCGTGCGGCGGTGGCTGCGCAGCTGCCTGAGGTTACGTACCTGACGCTGCCGGAAGACCACGGAGCGCCTTCGCCGGAGGCCGCGGGGGTCGTGGCTGGTGCGCTTCCGGGCTATGACGTCCTGCTGCTGGGCCCGGGCCTTGGCTTGTCGGATGGCGCGCAGGCGTTGGTGCGAGGCGTCCTTGCCGCGAAGGCGCTGCAGGAGCTGCCCGTCGTCATCGACGCCGACGCGTTGAACACGCTGTCGCGCAGCGTGTCGTGGCACGAGACGTTGACGGCGCGCGCGGTCCTCACGCCGCACCCCGGCGAGCTGGCGCGGCTGGCGCATAGCAGCGTTGCGGAAGTGCAATCGCGCCGCCTCGACGTGGCGCGGGAGCGCGCGGCAGCCTGGGGCCAGACCGTGGTGCTGAAAGGCTCCGAAACCGTGGTTGCAGGCGCATCCGGCCGGACGCTGCTCAGTCCTTTCGCCAACCCCGCGCTGGCGACGGCGGGGACAGGCGACGTGCTCGCGGGCGCCATCGCCGGGCTGATCGCACAGGACGTCGCGCCGTTCGACGCCGCGGGCCTCGGCGTTTACCTGCACGCGGCGGCGGCGGAGCTGTACGCGCAGGACTACGGGCCGTCTGGGCTGCTGGCCAGCGAGGTGGCGGCCGGGGTGGCGCGGGCGGCGGCGAGGCTGCGACGCGGCGACTAGGGCTGGCGTCTCCGGCTGGACTCGCGCCTCTCAAACCGAAACAGGATGGCGATGAGCGATAGCAAGAGCCCTGTAGCGCTGATCAGCACGTTGGGGTGGACCGCTATGCCGACGAACAGCACGAACGCACCGAGGAGTCCCAGAACGAAGTTAAGAAGTGGCGGTTTCATTGCTGAAACGGATGTAGGAGTATGGCGGAGGGACAGGGATTCGAACCCTGGATCCCGGTTTCCCAGGATAACCGCTTAGCAGGCGGCCGCACTAGACCACTATGCGATCCCTCCGCCCAAAGCCATTCTAACCAGCGTTTCCTCGGGGCGACAAGGAAACCTCGAATCCGAAGTTCACGATCCTGCAATCGAATGTAGCTTGACAGGCGAATCTAAACAGGTATGATTCGAGTATTGGGTGCAATGAGTTAGTAATGTGCGTAGGCAATAGAGCAAAATTAGGGGCTTCTCAAAGGAGGCAAGAATGCAGGCCTACTGTTTAAAGTGCCGGACCCAGCGTGAAATGAAGGACGCAAAGGCCGTCACCATGAAGAACGGCAAACCGGCAACCCAGGGCGTCTGCCCGGTCTGCGGTACCAAGATGTACCGCATCGGCAAGGGATAGGCGGACACCTGCCCATCTAGACGCAAGGAAGGCCGGCGATACCAAGGTCGCCGGTCTTCTTCAATCTCCCTCCTCCGTGGACCAGTAAGCTACCCCCTTCTCTCCCAGACGTAGCCAGAGATAGCGGTCGCCGAATAGCTTCGATATGCGACCCGGTAAGCCGCCGCCAATGCGCAGCACCGGCACCGAGCCGTTGTAGAGCACCTGGTACGGTGGCTCCGCACGCCAGCCATTTGTCCCGCCCGTGGGCTGAGGGCGCGCCGATGACAGGCGGCTCATCAGTTCAGGCCAGGCAATGCGATTCGACGGGCAGGCAGTGGGCCCCGCGCCAAAACGGACGCACTCGCGGTGCTCGTACAGCGTGGCGTTGAGGTCGCGATCGTTGGCCGGCCGGCGCCAGTAGGCGTTCGTGACACCCTTCCACGCCGCGATGTCCTCGAGGATGCGTCCAAGCGCCGCCTTCTGCGATTCGGTCAGCGGTTCCGACTCTCGCCCCGGAGCGCCGCCCTCGAACTCGAACGCCACGCCGCGCGTGTTGGCCTCGCGGCTGCCGCTGGACCAGCACGACGCCGTGACGGGGTAGTGCTGAACGCAGGCGCCGTCGTAGGGGATCCAGCCATGGGTGGAGGCCGCGGCGTACGTCGTGTAGTGCCCCGACGCGTCGCGCGTGGTTGAGAAGAGGCGGCTGGACCAGCCGCCGTAATAGCCCACCGCCGAATGCGCCACGTAGAAATCGACCGCGTTGCGCTGGCTGTAGACCTTGTCGGGTGGGCCGGCCACGCGACGCATCCAGTCGAACCAGCCGTCGGGTGTTATCGCCACGGGGGACCTCCATTAGGGCGTAGTGAGGACAGAAGCTAACAGCGAAGAAAGCGATGTCTAAGCGTCCAAAGACACCATTGCGAGCCATCCACCGGCAGGGAGGGGCGAAGCAACCTCGTCGCCCCATCGTCCGCAATCTCGCGTCTAATCCAGGACGCCACGTCTGTCCGAGATTGCTTCGTCGCTGGACGCTCCTCGCAATGGGAAACGCCCCATTGCGAGCCCTC
>Ga0214471_10002548_pt1 | contig 14272 bp, 13 predicted proteins | sample RVTome_5_FD_207665 | JGI IMG/M metagenome (GOLD analysis project Ga0214471, IMG submission 207665) | Soil microbial communities from uranium-contaminated site in the Upper Colorado River Basin, Wyoming, United States - RVT142D155 | ecosystem: Environmental > Terrestrial > Soil > Contaminated >...
AACCACCGGCGACTCGAGCAGGTCACCGACCTCCACCGCCATCGTCAGCGCCTCGCTGAGGCGGCCGAGCGCCCGCTCCAACATCGGCCCGCACTCGGGCGTGGGCGCCGGGTCCGGCCAGTCGGCGACCACCGCGCGGGGATACGGATCGTCGGGGAGCCACGAGCGGACGCGGAGGCGGCGGACCCCGACCGCCCCGAGGGCCCAGCGCCCGTCCGGCAGCTCAACGGCCTGGGTGATGCGGGCGAGGGTGCCGACGTCACTGCGAACGTCGTCGCCGCCCACCTCGCTTCCCCGCTCGATGAGGACGACTCCGAACTCGCGATCCCCGAGCAGGCAGTCGTGGACGAGGACGCGATATCGCGGCTCGAACACGTGCAGCGAGAGAGGGATCGAAGGCAGGAGGACCGTGCCGAGGGGGAACATCGGCAACGCAGCGATGGAGCGTCACTCCCCCCGCTGCTGCCGATGCCGGGCCCGCCGCCACAGGTGGTCGAGCGCGATGACCGCTCGGTTCGCGGAGGGGTAGCACAGCCGCCCCGAGGCCCGCACCGCGACAGGACCAGGGTTGTCAGGGTGGGTCACGGCCAGCTCCGTGGCCGTGAGCACTGGCTTGTCGTAACGAGCTGAAGCCTCCGCGGCCGCGACCGCGAATCGAGCGTCTTGTCGTTCGTGGTAGTCGACGATGCGCTCCAGTCCGTGCCCCGGGTAGAACGGCCCAGTGCGCATGAGCGCGGCCTGGTTCGACTGGATCCCCAGGCCGAGGTAGATGACGGCGTCCACCTCGGGGTGCCTGACGATGAGATCGAGCACCTCCGGGATGGTGTCGCGGGTCTCTGCACCCGCGAGGTCGACGGGGTTGTTCCGGCTCCACCGCGGTGGAAGCTTGTCGTCAAGCGCGGCCCGCAGATCACCAGGCAGCGGTGCGAGGTCGAGGGACGAACGAGTGATCGCATCGGCCGTCACCACACCCCAGCCGCCTGCCGTGGTGAGGACCACGACCCGGTTCCCGCGAGGCAGCGGCTGCGTGGCAAAGGTGGCGGCCGCCTCGAAGGCCTCCTCGATCGTGGTGGCGCGGGAGACGCCGGCCTGCCGGCACATGCCGTCGAACACCCGGTCGTCGCTCGCCAGCGAACCCGTGTGGGAAGCCGCGGCCCGCTGGCCTCCGGCGGTCGCCCCACCCTTCACCAGCACGAGGGGCTTGCGCCCCGCTACCTCCCGAACCCGTTCGAAGAAGGTGCGCCCCTCCGGGACGCCCTCGACGTACGCAAGGGCCACGTCGGTTGCCGGATCGGACGCGTAGAACTCGAGGTAGTCCGGGATCGTCACCGCCGCTGCGTTTCCGGCCGACACCGCACGGCTGACACCCACCCCGGTCTGCACCGAGAAGTTCATGAACGACGAGATGAAGTTCCCCGACTGGCTCGCGATGCCGATGCCGCCCGGGGGAGGGTATGGAGCAACGATCTGCGCGCAGAGGCGAGCGGGCGTGGACACCACGCCCTGGCCGTTCGGACCCGCCACCAGCATGCCGAGCTCCTCCCCGAGCGCGACCAGCTCTCGTTGCATCCGCTGCCCCGCCTCGCCCGCCTCGCCGTAGCCAGCCGACGCGATGAACGCGGCGCGGATCCCCTTCTTGGCGCACGCGCGCAGCAGGTCGGGGTTCGCAGCCGCGGGGGTGCAGACGAAGACGAGGTCGATCTCGCCGCCGGGCAGATCGTCGACCGAGTCGACGACGGAGACGCCGAGCACCTCTCCCGCCTCCCTGCTCGACCCGTACACCGTGCCCGCGTAGCCCGACGCGAGGATGTTGTGGAGGCTCACGAACCCGAACTTGCCCGGATGCGTCGACACGCCTGCCACAAGCACCCCGCGCGGCTCGAACAGCGCCGCGAACATCGTCGCGTCGAACGCCATCAGGCGCGCACCTCCACGAGTGCGTCCACTGGTATCGGCCGCCCGCCGACGACGACCAGCGGGTTCAGATCGACCGACACGATGGTCGGGTCGGCCGTGGCCGCCTCGCTCAGCCCCAGGAGCACCTCCACGAGCGCGTCTTGGTCGACGGGTGGCTCGCCGCGGAGCTCGCCGAGGAGTCGCTGCGTCGCGAGGTCCTCGATCATGTCGACGGCGTCGAGCCGCGTGATCGGGACGAGACGGAAGGTCACGTCGGCCACTGCCTCCGCGAGCACACCACCGACTCCGAGCATCACAGTCATCCCGAACTGCTGATCATGGTGCAAGCCCGCGATGAGCTCCCGGTTGCCGCGGAGCATCGGCGCCACCAGCAGGTGCACGGTTCCGTCCTCGGGGCGGGCCGCGGCGAGCAGTGCCGCCGCCGCCTCCGCCACCGCGCCGTGATCGGCAAGCCCCAGCCGCACGAGCCCTCGCTCGGTCTTGTGCGCGATTGCGTCGCCGCCGAGCTTGAGCACCACCGGGTAGCCGATCTCTGACGCCGCAGCCACGGCCTCGTCGAGGGTGCGGACCTGGCGTTCATCGGGGAAGGTCAGGCCGTGGGCAGCGAGAAGGCGCTTCGAATCGGCTTCCGAGAGAGTGGGCATGACGCCGGAGGCTACGGCTCGAGCGCGGCCCGGAAGAACTCCCGCAGATGGTCGAGTCGGGCTCGGAGCATGTCATCGGAGAGCGGATCGCGGCCGAGGACGCCGCGCAGGAACGGCACATCGGAGAAGTAGCCGAGCAGTGCGCCGATCCCGGTGACGATGAGCTGTTCGCTGTCGTGCTTGCGGAACCGACCCTCCCCCATCTGCGAGTCGAAGAACTGCACGGCTCGGTCGAAGTACGGCTTGAGCACCGTGCCGAGGTCGACGCTGAGGTGGCCCTGGCCGTCGAGGGCCTCGCGCCGCATGATCCGCACGAAGTCCGGGTTCTCGGCGAAGAAGTCGAAGGCCGCGGTGACGACGTGGTCGACCTTGCTCCACACCTCCACGGCGGCCTCCACCCGGACGGCCCAGTCCGACAGCGACGTCTCGAAGACCTCCCGGTAGATGGCCTCCTTCGAGGCGAAGTGGTGCAGGAGGCTGGGCTTGCGGATCCCCACACCGGCGGCGATGTCGTTCAGCGACGTCCCGGCGAAGCCCTGCTCGGCGAAGCAGCGACGAGCCTCTACGAGGATGGCCTCGCGCGTCGAGGGAGCCGGATCGGACGCGTTCACCCCCGGAGGGTACTCAGTGATGCCGCCTCGGGGGGCTCTTGTAGGGTGGGCGGGTGCCAGCGACAGAGCTCGAACGACGAGCCATCAACGTGATCCGTGGCCTCGCGATGGATGCTCCGCATGCGGCGCGCTCGGGCCACCAGGGAACCGCGATGGCCCTCTCCCCCCTTGCCCATGTCCTGTGGACTCGCATCATGCGCTACGACGCAGCGGCCCCCGACTGGCCCGACCGTGATCGCTTCGTGCTGTCCGCAGGCCACGCGTCGATCCTGCTGTACGCGATGCTCCACCTCACCGGCTACGACCTGACCCTGGACGACCTCAAGGCCTTCCGCCAGTGGGACAGCAAGACCCCGGGCCACCCCGAGCACGGTCACACCGACGGCGTCGAGGTCACCACCGGTCCGCTCGGGCAGGGCTTCGCCAACGCCGTGGGCATGGCGATGGCCGAGCGGTCCCTGCGAGCGCGCTTCGGGGCCGACGTCGTCGACCATCGCACGTTCTGCATCGTGGGAGACGGCGACCTGTCCGAGGGCGTCTCACACGAGGCCGCGTCGCTGGCGGGACACCTCGGGCTGGGCCGCCTCGTGTGCGTCTACGACGACAACCACATCTCCATCGACGGTCCCACCGAGCTGTCGCTCACCGACGATGCCGCCGCTCGCTTCGAGGCCTACGGCTGGCACGTCGAGCACCTCGGTGAGCTTGCCGAGGACGTCGACGCCATCGAGGCCGGCATCCGGCGGGCGATCGAGGTCGGCGAGCGGCCCTCGCTCGTCATCATCCGCAGCCACATCGCCTTCCCATCCCCCACCAAGACCGACGACCCAGCCGCCCACGGCTACGCGCTCAAGGATGAGGAGATCCGGGCCGCCAAGGAGGTGCTCGACCTGCCGATCGACCCGCCGTTCTTCGTCCCCGATGAGGTCCGCGACCTCTATCGCGCCGCCGGCGAGCGCGGCGCCGAGGAGCGCGAGGCGTGGGCCAAGCGGCTCGATGCCTTCGACGGCGACCGCAGCGTGCTCGACGCCTGCCTGCAAGCCGAGGGACTCCTTGGGTGGGAGGACTCGCTCCCGTCCTGGCAACCCGGCCAGAAGACCGCTACCCGAGCTGCCAGCGGCGCCTGCCTCCAGGCGCTGGCCGCCCATGTCCCCGCTCTGGTGGCCGGTGGCGCGGATCTCACCTCGAACACGGGCACGGTGCTGGAGGGCTATGGCGTGCAGTCGGCCGACCAGCCAGAGGGCAGGCAGGTCTACTTCGGCGTCCGCGAGCACGCCATGGCCGCCACGATGAACGGCATGGCGCTGCACGGCGGGGTGCTCCCTGTGGGCGGCACGTTCCTCGTGTTCAGCGACTACTGCCGCCCCTCGATCCGTCTCGCGGCCCTGTCGGGCGCCAAGGTCGTCTACTCGTTCACCCACGACTCGGTGGGCGTCGGCGAGGACGGGCCCACCCACCAGCCGGTGGAGCACATCACGGCGCTGCGCGCCATCCCGGGGCTCCAGGTCATCCGACCGGCCGACGGCAACGAGACCGCCGCCGCGTGGCGGATGGCCGTCGACCACGACGGGCCCACCGCCATGATCCTCTCCCGCCAGGACGTTCCGACCCTCGAGGGCACCGCCACCGGCCACGTCGACCGGGGCGGCTACGCGCTCATCCCCGCTGACGACCCCGATGTCGTGCTGATCGGGACGGGCAGCGAGGTTGCGGTCTGCGTCGAGGCCGCGGCCCGACTCGTCGCGGCCGGCAGGCGAGCGCAGGTCGTCTCGCTGCCGTCCTGGGACCGCTTCGAGCAGCAGTCCGCCGACTACCAAGACGAGGTCCTGCCACCCGAGGTGCCCACGCTCGCCGTGGAGGCGGGGATCAGCCTCGGCTGGGAGCGATGGGCCGACGACACCGTGAGCATCGATCACTTCGGTGCCTCCGCCCCTGGCGCAGAGGTGCTCGAACGTCTCGGGTTCACGGCCGAGAACGTCGCCGCGCGAGCGCTGCAGCTCGTCGACGACCTCGGTGCGGGCGCATGATCCCGGAGCGCAACCGGCTCGCCGACCTCCACGCCCTGGGTCAGAGCCCGTGGCTCGACAACCTCCGACGCGGCTGGCTCACCAGCGGCGAGCTCGCCCAGTGGGTCGAGCGCGGGATCCGAGGTCTCACCTCCAACCCCTCCATCTTCCAGAAGGCGATCAGCGCCGGCTCCGACTACGACGAGCAGTTTGGCGACCTCATCACCGGCGGGACCTCCGTGGGCGATGCCTACTGGGACCTCGTCGTGTCCGACATCAGGGGCGCGCTGGCCCTGCTCCGACCGGTGTACGACAGCAGCGACGCGGTGGATGGGTTCGTCTCGGTGGAGGTGGCCCCCGACCTCGCCCACGACGCCGCAGGCACCGAGGCCGCCGCTCGACACCTGCACTCCCTCATCGACGAGCCCAACCTCTTCGTCAAGATCCCCGCGACCGCGGAAGGCCTTGCACCGATCGAGACGATGGTCGCCGAGGGCCGGAGCATCAACGTCACCCTCATCTTCAGCCTGGAGCGCTACGCCGAGGTGATGGAGGCCTACCTGCGGGGCCTCGAAGCCCACGAGGGCGATCTCTCACGCATCTCCAGTGTCGCCAGCTTCTTCATCTCGAGAGTTGACACGGAGATCGACCGTCGACTCGAGGAGATCGGGACCGACCCCGCGCTGGCGCTGCGGGGCAAGACCGCCGTGGCCCAGGCCCAGGTCGCGTATCAGCGCTTCCGCTCGACCTTCTCCGGCCCTCGATGGGACGCGCTCGCCGCCCGAGGAGCCCGTGTGCAGCGTCCGCTCTGGGCGTCGACGTCCACCAAGAACCCGGCCTACCCCGACACGACCTACGTCGACCTCCTGATCGGGCCCGACACCGTCAACACGATGCCGGAGGACACGATCGAGGCGTTCTGCGACCACGGCGTCGCTCGTCGCACGGTCGACGAGCAGGCCGCCCAGGCCACGACGACGCTCGCGGCGCTCGCAGAGGTCGGCGTCGACGTCGGCGAGGCCTCGCAGGTGCTCGAGGAGCAGGGCGTGGCGAGCTTCAGCAAGGCCTTCGACGAGCTCCTCGATGCCCTTGGCAACAAGGCCGACGAGCTGCGGCAGGCGGGCTGAGCGCGTCGTGCACGGTGAGCTCGTCGTCGTCGACGATGTCTGCGGGGAGTTCGCAGAGCGGGTGATCGAGGCATTTCACGCCCGTCCCAACGACGGGTTCTCCCTCGCGGTGTCGGGAGGCGATACCGCCCGCGACTGCTACGAGCGCTTGGCCGAGGACGCCGGCACCCAGATCGACTGGTGGAAGGTCGACGTCTACTGGGGCGATGAGCGATGCGTCCCCCACGACGATCCCGCCTCCAACTACCGCCTGGCTCGCGAGGCGCTCCTCGAGAAGGTGGGGGCGGTGAACGCCAACTTCCCCATGTTCTGCGACGAGGGTCCCGACCCGTACCAGCTGCGCCTCGGCGAGCTGGGCAAGCTCGATGTCGTGCACCTCGGCCTCGGCGCCGACGGGCACGTCGCCTCCCTGTTCCCCGACTCGCCGGGAGTCACGGCCGATCCGGGACGACTTGTCGTGATGAACCACGACCCAAGCGGCGTCAACGCCCACGCACGCATGACCCTCACGCTGGCGGGGATCGCACGCGCCCGCCTGGTCCTGGTCACGGTGCGCGGAGCGGCGAAGCGGGATGCGCTCGCTCGCGTGGCCGCGGCGGACCCGTCGTGCCCCGGGTCCCAGGTGCACGCAGACCGGGTGATCTGGATCGCCGATCCAGCGGCCACCGGCTGACCCCGCGCGCTCGCGAGCGCCGAACTCTCCGGCTGCGACGATAGGGTGCCGCCATGTCCGGCTCGGGGAGGCAGCTCGAGGAGCTCGCAGAGCTCGACCTCGTGGGCCTCATGGCCCTTGCCGCTCGGCGACGCGACGACGCGCACGGTCGGCGCGTCACGTTCTCGCCCAAGGTCTTCATCCCCCTGACGATGCTGTGCCGCGACCGTTGCGGGTACTGCACCTTCGCACAACCACCTGCCCGGCTCACCTCGCCGTACCTCGACCCTGAGCAGGTTCTCGCCATCGCCACCGCGGGCGCCAGGGCGGGCTGCCACGAGGCGCTGTTCACCCTCGGCGAGGCCCCCGAGGACCGGTATCCGGTGGCCGCGGCGTGGCTGGCCTCGCGCGGGTACGCATCCACCGTCGAGTACCTCGCCGCGATGTGCCAGCTCGTGCTCGACGAGACGGGGCTGCTTCCCCACGCCAACGCAGGCGCACTGGGGGCCACGGAGCTCGCCACGTTGCGGCGGGTCGCCCCCAGCCAAGGGATGATGATCGAGTCGCTACGCGACGACCTCGAGTGCCACAGGGGGGCCCCGGACAAGACCGCCGCCCGACGGCTCGCCACCCTCGATGCCGCTGGCCAGCTCGGGGTGCCGTTCACCACCGGGATCCTCGTCGGGATCGGTGAGGACCTCGGCGACCGCATCGAGGCGCTGGAGGCGATCGCCGCGTCGCACCGCCGCCACGGGCACGTGCAGGAGGTGATCGTCCAGAACTTCCTCCCCAAGCCCGGCACGGCGATGCACCGCGTGACGCCGTGTCCCGAGGACGACTTCCTCCAGGCCATCGCGCTCGCTCGCCTGATCCTGCCGCCCGAGATCCACCTCCAGGCGCCGCCGAACCTGTCCGACGAGTTCGGCCACCTCCTGGACGCGGGCATCGACGACTGGGGCGGAGTGTCCCCGGTGACCGCTGACCACGTGAACCCGGAGCGGCCGTGGCCGGCCCTCGACCTGCTCCGGCACGTCACCGAGGCCCGTGGGTTCTCGCTCGCGCCGCGTCTCACGATCTACCCCCGCTTCGCGCTGGACGCCGAGCGGTGGCTCGACCCTGCGCTGCGGTTCCCGGTGCTCGATCGAAGCGATGCCGAGGGTCTCGGCCGCGACGACCCGGGCAGCGTCTTCCCCGAGCAGATCACCGCCGCCGTGGAGGCCGGCACCGGGGCCGAGGTCGTCCAGATCGGACGCCGGAACACGGCGTGGTACTCCGGAGCCCCCGTCGAGCCCGCACCGATCCTGCCTGGCCGACCGAGTGACGGCTGGCACGGACCAGTCGGCGAGGTCCTCGAAGGGGTCTTGCTCGGCCAGGAGGTCGGCGAGGACGAGATCACCACGCTCTTCGGCGCCCGCGGGGCCGAAGTGGCCGCCGTGGCCCAGGTGGCCGACGAGCTCCGGCGCGCCTCGATCGGCGACGTCGTCACGTACGTCCGAAACCGCAACATCAACTACACCAACGTCTGCACCTTCAAGTGCCGGTTCTGCGGCTTCTCGAAGGGACCCCTCTCGCTCAACCTCCGGGGATCGCCCTACCTCCTCACGCTGGAGGACATCCAGAGCCGTGTCCTCGATGCAGTCGCGGCCGGCGCCACTGAGGTGTGCCTTCAGGGTGGGATCCACCCCGACTTCGACGGCGACTACTACATCGACGTCGCGCGCGCGGTGCGCGACGTCGCGCCCGACATCCACATCCACGGCTTCACGGCGCTCGAGGTCACCGAAGGGGCACGGCGCCTCGGCGAGCCGTTGGCCGGCTACCTGCGTCGCTGCATGGACGCTGGCCTCAAGACCCTCCCGGGCACCGCGGCTGAGATCCTCGATGATCCCGTCCGAGCGCTGCTCTGCCCCGACAAGATCACCACCGACGAGTGGCTCGACGCGCACCGCACCGCCCACTCGGTCGGGCTGCGGTCGAACGTCACGATCATGTTCGGTGCCGTCGAGCAGCCTCGCTCCTGGGCCCGTCACATCATTCGCACCCGCTCTCTCCAGAAGGAGACCGGAGGATTCACCGAGTTCGTACCCCTACCCTTCGTCCACATGGCGGCGCCCATCTACCTCCAGCGAAAGGCCCGACGCGGTCCGACCTTCCGCGAGGCCCTTCTCATGCATGCGGTGGGGCGGATCGCCTACCGCGGCTGGATCGACAACATCCAGGTGTCCTGGGTGAAGATGGGCCGCGGCGGGGCCACCCAGATCCTCCAAGCGGGGGCCAACGACCTCGGCGGAACCCTGATGGACGAGAACATCTCCCGAGCCGCCGGTGCCGCGCACGGGACGATGATGGACGAGGACGGGTTCCGATCCTGGGTCACGCCGCTGGGCCGCACGCTCGAGCAGCGCACCACCCTCTATGGCCGTCCCACGCGGTCCACACCCGCCCGATCGAGCGGCTGAGGATCAGCTCCACCACGGCTCGTCGAGCTTCGCCTCGATGTCGCGCACGTGGTCCCGGGTGCAGCGGTCGCAGATCGCTGTGGTGCCTCGCTCGGTCGTGGACGTCGTCCATCCGAGCGGGACGTCGTCAGCCTCCTGGCCGTCAGCGGGTGTTCCACACCGGCTGCACGACGTGGCCACGCGCGGCAACCTAGTCGTGCCAGTCTGATCGCACATGTCTGAGACCACCTCGCCCCACGACGACACGCTTGGTGCCCGCGCCGCCAACGTCTCCGACCTCATCCAACAGGTCCTGGATGCCTCCGGCGCGACGGCCAACCGAGACGTGCTACGCGACATCCTGCGCTCCGCTGCGGGTCTTGCCAGCGACGATGTCGACCGCCTCGATCTGAAGATCACGGCCGCAGCCCTGAAGGAGATGCGGCGCGCGTTCGGGATGTTCCGCCCGCTCCAGGGCATTCCCAAGGTGACGGTGTTCGGCTCGGCCCGCACGCAGGCTCACGACCCGCTGTACGACCAGGCACGACGGCTCGCGAGCCACATGGCGGCGGCGGGGTGGATGGTCATCACCGGGGCGGGGCCTGGAATCATGGCCGCGGCGGCCGAAGGCGCCGGACGGGAGCAATCGATCGGAGTGAGCATCCGATTGCCGTTCGAGGAGGCCCCCAGCGACGTGATCGCGGGCGACAACAAGCTGGTGGCGATGAAGTACTTCTTCACGCGAAAGCTCATGCTCATCAAGGAGTCCTCGGCCTTCGTGTGCCTCCCGGGGGGCTTTGGCACCCAAGACGAGACCTTCGAGCTGCTGACGCTCCTCCAGACCGGCAAGGCCACGCCCACCGCCGTGGTGCTGCTCGACATCCCCGGCGGAAGCTACTGGCGCGACTGGCAGGCCTACCTCGAAGCCGAGCTGGTCGCGCCCGGCCTGATCTCACCCGAGGACTACGAGCTGTACCTCATCACCGACGACGTCGACGTCGCCGTGGCCGAGGTCCAGCGCTTCTGGAGCAACTACCACAGCATCCGCTGGGTCGGCGAGCGGCTCGTCGTCCGCGTGCGACGCCCACCGTCCGCGGCGGACGTCGAGCGGCTCAATCGGGCCTTTGGCGACCTCCTGATCGACGGATCGATCGAGCCCGCACCTCCCCTGCCTCCGGAGGTGTCCGACCGAGACAGCCTCGAGCTGCCACGACTCGTGATGCACTACGACCCCCGCAAGGCGGGACGGCTGCGAGCGCTGATCGACGCGCTGAACGACCTGCCGAGCGAAGGTGCGTGAGCGCGCCGACGATCAGTCGACGTCGTCGGGCTCGCGAAGGATCCCGATGGCCTTCTCGACCGCGCGCCGGGCGCGCGCCAGCCGCTTCTCGTCGACTGGGAGCTCGTTGCCACCCGCGTCGATCGACTCCTTGAGCCGCTCGATGGAGAGGTCGGCCAGCTCCTCGGAGATGACCTCGAGCCGTTGGCGGATGTGATCGAACTCGCCTGCCATGGCGGACCACCCTAGGCAACTACTGTGACCCACCCGAGCAAGGAGCAGATGTGCCCGACGACCTCCACGAGTGGATCAGCTTCGAAGATCCCGACGAGGACCGAACCTGGCTGTTCGACGTCACCTTCCTGACCAGTCCGTGGACCTGCATCTACGGTCGCGGCTGCCAAGGTGTGCTCACCGGTCCCGCCGAGGAGCTTCAGCAGGGCTGCTGCAGCTACGGCGCCCACTTCGTGGACGAGGACGACGAGGCCAAGACACTGGCGTTCGCGGAGCGCCTCACGGATGAGCAGTGGCAGTTCCGTGAGGTGTCCGAGCGTCGCGGCGGACCGACCAAGACGAACAAGGCGGGCGAGATCAAGTCGCGCCTCGTCGACAACGCCTGCATCTTCCTCAACCGGCCTGGCTTCGAGGGCGGCATCGGCTGTGCGCTGCACAAGGGGGCGCTGGACGCCGGGGAACGGCCGCTCGATTGGAAGCCCGCAGTGTGCTGGCAGCTTCCTCTCCGACTCGAAGACAACACGGCCGACGAGGACGGCCACGTCATCACCACGCTGCGCGAGTGGAAGCGGCGCGACTGGGGAGAAGGCGGTGCCGAGTTCCACTGGTGGTGCACCGAGGATCCGGAGGCCTTTGCCGACAAGCGGCCGGTCTACGAGACCCTCCGCGACGAGATCGTCGAGATGGTGGGCCAGGCGGTGCACGACCAGCTGGTCGAGCAGCTCAGCGCGCGATCCGCCCATTCGCAGTACCTTCCTCATCCGGCGCTGCGATCCAAGTAGGGACCGCGACGAGGTCGAGGAGACGCGGGGACGCAGAGATGAACTTCACGGCGGCAGAGCTTGGCAACGAGGCAGAGCGCCGCGGCCTCTACTTCCCCGATCATGTCCTGGACCAACTCGTCGCAGCGCTCGACTCGGGGAAGCACGTGGTCCTGACCGGCCCTCCTGGCACCGGCAAGACCACGCTCGCCTACCTGGCCGCTGAGGTCGCTCAGAAGTCGATGCTCTGCACGGGCTACCTGCCGACCACGGCGACGACCGAGTGGACCACCTTCGAGACGATCGGGGGCTTCCAACCGACCGCCGAGGGACTCATCTTCCGGCCCGGCATGTTCATCGACGCCATCGAGTCCGGCCGCTGGCTCGTCATCGACGAGCTCAACCGCTCCAACTTCGATCGCGCCTTCGGTCAGCTGTTCACGGTGCTCTCCGGTCAAGCGGTCGTCCTGCCGTTCAAGCGGGGCGGGCGCACTCAGCCCATCTCGCTCGTCCCGCCGGGGGTTGCCGCGCCGCAGGAGACCGACCCCATCAAGCTCCAGTCCTCCTGGCGGATCCTCGCCACCATGAACGTCTTCGACAAGAACCTGCTCTTCGAGATGTCCTACGCCCTCATGCGACGGTTCGCCTTCGTGGAGGTGACCTGCCCGGCCGACGAGGCCTACGACCGCCTCCTCGAAGGACCCGGGGACATCGTCCGAGAGCTGCTCCCTCTTCGCCGCTACCGCGACCTCGGACCGGCGGTGTACCTCGACGCCGCGCGGTTCGCGGAGCGCCGACTCGTCGATGAGCCAAGCCGCTCGCGCCTCCTCTACGAGATCTTCTACGCCTTCTTCCTCCCACAGTTCGAGGGCATCGATGACGAGCGGGCGCTGGAGCTCCTCCACGCGGTGAGCGGCCTGCTGGATCCCGCTGATCAAGTCGAGCTGCGGCGCAACATCGCTGACGTGCTCGGTGTGGCGCTGACGGGCTGATCCGGGTGCCGGCAGCTGCGGTCCCGTCCGGCTCTGGGACCGAGACCCTTCTGGTCCGGTTGGCCCGTCCCCACGACCCAGCGCAGGTGGCAGCCATCCTCTTGGGACTCCCCCTGCGAGCTGGTCGTCAGCTCGTGGGGACGGTCCTGGCCACCTCCGAGGAGGCCACCGCGCTGCTCGACGCGCTCCCCCGCACCCTCCGGGCCCTCGCCATCGCGAGCACCGACCGGCCCGAGCGGCTGCACGGCGAGCTACGTGGCCCGGTGCTCTGGTCGGAGACGATGTCGGCCCGATCGGCATCTGCGGGCGACCCCGGCCTGTTCGTCTGCTCGACCACCAGTCGTGCGTACGACACGGAGGAGAACCGCGTGCTCAAGGCCGCTCTGCACCGGATCGAGCGGGCCGGGATCGACGCCACCTACGGCCTCGATGACCATGGCGACGGCCGCGTCCAACACGCCCGTCACAACGGGCACCAGGCTCGGCGCTTCCTGGGTCACCGGACCCTGACCGGTGTGCCGCTCGTTCGCGTCACCGGCCGAGCCCTGCGACGAACCCGTGCGGGCCGGCGGGCCGGCACCTATGCCCCGGCGCTCGCCCTGCTCAGTCGCGCCGCCGACCCGCTGCGCGCCGAGCACCTGCGCGCCTACCTGACTCGGTCGATCGCCGCCGATCATGACCTGCTCGGCGCGACGCTCGAGGCCCTCGATGGGCGCACCGGCGGGCTGAGCTACCTGCGCATCGCCGATGGCGCGCTGCACGCGGGGCCCGTGCGGTACCGCCACCACGAGGGGGTGACGGTCGGCGGCGTGCTGATCACGGCCGCCGACGACATCGACGCCGCCCTCGACCGAGCGGGCATCTGAGGGGCCGACGGCCCTGCGCTACTCCTCGTCGTCGGATGCCTCGTCGTCGAGCGCACCGTACTTGCGGGCGAGGGCCGCGTAGTCGTCGTCCTCGACGTCGCTGTCGGTGTCGTCGTCGCGGGGCCGGATCACGTCGTTGCTGAACAGGAAATCCGGGCCCGACTGCTTGAGCTTGCGCGCTTCTTCGAAGCGGCGATGGCGTCCCTTCTTCACGGAACGGCTCCCGAGGCTCGCAGGGGTGAAGGTGGACCGTCACCATAGCGCGCCCTGCCCCCCTTCATGCACGTTGGCGGGCCGATAGGTTGACCGCCCATGTCCGAAGAGGCCGATCCGGCGTGGTGGCGATCCGCGGTGATCTACCAGGTGTACCCGAGGTCCTTCGCCGACAGCGACCACGACGGCGTCGGGGATCTCCGGGGGATCCGGTCCCGTCTCGACCACCTGGCCTGGCTGGGCGTGGACGCCGTCTGGCTCTCGCCCTTCTACCGGTCGCCGATGGCCGACTTCGGCTACGACGTGGCCGACTTCTGCGACGTGGACCCCCTCTTCGGCGATCTCGGCCACTTCGACACGCTCCTGGCCGACGCCCATGCCCTCGGGATCAGGATCATCGTGGACCTGGTCCCCAACCACACCTCTGATCAGCACCCCTGGTTCCAGGCGGCCCGACGCAGCCGCGACGACCCGAAGCGCGACTGGTACGTGTGGCACGACGGAGGCGGCGGCTCGGTTCCCCCCAACAACT
>Ga0214471_10002550_pt1 | contig 14268 bp, 7 predicted proteins | sample RVTome_5_FD_207665 | JGI IMG/M metagenome (GOLD analysis project Ga0214471, IMG submission 207665) | Soil microbial communities from uranium-contaminated site in the Upper Colorado River Basin, Wyoming, United States - RVT142D155 | ecosystem: Environmental > Terrestrial > Soil > Contaminated >...
AGGGTTCGCCGGACGTGATTACGCGGCCACTCAGGCCCTGGTCACGCGGGATGCGGGTAACGGGCGCACGCACCTCGCCATCCACCAGATAAACGCCTTCGATTTCATCGGTCTCCTCATCCAACAAACTGATCACAAACGACTCTACGGGCATCAGGCGCTGGGCTGCCCGGTGAACAGCAACATAGATCTGTTCAGGGTCAAAATTGGTACCAACTTGATAACTCGCCTGGTTCAGGATCGAGAACCGTTCCGCGGTGGAAAGCGTGGATTGATACAAGCGCGCATTTTCCAGGGCAATGGATGCTTGATTGGTGAGCGTCCGTGCCAATTCGATCTCCGTGAGGCTAAAGCGGATGGCTGCGTCCTGATGGATGAAAATTAACGCACGCAGATTGGCGCCGCTTACCAAAGGCAATACGAGGAGCGATTTCGTTTCTTCGCCTAGAAAACCACCGAGTGGGGTCAGGTCTGGCTCCGTATTGACGGAGTCCGTTGCAAATACGCCCAGAGACTCATTCAGCCGATGGAAAATTGGTGCATCAGGCAAATTCTGTGGAAGTGGAGCCCTTGTTTTTGGTAATGAATGTTTCCAGACCGCGATCCCGCGTTCGAAGACAACAGCGGAAACACGGGGAGCATTCAATGCATCCATCAACTCCTGCGCAGTTAATTGCAAAATCTTGCCCTCATCGAGCAAACCGCTCAAGGCAGACGAGAAGCGGTTAAGGAGAGTCAGACGTTGCGAACGTTCATCCAATTCTGTTGCGCGGCTGAGGCTCTCCTCGAACAACCTTGCATTTTCCAGGGCTACTGCTGCCTGGCTGGTTAAGGTTGTGCCGACCTGGAGATAATCACGATCATAGAAATTTGCCTCCCGCTTTTCGAGGGCCAAAACGCCGATGACTTCGTTCTTGGAGATTAGAGGCAGCCCGAGCCAGGAAAGGCGGGGTGCTTCCAAGGGTGGAAAGCGGGGATCCTGCCTTACATCACCAACCAGAATTCCCTGAATCGTACGGATCATCTGATTGAACAACACACTATCTTCCACTGCAATCGTCAAGCCAAGGCGGCTTTCAGTATCGGGGAAACCACGCGCCGCGGCTACGGTAAGCCGCCCCTTCTCACGTAACCATAATGTAGCTGTATCATAGGGAATGACAGGTTCAAGCTGATCAAGCAGCGATGCAACCAACTCATCACTTTGCAGGCTTGCCGTGAGAGTAGTTGCGGCATTAGTCAGCGCTTCCAACTGGACGGCACGCTCCTGTGTGGTTTGAACCAATCGAACATTTTGGAGTGAAAGTCCAACCTGTTGTGAAAGCGAAAGAAGCAAAGCTTCATCTTCGGCCGTAAAGGCCGCAGGAGTATTGAAATTATCCAATACCAGTACACCTACTGACTGTTCGCCAGACTGGATCGGGATCAACAAACTTGAAACAGGTAAACGCCCGCCCGTTGCCTGGCGGTAGAGCAGTAATCCCTCTGTTGATAAGACATAGTCTCGTGTGAACTGGACCTCATCCACACGCATGGGGCGCTTCGATTCAAAGACCCGGCTTGGCAGGGATTCACCGGTGCCATAGACGATACGTTTCATGGTTTCGTTGTCTGCATAGCCTGAAACTGCCAGTGGAACCAGTTGACTTGTATGCTCATTCCAGACCAGCACCACACCCGCATGGGCTGAACTTAAAGCACGTCGCGCGCTCTCGAGCAACGCTTGAACGATATGATCCGAATCCAAACCGCGCAATTGACGGCTGAAATCCAGCAGGAGGTTTACTTCTTGCAGACGGCGGCGTGTCTCGTTGAGCAGGGATATGTTCTGCAGAATAACGGATGTTTGCCGCGCGATCTGGTGATAGACTTGCAGATCTTCATCTGTAAATGGGGGCATTGGTTCAGGACTCACGGCCAGCATGGCCGCTACCGCCCGCTTATCAATCTTGATCGGGAGGCAGATCAGCGACTTGGCACGCAACGCGGTAAGAAGCGGAGTCTCGCGCCATTCCAGGTCTTCATCCAGATTTGAGATCAGGATCGCCTCGCCGCTCTGCAAGCAAGCCCGAAGCGGATTTCGTTGACCAAACAGGGCTTCCGGGCTGGTAGCGCGCGGCACACTCCCAAGCACATGCAGGAGGCGCGGGCCTTCGTTTGTCACTTCAGCCACCATCGCAACTGCCATGCTCAGCTGAGTCAACGTCTCACGTCCCAGGGCTTGTAAGGCCGAGGATGCATCCAATTGGCGGCTTACAGATTCTGTAATTGCGAGGCCCGCCCGCACACGCTGTCCTCTTTGATCGAGGTTTTGAATGGCAATGGTTTGATCCAGGTCCTTGCGAAGCAGGATTGGCAAATCGTTTTGTGTAAGGCTGATCAGCCGCTGTTGCCTTTCCAGGCCCGCTGATAAAGAGTCCGCTCTTGTTCGCAATTCCAGGAAGCGTGAGTGGTTGGATATGGCAAGCGAGGCCTGTGCAGCAAAAATTTCGAGTGTTTCGATGGTAGCGCGGTCGGGCCGCAAGCCATCACGCGGTGCGTCCACACTGATCAGACCCAGAGGAGCGCCCTGATTATCTTCCAAAGGAATAATGAGGAAATCATCAGGGTCCCAGGCATTCGGTGATTTCTCTGGCCGACCCTCAAGGTCCAATGTAACCATGTGGACATCTGCCGGGATGATCGGAGCTTCATCCACCGGTATGAAATAGGACCTGCTGATACGAAATTCAGGTTTAAGCATGTGTTGAATGCTGGTAAGGGGCTGTTTGCGTGACATCAGCTCGACCAGGGTTTCGGGTGCAAAACCTACGCCTGTGACGCGGCGTAACAAGCCCGTTGCCGGCTCATAAATACTAACAAGCACCGCCTGAAAAGGTGTTGCTTCGCGGATTGCATGGACAATGGTGCGAAGCAACTGGTCAAGAGGTTGCTCAAAATTCAAGATATAGCTAACTTCAGTTAATTTTGTGAGCGTCTCGGCTCGACGGCGAAGAAGTTCAGAGTGCTGGCGTTCTTCCTGGTAGCGTTGAATATTTCCAAGCGCGACTGCAGCCTGTGAAGCCAGAGTCTGGGCAACTTCAAGTGACGCCCGATCAAAAAACCCGGCCTGTTTGGAATGCAAATGGATCAGACCGGCCGTCTTACCCTGATTAATGATGGGCACAACCATGGCGGAACGAACTCCCTCATGGAGGGGGGGTTCGCCAGTCACGGAGTAATCTACCACCAATTGCGGAATGCCGGTCTGGATCGCTTTTTGATCAAGACGGGAAAACATTTCCGGAAGAGAACAACCCAGTGAAAGGGTAACAGGCGGCGGGTTGGATGAAGCGTTTGTATCGAAGAGAAGAATGGCTCCACACTCTGCCCGCGTGGTCCGTAAACTTTCATCACGCACCACTTCCAGCAAGGATTTCAGGTCGACCATCGAGTTTAATTCGCGGCTGACCCGTGCAATGGAGGTCAGTTGTTCAACACGGCGACGCAGAGTTTCATCTGTCTGCGTGGAGTGCGTAGCATCTTCTATGGCTGCGGCCAACTGGCTGGCCGCGGTGGAGATCACCTGCAAATCGTATGTGTTGAAGAATTCAGTTTTCAGGCTGCCTAACATCAATTCGCCAAGGCTCCGATCACGGACCACAAGCGGAACGACAATTGCGGATTCAACCTGAAGAGTTGTAACCAAGGGGCGATAGACAGGCAGAATGCGGCGGTCGGAACTCAAGTGCCCGGAAATATATGGCTTTTGGCTTCCAGACACCGTGTAACGATATTGAGGTTCCTCCATATGCAGACGCGCGAGGGCAGCAACAGAATCCGCGGATGCACCCACCACAGATTCGCGATGCAGCCGCAATTCGCCCACTCCTTCATCAAGGAGAAATATGGCCGCAAGATCACTTTGGAATAGGCGAGCCAGTTCCTGGGCAGAGAAACGCAGGATCTCATCAAGGGTTGCGCTGGATGCCGCCAGGCTTGCAATGCGACGCAATGCATCGGAACGCAAAGCGCGCTGACGAGACTTTTCGACAACAAAAGAACTCTCTATAATTCCTGAAGCCTGATCGGCAACTGTTTTCGCCAGCCGGACTTCGGATTCAGAAAACTCAACAACAGATTGACGATGATTTGAAAGTTGCAGATAACCTACGAAGCGTTCACCCGATATAAGAGGTGCAAGAATGGATTCGCGCAGGCTGGCTGCCTGCGCAAAGTTTTGCAGACCGAGCTCATGCCACGCCCGGGAATTCGCGGCATGGCGCGTTACCAGTAGTTCCCGGCCAGACAATAATTTTTCCGCCGCGCTGTCAGGCTGAATGCTTGTGCGATAAATTTCAACGATATGATTCGGCAGTCCCTGGAATGGGATCTGACCTTCGAGCGTTCGCTTGCTTTCGTCGTAGAGCAAAAACCCTAGAACTTCAACTGATAAGAGCGGCGCAATGGTTTCAACAAGACGACCGAACAGATTTGTATAATCCTGTACAGCGCCAAAAGCTTGTGCCAGATTCGCGAGCCCACTTAATTCTTCGGAACGGCTTTGTTCACTGGCATATAAGAGGGCGTTACGCACACTATACGCCGCTTGAGCAGAAACAAATTGAATAAGATCATGATCATTTTGGCCCAAGACCCCAGGAGAAAGATGGCCTATCTCCAAAGTGCCGACCACTTCATCATCAACGATGAGCGGCAGGCCCAGATAGGACTGCACGGGTGAACTATCGGGCAATTCAGACAACGAAGCATCAGGAATATGGATATCTGGAATGAGGAGAGGCTTTCGGCGGGTATGCAAGATGCTCGTCAGTCCGCCAAATTGGGAGTGCGCGGCGCGAACTACACGTGAGGAGCCAGACGATTCCAATGTATAAGGTATCAGAGCCTGCTGCGATGCATCCCAGACCTTTATTTCCAGCACATCAGCAGGGACGAGGTGGGATACATTTAACAAAATGGCATATAAAGTCTCCTCTAAATTAAGGCTGGCGGAAACACTCTTGCCAAAGTCGCTAACAATCTGTAGTATGGATGAATCGGTGCCGACCTCATCTAAGTTCTTTGAGAATTCCACACTGCGCATTGTGATAATCATTAGGGGATAGGGCCCCGGAATTTGATGAGAGGTCGCCTCCACCAATCGCCCACCTACTGAGAGCCTTTTTTGTCCCTGCCGTGCACAAAGATTAAACAGATCCTCGGCAGGACGCGTGCGACGGATCAACCGCTCGAGGTCTGCGTGCTCATCCGCACGCAATCCAAACCATTCGCGCGCCAGGCCATTCACGTGTTCAACTCTCCCACCGGTCTGGACAATTAATACAGCTTCATTTGAATGTGAAGAATCAGGGGAAATGGAAGATGAAGTGGATTCCAATGTGAGCGACGCGTTATGCGGCAACCGGCGCAATGTGACCACAACCAGCACCGGAACAATCAGTACCAGCGCCAGGATAACTAACACGAAGCCCACTTGCAGCCCGGAAGACATGATCAGATGTCACCTTATCCGCCAGCCGCGGCATCCTGGCGGCGTGCTTCGGCCGCAAGCTCGGTGATCTCGCGAATGTCGGCAAATGAATGCTTACTTGGCGACACGACACCCACCGACATCGTCATAAAGGGAACCCTGGCCGTAGCCCCATCCGCTGAAGGTGTTTGCATAAATCCCTGTTGGCGATCAATGAAGTTGTAGTGTGTCTGCACCTCCTTATCAAACCTTTCCTTGAGGCGCAGTTTAATCCCGGAAGCTTTTTCTTCGGTGGTAATAATGATGAAGTTATCGCCGCCCGCGTGGCCGATGAAATCAGACGTGGTTCCAAGCTCATCCACGATCTCTCCGATCATCATAGCTGTGAAACGGAGAACATCATCGCCCGCAACAAAACCATAGACATCCTTAAAAGGCTCAAAGTGATTGACACGCGCGTCGAGCAGAGCCCAGCCGTTTCCACGGATGATGCGGCGCAGTTGCTCTTCGATGAGGCGTCCCGCGGGGAGTCCAGATCGGGGATCGGTTAAACTCTCACGCTCGGAGCGTCGGATCGCGCCCTGAACACGTAATTTGAGTTCCTCAATATCGAAAGGCTTGGTGATGTAGTCATCTGCGCCCAGCTCAAGACCCTGCAATTTATCACTACGCTCATCTCTTTGCGTGAGGAAAATCACGGGGATGTGACTTGTGCGCATGTTGGTGCGCAAATTGCGGCAGACCTCATAGCCATCAATATCAGGCAGCATAATATCGAGCACGATCAAATGCGGCAGCACTTGTTTCGTCTTCTCCAGCGCATCTGCACCGCGCACTGCAACGTCAACGTCAAAATCCATGCCGCTAAAGTAGATCTTCAGCATATTTCCAATGTCAACGTCGTCTTCCACAACCAACAGGCGGGCTTTTCCCATAAGCAGCCTCCAAAATTACATTTGCGCCACGCGCGTTTTACGCGCGTGTATTGCATTGCGGCGCACTGTCTCGATCTGTTGCAGTGTGACCTCGCGCTCGAACGAACGAAACCCGCTCAAGCGGAAACCATGTTTTTTAGCCATGGCATCAATCTCTTCCACGCGTTTTCGTGTTAGATGTTTACCCAAGGTATAGTCCTCGAAACGGCCTTCCAGTGCCAGGGCAATGGTCTCAGCCATACAGGCATAAGCCTTTCCGGGTGGAAAGCCAAAGTTAAAATGGAAATCAGCGGGTCCTGGAACATCAACCATTCCGCCGTCAATCACTAATATATCATCTCTTGTCGCTGCCACCATTGCAGAAACATCACGAGGGCGGGCGACATCACACACCACGCTGCCAGGCTGCAAGAATTCGGGGCGGATGACATCGTGGATAGCGCTCGTTACCGTCAGGATTAATTGGGCATCAGCCAAAACATCCAGCTTCGTGCTGACGATAAGCTCGGCTTGCGCTACACCCGGCCGAAGCGTTCTGGCCTGGACAGTTAGCCTGTCGCTCAATTCTTCAAGAGCCTCCTGTCTGCGGCCGATAAGGTATAACCTTTCGACATCATCAGCCAGTAGCTCAGCACAAACCTGTCCTATCGTGCCTGTTGCGCCCACCACGGCAGCCGTGGCAGTATTTAAAGGGATCTCCATGACTTGCGCCGCCTCTCGAATGGCATCCACCGCAACAGTCACGGTATACGAATCGCCAGTCGTGACAGGCACATCAAGGGCCTTTGCGATTGTAATGCCTGCGTCTCCAACGACCGATGTAAACGCTCCGAGCCCCAAAATTTGAGCACCCAGCTTCTCAGCCAAGCGACCTGTTTGAGTAATCTTACGATATACGGTTTGTTCCGGCAACTCCATCATTCGTCGTGGCGTGTAAGGGCAGGCAATAAACCAGCCTTTTATTTCCTTTCCCGTCGCTTCTGAAGTAATACCAGTAATCTCAGAGATGTAAACAGGCGGAAAGAATGTAGAAAAGAAGTCTATCTGCTTCTCATTGAGTAGGCGTCCAAGAAATGGGAACTTGCGGCTGACATCCCGCTTCGGATCGATAGGATGGATGATGAAGGCGAAGGTATCCAAAGCATTACCAGGATTCTACTTCGGCTTCCCCAGGGCGTGGATACAACCGCCGGTGCAAGCTGGCAGATTTGAACTTGGAATGATCGCTATCTTCAAAACGGATATCGCGGTCAATCACGCGGCGGTCTTTTGAAGCAACGAGGACAACATCCGACTCAATTGTACGAGCAGGATATACGATCATTCCTGAACCCAGGCGGCAATTGTGTCCCACCGCGCTACCTATCACAGGGCGATTGGAAATATTCAGCTTTCCTTTTCCATCGACGGCACGGATTGGTGCGGGGATAAGGTTGTAATCTGTAAATGTAGAACCAGCACCGATAAACGTGTTCCGTCCTATCACGCACATTTGCAAACAGGTATTTTGTGCGATCATGCTGTTCTCCATAACCGTCGTCATAAACAGGGAGGCGCGAAAGGGAAGGAAGGCTCCATCCCCCACGACCGAAAGCATCAACTGAACATCCTGGGAAATATTTACATTATTCCCGATTATGCAATTTTCGATCACCGCGCCTGCATTAATCGTAACATTATCTCCGATGGTGGTCGGTCCATGAATGATGGCGTGCGGATCAATCACGCAGTTCCGGCCAACCTTGACTAGTTCCGAACACTCCAAGATCTGGCATCCCTCATATATTGCCTTTCCCAGAATGCGCAACTTAAAGGCAAGGTCTTCATTCAGGCGCTTTTCAAAATGGGCACCCCGGGAAAATACACCAAAAACCACATCGGCAATGAAAATATGTACCCACGAGTCAATCGCGATCAGCGCCCGCAAAGGGACATGAAAGAGCAGATCGCCGCTCTGGTCTGCCATGTAAGTGGGCACATGATAGTAACCCATCTCTCGCGATTCGAGGTGAACGACCAATGGGTCAACATCTGCAACAGGCCCACGCGGGTAATACCACAAATCCGCAAGATAGAGGCCTCCAGCGGGGGTATAGGAGGATGACAGAGGCAGGGCATGCTCTCTAAATGCAAGGTCATCCGCGGAGAAGGCTGCACGGCAGGCGCGTCCCTTTTTCCGGGCTGCCATAATAAAAGTACGTATATACCCCTCATCGAAGAACAGATTGTCCCGGTAGACAATCGCCTCTTCGCGATCAACGGGCATACGCTGACCTGGCCTCAATTCAAGCTCACGCGTCGTGTAAGGCGCAAGGACATTCCTTTGGTGCAACCAGAGAGGATGGTTTTGAACACGCAAATCCCGGGCGGGCTCGTTGAACGGCGTAATGGGATGAAGGGCGTTAAGGATAACTTTAAGCATACCAAGAAACTATTATTCCACAAAATTGAAAAAACTGGGCGGGAAGTTCCCGCCCCTTCCCGCCCGCCTGTATACAGAATCGTTTAGAGTTGCTGATCCAGCTAAAAAATGGGGGATTGATCAATCACGATGGTACAGGTCTTGTCACCGGCTGCAATACAGGTCTTCTCTTCCACGTTAAAGACTTTCCCACTACTCACCCAGTACAGTGCTTCCTGCAGCAATCCAACTGCCAGGTGGCAAACCGGCTCATAGGTGTGTCTCTCCCAACACAATGGACAACGCTCGATATGCCAGAGTAGTTTCCCATCCTCTTCTTCGACACGCACGCGCTGATCTGTGAACCTATTGAACAATTCAGCAAAGGCACTCGCACCCGCGTGCAACTTTGCTGGGAGTGGCAGGAGGCGGAAAGCCATTTCAGTCAGACCCAACTGTGTACCATATTGACGAACCCCGGAATTGAAACAGGCACGTCCAATTCGCATGGCAAGCCCGCGTCCACCATGAGGACCGTAAACGTGCTCCAGCATTTCTGTAAGGGTACTGACCGTGGAAAATGAAAAGGCAAGATCAGAGTTATCGAGAGGGTATTTTTGAATAAAAGAAGAAAGAGAAGCAAGTTTCAGAACTGCATTAACGCCATTGCGCCCCATCACTTCTTCCATGGATAAGAGTATGATTCTCCCCATCCGATTCGGATAATGGTATGTTGCTGTAGGAGTAGTCATGGGGCAAGTGTCACCGAGGGTGAAGGGGTGAGGGATATAGATGATTGTGATGGCTGAGATATTTCTTCCAGATCCAGGAATGCCTTGAGTCTCTCTGCAAATTGCTGAGGCTCCTCCAGCATAGGAAAATGCCCGGCAAACGGAAGCCGCTCGATCTGCGCGTGAGCGATCCCTTTTTGCATCGGCTGCCATTGTTTGGGATGGACAATAATGTCGCGGTCGCCGTAGATGCCCAGGGCAGGAACTTTGATCTGATCCAGCATCGGGCGCAGATCTGTACGTCGAAGTGATCCAATTGAAAGTAAAAAGGATTCCAGGGTCGTCCTTGTAAGGTCGCGGTCCATCATATCCGGAAAGCGCGGGTCCTTGCATATAAAAGGAGAATACAACCTCATTCCTGTCCTGAACAATCCCATCATATTAAAAAGCATGAAGGCAACCGGGCGAAGCCCCAGGAGCTTAATGATTGGCGCGAGCGAGGAGCCTACCATCGGCGAACCCACCACAACCACCTTACTCACGCGCTCCGGATATTTGATAGCAACCGAAAGGCTTACCGTACCACCCATGCTGTGGCCCACCAACGGCGCGTGAGTAATGCCCAATTGCTCCATAAATTGATCGACAAGACTGACGAAATCCTGAACTGTGTAAGTTCTGCGCTTCTTACCCGACTCACCGAATCCCCAAAAGTCCAACGCGTAGGTACGGTAGTAGCGCCCGAGAACACCCATCGTTTCCTGCCACAGGCCCCACGATCCCAACCAGCCATGTAGAAGTATGACAGGCCTTCCACGCCCCAACACCTCATAATGAACTAAGCCTTGATCAGTAGTAAGTGAGGACATTTAGTATATCGTTTGCGTGAAACTGTTTAATCTGCACAAATAAATCATTCGATTTGTTTACTTTATCACGAGGCAAATTTCTAATTGTTTGCAATTTTTTTGGGTCTTTCTTCTCTGGATCTCATAAGAACCTCCACAGCCTCTGGCAAGTACGGATGCCGCAGTCTTGTATAAATATTTACACTTTTTAGGGCATAGGAAGATGCTAAAGAGGCATTGCCTTGCAGTAAAAGAGCACGAGCTATTCTATAATTATCCTGAGCTATTTCTTCTTGCTGTCCGATTTCTTCAGCTAATTTTAATGCCTCCAGAGCTAATTTTTCAGCTTTCGTCCAATCTCTTTGCGCCAAGGCTAATTCGGCTAAATTGCCCTGATATATTAAAATTTCTCCTTGATTCTCATTATCAGTTGCAATTCGAAGAGCCTCAGTGAAATTTTCTTCTGCTTCCAAAAGGTCTCCGTATTCCATTTGTGCCTCTGCAAGCGCGTTCAGAACATCGGCGATTTTGCTACTGTCGGCCATGGCTTCCCTCAACTTACTAGAGGATTCTTTGAACGATTTGATAGCAACGGCATAATTATTCTCTAGTTTATGGCCAACTCCATAAAGATAACCGACCAAAGGAATTTCTTTAGAGATTTTGCTCGGCTCGAGTTTTTTCCAATGATTTTCAGCGCGATTTGCGTAGTCTAGAACATCCTTTGATTGACCTTGATAACTGTAAATCAAGCCTATGTCATAGGCTCTCCATCCCGCTGAATAATAATCGCGGCTGCTCTCTGCTTTCTTTTCTGCATTTTGATATATCCATAATAATTCTTCCCAGCGACCGCTCGATTTCAAGAACCCTTCCAAGCGCCGACAAAGGGTTTGGAAATCATCATTCGCTCCCTTTATAAAATACGGTAATGCAGACAAAATAGCCGGCCATTCCTTTTCCAGGTTTCTTATTTCACTGTAATCCTTATGCTCATCAAATTCCTTCGCTATTCGAATAACGTATCTTGCCAACCGGTGCCCTGCCAAACTTACTTCGTTTGGCATCTTGGATCGTATAAATCCAGCGGTGACTTCGGGTAAATAATATTCTGTAAATTTCTTATTAGATATCAGTATCGAGCGATTTGAAAGTTCGTCAAGCATATTCTCGATGGAGCCTTTAGGCAGCTGTGAATCATCATCATCCTCAGACATTTGAGAAATCCATTTGAAACTATCACTGGTAACAAGCCCAATATGAGTGATCGCAGCCAAAACCACTTTTTCTGGCGAGGACAAAGTCTGGATTAAGTCGCCAAAAATGTACTGGAGAGGATCATTTTCTTCAGATTTTTCTTTATTACGGAGCGCTCGCTTCATAAATTCAATGGCCTGGGCAATAGTTCTTAAATTACTTCCTTCGCGTCCCAATTGGCCAGCTATCCATTTAATCATTAAAGGATTGCCACCAGTATATAGATTTAGTGATTGTTTCTCATCCAAAGATGCTTCTCTTAAGAGGTTATTGCTTTTTGCAAGTTCGGATATCAGTTCTTTTGCTTCATTTGCATTTAGCCGGCCAAGCCGGATAACCTTCGCTTCAACGTCTGAACGACGTCTGCTCGTTACAATCGCTTTATTCCCTTCCGGGAGCAGGCTCAAAAATTGATAAAGCCGAGAAGCCTCACTATCTTCTAACGTTTCAAGATTGTCAAAGATGATTAATACTCGTTGCTTTGTTAAGGCACGACGCAAGGCGTTCGCACGATCTTCTTCGTTTAACCTTGGAATGCTATCTTCTCCAAGTTCGAGAGCCAATTCACTGAGAAGCGCGAGGTAATTAATTCGAGCATATTCATTCAATTTCTTCTCGCCCGAAGGAGTAAGTTCACGTATTTTTGCCGTGATAAAGATCTTTCTATCAAATAAAGCATCGGGGGCTTCTTGAGCGGCCTTGATTGCCAAAGCTGTCTTCCCAATGCCGCCAGGCCCATCAATAAGAACCCCCCACGTTCGAGCACTGGCCGAGATCGCATCCGCAATATCTTTCAGTTTGTTTTCTCGACCGAAAAAGTAAGGCAGGTAGGGAAGCGAGGTGATTGGCCGATCTATTGTTTGTACATAAGGCTGCTCTGATAGTTCACTCATATATCTTCCAATAGCCGCCGTAACTTGACTCGCTAAATTTTCAGGAGTAGTAAAGAAATCAACAGTCTTCTCCTTCTTAATTACTTCTATGAACTTGTTTAATTTGTCCACTTTTTCAGGTTCGCGTTCCATCATTTTTGGCGGCCAGGGTTGATCCTCATTTACTATAAAACAAAAAACAGGCTTACCTCGACTTTTAGCATGCCAATACTCCTGCTCTGTAATTGAATAATCATTTTCGTCAGGAATAGATCCATAGCGATGGGCATAAATCCCAACTACGACATCACATTTTCCCAACTCACTCTTTGCGACTTTGTTCGGTTCTTCTTCACGGGCCGCGAAGAATTCCATTTGAATGACATTATGTCCCTGTTTTCGCAGAGCATTGGTCACGATTTCTCTATAGCTTATTAAATCCAAATAAGTTGAGCTAATGAATATTTTCAGCGGGCCCAGTCTTTTTGAGGTTTTCAGAGTTTCGCTATCCATGGTATTGACGTATATTGAATCTATGCGGTCTTACCCAAGACCAATAGGAAGTAATTGAGCACCTATTAGCCTTTCCTACCTTCCAGACTCCATCTCTTCCAGAATACTATAGAGCAATTCAAGCAGGACAGACTTGACGGTGTTCTTATCCGTGGCTACACAAGGAAGGAATTTTACCTTGCTGTCGAGCCTGAGCGCATGTCGCATATCCTGAAGCTCCCAGGCATCTCCAAGGTCCTGTTTATTGGCCGCGACGACATAGGGGGTGGGCGCATAGGCCCGAAACGTCTCAAGGATCGAGCGTGCTTCACGAAACGTTTCGGGCCGGGTGCTATCGACCATCACGATGAAACCCAGCATGCCCTCGGAAAGAATTTCCCACATGAAATCAAAGCGTTTTTGGCCGGGTGTACCAAACAAATAAAGTACAAGATCCTCATCCACTGTGATGCGGCCGAAGTCCATCGCGACCGTTGTGGCTTCCTTAACAGAGCGCTCGGCGGGGCTCGAGATCTTGCGTTCGGTCGAAACCACGTCAATTTCGCTGACGGACTGTATAAATTCTGTCTTCCCAGCGCTGAATGGCCCTGTCACCACCATTTTGACTGTTTGCATAAGTCCTATCCTTCCAGTTTGATAATTACAGCGCGCGAATACGACTAATTAATTTGTTTACCAATGATTTCTGTTCTTCTTTGTTCTGTGTTGGGAAGGTCTTGGGGCTCTGTGGGATGACCATACCCTCAGGCCGGATGATTTCTGCAAGGCCGGCCTGCAATAATCCATAAACAATCCGGCGAATCTCGATATCGTTCATCTTGTTCGTGTGTGCGATCTGCTTCATTGTATTCTTTGGATTGATAAACGACACAACCCGCCATTCTTCCACGCTCAGGTTCACATTCTTCAATGGACGGTCGGTGAATTTGAGAGCCATTTCAAGGCTGGGAATTTCATCCTGGAGTTGTTCCCATTCGCGCAACTGGCGTGAACCCTCGATGATAATATTTTCCAGATCAAGGCGCACATTGATGCGGTCATCCGGCGGAAGCATTTCCCCCTCGAAGCGGAAGAAACCTTCCACCCAGGTAAATAGGCGGCGAATGATCTCCGTAAAATATCCCTGCAGGTTGGCAAGGATCTCTTCCTGAGAGAGATAACCGGCATTGATCAGCATCAATCCCAATTCTTTATCCGTGATCCTGCCGGCGCGTTCGACGATCGCGCGATATTGATTC
>Ga0214471_10002551_pt1 | contig 14265 bp, 17 predicted proteins | sample RVTome_5_FD_207665 | JGI IMG/M metagenome (GOLD analysis project Ga0214471, IMG submission 207665) | Soil microbial communities from uranium-contaminated site in the Upper Colorado River Basin, Wyoming, United States - RVT142D155 | ecosystem: Environmental > Terrestrial > Soil > Contaminated >...
GAGGAGGTTCATGCGTCACCGGAATTTTATCCCGGCCAGTGCGCCGGCGTATAATCCGCCGCGCAGCGGACCTCGTTACTCGTCACTCCCTTCGACCCGGCTCAGGACAGGCATCACTCCTCACCCATCACCCTTCACTGGTTTCAAATGCGCGTATACAGGATCGCCGCAATTCCCGGCGACGGCATCGGCATCGAGGTGATCGCCGCCGGCCTCAAGGTGCTGGACGTGCTCGCGCAGCGCGACGGTGGCTTCCGATTGATGGTCGAGCATTTCCCGTGGAGCAGCGCCTACTACCTCAAGCACGGCCACTATATCCCCGAGGGCGGCCTCGAGAAGCTGAAAGCCTGCGACGCGATCTTTTTCGGCGCGGTGGGCGCACCGGATGTGCCCGATCACGTCTCGCTCTGGGGCCTGCGGCTGCCGATCTGCCAGGGCTTCGACCAGTACGCCAACGTGCGGCCGGCGCGCCTGCTGCCCGGCGTGCGGAGCCCGCTCGCGAACGGCGAGGCGATCGACTGGGTGATCGTCCGCGAAAACTCCGAGGGCGAGTACTCCGGCAGCGGCGGGCGCGCGCATCGCGGGCTCCCCGAAGAGGTCGCTACCGAAATCTCGGTGTTTACCCGCGCGGGCGTGACGCGTATCCACCGCTTCGCTTTCGAGCTCGCGCGCGGCCGTCCGCGCAAGCACCTGACGCTGGTCACCAAGTCGAACGCCCAGCGCCACGGCATGGTGATGTGGGACGAGATCTTCTACGAAGTGGCGCGCGGCTATCCGGAGGTCACGACGCAGCGCGTGCTGGTGGACGCGATGACGACGCTGATGGTGGGCAAGCCGCAGATGCTCGACACCATCGTCGCCACCAACCTCCATGCCGACATTCTCTCCGACCTCGCCGCGGCGCTCTCCGGCAGCCTCGGCATCGCGCCGACCGCCAACCTCAACCCCGAGCGCAGGTTCCCCTCCATGTTCGAGCCGATCCACGGGTCCGCCTTCGACATCACGGGCAAGGGAGTGGCCAACCCGGTGGCCACGTTCTGGACCGCGTCCATGATGCTCGAGCACCTGGGCGAGAAGGACGCCGCGCAGCGCCTGATGCGCGCGGTCGAATCCGTGACCGCCCGGCGCATCCACACCCCCGACCTCGGCGGCGAGGCGACCACCGCGATCGTCACCGACGCGGTATGCGACAGCTTATAGCGGCCGTGAGGCGCACCCGCTGCTACAATGACGGCGTCACCTCGAACGCGGCGGCACTCCGGAGGAAGCAGGACGCGTGAAGCAATACCTCGAATGGGCTGAATCCGTCGCCGTGATCGTTCTCGTGCTGTTCGGGATCGGGGGGTTTTCCTACCACCTGTTCCGGGACAACGGCTGGATCGAGATCGCGCTCGGCAATCTCTGGGGCGTGAGCGTCCACTACCCCCTCATCGCGCTGCCCGTGATCGTGGGCGCGATCTATCTCGGCAAGTTATGGAATCAGTCACGCATCGCTCACGGCCGCTCGACCAAGCTCCCCGATCTCGTCATCTACACCCTGATGGCTTCGGGCGCGGTTTTCATCGGCCGCTATCTCTGGCTCGGCAATTTCTAAGGGGACGCACCCCTTTTTCTCGCAAGTCACGCTGTTGTAGGAAAGAGGTGTGCGTCCCCATTTTCTACGCGGCGTGAACGATGCGCCGGTTGACGAGCGCGGCTACCTCGTCCTCGGCGTAACCCAGGCTCAGCAGCAGCTCGCGGGTATGCTCGCCCACGCGGGGCAGGTCGAGCCGCGTGCCGAAGCGCATGCCGTCCATCTCGATCGGCAGGTTCGGCACCTTGGTTTTTCTCCCATCGGGCAGCGTGATCGGCGTCAGGCCCCCTGACGCATTGAGGTGCGGGTCGTCGAACAGGTCGTCCGGCTTCGCGATCGGCGCGAACGGCAGGCCCAGCGCCTCGCAGCGGTCCATCAGCTCCTGCTTGGTCATCTTCGCGAAGATTTCGGTGACGACCGGAAGGATGCGCGGGCGCGCCTCCACGCGCTGGGGATTGGTTACAAGCGCGGGATCGGCGAGCAGCCCGGCCAGGCTGAATGCGTCGCAGAAGATCTTCCACTGGGTATCCGTCACCACGCCCACGAACACCAGCTCGCCGTCGCGGGTGCGGAAGTTGTCGTAGATCGCCCAGGCACGGATGCGGTCGGGCATCGGCGGCACGGGCTTGCCGCTCGCCAGCCCCTCCATCATGTGCTGCGCGACGAGGAAGGCGTTGTTCTCGAACAGCGCGCTCTGGACGTACTGCCCCTTGCCCGTGCCCGCCCGCTGGTGCAGAGCGGCGAGGATCGCGATCGCCCCGAACATGCCGCCCATCACGTCGTTGACCGAGGCCCCCGCGCGCAGCGGGCCGTGGCGCCCCCCCGTCATGTAGGCGAGCCCGCCCATCATCTGCACCACTTCGTCGAGGCCGGTGCGATGCTGGTAGGGGCCGGCGAGAAAGCCCTTCATCGAGCAGTAGATGAGCTCCGGCTTGAGTTTCCTGAGCGCGTCGTAGCCGAAGCCGAGCTTGTCCATCGCGCCGGGCCGGAAATTTTCTATGAGCACGTCGGCGCCGGCGACGAGCTTCAGCACCGCTTCGCGGCCTTCCGGTGACTTCAGGTCCACCGCGAAGCTCTTCTTGTTGCGGTTGTAGGTCGGAAAGAACCCGGCGCCGGAGGCAACGAGCTTGCGCGTGTGGTCGCCCTCGAGCGGCTCGACCTTGATCACCTCGGCGCCGAGGTCGGCGAGCACGAGTCCGCAGGTCGGCCCCATCACGACGTGACAGAACTCCGCGACCCGCGTGCCCGCGAGCGGTAACCCCGCCTTCGTCACTCGATTTCCCGGATGCCGCGCAGGGCCAGGTGATAGCCGTATATGCCGAAGCCGGTCAGCACGCCGCGGCAGGCGGGCGCGATCTCCGACACCCTGCCCCGCCGCGCGGGATTGGAGATATGCAGCTCGAACACCGGGAACCTCACCTGGCCAATGGCCGCGGCCAGCGCGGGATGGCCGGTCGTGTAGCCCGCCGGGTTGATGATCGCGGCGCCCACTCCGCCGTCATGCGCCGCGTAGAGCTTGTTGATGACCTCGCCCTCGATGTTCGAGTGGAAGATCTCGACCTCGATGCCCAGCTCGGACGCGTACTGGCGGATATGCTGGTCGTACTCCGGCAGCGTCATGGGGCCGAAGACGTCGAGCTGCGATTTCCCGCGCATGTTCATCCCGGCGCCGTGTATGACCAGGACCTTGGGCATGGCTGGTTTCTCCTGTATGGTTGACCGTCCAGCGACACTTTACCAAGGAGAACCCCCATGAGCATCAAGCGCCACAATCCGGGACCGGTCCTGAGCCGCGCGGTCGAGCACGGCGGGCTGGTCTACGTCGCCGGCACCACCGCCGACAACAAGAGCGCGTCCTGCAAGGCGCAGACCGAGGAGGTGCTGCGGAAGATCGACGCCGCGCTCGCCGCCGCCGGCAGCGACAAGTCGAAGCTGCTGTGGGCGCAGGTCTGGCTGCCCGATATCCGCGAGAAGGATCAGATGGACGCGGCGTGGAAGGCGTGGGTGGACCCCGACAACAAGCCGGTGCGGGCCTGCGTCGAGGCGCGGCTCGCGACCCCCGACACCCGCGTCGAGATCATGGTGACAGCGGCGAAGTAGGATTTCGCCGCTAACGGGGTGAATGAAACCGATCACGCCCCGCGCAAGGCCATTGCGATCACGCCATTCCCGCGCCGACCAGTTTCAACCCTCGCCTGGCGCGCACGCCGGGCGCAACGCAACGGCTAGGCCACCCACTGGAGCGCCCAATCAAACACCGGTTCATCCCCCCGCCCGCACTGGCTCTAAGCCATTGATCCGGTTCATCCCCGCGCGCGCGGGGAACGTTGTAGCGGTAACCGTTGGCCTCGCGCAGGTGCTCGACCGGGGCGCCGTAATTGCGGCGCTCCTCGATGACGCGCATCACCGTCGCGGGCGTGCATTCCAGCTCGCGCTCCAGAACCACGCGCGGCACCGGGAGCCGCCGCAATGACAGAATGCAATGGAGACGGTAGTAGCGGTGAAAACGCTCCATGCTCGCCCTCCACTCTGCGAGCAGGCGCTTCCATTATAGGCGCCCCCATGCTATTCGCGCGGAGGGTAACTCAAGCCTTTATTACAGGGGGGACTTTCGATTTACGCATCTGCGCGAACCGCTCGGAAAGTTCGCGCATATCCTCCTGCGCCTGGATGATTTCCTCAAGCGACAGCTTGGCCCAGCGCCGCAATTGCTCGCGCCGGGAGCCCTGCCAAGTCGTCAGGCTCCAGTCGATTACACCGGTCCCGGAGGTATTAGAGGGCATCGTCTTCCAGCCTCATGCGCAGGTGCTCAATATCAATTTTATCCTGCGCGCGGCCCGCCTCCTCCTTCATGTGGATCAGAGCGGGAATCGCGACGAAGCGCACCGCAATGGCGCCGAGCGGCTTGACCAGCGCGTGCTGGTATTCCTCATCAAAAACAAAGGGTTCTCTGACAAACACGTCAACAGGCGTTTCCCGATGCGCGTCGCTCCAGAATTGCAGTACTTGCATTCCCTTGTCCCGAACCCAGCTTTCCCGCAACGCCCCGTCCGCGAATTGCGACGCCGTGATCGGCACGAGCGGGCGATAACCAAGAGTCGTCAGCGCCGAGAAGGCGCGCTGGATGTTGTCCGGAACCAGTTGCACCACGACATCCACGTCTCTCGTGAACCGCAGATAGCCGTGCGCGTTCACGGCCAGTCCGCCCGCCACGAGGTAGCGCACGCCGGCTTTTCCCAAGGCGGCAACCAGGGCCTCGAAGCTCGCGAGTTTCATGATCCGGGGATTATATTCGTGTATATATAGCCATACGCGACCGTGCGGTTTTCCCCGTGCCGCAGCTGGATACGCCAATGACGCCAACGCCCGACACCGCATTCTCGCGCGACGACACCGATGCGATCCTCGAGACCGCCGCCCGCTGGTGTGCCGAAGGACGCCGCGTTGCTCTCGCCACGGTCGTAAGAACCTGGGGCTCGTCGCCTCGGCCCGTGGGCAGCCAGCTCGCGGCCGACGATGCGGGCACCTTCGTCGGCTCGGTATCAGGAGGCTGCGTCGAATCCGCGGTAATCGCCGAGGCCCGGGCGATCCTCAAGGGCGCGCCCGCCAAGCTGCTCGGATTCGGGGTCTCGGATGAGCAGGCGTGGGAGGTTGGCCTCGCGTGCGGCGGCAAGGTGGAGATCCTTGTCCAGTCCATCGCCGGGCAAGAGGGGCTGCTCGCGGCGCTGCAGCGCGTCCGCGCCGCCCGGAAGCCCGCGCTTGTCGCAATCGACCTGGCAGATGGCCGCAGCGCCCTCGTGGCCGAAGGTGAAGTCGCAGGCGATGCTGGGCTTCGTGCATCGCTCGCCGGCAACGCCGCGTACGCGCTGTCCCGGGAGCAAAGCGCCGTGGTCGAGCACGACGGCCGGCACTATTTCCTGCAGGTCTTCGCGCCGCCGCGGAAGCTCGCACTCGTGGGCGCCGTGCACATCGCCCAGTCTCTGATCCCGATGGCGGTCACCGCGGGCTACGACGTCACCGTCATCGACCCGCGCAGCGCCTTCGCCGCCGAGAGCCGCTTCCCGGGCGTGACGATGACGCATGAATGGCCCGCCGCGGCGCTCGCCGCCTTCGCGCCTGATCGGCGCAGCGCGGTGATCACGCTCACCCACGATCCCAAGCTCGACGACCCCGCGCTCGCGGCGGCGCTGCGATCGGAAGCGTTCTACATCGGCGCGCTGGGCAGCCGCAAAACCCACGCCGCGCGGCTGAGTCGTCTTAAGGAACAGGGCTTTGGCGACGCAGAGTTGGCCCGCATTCACGGGCCGGTGGGGCTGCCCATTGGCGCGGTGTCGCCCGCCGAGATCGCGGTGTCCATCCTCGCCGAGCTGACGCAGTCATTGCGGGGCGCGGCGCCCCTCGCGCCGGCCCGTCAGGAAACGAAAAAGTGAGATTGGGTCCGGGGGAAGAGGATCGATTCGCAAATCGAATCACGACTCACGAATCACGACTCACGCCTCTCCACGGCTAGCCGCCAGCACGCTGGCGTGACTGGACCTCGATGTTGGCCATCTTGGCGAGGTCGCGGTGCAGGCGCGCGACGCGTTCGATCTGGCCCTTTGCCGGGAAGCGCTCGTAGAATCCCTCGACGCGGAATTCGCGCGCCCGCTCCGTCCAGGGAGCGAGCCGCTTCTCCCACCGCAGCAGGCGCCCGTCGGCGGGATCGGCGTCGTTGCGCGCGAGATCGGCGCACACCCGGATCATGGCCTTCAGGGTGACCGGCTTGGTCACCATGTAATTGGGGTGCCCCCAGGCGGTGCCCCATACCTTCTGGCAGGCCTTGAGGAAATCGCGCACGATCGCGTAGTAGCGGTCGGTCTCGCGCATCGCGTGCCCGGAGCGCTGGATCTTGCGCCACTCCCCGCTCACCCAGCGGTGCAGCTCGTTGAACAGCTCCGCCTGCAGGATCCACTTCTCCTGCTGGCTGCGGCCGCCGAGGCGGTTGATGCGGTATTTGAGCGGGCTATCGCCCTCGCGATAGAGCTTGTCGACCAGCCGCGCGGCAAAGCGCCGGTCGGGGTCGGCCCACGAGATCCGCTCGTAGAGGTCCACGAGGTGGCTCTTGTTGATGCGGGTCGGCGTGGAGTTGATGATGACGAACATCTCGGCGGCGAAGTCCTCGGTGCGGGCGTCGAAGATGACGCACGGCACGTGAATGCTGTTGCCCTCCCCGGGGCGCTCGCGCAGGTAGAAAGTCAGGGCCGCCAGGCGGTGCTGGCCGTCGATGATCAGGAACTTGGAGGTGGGATCCTGCAGGTGGCCGACGGTTTGCTCCGAGCCGAGCGGCTGGAATACAAGCTTCTCGTGGGTGAACAGCAGCACGGTGCCGGGGATCGGGGGCTGGTTCACCGCCATCTCGTAGAAGTTCTTGAGCGCCCGCACCTTGGCGCGCGAGAGCATGCGTTGGAAAGCCGCATCGCTGTGCTCGATGCGTGCGATGAACTGCGCGATCTCGTCGCTCTGCGAAATGACCTGCGGCGCGATCTGCTCCCCCTCGCCGTAGAAGCGGCTGATGAAGCGCACCCGGGCGAGGATGTCCTTCGCCGGGTAGCTCACGAAGTAGAAGGTCCCGTCCTTCTGGCGGATGCGCGTGGCGAGCATGGCCGTGTTGTCCTGTTATGGGTCCCGGACGGCAAACTGAGGCCGCCCGCGAGCTAGCGGGCGGCAAACCCGCATTTTAGCGGTTTGAGGGCGCCGACGCGAGATTGCCGGCTGGCGGCGCAGATACGATGTGGACCCTTACCGCCAAGGGGGCTGCGCACCGGGCGCGCGGCATCCGATCAAGCCGCCGACGCGATGCCACCGTCATCGTGGATCCCTGCCGGCGGCTGCGCCGTCATGCGGATCGCGGTGGCCGGGCGGCCACCCGGAACGTTCAGGCGCGGATGACGTCGAGCGGCGCGAAGCGGCCCCTGAGCGTGCGGGTGGAGTCCGCGCCCCACCACCGCTCCAGCACGGTGGCATAGAGATCGCGAAAATCCACCGCGAACGGCAGGTTGCCATTGCCGTCCAGGCGGGAGAGCGCGGGTGGCGCACCGTACAGCCCGCCCTTGACCCGCCCACCCAGCAGGAACTGGACGCTGGCGGTGCCGTGGTCGGTTCCGTTCGAGAGATTTTCCCGGGCCCGGCGCCCGAACTCGGAGTAGGTCATGATCAGAGCGGAATCCCAGCGGCCGAGCTCCACGAGGGCGTTCTTGAGCGCCCCCAATCCTTCCGCAAGCGCTTTGAGCAACTGCGCGTGGCGTCCGGGCTGGCCACTGTGGGTATCGAAACCGCCCAGCGCGATCTTGACCGCCGCGACCCCTGCCTCGCCGGCGATGATCTGTGCCGCGGTGCGCACGGCATTGCCGAACGGATGGGCCGGAAATTCGGTGGTAAAGGCGCGATTGCCGCTCAGCCGCGTGGCTGCCTGGGCGATATTCTCCTCGACCCGGAGGATGTGGTGAAGCGCCGCGTTGCGAGCCTGGCCCGCCGGCGCCGCATAGCGCGCCTGGCGCAGGAACTGCTCCGGGCTGGCGAGGGCGATCGCGCGCGTGCCGCCCCGCAGCGGCCCCATTTCGGCGCCTCCCACTACCACGGCGTCCGCTGCAAACGCGGCCGGCGCGGGCGCCGTGGCAAACGTGCGGGCAAGCCAGCCATCGGTCAGATATTCATTGCTGCTCGATGCCGTGTCCCAGATGTCGATCGATCGGAAATGGGAGAGATTCGCGCCGGGGTAGCCGACTCCCTGCACCACCGCCAGCTCGCGGCCCCGCCAGGGCGCCATCAGCGGCTCCAACGCCGGATGGAATCCGGTCTGCTGGTCGAGCTGGAGCACCTGATCACGCGGCACAGCGAGCCGCGGCCGCAGGCCGGGATAATGCGGATCGGCATACGGCACGACGGTATTGAGGCCGTCGTTGCCGCCTTTCAGCTCCACCAAGACCAGCAGGCGGTCATAGCTCGTTTGCGCAAAAGCGCGATGAGGTGCGAAAGCCGTAACCGCAGCGGCCCCAACGGCATTCAGAAATTCGCGCCTGTTCATGATTCGCCCCGCATCGGCCTTACTTGAGCTGGTAGGCCGGGTCGAGCACCAGGTGGCGGATCAGTTCCAATCCCTGCACGCCCGGCGGCGGCTCGGTGACCGGCGCAGAGGCGAGTATTACCCGTGGCAGCAGGTGCGGACGGCCGTCGAATCGCGCCAGCCATTCTCCGCCGTCGAACTGCACGTCGAGCATCGCCTGCAGGTAGCGCTGCCGCCCGTCGGCCATCCGCGCGGCGATCCTGGGCGGCTCGAGGCCGCCGCCCTCCGCCATGGCCCGCATCTCCTCCACCCTGAACAGCCGGTCGAGAAAGGCTTTGCGGGCAAGCAGCGTCGTCGAATTGATCCACATTTCGCCCCCTGGCCATCCTTTCACGTTGGGCGGAGCGAACAGGTTCTGCCCGAGCAGGGCGACACCGAGCACGAAGGGCAGGGGCTCTCCCGTCGTGAAACTGAACTGGCGCAGCGTGCCCACCACCAGCTCGACGGGTGACTTGATCAGGACGGCGCGGTTTGCAGGTGCGTAGAACGCATCGGAGGTGAGCATTGCGCGCAAGGCGGGCCGGATCTCGTAGTCCGATTCCCGCAGCACACGAGCGATGCGCCTGACCTCGTCGGGGTCAGGCTCGGGCGACACGAACTCGCGCCACAGCTTGGCGGCGATGAGCTCGGCGGTCTGCGGCTGCGCCAGCAGGATGCCAAGCACCTTGTCTCCGTCCAGGTTGCCAGTGCGGCCGAGCACGGTCTTGACTCCGTCGTCGTGCGCGCGCCTGCGGAATACGAACTCTCCGCGGTCGGGATCGACGCCCCAGCCGGTGAAGGCCCGTGCCGCTTCCTTGACATCGCGCTCGGTGTAATTGCCCTCGCCGAGGGTGAAGAGCTCCATCACCTCCCGGGCAAAATTCTCGTTGGGCTGGCCCTTGCGGTTGGATGCGCTGTCGAGGTAGATCACCATCGCCGGATCACGGGCGACGGCATGCAGCAGAGCGCCGAAATTGCCGAGCGCGTGGCGCCGCAGCAGGACGTTCTGGCGGTACATCAGCTGCGGCGAGCGTACTTTCTGGTGGCTCGACACGAAGTGGTTGTGCCAGAACAGCGTCATCTTCTCCGTGAGCGGGGAGGACGTCACCAGCATTTCGGTGAGCCACCACGACTTCAGCTCGAAGAATTGCTGGAACAACTCGCGCAGTGCGATCTTGCGGTCCTCCGGGCTCATGCCCCGGAATCTGCGCAGCGACTGGAACGGTTCCTCGATCCAGGTCGGCGGTGGGGTGACCGCCGGTTTCCCGGCCCACGACAGCAGGCGGTCTATTGCCTGCTCCCGGGTGAGGCCGGCGAAGAATTCGATGTCGGCTGGCCCGGCGGCAAAGCTCGTGCGGTTGAGCAGATGACGGGCGTCGTCGAAACCGAGCGGCCCCGACGCGAGAGCAGGAGAGGAGACGGAACCGCCAAGAACGCCAAGAAGGGCGATGACAGGAACTGAACCGCCGAGGCCTGTCCTGCGCCTGTCGAGGGGACGCCGGGAGAGGCCAGGGTGCATGGATCTGATTCGCTCCCCGTCTTGCTTTGGGTGGGTGCCCGCGAGCGTCCCTGGGAAAGCTTCAGACACCCTTGGCCTTGCGGCCGTCCGCGCGAGCCTTGCGCGCGGCTTCCATTTCATCCATCGTGACCCTGCCGTCCTTGTTGGCGTCGATGCGCTCGAAATCGCGCGCCACCTGCGGCATGCCCTTCTGCGCTTCCTCCCGGCTGAGCCCGCCGTCGCCGTTGGCATCCGCCCGCTTGAAGCGCGCCTGGACTCGCGCTTGAGCATCGGCCCGGCATTTCTCGGGGTCGGCCTTGCATGCTTCCCGGCGCTGTTGAGCCTTGGCCTTCGCCTCGCGGCACTTTTCGGGATTGTCCTTGCACCATTGCTCGAAGCGCGCCTTGCGCTCGGCCGCCGACTTGCCGCTGTCGGCGCGCACCGTGGCGCCCGGAATGCCCTCAGATGCCACAGATGGCATCGCCGGCGCCGCGAGTAGAGTGGATGCTGCTGCAGCGATCAGTAATCGAACCATGATGCCCCCTTTGGCCGTCTATCGTGGAATGACGTACACCCCGTTGCCCAGGTAGACGGGGCCTGATTGCACCGGAGGATAGCCAAAGCCCTCCTTGCGGGTCCGGAAGTACGGATGCGTCTCTCCGGGATTCGTGGCGTCGAGAGAAAACATCGGGCGATACGGGTTCTGGTTGTTGGGGTCCGCGCGCTGCTCTAGACGGCGCCCGCCGAAACGGGTATGCGCTTCGCCCCCGACGCCGCGCATATCATGTCGCGCAACATTCCGGGCCTGATGGCTGTGCTGCTGATGAACGCGGTGCTGAGGCGGTGGACCACCATGCGCCTGGAGCCTGGATCCACCACCCGCCAGCGCCGGAAAGGCCTGCGTACCCATCATTGCAATTGCCGCCGCGAAAACGGTAATAGCTCTCACGTCAGTCCTCCGAATGTGGCAGAAGTGGGGTCCCGCCCGTCACAAGTCACGAGTCACCACTGCTGATTGCCTACCGCCGGTAGATCTCACGATTGGCACGATCGAGGTCCCGGTGCAACTCACGCCGCTCTTCGTCCGTCAGCCGTCCCTTGTGCCCCTTGACGGGCTGGCCGTGCTGGTCGCGCTGGCCGCGGAGCGACTGCCCCGGCGCCTTCTTCGTCTGGCGCGCGCCCTGCTCCTGCACCCACGGGCGGAAGCCCGGGCGCACGTCACGGGCGGCCGCCAGCGCCGGCGCGAGCAGCGCGAGCACTACCATTCCCAGGATCAGCTTCTTCACCAGCCGGCTTCCGTGTCCAGTGCAGCGCCCCGCCCGGGCGCTGTCCTTTGCATTATAGATTCGTGCCGGCCTCGCGACCTGCCGGCGAGCTGCTGGCTAGATTAGCGCACCCCGCGGGGGTGCTCGTTACGCGAGCCGCGGTTTTTTGTAACAATTTGTTTCCCGTTCCCGCGGGGAAACAAACTCTTACAAATACCCCTTCCACCCGTCAGGCGAGCCGTTAGGATGGCGCCATGGCCGAACCCAAGCTGAAGATCATCGTCGTGGACGACGACGCCCGGCTGCGCGAGCTGCTCAACCGCTACCTCACCGAGCAGGGATACGCGGTTCGCGTGGTCCAGGACGCAACCGAGATGAACCGGCACCTCGCGCGGGAGCGCTACGACCTGATGATCCTCGATCTCATGCTGCCTGGCGAAGACGGCTTGTCGGTCTGCCGCAGGCTGCGCGGGGGCGGGGAGAACATGCCGATCATCATGCTGACTGCCAAGGGCGATGACGTCGACCGCATCGTCGGGCTCGAGGTGGGCGCGGATGACTATCTGCCCAAGCCGTTCAACCCGCGGGAGCTGGTGGCGCGCATCCAGGCGGTCTTGCGGCGGCGCCCGCCCCTCGGCCCGCCCGGGGCGCCCGCCACCGAGCTGCAGGTGGTCGAGTTCGGGGCGTTCCGCTTCAATCTCGCGGCCCGCAGCCTGACGAAGAACGGGCAGGACATCGCGCTCACCACCGGCGAGTTCGCGCTGCTCAAGGTGCTGGTGCAGCACCCCCGCTCCCCGCTCTCGCGCGACAAGCTGATGGAGCTCGCGCGCGGCCGCGAATTCGGCGCCTTCGACCGCTCGATCGACGTTCAGGTTTCGCGGCTGCGCAAGCTGATCGAGCCCGATCCGGCGAAGCCGGCGTTCATCCAGACGGTGTGGGGATTCGGATACGTCTTCATTCCCGACGGCAAGAATCAGTGACCCTGTTTCCACGCACCCTGCTCTGGCGCAGCGTGCTGCTAATTGCACTGCTGCTCGTGATCGCGCATCTCGCGTGGCTGCAGATCTTCCGGGTGAGCGAGCGCGAACCGCGCGCCCGCCAGGTTGCGCGCCAGATCGTGAGCGTGGTCAATCTCACGCGCGCGGCATTGATTACCGCCCAACCCTCGAAGCGCCTCGAGCTGCTCGGCGAGCTGTCCAGGGAGGAAGGCATCCAGGTCTATAGCGGCGAGCGCGGCGAGCGCATTGCGCCGCTTTCCGACCAACCGTTCCTGCGGCTGGTCGAGAGCGAGGTCAGGCGGCAGCTCGGCGCGGAGACCCGGCTCGCCGCGAGCCGCAACGGTGTCCGCGGCGCGTGGGTGAGCTTCCGCATCGACGGGGACGACTACTGGGTGTACCTGCCGCGCTCGCGGCTGGAGCGCGCCGATCCCCTGCGCTGGGTCGGCTGGGGAGCGCTCGTACTCGCGCTCGCCCTGCTCGGCGCCTATCTCATCGTCGCGCGCATCAACCGCCCGCTGCGCGAGCTGACCGGGGCTGCAGCGGAAATCGGCCGCGGCCGGACGCCGCCGCCCGTCGCCGAAACCGGCCCCTCGGAGATTCGCACGCTTGCGCATGCCTTCAACACCATGGCGGCGGACCTGAAGCGCCTGGACGAGGAGCGTGCGTTCTTGCTCGCCGGCGTATCGCACGACCTGCGCACGCCGCTCTCGCGCATCCGGCTGGGACTGGAAATGCTGGATGGACAGGGCGACGCCGCGCTCAAGGCCGGACTGGTGCAGGATGTCGCGGACATCGACGCGGCGATCGGCCAGTTTCTCGATTTCGCGCGCCTCGCGGAAGGCGAGGCGGTCTTCCCGGAAGGCGATCTCAACGCCATCGTGCGGGAGGTGTGCGATCGCTATACCCGCTCAGGCAAGGCGGTGTCGACCCGGCTCGATGCGCTACCGCCGCTCGCCCTGCGACCGTCCGCGGTGCAACGGCTGATCTCCAACCTGGTGGACAACGCGTTGCGCCACGGTGGACCGGCGGTTGAGGTAATCACCCGGCCCGAGAACGGCCGCGCCGTGATCGAGGTGCTGGACCGCGGCCCTGGTATTCCGCCGGGAGAGTCCGAGAACATGCTGCAGCCGTTCACGCGCCTCGATCGCGCACGCTCGACGAGCGGCTCGGGCCTGGGGCTCGCCATCGTGGACCGCATCGCGCGGCTCCACGGCGGCAGCGTGCAGCTGCTCGCGCGCGAGGGAGGGGGTCTCCGCGCCCGCGTGGAGCTCAGGGATACATGGCCCAACCAACGCGATCGGTCTGGGCCTTGAAGAAGTGCCCCTCCACGGTGGTGACGAAGAGCGTGGTCAGGTCGGGGCCGCCGAAGCAGCAGTTGGTCGGCCGATTTGCCGGCACCGGGTGCGTTTCCAGCACGCGGCCGGACGGCGAAAACACCGTGATCATTCCGCCCGGGCCGCTCAGCTCCCAGCCGTTGGTCGCGACGATATTGCCGTCGCGGTCGAAGCACATGCCGTCGATGCCCCGATGCACTTCCCGCGCATCCTCGCCCCAGGTGTGGAGCGTCTTGAAGGTGCCGAGGCTGCCGTCCTCGCGGATCGGGTAGGCCCGCAACTCGCGCGCAACGCCCCGTGTATAGCTGCTCTCGGCCACATAGAGCGTATTCTGGTCCTGCGATACCAGGATGCCGTTGGGCTGCGTGGTGTCGAACGTGACACGCGTAACCTTGTAGCTGCCGTCCTTCTGCGGATCCGCACGGAGCACCGACTGGTTGTCGAGCTCCTTGACTTCGCTCTTGTCCCAGTTGCCCTCGTTCACCGGGTTGGTGAACCAGATGCGCCCCTTGCGGT
>Ga0214471_10002552_pt1 | contig 14265 bp, 12 predicted proteins | sample RVTome_5_FD_207665 | JGI IMG/M metagenome (GOLD analysis project Ga0214471, IMG submission 207665) | Soil microbial communities from uranium-contaminated site in the Upper Colorado River Basin, Wyoming, United States - RVT142D155 | ecosystem: Environmental > Terrestrial > Soil > Contaminated >...
GAAGCCGAGCTCAACGCCTTCATCGAGCTTCCCACCTCCCGGTTCACCGAGCAGATCCTTCACCAGAACGAGATCGACTTCGTTCGCGAGAACGGTCACCTGGTGGTGTTCGGAAACGGCGCCTTTCGCTTCGCGAACATGTTCAATACCGAGACGAGGCGGCCCATGCGCCACGGTCTGGTCAATGCGAGCGAGCCCTATGCCCAGAAGCTTCTCGAGGTCATCGTCGAGAAGCTTGTGGGAAGGCCCCGGTCCAGGAGCCAGCCGGAGCTCGTTTGTTTCAGCGTTCCCGGCGCGCCCAGGGGCGCGCCCTCGAGCCTGGTGTACCACGAGGCGCTGATGAAGCAGATGCTCGAAGGCAAGGGTTTCGAAGCCCGCTCCATCAACGAGGGGCTGGCGGTGGTCTTCTCCGAGCTCGAGAAGGAGAACTTCTCCGGTATCGGCATCAGCTTCGGCGGCGGTCTGACCAACGTCTGCCTCGCCTATCTCTCGGTGCCGGTCTTCACCTTCGCCGTCGACAAGGGCGGCGACGACGTGGACGAGGCTGTGGGCCAAGTGACGGGCGAGACCGCGACCCGGGTCAAGGCGATCAAGGAAGACGGACTCGATCTCAGCCACAAGCCCCGCAGCAAGGTGGGCGGCGCCCTGCACATCTATTACGAGGACCTCATCGAGACGGTGGTGGGGGCGATCGCCGAAGCGCTTTCGAGCGCCGAGCGGATGCCGAAGCTCGAACGTCCCCTCCCGGTGGTGCTCGGCGGCGGATCCGCGCTTCCCAAGGGGTTCGCCCAACGCTTCGCCCGGGCCCTCGAAGCCAAGAAACTTCCCGTCGCGCTCGGTGATGTGAAGCTCGCCCGAGAGCCCCTGACGGCGACCGCGCGGGGCGCCCTTCTCGCGGCCCTCTACGAGAACTGATTTCGTGCGCTAGTGCCGTTCCAACTATTTGGTCATAAGGAAACGTTGCAGATGAACTCGAGCCTGTCGCCAAGCAAAGCTGCGGAGTTCGGCTGAACAAGTTGGAAGGGCACTAGTTCGCAAGGAGAATGACGATGGAGACCGTGATCTCGAACGGAGAGGGCCGCATCGGCCTGGACGTAGGCACGAGCAAGCTCATGACCATCCGCCAGGCGGGAAACCAGCTCAAGGCCTCGATCGAAGTAAACGCGTTCCTTCCGCTCCCCTACTCTCGTATCACCGAGAACATACTCCTCCAGAACAAGATTCATTACTACCAGAGCAACGGGCATTTCTACGTCTATGGGAACAACGCCGAGAAGTTCGCGGGGCTCTTCAACTCCGAGACCCGAAGGCCGATGAGCCGCGGGCTCATCAACCCCAACGAGCCCTCCGCGCTGACGCTGATCAAGGTCATGCTCCAGGGGCTGTTGAAGACGTCCAAGGGCAAGGGGGAGCTCGTCTGCTTCTCGGTCCCCGGCGCCCCCGCCGATTCCCCAAACGATCTCATCTATCACGAGCAGCTGCTAAAGGGGTTCCTCTCGGAGCTGGGCTACGAGGCGAAGAGCATTAACGAGGGACTCGCGATCGTCTTCTCCGAGCTCGAGAGCGAGAACTTCACCGGGATCGGAATTTCCGCCGGAGGCGGAATGTGCAATGCCTGCCTCGCCTACCTCTCGGTGCCGGTGGTCTCGTTCTCCACCTCGAAGGCCGGCGACTACATCGACCAGAGCGTGGGCTCGGTCACCGGTGAGTCGGCGACGAGGGTGAAGATGGTAAAGGAGCAGTCGCTCGATCTCGCCCGCCCGCCGAAGGACAAATTAGAGGAAGCGCTTCACATCTACTACGACGACATGATCGCGACGCTCATCACGACCCTCAACGAATCCGTAGCTCGGGCCTCGAGCGAGTCCCACAAGCTGGATCGCGCGGTCCCCGTCGTTCTCGCCGGCGGAACCGCGCAGCCGCGGGGATTCCGCGAGCGGGTCGAGAAGGCGCTCTCCCAGTCGAAGTGCCCGGTGCCGATCTCCGAGGTGAGACTTTCACCCCACCCGACCCAGGCCACGGCCAAGGGCGCCTATATCGCGGCCGTCTACGACAACTAAGAGTATAAGAAAAGGGGATGGGGAGATAAGAGGAGATAGGGGGATGAATCAAATCTCGGCCCTCATCTCCCTCTCCACTCCTATCCCCCTAACCCCCTTCTCTCGGATCGGCGACGTTTGAGATCCAAACCCGCGAGCTTTCTCGAGCATCGGTCGCTGCAAAGGAGTCTCGACCGGTTCTCCTCTTTCGTGCCCGATCCGGGCGAGAAGCTCTGGTTCATCAAGAGGACCATCGAGGCCTTCGAGTCGAAGCCGGCCGCTCTCTGGAGGACTCCCCTCGCGCGCTCTCTCCTCTTCCACTTCGTGGCCATCGAGACCCTCGGCGAGCTGGTCTTCGGTCCGCGCCGCGGGAGCGTAACGTTTCCCATCCCGGCCCTGTGGGGCCTCTACCGGCTTCGCCACGCGGCCTTCGTCCTGGCGGCCCTCGTCCTCGCCTCGGGGGCGGTTGCCGCCGGCACGTATGGTTACGGTGTCGCGCGCGCGGGTACCGACTGGGTGTTCCAGCAGATCTCTCCTCCGCCTACGGCGGGGGGGCTTGGAGCTCCCGCTCTCGCGGCCGAACGGATAGGCAGCCCCCCCAAGGAAGTCTGGCTCGTTACCCAGGAAGGCGATGAGGAGCTCTGGAGCAACGGACTTCGAGTAGTCACCACCTTCGAGACGAAGGGCGAGCCCCGTCAGTTCTTCGCGTTTCCCAAGGACGGCGCGCCGCCGGTGCCCATGGGGCCGAACCCCGTCGGGATCGTCTATCACGCGAGCGAGAGCGATATGGCGCCCTTCGGGGCGGCCTTCAATCGCGACATCCTTTCGACCACCCGCGACCTCGCTGGCTGGCTCAGCCGCCGACGGATCTACAACTACATCATCGACCGCTTCGGCCAGGTGTACCGCATCGTCTCCGACGAGACCGTCGCCATCCACGCCGGCATTTCCATCTGGGGTGACGAAAAGCGCTACTACCTCAACCTCAACGAGAGCTTCATCGGCATCGCCTTCGAAAGCCAATGGAGCTCCGCGGGCGGCGACGCCATCACCACCGCCCAAATCCAGGCGGCGCTGAGCCTCACCGATCTGCTGCGCGCGCGCTACGGAATCGAAGACGTCAACTGCGTTCCCCACGGGCTCGTTTCCGTGAGCGCGGGGAAGAAGCTCATCGGCTACCACGGGGACTGGGCGCGCAACTTTCCCTTCGGCGCGCTCGGGCTCCGGGACAACTACCAGGTGCCTCCGCCGAGCATTACCGCCTTCGGTTTCGGCTACGACGAGGACTTGGTGTCCCGCCTGGGGGGCTCGCTCTGGCCCGGGGTGGCGGCGGCGGAGCGGGAGCTCGAGAAGCGGGCGGAGAGCGAAAGGGTCGAGCTCGAAGTTCTGAGAGCTCGCCTCCAGCGGCGTTATCACGAGAACCTCGAGGTCGCGCAGCTCGCGCGCAGCGCGCAGCCGAGCCGCGTCAGGGGCGCCGAGCGAGCTTCAAGCCCCTAGCCGTTCCAACTTGCCTCGCCTAGAAAGTTCATCGCCTTGGTGGGGCTGTCGCTGTCTATCAGCGACGCTGTCGCTCGGCGAAGATAGTTGGAACGGCACTAGCAGGGTGCCGAAAAACTCAGCCCGCACCCTGCGCGAGCGGAGCGAGCCCGGCCGGGAGGCCGAGCGGAGCCCTCGGCCGGAGCGCAGCGCGACCCGCCTTCGCAATGCTTCGGCGGGTCCGCCGTAGCCCGGAGGGCGGAGGCGGAAGCGCGGAGCGACGAGCCCCGGGGGCGGGGGCCCGCGGCACTGATCGAAGAGCGAGGCGAGCACTCTTCAGTGGAGGAACAGCACCGCCGTCAAAGGGCCGACCCGGAACGCGAGCGGGAAGCTAATCTCCATGACCAGCTGCGCCCACACTTGACTGAGTACGAACAATCCGACGCTCAGCACTACGATTCTCGCCATCCGCTCTCGAACGACCACCACGGCTATGACTCCTCGAATGAAGGTTGGGCCGAAGGTCCGCCTCGAATAAATGGATAACCGGACCTCCGGGTGAGGATTATCGAGGCGCCGCGGAAGGCTGTCTAGAGTGAGGATTTCCCTAGTCGGTGATTCCCCACGTTTCGACTCCTTCGGAGCCGGAACCGGAGTGTCCCCACCCCGCCGAGTCTTCATTTGCAATCGGCGGGCTCGACTTGGGATGCTCTCGCCATGAAGATTGATGAGCTCCGTTCTCTCTTCGCCTACGACTCCTGGGCCAGCGATCTCCTGCTCGATGCGGTTAAGGCGCTTCCCGAGGAGGCGATCCGGCGCGATCTCGGAACGTCCCACCAGAGCCTTCTCGGAACCCTGGTGCACGTCGTGGCGGCGGAAGAGCTATGGCTGTCTCGCTGGAAGGGCGCTCCCCGCTCGAAGCTCACCGGGCTCGAGCAGATTGCGAGCCTCGACGCGCTCCGCGCGTGGTGGTCGAAGGTGCGCGCCGAACGAGACGCCTACATCGCCTCACTCGGGGAGGCCGACCTCGAGCGCGAGATGGAAATGCCCACGACCGCCGGGGCAACCTACCGGCACCGATACGCCGACATGTTCCGCCACCTCGCCAACCACTCCACGTACCACCGGGGACAGGTGGCTGCCATGCTGCGGCAGCTCGGCGAAAAACCGCCTTCGACAGATCTCATTCGCTTCTATCGGGAGTCTCGCTGACGGACTCGTATAGCTCCACGAGCGCGGTTCCCCTATACTATACGGTTTGGTAGACATGAGAGCGCGCTCCGATGATGATGGCGCGGGTCCGAAGCCCTCGACCAAGGGCGGCCGTCTCGTCGAAACTGCCTTTCGACGCAAGGCGCTTGCTCTCGCCGCCTTCCTGATCGTCGGGGCGACGGTGCTCAACTCGCTCTTCGGCGAGCGCGGCATCTTCGGCCTCTGGAAGGCACGAGAGGAGCACGAGCAGCTTCTTCGAGAGGTCGAGGCGCTCGAGGCGGAGAACGACCGCCTGTCGGCGCAGATCCACGCATTGAGGAGCGACCCTCTCGTGGTGGAGCGCCTCGCTCGGGAGACACTGGGAATGGCGCGCGAGGGGGAAATCGTCCTCACCATCCGTCATCCCGAGCCGCCCTGAGCCTCCGAAGACCCTCGGTGCCCCGAAAGCACGGCCGCGAGCTCCCCGCCCCAGAGCAAGAGAACCGCGGAGAGGTTCACCCAGAGGAGGAAGATGACCACCGTCGCCAGAGCGCCATAGGTCCGGGTATAGCTCGCGATGTGGCTGGCGTAATAGGTGAGCCCGATCTTCAGTCCCTCCCAGAGCGTGCCCGCGATGAAGGCCGCCGTGAACGCCGCTCGCGCCGGCACCTTCCGGGCGGGGACGATCCAGTAGACGAGGAAGAAGGCGAGAACGGCGATGACCCAGGGAACGAGGTACCGGCTCACGAATCCGTTCACCGTGTGGTAGAGGGGCGCATCGCGAAGCGCTGCGAGCGCGGACACGTCGATGAATCGGTCCACCGTGGCCAGTATGCCTCCAACGACCATAGCGGCGACCAGGAGAACGCTCAAGAGCCCCACCACACCGAAGGCGAGTAGCTTCCTGAGCGCCCAGTGTCTCGGTTGCTCGACCTCGAACACGTGGTTCAGGCCCGCCTCGATCTTGTTGAGCACCGTGCTGGCGCTCCAGACCGCGATCGGGAGGTAGAAGAGTCCCGACCAGATCCCTTGCTGCAAGGACCTCACCTGCGTCATTACCTGTGGCGGAAGGGCGTAGAGCACGTTCCGAAGGAGGAGCTCCGTGCCGCGCTCCGCGGCCTCGACCGAGCCGAGCAGCAAGGCGCCCACCGCCACCAAAACCACGGCGAGAGGGAGAAACGAGAGCAGGGCGAAGTAGGCGATCACTGCCGCCCGGTCGAAGCATCGGTCGCGTTGGAAATTCGAAACCGCACGGACGACGTGCCGGATCCAGGAATTGCGCCGCTGCATCGCCCGGGTATTGTAGACTCGAGCGGTTCGTTTCCAGGAAGCCGCGTTCGACAGGATGCAGCTTACTGGCCCATTCCCTTCATCCGCTCGCTCTTCTTTCGAGGGCGAATCCGAGCTCTCTTGGGAGACGAGTCGGGAGCGAGCGGGTCGATGAAGCCCGTCAATGGGTGAAAGCGTAAGCGAGCTTCAGCACCTCGCCGCGCCTTCGAACGACGATTCGAATCTCATCCTGGTCGACGAGACGGGCGATGAGGTCCCAGAGGGCGTCGACCCCGACGAGCGGCTCCCCGTTGATGCTGACGAGGATGTCTCCGGGCAGAAGACCTGACTCGGAGAGAAGAGTGCCGTCGGGAAGACGGGCCACACTGAGCCCTCTCACCTCGCCGTCCTCGACTCGCGGGGTGAGATCGGTCTCGCTCAGGATGACCGGGATCTCCTTCTCGAGCCGAGCGCGCGCGACCTCGCGCGGGAACGCGCGACGAATCCACTCCGATTCCCCGCCTCCCTTCGAGGGCTCCGCTTCGGCAGGTTCGGTCGAAGACGGCGTTCCAGCGAGGAACAGGCGAAGCTCGGAATCCCTTCCCTGGAATCGAACGAACTCTTTCGCGACCTCGAGAAGGACGTAACCCTGGAGCTCCTGGCCCACGCGGAGGATTTGGGCGCGGCCCGCTTCGGCGCGGCGCACGAGAGCCACGGAATCCGCGGGGTTCTCGGCGACGATGACCCCATCGAGAACGAGCTCCGCGCCCTGCTCGGCCGTGGACGCGAACAGGGAGATCCACAAGAGGGCGCCGGCCGAGGAAACCATAGCTGCCATGGGAGCTTACTACCACGAGCATAGGCGGTGCATCGGACCCGGTCAAGCGCTCTATCAAATGTGCTATAGTCCCGGGGTCCGCTGCAAGTCACTTGGATCAAGGTAGTTCATGGCTTCCGAACCTCATGTGCCGAGGGCGCGACTGCCGGAGCCGAAGCGGGGCCTGACGCGATTCCTCCTGAGGACGCGCGCTGGACAGATCCTCAGCGTCCTCGTTCTCACCCGGCTTCTAGGAGCGATCTATCCGTCGTGGCCAACGTGGCTGACCTCGGCCGCAACCGTAGGCCTCTGGGTCTACGCCATCGGCTTCCTGTTCTGGCGTATCTCCCGGCTGAGAACGAAGCTTCTCTGGCGCATTCGGCGCAAGCTGGTAATCTCCTATGTGTTGATCGGGCTCGTCCCGACGCTCCTTATCCTGTTCTTCTTCCTCCTGAGCGCGTTCTTCATCGTGGGACAGGTGAGCTCCTATGTGCTGAACACCGAGATCCGCCGCATCGATTCCGAGATGGTCAAGACCGCGGATCTCGCGGTTTCGGACGTCCTCGGCTCGCGCCGCGGCGGGGCCCACGTCAAGGACGAGGCCGTCCGCGCGGTGCTCCACGCCCGAGTCGCTCCGCTTTCGACGCTCTTTCCCGGCTCGGGCGTCCTCTATCTCGAGCATCGGCGCGGCCGCATCCAGCGCGTCATCGCTTCCGATGGGTTTTCTCGTCCTCCCCAGGTGGGCACCCCCCTCCCCTCGTGGATGGAATCGGCGTACCAGGGGCCGCTCCGTATAGAGAGCGGCAATTACCTCGCGGGGACGTCGACTCCGATGCCGGAGGGGATCACCGTGCTCGTCGCCTCTCCGTTGCGAACCGTACTCGACAAGGCGGCGGTGGGGATGGGATTTCACATCGATCAGCTGGTGACCAGCACGTCGGACGAGGCGCAGCCCAGCTCGCTTTTCATCGTGAATCCGCAAACCGTGTCGGCGCCTCCGGTCGCCGAAGGGAGACGGCCCTTCACCCTTCCCTGGCTGACGCTTCTACAGTCGCGAAGCCTCGACGCGTCTCGCGAGCGGGAGACGGAGCTGGTGTTCGTGCAGTTCGGCTTCGCCCCCATGAGCCTCTACGACGCTGTCGCCCGAAACGCGCTGCAGCTCGGCCCGGAGGGGCCCGACCTGGGAAAGGTGATCCTTTGGGTTCTCGCTCTCCTCGCGGTCCTTTTCCTGGTCATCGAGGTCTCGGCGATCTTCGTGGGGTTGGTCCTCGCGCGCTCCATCACGGGCTCGGTGCACGCTCTCAGCCAGGGGACGGAGCACGTGCGCCAGGGGGACTTCGGCTATAAAGTCCAGGTCCGCTCCCGGGACCAGCTGGGCGAGCTCGCCGATTCCTTCAACCTGATGACCAATAGCATCCAGGACCTTCTGCGCCAGTCCGCAGAGAAGGAGCGGCTGGAGGAAGAGCTCCGCATCGCCCGAACCATCCAGATGAGCCTCCTTCCCAAGGATCGGGTCAGCGTCCCCGGACTCTCCATCGCGGCGCTGTGTCTCCCGGCGAACGAGGTCGGGGGCGATTACTACGACTTCATCCCCTTGAGCGACGGACGCCTCGCGATCCTCATCGCCGACGTTTCGGGAAAGGGCACCTCGGCCGCGCTCTACATGGCGGAGCTCAAAGGCCTGTCGCTCTCGCTCAGCCGGATGTACGACTCCCCCCGCCTGTTGCTCATCGAGGCCAACAAGATCCTGGCGGCGAACCTCGACAGCCGCAGCTTCATCACCATGGTCTACGCCGTTATCGACGTGAAGAATAAAAAGATGACCTACGCTCGAGCAGGGCACAACCCGATATTCCAGCTCAGCGCCAACGGGGATCGCCCACGAGCGCAAGTGCTCGCCCCCGACGGCATGGGACTCGCCCTCGATCGCGGCTCCCTGTTCGAGAAGATTCTCGAGGAAGAGTCGATTGCCCTGGTGTCGGGGGACTTGTTCCTGTTCTTTACCGACGGGGTCACCGAAGCGATGAACACCCGCTCCGAGCTCTTCGGGGACGACCGGCTTCGCGGCATCATGGAGGACAACGCCGATCTATCCATGGAGGAACTGCGCGAGAAGATGGTCGACGAGGTCTTCAACTTCGCCGGCGGGGCGCTCCAGCACGACGACATGACCATGGTCCTGGTCAAGGTGTTGTAGTACCATGAGACATCCGCCAGAGAGAACGGAATCGTTCCCCGCTGATGGTGACCTTGTCCGCATCCGTCGATCCGTGCGCGCTCGAAGAGAGACTTGGCTATCGCTTCCGCGACAAAGATCTGCTGCAGCGCGCCTTGACCCACACGTCCTTCGCCTATGAATCGGGCGGCAGCCCGCACAACGAGTCCATGGAGTTCCTCGGGGACTCGATCCTGGGGTTCCTGGTCACCGACTTCATCTTCCGCGAGTTTCCCGATTTCACCGAGGGACGGAAGTCGAAGATCAAAGCCTATCTGGTGAGCTCGACGACCCTGTCGATGCTGGCGCTCCAGCTCGACATCCCAAAGTACCTACGCCTGGGCAAGGGCGAGGAGAAGACCGGCGGGAGGAAGAAGAAGGCGCTCTCGGCGAACGCCTTCGAGGCGGTCATCGCCGCTATCTATCTCGATTCCGGCATCGAGGAGGTTCGCCGATTCCTCGCGCCTATCTTCCATCCCCTGATCCGCGAAGTCGGGGAGGGTCGGGCGGCGATCGAGGACCCCAAGACCGCGCTCCAGGAGTACCTCCAGGCGCGAAACCTAGAGGCAGCCCAATACAGCGTGACCGCGGAGACAGGACCTGAACACCGGAAGACGTTCCATGTCGAGCTCCGCGTCGGGGCGCGTACCCTCGGAAGCGCGACCGGGCCCACCAAGAAAAACGCGGAGCTCCTGGCTGCGCAGACGGCTCTCGCGAAGCTTCTCCTGGAAGAACACGAGAAGCCCGGGGAAAACTAGAACGCAAAGGCGCCAAGTCCGGGAAGTCGCGAAGAAGGACAAAACCCGATTCTGCTCTTACTTTGCGCCTTCGCGTCTCTCGGCGTCTTTGCGTTCGTTTTCCCCGCTATTCGCGGTCGGTGACGATGAGCATCAGCACGTGCGCGCCGATCCGAAACTCGTTGTGATTTTCGAGCTCCGCGTTCTGGATCCGCTCGCCCTGAACGAACGTCCCGTTGGTGCTGTTGAGGTCGGTGACCACCACCCGGGAGCCCAGGATCTCGAGCGTCGCGTGCTGGCGCGAGCTCTCCGGATCGTCGAGGACGATGTCGGAGTCGGCGCGGCCGAGCACGGTCTTCACTTTGTGGATCTGGAAGATCTGCCCGCTCGCCTTCCCCTGCAGACAAGCGAGGGAGTACTTCTTGTCCTGAGGAAGATCAAGGACCTCCGCCACCCGGTGCCCGGTGATGGTCTCCTCGCCGAGACTCTCGTCGGAACGAAGACGCCGGACCCGTGCGGTCGTGTCCCGCTCGCGCGCCGGAGCCGGCGGCGCCGCTCCCTCAGCCAAGGACGGATCCGTCGCCGGTCCGGCCTCCGCGGCTGCTATCTCGATCGAGCCTCCGCATTTTTTGCATTTCGCGGTAACGCGAGGTTTTCCCCCGAGCTGGCTCTCGTCGAACCGGTACTTCGTGAGACAAGTAGGACAGGCGACACGAATCATAATGCCCAGTGCTTATTTTAATTCTATCACCGCTGGTGCCCGCCTATCTGCCGCTGTAACGCCGGCCGACGAAGTGCTCCCATTCACGGATGAGCGCTCCCTCGTCCTTTCCCAGGACTTTCCTCAGGGACGCGTCGATGTCGTTCCCCTCCCCGAGGGCGGAGAGCACGTCGCGGATGCCGCCGACGCCCCGCATCTGGATGAGGTAGTCCACGAACGACATGGCGGCGGAGTAGAAAATACGCACGTCGCACTGTCCCGTGGGGAGGCAGTGCTCGAAGCTGTTGCCTTCAGCGAGCACCTGCGCGAGGAGATTTCCCTGCTCCGACGCGCGAGTGCCTTCCATGTATTCCGCGACCCCTTCGTGGAGCCACCGAGGGGCACTGTCTCCCGCACGGGCGTGGATGAACGCATGAACGAGCTCGTGGTGAAGCGTCGAGCGGATCTGCTCGTCGACCTGCTGAAGTCCTCCGACGGGCATCCGGATCTTGCCGTCGAACAAACCCGCCGACCAGTGGGGACCTCCCATCTCGCGATACGAGCGTCGAGAGTACAGGATCACCACGACCGGCTCCTCGGGCTCGTAGCCGAGCCGCGAGATCAGCGTGGCGCGGCTGCGCTCCAGCGCGTCGAGCACCAAGCGGCCCGTCGACTCCATGGTCTCGCCTTCGTAGCTGACGATGAAATGCGAAAGCCGCTTCTGGTCGAACCCACGGGCGGTCCGGGCCTCGCGCATCGCCCTATCGAGGGAGGCGCGGATGGCCGGGTCGTCCCTCAGGGAGAGCGCGCGCTGAAACTCCTCGATGGCCTTCTCCATCTCCTCGCGAAAATAGTAGGCCTTGCCAAGGATATGATGCATGTCGGCGGCGTTGTCGCGGGCGCCGTAGCCGAGGGCGGTTCGGGCCCACCTCTCGGCCAGCTCCCAGGATTGAAGCTCGCTGTAGATGACCGCCCGCACCGTTGCGGTCTGGTCCGATTCCAAGGTCCACCGATCGGCCTCGTCCACGAGCTTCAACGCCTCCTGAAACCGGCGCGCCTTGATTTCCTTGCCCGCGAGAATCAAATGGGCGGCGGCCACGTACTCCCGAAACGACGGCTCGCCCGGAAACTCCAACGCCGCTCTCTTCGCCTGCTCGATGAGAGCGGGGTTGACGGTGTTTACATTCAACTCGGGCAGCTTGGGCAGCTCGCGGGCGGAAGGAACCTCGGTCGCCGACGCCTCTCCGGCCGCGGGCGCGGGACGAGGCACGAACCCTGGGATCACGAGCGTGCCTGCAGAGGGCGGCGGCGGGACTTCGACCACGATCTCCCTCGTTGCTCCTTCCTGGTCCGGCGTCGCCTCTAGCGGTGAAGACGGGGCATCGACCGCGGGAGCTTCGACGGCGCGGCGCGATTGCCAGTAGAGAGCGCCTGAGGCGCTCAGGATCACCGAAAGTATGAGGACGTTCACGAGCGACAGTGCCCGTGGAGCTTCGGCGGGGGCCGCCGTGATACGGCGAGCGGGAGCGGCCGGTCGGGGGGGGCGAGACACTTTGTCTCCGAGCTTCGCAAACACCACGCCGCAGCGCGGGCACGCAGTCACGCCGTCCTCAGAGGCGAAGCCGCACTTCGGGCATTGCACGTTTCGTCTAAGCGGACGCCGCCTCGGAGCGCGGGTTCGCCCTCGCGATCTCGACCGCCTTCCGAAGAGCGGCGGCGAACGCCCGCATGTCCTCCGCTCGCGTCGCGCGTCCGAGGCTCACGCGAATGGAGCCCTGCACCTCGCGCGGTGTCAGCCCCATGGCGATGAGCACGTGCGATGGAGCGATGGCCCCCGCGGAGCAGGCGGCCCCCGTCGAGAGCGCGAATCCCTCTCGGTCGAGCCGCTTCACCAGATCTTCACCATCCACGTCGTCGAATCGGAAATTCGCGGTATTCGGGGTCCTCTCACAGCCCTCGCCGTTCAGATGGCTGCCTGGGATCTCCCGAAGGACCGAGACCTCGATCTCCTCACGAAGAGCCAGAAGCCGCGCCGACTCCTCCGTCAGGAGCGCTCCCGCCCGAAGTACAGCTTCCGCGAGGCCCACGATGCCGGCGACGTTCTCCGTTCCCGGACGGCGCGCGCGCTCCTGGCCGCCGCCGCGGAACACCGGCTTGAACGGCGTCTCCTTGCGCACGTAGAGCGCGCCAACACCCTTGGGGCCGTAGAGCTTGTGGGCCGAGAGCGAAAGAAGATCGGCGCAAGACTCCTCGACGCTCACCGCAATCTTCCCGCAGGCCTGAACGGCATCGGTATGAAAGAGAGCGCCCGCGTCGTGGGAGATCCGCGCCAACTCTTTCACCGGCTGAATCACGCCGGTCTCGTTGTTGGCGCTCATGATGGAGACCAGAAGCGTGTCCGGACGGAGCGCTCCGCGGAGCCCGCCCTCGAGAACGCGTCCGCTCCGGTCCACAGGGAGGTACGTCACCTCGTATCTTTGTTTCTCCAGATGGCGCATCACGTTCAGGACAGCGTGGTGCTCGATGGTCGAAGTGACGAGATGCCTTCGAGGCCGCGCCTCCTCCTCTTCCGCGGAGACGACACCGAGGATAGCGAGGTTGTCGGCCTCGGTGCCCGAGGCGGTGAAGACGAGCTCCCTCCCGGAAGCCGAAAGAAACGACGCCATCGTCTCGCGGGCCTCGAGAAGCGCCGCCTTCGCCCGGCGTCCGAACTGGTGGATGCTCGAGGGGTTCCCGAAATCTCCGCGCAGATGCGGAAGCATCGCCTCCAACACCTCGGGAGCAAGCGGTGTGGTGGCGTTGTAATCGAGGTAGATAGGCGTCGACATCTCCCTTTGCCCGCCTCGCCTGGAAGCTACAGACGGATCGATCCTTTCTACCACAAAAGACGGGCATCGCCTACCCGGAGGCTCGTGTGTTAGCATAATCTTCATGGATGAGTCCCCCAATCTGACGGCTACCGGTCCCGATCCCGCGGTTTTCAGCCACATCCAGCAGCACCTCGACGACGGCGTTCTCCGAATCCAGCTCAATCGGCCCGACGCGTCCAACGCCCTCAACCTCGCCGCTCTCGAGGAGCTCGCCTTCGCCCTGGATCAGCTCGAGCTGAAGGAGTCGGCGAAAGTCGTGGTGATCACCGGAAACGACCGCGCCTTTTCGAGCGGCCTCGACGTCGCCGAGCATACCGATGAGAACGTGTATCAGCTTCTGGACGCGTTCCACTACGTGATCCGGAGGATGATGCAGCTCGAGACCGTCAGCTTCGCGGTGGTGAAGGGGATGGCTCTCGGCGCCGGATGCGAGCTCGCGGCCGCCTGCGACTTTTGTTTCGCTTCCGAGGGGGCGAAGCTGGGCCAGCCGGAGCTCAAAGCGGGTCTCTTCCCCACGGTCGCTCCGGTCATCTACCCGCGCATCGTCGGCTTGCACCGCACGTTCGAGCTGATCCTGACCGGCCGCATCTACGAGGGACGCGAGGCGGAGTCGATCGGACTCGTGACCCGCGCGCTCGCCCCCGACAAGATCGACGCCGAAGTCGAGAAATGGATCCAGTTTCTCAAGACGTTCTCCACCCCCGTGCTGCGCCTCGCGAGGCGCGCCATCTCCGAAGCCGCCTACATGCCCTTCGAGGACGGACTGCGGCTGGTCGAGGAGGTCTACCTCAACCAGCTCATGGCCACCGAGGATGCCAAAGAAGGCGTACGAGCTCTCCGCGAGCGCCGCGCTCCTGTCTGGAAGCATCGCTAAAGCTCGCCGCGCCTGGTAACCCGCAGCACCCCTGGGCTATACTTTCACGCTCGTGAGCGGGGCCCGGCTCGCCTTCG
>Ga0214471_10002553_pt1 | contig 14260 bp, 14 predicted proteins | sample RVTome_5_FD_207665 | JGI IMG/M metagenome (GOLD analysis project Ga0214471, IMG submission 207665) | Soil microbial communities from uranium-contaminated site in the Upper Colorado River Basin, Wyoming, United States - RVT142D155 | ecosystem: Environmental > Terrestrial > Soil > Contaminated >...
CTGGGGCTCGGCCTCGGCAGCCGGCTGCAGGAGGCCACGCGCGCGGTGCGCCGGCGGCGCGGCCGCCTGGCGGCACTGCTGACCGACCGCCTTGCTCACCTGCACCTGATTCAGGCCTGCGGTCAGGAGCAGCGCGAGACGACCCGCTTCAAGACGCTCAGCCGGCGTCTCAAGTCGGCCTTCCTGCAGCAGGCCCGCACCGTCGGCTTCCTGCGGGCTCTGGCGGACGCCGGCGCCAGCGTTTCCAGTCTGTCGGCCCTGGCGGTCGGCGCGCAGCTGGTAGCGCTGGAAATCGCGACCCCCGGCACGGTGGTGGCCGCCATGCTGGTTGCCGGCCTGCTGGCACCGCGCCTTCAGGAACTGGGCCGCATCTACGAGTACTGGACCACGGCGCGGATCGCCGCCGAAAAGCAGAAGCGCCTGCTGCAGATGCGGCCCGCCAGGCCGGGCACCCGGCAGCGCGGCGGGCGCAGCCTGCTATCGGGGCTGGGAGAGCTGGCCCTGCGCGGCGTAACGATGGACGGCCTCCTGCCCGCACTCGACCTGACACTGGTCCCTGGCGACCGGCTCTGCATTGTCGGCGGCAACGGCGCCGGCAAGTCAACCCTGCTGCAGGTCATGACCGGCCTGTGCCGGCCTGACGCGGGCCATGTGGAACTGAACGGGCAGGACCTTGCGGTGAGCGACAGCCGACAGGTGCACCGTGCCATCAGTCTGGTGTCCTGCGACCTGCCGCTGCTGCGCGGTTCCCTGCGCTCAAATCTGACTTACGGTCTCGGAGGCAAGGCCAGCGAGGCGGAACTCGCCGAGGTGATCGCGTGCTGCGACCTCGCTGGGCTGATCGCCCGTCTGCCGCAGGGTCTGGACACCCAGGTGAGCGAACTGCAGACGCGCTTCTCCGCCGGCGAGCGCATGCGCATCGCGCTGGCGCGCGGCCTGATTACGCGCCCGCAGGTGCTGCTGCTGGACGAGGTCGAGTCCCACCTGGATGGCGACGGCCTGCGCGCTCTCGGCGACATCGTGCAGCATTTCGAAGGGCCGGTGGCATTCGTCACGCACCATCCCGAGCGTCTCGGACTTGCTTCTCAGGTCCTACGACTGAGCGCCGGCCAACCTGCCGTGGTTGCTGCGTTGCCAGGGCCACCATCGGCCCCGGCGCCGGTTACCACGACGCTGAGGGCGGTGACATGACCTTGCTCCAGGCCACACCGGCACCGGTTCCGCGCGACTGCGCCAACTGCAATGTGTTCCCGGCGCGGACGGACGCCGGGCGACTGCTGCTGCGCCCGGCCGGCGCTGCGCACCCCGAGTACTTCCTTTTCGTGCCGGAGAACCTCGACCCGGCGCAGCCGCCGCTGGTCTGCGTGCACGGCATCTCCCGCAACGCCCAGGAGCACGCGCGCGCCTTTGCGCCGGTCGCCGCGCGCCAGCGGCGCCTGCTCATTGCGCCGCACTTCGACGCTGCGCGCTTCGATGGTTTCCAGCGTGTGGCCAGCCCCATCGAGGCGGCGGTCGCGGCCCTCTGGTCCGAGGTGGAGACCTTCACCGGCTCAGCCCTGGGGCCGGCCGACCTCGTCGGTTTCTCTGGCGGCGCGCAGTTCGCCCACCGCTATGCTCTGCTGAATCCGGAACGGGTGCGTTCCCAGGCCCTGGTGTCGGCCGGCTGGTACACCTTTCCGAGCGGTCGTGACGCCTTTCCCTATGGGGTGAAGAGCGCCGGCCGGCGCGGGCGACGCTGCGCGGAGAATCTCGCGCGCTTTCTCGGCATCCCCACCCTGGTGCTGGTAGGCGCCGAGGACAGCCAGCGAGATGCCGCCCTGAGGCGCAGCCCCGAGATCGACATGAAGCAGGGCATCAACCGCATCGAGCGCGCCAGCCGCTGGAGCGCGGCGTTCCTCCAAGCCGCTACGCGCGCCAGCGTAACCACCACACTGCAGTTCGCCACTTTGCCCGGCTGCGGACATGACTTTGCGGCATGCGTCGCCAAGGGCGGGCTGGTCGAGCGGATCGATCACTGGGTGCAGCGCGGGTAGAGCAGGCTGCAGCCGTTCCGGGCCCCGGGCGGGGCCATCAGCGCTCGCAAGAGCAGGTTAGAAAGTTGGTGTGGAGAGTCCCTATGCGTCTGTTTCTAGATCGTCGACATGGCCGTTTCGGTCGCTTGCTTTTAGTGCTTCCTGTGCTTGCCCTCGTCGCCGCCTGCGCCCAGGCGCCTCGGGAGCCGAAGGCCAACACCCGGGTCATCGGCCTCGATCTCTGGGCGGGCGATGCCGGCCTTGCCGGCGCCGAAGCGCCGCGCGTCCAGGCCGTAAAAGGTACGCGCACCTTGAGCGGCCCGATAGCCTGGAGCCATCCCAAGACGGGCCAGGTGATACAGGTCTACGAGCGCCGAAATGTCGAGTCCGACGGCACGCGCATCCAGCTGTTCACCCGCCGCGCCGACGGCCAGGCCCTCGGCCGCGTCTTCGACACGCGCCCCGGCCGCGCGGACCGCCATTTCGAGAACGACGCCTTCTTCCCCCTCGGCATCTGGTCGCGCGGCGAGAGCCGGGACTTCAAGATGGTCGAGTACACCGAGCAGGGAGCGCAGGAGCGCACCGCGACCATCAAGGTCCGGCGTCTCGACTTCACCTTCCGGGACGTGCCGCACTCGCTTCGCTACGACTGGATCCTGCGCGATGCCAGCGGCAACGTGCTGTACGAGGAGCGCTACGTCTACAGCCCCGGCGTCGGCTTCGCGAGCTTCGAGAACCGCCTGAGATAGGCTTAGGCTCTCGACCTCTGTGCCGTGAGCGGCCGCCGAGACTGTATCACTCGCCGGGTTGCAGAAGGCGAGTGCAGAGGGACTAGACGGCCGACCGGCCTTGGTATGCACCCTTTGCTGCCCCCGACCAATGTCGGTTGCTGGCACGAGGCCGACATAGCGCCAGACAAGTTGGGGCGTCGGCTTCCGGTGCGAAGGAGACCTTGGCTATTGAGCGGCCTGTCGCCTCCAGAAATGCCTAAAGCGCACTAGGCTCACCTCTGTAAACGAAGGCCGGGATAGATAAGGGCGCCCTGGATGAGGTGGCAGTCTCGCTCCAACACGCCTTCACTCCGGGCGACACTGAGCCATGTCTGTGCCACGCATGCCTCCATCTCTCGGAGGACCGCTTCGGCTTCGGCACGCTCGAGGCGGAAGCGGCCACACTGGGAAAGCAGGTTCTCGGCGCTGGAGAGGCGACCCTGGTCACCGCAGGCAAGGGCCAGGTCGCGGCGCTCGAGGCTGATCGGCGTCGAAGGCGTCAGGTCGTAGGCGGGCGACAGCTTCCAGTCCCGGTCCTTGGCAATGACCGCGTGATTGCGGGGATGATCGTCGGTGTTGGAGATGAGCGCGTTGAAGCACATGCGCCGGAACAGCTCCTGCGCCTGCCTGTCCGGTTCCGCGCAGACGCGGCGCAGCTCCTCGGCCAGCAGCACGTAGGACCAGCGATCGCGCGACCGGTGGCTGTCCTCGGCCCGCAGCAGCGTGAGGGCGCTCACCATGCGGGCACGCAGGTAGCTGCCCTCGGCCTTCTCGCGATCGAAGCGCTTGACCAGCAGCACGTCGCGACCGGCCACGTCAACCACGCGGCTTTCCGCCGTCGTCAGGCCGCACTGCCGCCCGAGCACCAGCATGGCATGCTCGACGCGGGCATTGTTCCAGCGGTCGTCATGGCAGTTGAACTTGGCGATCCAGAGGCCGTCCCTGTCCTCGACCACCGCTTTCGGGCGGGCGCCACCCATCGAGGTGCCGATACGCAGCAGCTCCGCCACCTGCCCGGCCTTCGCGCCGTCCGGCACCTCTTCGTTTCGATGAATCGCATCGGCGATCGCCTGCAGCTCGGCCAGATCGAGCGTTTGGTTGAACTGACGGCGCGGCGCCGGTGGCTCCTTGCCGAGGCCGAAACCTAGCGCGCCGGCGCGGTCGTCCGGTGACTCCAGCAGGTATATCCGCGTGATCGTAACGACCAACTTTGATCGTCTGTTGGAAAACGCGCTGCGTGAGCGTGGCATCGAGCCGACGATCGTCGCTTCCGTCGATGCGCTCGTTGGCGCGGAGCCGATCACCCACAGCGCCTGCTACATCCTCAAACGACACGGCGATTACAAGGATGCGCGCATTCTTAATACTGAGGCCGAGCTGAACGGCTACCCGGTGACGTATGACGCCCTTCTCGACCGCATTCTGGATGAACACGGGCTCATCGTCTGCGGCTGGTCTGGTGAATGGGATGTCGCGCTCCGCGCAGCTTTCCTTCGCGCGCCGAACCGCCGCTACTCCGTCTATTGGGCGGCGCGCGGCAAGCTGGGGGACGGCGCGGAAGAACTGGTCAAGCACCGCCGTGCACGCGTCATTTCTATCACAGAAGCAGATAGCTTCTTTTCGACATTGCGGCAGCGCGTTGACGTGCTTGAGCAAAGTCAGCGTCAAAATCCACTCAGCATCGAGCTTCTGGTCAATAGCGAGAAGCGCTTCCTTGTGAAGCCGGAGCATCACATTCAGCTTGAGGAGCTCTTTACGCAGGAGACTGACCGCATCCTGACACAACTTGATGCACCTGATCTTGCGCCGCCGCCACAATGGGACCAAGCCGATTTTCGCGCTCGTGTCCGGAAGTACGAAGCAGCAGCCGAGCCGCTGGCGAGCATGGCTGGGGTGCTTGGCCGATGGGGCGACGATAGCGAGCTTTCGCTTGTGCTCGACGTTATCCGCAGCCTTTGCGCTCAAGCCGAGAAAGTCGGCGGTGGTCTGACGGTGTTTCTCAACATCCGATCTTACCCGGCGGTGCTCGTCTTCACTGCCTATGGCCTTGGCCTGACGCGCGCCGAAAGATGGAGCGCGCTTCCCTGGCCCATCTTGAGCGAAACGAACTGGAAGACGTTCAGCAGGAGCTTGCAAGCAATCCGCAACAGGGCTGGGCATGGATGCCGGTAGGCCGCGCCGGCTGGCACAGCAGCAATGCCGAGAAGCTCGTCCTGGAGCTGCAGTCGGAGCCGATGAAGGCAGCCCTGGTACAGGCCGAATTCGGGAGAAGCGATCCTGAATTCATCGATTTGTTCATTCAAAATTTTAGGCGCATCGCCGGGCGGATGCGGTGGCAATGAAGGCTGGGGAGCACCGGGGGGGCGTGGCGGGCTAGGTGGTTTGTTTGCGCGCGTGCGAGAGAGCCGGAGGCGTCAGGTTCGCCGCTTCTTCAAGAGCCGTTCGTTTGAGAACAAGGGCCGCCCCGCCTGACGAGCCATCCGGCCATGTCCTCGGCAGACATTGGTCGGGCGAGGAAGTAGCCCTGCACGACGTCGGCGCCGCGCGCAGCCACTAGTCGCCATTCGTTCGCCGTCTCGACTCCCTCAGCCACGACACGCAAGCCTAGATCCTTGCCGAGGCGGATGCTTGAGGTCAGCATCGCACGGGTTACCCGGTCATCAGTTGAGCCGGCGACGAACTCCCGGTCTATCTTGAGTTCGGTGAAGGGAATCCGTCTCAGCCGCTGCATGGAGGAGGCACCGGTGCCGTAGTCGTCGATCGACAGGCCAACTCCTTTCAGTCGCAGCCGACTCAGGATCTCGAGAGGCCTCACGATGTCTGCCATGATCTGCGACTCGGTGATCTCCAGTACCACCGAGGTAGGATCGACGCCGTTGCTACTGGCAGTCTCGACGACGAACTCTGGAAAATCATAGCGATGGAGATCCTGCATCGAGACGTTGACGGCAACGGCGATGTCATAGCCCTCAGATTGCCAGGCGCCGCACTGCGCCAGCGCCCTGCGCAGCACAGCCTCCGTTATGTCGTTGATGAGGCCCTCGCTCTCCGCGACGGGAGTCACAGCTGCGGGATATGCCAGGCTACCATCGCCGTGGCGCCAGCGCAGGAGGGCCTCGACACCCGCAAGCGTGCCGGTGCGGGCTGAAAACTTGGGCTGATACACCAACTCGACGGTGTCGCCTTGCAACCCGGCGCGGATTTCGCCCGGTGTCAGCGGCGCACTCAGAAGGAGCGCGGCTCCATTGCCTTCACCATTCTCTGCGACGATGCCGATCTCAACCGCGCGCTGCCGAAGATCGTCAGCGCCGGCTACCGCAAGGCGGGGCAGGTCTGCACCTCGGTGCAGATTCTGTTGGTGCAGGAGAAGATCGCGGCGGAGGTCGAGACGCGCCTGACCCGGCAGGTGAAAGCGCTGAAGTACGGTGATCCCTACGACAGCGAGACGGTCGTGGGTCCGCTGATCAGCGAGCGGGAAGCCGCCCGCATCGAGAGCTGGATCGACGAGGCGCTGGGGCGGGGCGCGCGGCGCCTCGCCGGCGGCCCGCGCCAGGGGTCGGTTGTGCCGCCGACGCTGCTGGCCGACATCGACGCGCGCATGCAGGTCGGCTGCTGCGAGGTTTTCGGCCCGGTCGTCTGCCTCGCCTCCTTTGCGACACTGGACGAAGCCATCGCGCGCGTCAATGGCACGCCGTTCGGCCTCGCTACCGGCATTTTCACCAACCGCCTCAAGGACGCGCTGACGGCGGCACGGCGGATCGAGGTGGGCGGCGTCCACATCAACGAAACCTCGAGCTCCCGGGTGGACCTGATGCCCTACGGCGGCTCCAAGGACAGCGGCTTCGGGCGGGAAGGGCCGCGGTACGCCATTCATGAAATGACCGAAGAGCGCATCGTCACCGTCTCGACGCTCTAAACCACGACAGAGGAAGACAGATGAGCAAGAAGATCGCACTGGTGTTCGGCGGCTCGCGCGGCATCGGCGCCGCCTGCGTCGACGCCTTGATCGAAGACGGCTTCGAGGTCGCCTGGACTTACGTCAGCTCGAAGCCGGCCGCCGCCGCGCAGGGCAGGGCGTACAAGGTGGAGATCACCGAGCCCGCGCAGGTCGCCAAGGTCTTCGCCGACGTGGCGGCGGACCTCGGCGGCGCGCCCTCCTGTGTGGTCGCCAACGCCGGCATCAACGTGCCGCCGGGGCCGCTGGCGCAGTTCGACCCGGCGAATTTCCGCCGGCTGGTCGAGGTGAACATCGTCGGCGCCTTCAACATCCTGCAGGAGGCGGCGCGTCAAGTGACCGACGGCGGCAGCATCGTCGCGCTGACCACCTCGCTGGTGCGCTTCGCGGCGCCGGGCCTCGGACCTTACAGCGGCACCAAGGCCGCCGTCGAGTGCCTGGTGCGCTCTCTCTCGAAGGAGCTCGCCGGGCGCGGCGTGCGGGTGAACGCGGTAGCGCCGGGGCCGGTCGACACCGACCTCTTTCGCGCCGGCAAGGATGCCGCGGCGCTGCAGCGATCGGCTGCGATGAGCCCCTTCAGCCGCGTCGGCGAGCCGCGGGAGGTCGCGGAGGTGGTGCGATTCCTCGCCTCGGCCAAGGCCTCCTGGGTAGCCGGGCAGGTGGTGCAGCCGAACGGTGGTCTGGTGTGAGCTAGTGGATTGATTCCAACGTTTGGAACCCTCGGTTTCGGGCGGCGATGATGTCATCGGGATCGGCTTTCCAGACGAATGGTTGCGGGTTGTCGGCATTGTATTCACGGACGAAGCGGTTGATGGCGGCCTGGAGGTCGACGACGGAATGGAAGACGCCGTGTCTGAGCCTGCGCCGCGTGAGTTTGGCGAAGAAGCCCTCGACGGCATTGAGCCACGAGCACGAGGTCGGCGTGAAGTGGAAGGTCCAGCGTGGATGGCGGGCGAGCCAGGCGCGGACCTTGTCCTTCTTGTGCGCCGCGTAGTTGTCGAGGATCACGTGGATGGCCTTGTCCGCCGGCACCTCGCGCTCGATGCGGTTGAGGAAGCGGATGAACTCCTGATGGCGGTGGCGCTGCATGTTCTGTCCGATGACCGTCCCGTCCAGCACGTTGAGCGCGGCGAAGAGCGTCGTCGTGCTGTGCCGTTTGTAATCATGGGTCATCGTGCCGGCGCGGCCCTTCTTCATCGGCAGGCCGGGCTGGGTGCGGTCGAGCGCCTGGATCTGCGACTTCTCATCGACCGACAGCACCACGGCATGGGCCGGCGGATCGACATACAAGCCGACGATGTTCGTGAGCTTCTCGGCGAAGGCCGGGTCGTTCGAGAGCTTGAAGTGCCGCCAGCGGTGCGGACTGAGGCCATGGGCCTTCCAGATCGCCTGGACCGTCGAGGCCGCAACGCCGGCGACCTTCGCCATCGCGCGCAACGTCCAGTGGGTCGCCTCGTGCGGCGGCGGTTCCTGCGTCAGGCGGACGATCTCGGCGACGCGCTCCGGCGGGACCGGCGCCTTGCCGGGCGGACGCGACCTGTCGCGAAGCAGGCCGTCGACGCCCTCGTGCATGAACCGCTCCTGCCAGCGCCACACGCAGGTCTTGGACTTGCCGGTCTCGGCCATGATCGCCGAGGTGCCCACACCGTCGCCGCTCAGAAGAACAATACGCGCCCGCCAGACGTGCTTCTGCGGGCTCTTGGGGTCCGCGACGATCGCTCGCAATCGCTGACGGTCGCGGGAAGAGATGGTGAAGGAGATGCCGCTGCGCATGCGCCAGACTCGCACGCCACAACACAATACGGAATCCCAAATCGGACTCCTTTGATCCGATCAATCCACTAGGTCTCCTCGATGAAGACCTCCGGGCGCACCAGCGCGCGCGGCAGAAGTAGCGACTGCACGGCGAGGATCTCGCGGACCGAGGGATCCGAGCCACCGCCGCCGCCCGCCGGGCCGTTCACGTGCAGGGCCCGGACCTCGAAGCCGACCGCCTCCGCCGCGCGGCGGTCGTCGCAGCGCGCGGCGATACGCAGGCGCACCTCGTAGGGCCCCGGACGACCTCGCTGACGTCGTCACCCTGAGCGACGGCTATCGAACTCCAACGTTGCCAAGGGGCTGGCGTCGATCTAACAGCATGGCCCTCGGGCCGGGTTTTGCTCTAGAATGCGTCCAAGCGTCAGGAGGAACCGGCGCGCCTCCGGGGCATCCAGGGGGCGGCCGCAAGCCTCCGGCAGGGTCCCCGCAGCGGGGCCGACCTCAGGGGAGGAAAGGCGGAATACCGGTGCCCGTCACCTACGATCCCGCGATCGTCGCGCTTTCGGTCGTGATCGCCGTCCAGGGCGGCTACGTCAGCCTGACGCTGGCGCGCCGGCTCGCCGGTTTCGGGCACGGCCCACACGACAGCGGCAGGCGCAAGGCGCTGCTGGCCGCCTCGGCGCTGGCGCTGGGGGTCGGCATCTGGGCCATGCACTTCATCGGCATGCTCGCCGTGAAGCTGCCGATCGCGGTCACCTACGACCTGCTGTGGACCCTGGTATCGGCCCTGGTGTGCATCCTGGTGGTCGGCCTGGGCGTCTTCGTCGCCAGCTTCGGCCGCCTGACGCCCAAGCGCCTGGCCGGCGCCGGCCTGCTGATGGGCGCCGGCATCGCCATCATGCACTACGTCGGCATGTCGGCCCTGCGGGCCAACTGCCTGGTCAGCTACTCGCCGCCGCTGGTGGCAGCCAGCTTCGCCGTCGCCGTAGCGGCCTCGGGCCTCGCCCTCTGGCTGGCGTTTTCGCCGACGCACCGGCCGCACGTCATGGCCGGCGCCGCCTGCCTGGGCCTCGCCATCTCCGGCATGCACTACACGGGCATGGCCGCCGCCAGCTTCCTGCCGGTCGAGGACCTGGTGGCGATCTCCGCGCCGGTGCTGAGCCTCGACCTCATGGCCATCGTGGTGGCCATGACCGCCTTCGTGATCTGCGGACTCTTCCTGCTGGTCTTGCTGCCCGACCGGCTGCCCGACAGGACCGGTGAGAACGCCGCCGCCGCCGAGGCCGAGGCCGCGAGCGCGCCGGCGGCGCCCGGCGCCGCAGGCCACACCCCGGTGAACCGCATCCCGGTGAACCGCAACGGGGCGACCCGCCTGCTGGCGCCGCAGGAGATCTACGCCGTCCATGCCGACGCGCATTACACCTACGTGTTCGACGGCCGCGACACGCATTTCTGCAATCTCTCGATCTCGGAGATCGAGGCCCGGCTCGACCCGGCCACCTTCCTGCGCGTGCACCGCAGCCATATCGTGAACGTTGCGCACGCCTCCGCCCTCAAGCGTGTGCGCGACCAGGGCCTCCTGGAGCTCGACTGCGCCAACCGCCATGCGGTGCCGGTCAGCCGCAGCCGCCTGCCCAAGCTGCGCGCGGCCCTGGGAATCTGAGAACCGCCGGCTGAAATTCCCAACATTTCCGCCAGAATCGCCGTTCGTGCAGTGGCGGCCGCCGTTCGTGCCGGGCGCGGCGGTTTCGTGCAGCGGCCGTTGACCGGCTTACGGGCGCTGTGGCCCGATCCTTCCCAAATGAATGAAAACCGGCGGCTCCGGACCGACTTCCGGGAGAACCACCGCCGCGAGGGAAAGGGAGGAGCCGACCCGTGATTCCGGGAAACTTTGCCTATCACGCACCGACGACCGTGGAAGAGGCCGTCGGGCTGCTCGCCGAGCTGGGCGAGGAGGCGCGGCCGCTGGCCGGCGGCCACAGCCTCATTCCCATGATGAAGCTGCGCCTCGCGCCGATCGAGCACCTGGTGGACCTCCGCCGCATCGGCAGCCTGAAAGGCATCCGCGAGGAGGGCGGCGCACTGGTCATCGGCGCCATGACCACCCAGGCCGAACTGCTGGCCTCCGAGCTGGTCGCCGGCCATTGCCCGATCCTGCAGGAAGCCGCCACCCTCATCGCCGACCCGCAGGTGCGCTACCTCGGCACTGTGGGTGGGAATGTGGCGAATGGCGATCCCGCCAACGACCTGCCGGCGCTCATGCAGTGCCTCGACGCTAGCTACCTGCTGAGCGGCAGGGGCGCCGCCCGTTCGGTGAAGGCGCGCGAGTTCTACGACGGCGCCTTCTTCACCAAGCTGAAGGACGGCGAGATCCTGACCGCGGTGCGGGTTCCCATCCCGCCGGCCGGCCACGGCTACGCCTACGAGAAGCTGAAGCGCAAGATCGGCGACTACGCCACGGCCGCCGCCGCGGTGGTGCTGACCATGAGCGGCGGGACGTGCAAGACAGCCTCCATCGCGCTCACCAATCTCGGCGAGACGCCGCTGTTCGCGGCCGAGGCCGCAGCGGCGCTGGTCGGCGCGGGCGTCGACAAGGCGGCGCTCGACAAGGCCGTGGCGCTGGCCGAGGGCATCACCGCGCCGGCTTCCGACGGGCGCGGGCCGGCGGATTACCGCACCAGGATGGCGGGCGTCATGCTGCGCCGCGCCGTGCAGCGCGCGCTCGCGCGCGCCGCCGGCTGACCGCGAAGGAAGAGAGAGCCATGGCGAAAACCCAGATCGCGTTGACCATTAACGGCAAACAGGTGGAGGCGCTGGTCGAGCCGCGCACCCTGCTGATCCACTTCCTGCGCGAGCAGATGCTGCTGACCGGCGCCCACATCGGCTGCGAGACCACCCACTGCGGCGCCTGCACCGTCGACATGGACGGCAAGTCGGTGAAGTCCTGCACGGTCTTTGCGGTGCAGGCCGAAGGCGCCGCGATCACCACGATCGAGGGCATGGCGGCGCCCGACGGCACGCTGCACGCCCTGCAGGAGGGCTTCACCGCGATGCACGGCCTGCAATGCGGCTTCTGCACACCGGGCATGATCATGCGGGCGCACCGCCTGCTGCAGGAGAACCCGGACCCCAGCGAGGCCGAGATCCGCCTGGGCATCTCCGGCAACCTCTGCCGCTGCACCGGCTACCAGAACATCGTGAAGGCGATCCGCTACGCGGCGGACAAGATGAATGCAGCCCAGAAGGAGGCCGCGGAATGAGCGACGCCAAGATCGAAGAGCGTGAAGCCAGCCTGAAAGGTATCGGCTGCTCGCGCCGGCGCACCGAGGACGTCCGCTTCATCCAGGGCAAGGGCAACTACGTCGACGACGTGAAGCTGCCCGGCATGCTGTTCGGCGACTTCGTGCGCTCGCCCTACGGCCATGCGCGCATCAAGTCGATCGACGCCTCGGCGGCGCTGGCGCTGCCCGGCGTGAAGGCGGTGCTGACCGCCAAGGATCTGAAGCCCTTGAACCTGCACTACATGCCGACCCTGGCCGGCGACGTGCAGGCGGTGCTGGCCGAGGAGAAGGTGCTGTTCCAGAACCAGGAGGTTGCCTTCATCGTCGCCGAGGACCGCTACATCGCGGCCGACGCCGCCGAGCTGGTCGAGGTCGACTACGAGGCGCTGCCGGTGCTGGTCGATCCCTTCAGGTCGATGGCCGACGACGCGCCGGTGCTGCGCGAGGACCTCGCCGGCAAGTCCGTGGGGGCGCACGGCGCGCGCAAGCACCACAACCACATCTTCACCTGGGAGATCGGCGACAAGGCGGGTACAGACAAGGCCTTCGAGCAGGCCGAGGTCACCATCAAGGAGCTGATCAGCTACCAGCGCGTCCACCCCTCGCCGCTGGAGACCTGCGCCTGCGTCGCCTCGATGGACAAAATCAAGGGCGAGCTAACGGTCTACGGTACCTTCCAGGCGCCCCATGTGGTGCGCACCGTCGCCTCGCTGCTGTCGGCCATACCGGAGCACAAGATCCACGTCATCGCCCCGGACATCGGCGGTGGCTTCGGCAACAAGGTCGGCGTCTATCCCGGCTACGTCTGCTCGATCGTCGCCTCGATCGTGCTCGGTGTCCCGGTGAAGTGGGTGGAGGACCGCATGGAGAACCTCTCTGCCACGGCCTTCGCCCGCGACTACCACATGACCGCCGAGCTGGCGGCGACCAGGGACGGCAAGATCACCGGCTTGCGCGCCCATGTGCTGGCCGACCACGGCGCCTTCGATGCATGCGCCGACCCCACCAAGTGGCCGGCCGGCTTCTTCAACATCTGCACCGGCTCCTACGACATCCCGGTCGCCCATGTCGAGGTGGACGGCGTCTACACCAACAAGGCGCCGGGCGGCGTCGCCTACCGCTGCTCCTTCCGGGTGACGGAGGCGGCCTACATGATTGAGCGGGCGATGGACATCCTGGCCAAGAAGCTCGGCATGGACCCGGCCGAGCTCCGGATGAAGAACTTCATCCAGCCGCAGCAGTTCCCCTACCAGTCGGCGCTGGGCTGGGAGTACGACAGCGGCGACTACCCGACGGCGATGAAGAAGGCGATGGAGGCGACCCGCTATGCCGCGCTGCGCGCCGAGCAGAAGGAGCGGCGCGCCGCCTTCGCGCGCGGCGAGACCCGCGAGCTGATGGGCATCGGCGTCGCCTTCTTCACCGAGATCGTCGGCGCCGGGCCGACGCGCAACTGCGACATCCTGGGCGTCGGCATGTTCGACAGCTGCGAGATCCGCATCCATCCGACCGGCGCGGCGATCGCCCGGCTCGGCACCAAGAGCCAGGGGCAGGGTCACGAGACGACCTACGCGCAGATCCTGGCGACCGAGATCGGCATCCCGGCCGACGACATCATGATCGAGGAGGGCAACACCGACACCGCGCCCTACGGCCTCGGCACCTACGGCTCACGCTCGACGCCGGTGGCCGGCGCGGCGGCCGCGCGCGTGGGTCGCAAGATCCGCGACAAGGCGAAGAAGATCGCCGCGCACCTGCTGGAGGTCGGCGAGGACGACCTGGACTTCGAGGTCGACCGCTTCAAGGTGAAGGGCCTGCCGGAGAAGCAGAAGACCATGAAGGAGATCGCCTGGGCGGCCTACAACAACCTGCCCGAGGGCATGGAGCCGGGCCTCGAGGCGGTCGACTACTACGACCCGCCGAACATGACCTATCCCTTCGGCGCCTACATCTGCGTGGTCGACATCGATGCCGACACCGGCGTCACCAAGGTGCGCCGCTTCTACGCGCTGGATGACTGCGGCACGCGGATCAACCCGATGATCATCGAGGGCCAGGTGCACGGCGGCCTCACCGAGGCCTTCGCCATCGCCATGGGGCAGGAGATCGCCTACGACGCCAACGGCAACGTGATGGGGGCCAGCCTGATGGACTTCTTCGTGCCCACCGCGGTCGAGACGCCGGTGTGGGAGACCGACTTCACCGTCACTCCGTCGCCGCACCACCCGATCGGCGCCAAGGGGGTGGGCGAGAGCCCCAACGTGGGCGGCGTGCCGGCCTTCTCCAACGCGGTGAACGACGCCTTCGCGCATCTCGACGTGACGCACATCCAGATGCCGCACGACCACTGGCGCACCTGGAAGGTCTGCGAAAGACTGGGCCTGACGGCCTGACCCGTTCGGGAGGGCGGTGGTGCGGCGGGTCCCTGTTCCCGCCGCTCCATTGCTGCCCCTGCAGCGTCGGGCCAAGCGAAGGATCGCAGCGCAT
>Ga0214471_10002554_pt1 | contig 14257 bp, 11 predicted proteins | sample RVTome_5_FD_207665 | JGI IMG/M metagenome (GOLD analysis project Ga0214471, IMG submission 207665) | Soil microbial communities from uranium-contaminated site in the Upper Colorado River Basin, Wyoming, United States - RVT142D155 | ecosystem: Environmental > Terrestrial > Soil > Contaminated >...
GACCGAGCCGTGCCACGAGCCGGGGAGCCGGGCCGCAACCGCGATCGCCTCGTCGAGGTCGGCGACGTCGATCAGGTAGAACCCGCCCAGCGCCTCCTTGGTCTCCGCGAATGGCCCGTCCGTCGTGAGCGTCTCGTTGCTGCGCACCCGCACGGTGGTGGCCGAGCCGGTCTCGTGGAGCGCCTCGCCACCGAGATTGATGCCCTCCGACGTGATGTCCTCGGTGAACTTGCGGTAGGCCTCGTAGATCTGCGCCGACTCGGCGGATCCGGCTTCGGCCGCCGTGCTCTCGTCGGTGTAGATCAGCAGCGCGTACCTCATGGTGATGTTGCCTCCTGGGCTGTTCGGCGGGCCTTCCGCCCGTGTACGAGTGCGACGATCGGCGTGGGGTGGATTCGACACCGCGTGCCGGGCAACTTACCCGCGCCGGCAGCCCTCCACCACGCCGCGTGGCTGTCGACCTCACCTGCGACGGCCCCCTATCCTCGGGACATGGTCGACTACCGCCCGCCGTTGCGCGACATCAAGTTCGTGCTCGAGCACATCGCCGGCATCGACGAGATCGCCCTCCTCCCCGGATTCGAGCACGTCGACCGCGACGTCGTCTTCGCCGCCGTCGACGAGGCAGGCCGCTTCACCGCAGAGGTCGTGGCCCCGGTCAACACCATCGGCGACCAGGTCGGCGCCAAGCGCCTCGAGGACGGCAGCGTGCGGGTGCCGGAGGAATTCACGAGGGCGTACCAGCAGTACGTCGCCGCCGGCTGGAACGCCCTCCGCGGCCCGGTGGAGTTCGGCGGCCACGGATTCCCGACCGTGGTGGGCGCGGTGATGGTCGAGATGATGGCGTCGGCCAGCATGGCGCTGGCACTGTGCCCGATGCTCGGGGTGGGTGCGGTGGCGGCGCTGCTCGCACACGGCAGCGACGAGCTGAAGGCGATGTTCGTCGAGAAGATGATCAGCGGGGAGTGGTCGGGCACGATGGTGCTGACGGAGCCCCAGGCCGGCTCCGATCTCGGGATGTTGACGACCCGCGCCGAACCTGGCGACGACGGGACGTGGCGCGTCTTCGGCACCAAGATCTTCATCACCTGGGGCGAGCACGACATGGTGGGCAACATCGTGCACCTGGTGCTGGCGAGGGCACCGGGGGCGCCGCCGGGGACCAAGGGCATCTCGCTGTTCGTGGTTCCCAAGTACCTCGTCGAGCGCGACGGCTCGCTCGGCGAGCGCAACGACGTCACCTGCGTGTCGATCGAGCACAAGGTGGGCATCCACGCCAGCCCGACGTGCGTGATGGCGTTCGGTGACAACGACGGAGCCGTCGGCTACCTCGTCGGCGAGTTGCACCAGGGGATGCGGGCCATGTTCACGATGATGAACGACGCCCGGCTCAACGTGGGCCTCCAGGGCCCCGCCGTGGCCGAGCGCGCCTTCCAACTGGCCTTGGCCCACGCCCAGGAGCGGCGCCAGGGCCGGGCGCCCGGAGCCCTCGCCTCCGAGGCGGCGCTGATCATCGACCACCCCGATGTGCGGCGCATGCTGATGATCATGAAGGCCAACATCGAGGCGATGCGGGCCCTGATGTACGCCAATGCTGCCCTCCTCGACCACGCCGAGCACGCCGCCGACCCCGCCGCCAGAGAGCGGGCACTCGCCGAGGCGAGCCTGCTGACCCCGGTGGCGAAGGCCTGGGGGTCGGATACGGGCGTCGAGGTCGCCTCCCTCGGGATCCAGGTGCACGGCGGCATGGGGTACGTCGAGGAGACGGGCGCCGCCCAGTTCTGGCGCGACCTGCGAATCGCCCCGATCTACGAGGGCACCAACGGAATCCAGGCAATCGACCTGGTGCTGCGCAAGCTGCCGATGGACGGCGGCAATGTCGTGCGCCGCTACCTCGACCAGTTCGAGGCGCTCGATGCCGACCTGGCTGCGGGAGGAACCGCCCTGGCATCGATCCGCGACGGGCTCGCACAGGGGCTGGCGGCACTGCGGGAGGCCACCGAAGCGCTGCTGGATGCGGCCGACCCGAACGATGCCCAGGCGGGTGCCTCGCCGTACCTCGAGCTGTTCGGAATCGTCGCCGGCGGCTACTACCTGGCGAAGTCGGCGGTGGCGGCGCACCGGCTGGCGCGAGGCAACGGCGACGACGGGTTCTACGCCGCCAAGGTGGCGACTGCCCGCTTCTATCACGAGCAGATCGTTCCCAAGGCCCGCGGGCTGCTGGAAGCAGCGACGGCGCCTGCCTCCGTGTTGTTCGAGATCGAGCCCAAGCTGCTGGGGGGGTGACATGGCGGCCGACGACGAGGCCCACCGGCCGGTGCCGGCCGCCGCCTTCTTCGACCTCGACCGCACGATCATCGGCGGCTCGTCGCTGTTCACATTCGGCTGGGTTGCATACCGGGCAGGCATGATGTCGACCCGTCAGTTGTTGTCGGATGTCACCAGCGCCGTTGCGTTCAAGCTCGCAGGCGCCTCGGACGAGAAGACCGAGTCGCTCAAGGAGCGGGTGCTGGCATCGATCGCCGGAGTCCGTGTCGACGACCTGCGGGCACTCGGCGACGAAATCCTCCCCCGGCTGCTCGACGGAGTGCGCCGCGAGTCACGTGGTCTCATCGACCTCCACCACGACGCCGGGCGCGACACCTACATCGTGTCGGCGTCGCCGATCGAGATCATCGTGGATTTCGCCGACGCGCTCGGCATGACCGGCGCCCTCGGAACCGTTGCCGAGATCGTCGACGGCGTCTACAGCGGCCGTCTCGCCGAGCCGTTCTGCTACGGAGAGGGCAAAGCCGTCGCCATCCGCAAGGTGGCCGCCGAGCGCGGCTACGACCTGGAGTTGTGTTACGCCTACTCCGATTCCGGCGGTGACCTCCCCATGTTGGAGATCGTCGGGCATCCCGTTGCGGTGAACCCCGACCGACGCCTCGAGGACGTCGCCCGCGGGCGGGGCTGGCCCATCGTCGAGTTCAGCCGCACCACGAAGCGCGTCATCAGGACCACGACGGCTGCGGTGGGCGCCGTAGGACTGGCAGGCGCCACGTACCTATGGGGCCGCCGGGCCGGCAGGGCCGCCGCGCTGCGGTCGTTCACCTGAGCGGGACCGGCCCGGTGAAGCGGGCAACCGGCTGGGTGCTGTCGGCGCTGGCGGTGGTGGTGGCCCTGCGGGCGGTGTTTCGCCCCGGCAGCGCCGCGGCTCCGGCAGTCGTCATCGATTCGGCTGCCGGCACGGGGACGCTGCCAGCGCGGGCTCGTAACTTCGGCAACGAGGTCGCCGCCGAGCTCAAGGAGGACCACACCACCCTCATCGCTGCCAGCATCGCCTACTACGCCATGTTGGCGATGGTGCCCGCCCTCATCGCCGCCATCTCGATCTACGGGCTGGCACTCGATCCCGACGAGCTGGCCGACCAGATCGACGCCATCGCCGACGTGCTGCCGGGACCGGCGGTGGACATCATCGAGGACCAGCTCACCCAGATCGTGTCGACGTCGAGCACGGGCCTCCAGGTGGGAGCCATCTTGTCGATCGTGGTGACCCTGTGGACGGCATCCGGGGGCACCCGGGCCATGATGAGCGGTCTCAACATCGCCTACGACGCCGCGCAGCCACGGCCGTTCCTCACGCAGCGAGCCGTCGCCTACGCCATCACCCTCGGGCTCATCGTGTTCGTCGTGACCGCGGTCGCAGTGGTGACCTTCCTTCCCGCCTGGCTGGCGAATGTCGGGCTCGGCGACGCCGGCCGGGACCTGATCTCGTGGGGCCGCTGGCCTGCGATCTTCGTCGCCGTCACGCTCGGGCTGGGGATCCTCTACCGGATCGGCCCCAACCGGCCGCTGCGTAACTCCGGCTGGCTCGACCCGGGGGCGCTGCTGGCCGCGGCGCTGTGGATGCTGGCGACCGTCGGCTTCTCGCTCTACGTGTCGGCGTTCGGCAGCTTCAACGCCACCTACGGCGCGTTGGGCGGGGTCATCGTGCTGCTGCTGTGGTTCTTCATGTCGGGGTACATCATCCTGCTGGGAGCCCAGGTGAACGCCGTGCGCGAGCACCGTCGGGTGCGGGTGCGGGCCGGGCTCGCCTGAAGCGCGCTCGTCACTCGCCGCGCAGAGCCAGGTCGGCGAGCACCAACGCGCCGCTCGGACCGGCCATACCGCCGAGAGCGGCGGGCACCACGAAGTCGGCGGACCGGTGCTCCTCCAAACCGGGATAACGGCCGAGCCCGGCGACGAGGTGGTGGCGCACCGCCGCCGGGAGGCCGTCCATCTCGGATACGCCGCCACCGAGGATGACGCGCTCGGGCGCCAGCGTGTACACGATGTTGCGGATGCCCGCAGCCACGTAGAACGCCTCCATGTCGACGGCCCTGGCGCGGGCCTCGCCGCGCAACTCCTCGGCCGAGCCGCCCCACCGTGCCTCCAGCGCCGGGCCGGACGCCATACCCTCGAAGCAGTCGCCGTGGTAGGGACAGCCCCCCTCGTATCGGTCGTCCGGATGGCGGGGCACGCTGACGTGGCCCATCTCGGCGTGGACCATGCCGTGGGCCACCTTGCCTCCGACGATGGCACCGCCCCCGATCCCGGTGCCGACCGTGAGGTACACGAAGGTCGACAGACCCTGTCCGGCACCCCAGCGCCCCTCGCCGAGGGCGGCGCCGTCGACGTCCGTGTCGAAGCCGACGGGCACGCCGAGCGCCCGCGAGATCGGCCCGACGACGTCGACGTCGACCCACTCGAGCTTGGGCGTCGTGGTGATGTGACCGTACTTTGGATGTGACCGCCGCAGCTCCACCGGCCCGAAGGACGCGATCCCGCACGCCACCACCCCGTTGCCGGCGCCGGCCTGGGCGGCGAAGAAGTCGATGACGGCGCCCAGGGTCTCGGCGGGCGTGGTGGTCGGGATCCTGATGTCGGCGACGACGTCGTCTGGATCGCTCCCCACCAGGCAGATCACCTTGGTGCCCCCGGCCTCCACCGCTGCGTACCGCTCGCCCTGCGACATGCCCGCAGGTTAGGAGCGAGCCGGCGCCCAATCCCCGAACTTGCGTATCTCATACACGTGAAAACCGCCGGAATGTACGCAAGAACGGATGGGCGGGCCTCTCAGGTTGCGCGGTGGGTGACGTAGTCGCGCACGACCTGGGCGCCGAGATCGCGGTCGGCGACGGCGAACACCCTGCCCTTCACCAGCTTGGCCAATCGGTCGATGAACGCCAGCAGGGCCGGGTCGTCCTCGAGCATGAAGACGTTGATGGTGACGCCGCCTTTGGCGAGCCGGGCCGCCTCCGTCATGGTGCGCTCGATCGTCTCTCGCACCGGAGGCCAGGCGAAGTACACCTCGTCGCCGACGAGGTGGGCGGTCGGCTCGCCGTCGGTGACCAGCAGCACCTGCCGGGTGGTCGCCGGCTCGCGGGCGAGGAGCCGCCCGGCCAGCCGGAACGCGTGCTCGTAGTTGGTCCCGTACACGGGCTCCCACTCCAGGGCCGTCAGGTCGACGGGGCGCAGTGGGCGGGCGTAGTCCGAGAAACCGATGATGTGCAGCCGGTCTTCGGGGAACCGGCTGGTGATGAGCGAGTGCAGGGCGAGCGCCATCTGCCTGGCATGGTTCCAGTGGCCCCGCATCGGCATCGAGCGGCTCATGTCGAGCAGCAGTGCCGTTGCGGTGGACGTGCGTGACTCGGCCTCGGCCAACTCGAAGTCGTCGGGAGCCAGCCGCACCGCGCCACCGCCGCTGGCGCCCTCACGCAGCACGGCGTTGCGCACGGTCCCGTGGATGTCGAGCCGGAACGGGTCACCGAACCGCCACGGCCGCGACTGGCCGGTCGGCTCCCCGGAGCCCCCGGGCTCGTCGACCTCGTGGGAGCCGGTGAACCCCAGGTCGAGGCGATCGAACACGGTGCGCAGCGCCTGCTCCCCCAGCTTGCGGATCGCCTTGGGGGTCAGCTCGAGCCTGCCTCCCCGGCGGGCCACCATCCCGGCCTCGCTCAGCATCCGCTCGATCTCCCGAAGCTGCTCCACGTCGCGGGCGGCGCCGTCGCCGAGCAACTCGCGCACCCGCTCCGGGTCGACGTCCTCGATCGACGCCCCCGGGTAGTCCTGGCGCATGCAGGCCTCGAGATCCTCCAGGTCGGAGAGGTGCTCGATCTCGCCGAGCGCCTCGGCCATGCCGAGCATGCGGTCGCCGTCCAGCGACGCCGGGCTGTCCCACGACATCTGCGGCATGAGGCCGCGCAGGTTGCCGTTCAGCCGGCTCACCTCCCAGCTCAGGTCCATGTCGCCCATCAGCTCTTCGGCCAGCGCCTCCATCTCGGCGCGCTGGTCGGCCGACAATGACGCCATGAAACGGCTCATCGCGGCGGAGCGACGAGCCATCGCCTCCAGCAACTCGTCGACGTCGCGCGGGTTCTCCGGGAAGAACCGCCCGTGGGCGGCCATGAAGGCGTCGAACTCCTGCTGCGAGGGCCCCACGCCCATGCGCCGCTGCTCCAGCATCCTGTTGAGGTCCGCCAGCATGTCCTTCAATGCCGCCATGTCGTCGGGGCTCATCGCACGTACCCCTTCGGCGATCCGGCCCAGGTAGGCGTCGAGCATCTGATGGCGCAGATCCTCGAGCAGATCGGCGAACCGGCGAGCCGCCTCCTCGGACCGGAACGGGTAGTCGCGCAGCTCGCGGATCATCCCGGCGGTGTCGGGCGGCAGCGATTGGAGGAGCGCTTCTCGGAATCGGGCGTCGTCGTCGGCGCCGGATGCCAGTTCGGCCTGCTCGACGGCGACGATCTCGTCCAGGCGTTCCCGCAACTCGTCGAGAGCGCCGCCGAGGGCGCTGCGTCGCCGCTGCTCGTCACGCAGCTCCCGCAGCCGGTCGCGCAAGCCCTGGAGCCCGCCGAAACGGCCGGGGATGCCCTCCTCCATGAGACGGCGCATCGCCCGGTCGGGACTCATCCCGGCGAGCACTCCGTCCGAGAATGCGTCGGCCATCCGGTCGAGTGACCCCAGGTCGGCCAGCGGATCCTGGGTGCCGTCCCACCGCGAGTACCGCTGTGTGCTCATCCGACGCCCGCGTCCTTGCCCCGGTAGCGCGCCGCCCCGCCGGCGGCTGCCTTGTTGAGCCGCCGCGTCAGGTGAAGGCCTTCGAGCGCCAGCTCCAGTGCCGCCGCCGTCTCCTCGGGGGAGGCGTCGTCCATTCCCAGGCGCCGTAGTAGCGAGGCCATGCCCTGGGACTCCGCGAAGTGGCCGATGACGCGTGCCGCGGGCATCAGGTCGCCGGTCTCCACCACGAATGCGTCGTCGGCGAACGGCTCGAGCATGGGCCGGAAGTCGTGGCCCTCGAGATGGTCGACGAACACGGCGAGAAGGGCGTGGCCGAGCAGCTGGACCAGGATGTCCTCCTTGCGATCCTCCTCGAACGTCTCGAACTCGACCCGGCCGCTCGAGCTCTGGATCACCGCACCGAGATCGCTCACCCGCGGCACGGCCTGCCCCTCGCCGGCGCGGATGGAACGTCGCACCGCTGAGGCGATGAGCGTCTCCAGGTTGGCGATCGAGAGCCTCACCGACACCCCGGCGCGCTGGTTGACGTGTGGGGAGCGGCGCAGCAGGCGGGAGAACTCGGCGACGACCTCCTTCATGAACTCGGGAACCGCCACCGGCACCCCGGTCGCCGGCGGCGTCGCCTCCTGTTCCATGATGGCGATCTCGTGATCAGGGTCGAGCGGGTAGTGAGTGCGCACCTCGCTGCCGAACCGGTCCTTCAGCGGGGTGATGATCCGTCCCCTGTTCGTGTAGTCGTCGGGGTTGGCGGTGGCCACCAGCATGAGGTCGATGGGAAGGCGGATCTGGAAGCCTCGGATCTGCACGTCGCGCTCTTCCAGCACGTTGAACAGCGCCACCTGGATGCGCGCCGGCAGGTCGGGCAACTCGTTGATCGAGAAGATGCCGCGGTTCGTGCGGGGAACCAGCCCGTAGTGGATGACCAGTTCGTCCGACATGTAGCGGCCCTCCGCCACCCGGATAGGGTCCACGTCTCCTATGAGGTCGGCGACGGCGGTGTCGGGGGTGGCCAGCTTCTCGCCGTACCTTCGCTCCCGGTCGATCCACGCGACCGCGGCGTCGTCGCCCTCGTCGTCGACCAGTGCCCGGCAGCGGGCGCAACTCGGATCGAGCGGCGAGTCGTTGATCTCGCAGCCCGCCATCGCCGGGACCTCGGGATCGAGCAGGCCGACCAGGGAGCGGATGATCCGGGTCTTGGCCTGGCCGCGCTCGCCGAGCAGCACGATGTCGTGGCCGGCCAGCAGCGCCCGCTCCAGCGCAGGCTCCACGGTGTCCTCGAAGCCGACGATGCCTGGGAACAACGCCCTACCGGCGCGCAGGCGCTCGATGGCATTGTGGCGCAGTTCCGCCTTGACGGTGCGGTCACGCCACCCCGACGCCCGCAGCGCACCCCGAGTCGTCGGCAGCGTCGTCATCGTGTCACAGTAGGGCGTGGCGAAGGCAACGGTGACGGGGCTCGCCCGCCCGGGACCGGGGCCGAATCGCTCAATGAAACGGCGCCTCCGGCCGATTCAACAGGCTCCCCGACGCCCCCTGCCGCTCGTCGCCGCCGAAAGGGCGGCCATCGCCCGGCGGGCCGCTATCCTGGGGGCCTGGCCGGGCGGGCCGTGGCCGAAGTCCGCCGCCACCTCACCGACTATGGCCCCGCCAGGAGCGTTCTTGACCACCGCAGAAGCCAAAGCCACCCCGTCCGTCTCGATCGATTTCATCACCGAAGGCAACTTTGCCGATCTCGGCGTCGCCCCGGACCTCGTCGAAGCGCTGAGCGCAAACGGCATCACCTCACCGTTCCCAATCCAACGCCTGGTCATTCCCGACGCTCTCGCCGGCAGCGACGTCACCGGCAAGGCGAAGACCGGCAGCGGCAAGACACTGGCATTCGGCATCCCCATGGTCCAGCGTATCGGCCGCGCCCAGAAGTCGAGGCCTCGTGCCCTCGTCCTGGTTCCCACCCGTGAGCTGGCCGTGCAGGTGACCGAGGCGCTGCGGCCGCTCATCAAAGCCCGCGGCCTGTCGCTGGTGTCCGTCTACGGCGGCGCGTCCATGGCAACGCAGATCTCGGCCCTGCAGCGGGGCGTGGAGATCGTCGTGGCGACACCGGGGCGCCTCATCGACCTCATGGACCGCAAGCTGGTGGCGCTCGGGGACGTCGAGATGGTGACCATCGACGAGGCCGACCAAATGGCCGACATGGGGTTCCTCCCCCAGGTGCGCCGCATCATGCGCCAGGTGGACGGCGACCACCAGACCATGCTGTTCTCGGCCACGCTCGACGGGCAGGTCGGCTCGCTGGTCCGCAGCTACCTGGTCGACCCCGTCGTCAACGAGGTCGAGTCACCATCTGAGACCGTCGAGTCGATGGAGCACCGCTTCCTCAAGGTCCACTACATGGACAAGGTCAAGGTGGCGGCCGCAATCGCCGGAGGCGCCAAACGAACGCTGGTGTTCGTCGCCACCAAGGTGGCGTGCGACAGGGTGGCCGACGAGATGCGGATGCTGGGGATGAACGCCGAGGCGATCCACGGCGACCTGCCGCAGCCGAAGCGGGAGAAAGCGCTCGCCCGGTTCTCCGAAGGCAAGATCCCCGTGCTGGTCGCAACCAACGTGGCCGCCCGCGGGCTCCACGTCGAGGGCGTCGACATCGTGATGCACTTCGACCCGCCGGACGACCCCAAGACCTACCTGCACCGCTCCGGGCGGACCGCCAGGGCGGGCGAGTCGGGGCTGGTGGTCACCCTCGTGGAATGGGACCAGGTCAACGAGGTCATCCGCATCCAGCGCCAGGCCGGCCTCAACATCCCCATCGTGAAGATGTTCTCCAACGACCAGCGGCTCGGCGACCTGGCGACATGGGTGCCGCCGTCCGAGGATGCCCCGATCCGTCCACCGGCGCCCCGTCTCGGCCGGCGCCGCCGCCGAAGATGACAACTGCGGAGTAAGAACCCTCATACGGCGGAGTTGGGCCTGTGGGGCAAGCCGAGCGGCATGGCGATCCTAGAGCACCCGACTCGCCATGGGCTTGGTGATGATCACGCAGCCGAGGCAAACGGATCTGATTCGTCCCGAGGATCCCGCTGTTGCACGATCGACTGCCACATGTTCCTCAACGTCTCCCCTCGCACGTAGTAGCGACCCCGTTTTGCGCCGTGGGGCGCAAGAAGTGCCTGGTCAACCATCCTGCCGAGATCTCGCGTCGCAGTCTGCTCGGAGATCTCCTCCAGCCCCTCGATAGATGCTCGGTAAGTCCCGTTTCTGACTCGCAGTCCGATGGCGGCGTCGAAGAGCACATAGAGAGTGCGGTCTGGCAGCCCAGCTCGCGTGACCACCCTCTCGAGCTCCTCCCAGAGACGTTCGCTCTCCTTCACTCGACGCACAAGGGTTCTCGCCTGGCGGACATGAGCCGTCAGAACGAACCTGATCCATGGTCGAGCGTCACGCTCCGGTTGCCACCTTCCACCACCAACCTGTGCGAGCACGTCGTAGTAGGCCTGAGTGTTACGTCCTAGGTACTCCTCGATGCTCAGGAACACCGGAGAGGGATCCACTCCTTCTCGGGCAAGCACGAGGCTCTGAAGACAGCGAGCCATGCGACCGTTGCCGTCACGAAAGGGATGAACCATCACAAGATTCAGGTGCGCCATTCCGGCACGGACCATTGGCGGTGTGCCGCCTTGCTCGTTGAGATCCTCGACAAGCTGGTGCATCAGTTCCGGCACATCGCCGACGCGAGCGCCTTCGTAGACGACCTCACCTGTGTCGTCCTTGTGAACGTAGATGCTCCCTGGTCGCCAGAGGCCGGGACTCTTCTTCAGGTCATGGCTCGTCATCATGAAGTGCAGACTCTTGAGCAACTGTTCGGTGTAGACGAAGTCCGGTTCGCCAGCCAGCTGCAGGACGTAGGTCATCGCATCGCGATAGCCAGTCAGAGCCAGCCGCGTCTGCGCGCTCGCATCCAGCGGTTCCTCCCCGGCCGCAACTGCCGCAGCGTCGTCCAATGCGGCCGTGTACCCCTCGATGGTGTTCGATCCCTGAATCGCGCGAGCGAACGACAGGCGGCGCAGCGATCCCATCCAGCGTCGCGGCTCGTAGAGCTGCCGTCGCAGATTCTTCCTGAGATCCGCGATCTGCGCCAGCACGACCAGCTCAGCTTCGCCGAGATCTGCTGGCATGAACAACATTGGTGCAACTCCGTTAACAACGATCACTATGATGGATGTTAACGCACATCGTGATGGTTGGCAACCTTCATTCCCTCAGGGTGCAGGTCGCCGAACCGCCGATCCAGGCCGTCTCAGGTGAAGGCCACCTGCCGTCGACATCAACCATCCGCCCCAACCCGTCGTAGTCGTAGGCGACGCCCGCGGCCGACTCGATGGTGCCCCGGGGTGGACTGCAGGCTCAGAATTGGAGCGCCGCCGCCGCCCAGTGGAATCCGGCACCGAACGCGGTGAGCACCACCAGGTCACCCTGGCGGATGCGGTCGGTCGCACACGCCTCCCAGAGGGCCAGAGGCACCGAGGCCGATCCGGTGTTGCCGTACTCCTCGATGTTGACGTAGACCGCCTCTTCGGCCGCCCCGAGGCGGGTGCGGACCGCGTCGATGATGCGCCGGTTGGCCTGGTGCGGGATCACCAGTGCAACGTCCGAGACCGACCTGCCGATGCGGCCCAGCACCTCGACCACCGTGTCGCTCATACGTTTCACGGCCTCGCGGAACACCTCGCGGCCGTTCATCTCGAGGTGCTGGTACGCCCCTGTGGCGACCGCCTCGGCGTTGAACGGCTTGCGGGTGCCGCCGGTCTCCAGAGTGAGGATGCCGGCCTTGCTGCCGTCGGTTCCGGTGACGACGTCGAGGAGCTCGGCCTTGGCCGTGCCCGGGCCCATGACGACCGCCCCGGCGCCGTCGCCGAACAACACGCAGGTCTCACGCTCCTGCCACGAGATGAGCCGGGAGATCAGCTCCACCCCCACCACCAGGACCCTCTTCGACTGGAGATGGATGCGGGCCCGAGCCACGTCGAGGGCTTGGAGGAACCCGGCGCAGCCGCTGCCGCCCAGGTCGTAAGTGGGGATGTTGTCGCAGCCGAGCCGGTCCTGGAGCAGCGCCGCCGTGTCCGGGGTGTACACCTCCGGGGTGTCGGTCGCCACGATGATCTCGTCGATCCCGCCTGCGTCGAGCCCGGCGTCTGCGATGGCGCCGGCAGCGGCGTGGGCGGCCAGGTCGAGCGTCGACTCGCCTTCGGCGGCGAACCTGCGATGTTTGATGCCGGTGCGGCTCGTGATCCACTCGTCGGTGGTGTCGATCAGGCGGGCCCAGTCGTCGTTGCTCATCACCCGCTCGGGGACGTAGCCGCCGAAGCCGAGGATCCCGGTCACCGTCGCCTCAACGTCCGGCGGTTGCGGGTGTTCACGTGAGCGCGGTGCCGAATCTGCGATCGAAGGCCTGGGAGCGCCGCATGATCCTGTCGGGGATGGCCATGATCTTGTCCTGGATCTCGCGGGCCTCGGCCGACAGGTCGGTGAGGTTGCCGACGGCCCAGTCGCGCAGCAGCGGCACCACCACCCTGTCGTGGTGCAGCCTCAGGTTGTACACACCGCTGCGAGCGATGTCCACGGCGCGGCGCAGGTAGCCGGGAATGCCGACGCCCGGCATCTGGAAGCCGTCCAGCACCCGGTACATCGCACCGAGCACCGCCGCCGGCTGCTCCTTGAGCATCGCCGTCACCACGCCCCTGTAGAACATGAAGTGGTGGTTCTCATCGGTGGCGATACGGGCCATGATGTCGTAGGCGGTCTGGTCGTCGGCGAGTTTGCCGGCGTTGCGGTGCGACACCCGCGTCGCCAACTCCTGGGCGGCGGTGTACACGAACACGTCGAGCGGGCCGGCGAAGTCGCCCGAATAGCCCCGCTCCATGGTCGCCAGCCTGTCGTCCTCCAACTCGCGCGGATCGCAGTTGCGGGTGGTCAGCAGGTAGCTGCGGATGGCAATGGCATGCTGGCCCTCTTCGGCGGTCCACAAGCCGTTCCAGTCGGTCCACGGCGACGACTTCGGGAGGTGCTCGGCGATCTCGGAGTGGTAGTAGGGCAGGTTGTCCTCGGTGAGGAGGTTGAGGACCAGCGCCGTCCGCACCTGTGGCGCGAGTGTCGCGTGCGACTCCTCCCACGGCTCTGTGACGAAGTTGCGGCCCTGCTCCCATGGGACGTACTCGTGGGCGTACCAGTGCTCGCGCCGCTCGCGATGCTCGGCCAGCAGGTGCTCCACCGTGGGAACGACCGTCTCGAGCAATTCAAAGGCCTCGCTCTCGGCCATGTGTGTCCCCTTCGGATCGGGACGGGCCACATTCCATGCAGGTGCCCGCCGTATTGGTGAGACCGTAGTGGTGCCGGGCGGGTTACCCCATTTCGGAGTTGGCTCGGCGGCCACCTAGGCTCGGGACATGGCTCAACAGTACTCACGCCCGCCGGAGATGGTCATCGACCCCGGTCAGGCACTCGACGCCACCCTCCACACGAGCCGCGGCGACATCGCGATCTCGCTCCACCCGCAGCGGTCGCCCATGACGGTCAACAACTTCGTGTTCCTCGCCCGCGAGGGGTTCTACGACGGGGTGATCTTCCACAGGGTGGTGCCGGGTTTCGTGATACAGGGCGGCGACCCGACGGGCACCGGGACCGGCGGCCCCGGCTATCGCTTCGCCGACGAGATCGACGGCCCGGGGGCATACCGCCGGGGCACGGTTGCCATGGCGAACGCAGGACGCAACACCAACGGATCGCAGTTCTTCATCTGCCTGGACGACGTCGGCCTGGCCCACAGCTACACGATCTTCGGGACGGTGACGTCCGGGATGGACGCCGTCGATGCGATCGCCGCCGAGCCTCGCACGGGTGAGCGCCCGGTCGCCGAATGCACCATCGACCGGGTCACGATCTCAGAGGGCTGAAGGTCCAGACGGTCGAGGGCTCACAGGGGTCGACGGCTCTGAGGCCCGCCGGCAGCTACGCCGGGTTGCCGATTCCTCCGGCGCACGTCGCTCCGGGCTCGGGGGCGTACTCGGGCTTGGTGAACTCGTTCACGTACTGGCGGATACGGGTGTCCGTGCCGTTGTCCACCTCGAGTTGGTGGCCCCACGAGGTGGCCATGACCGGCGCATCCTGGTCGGGCACGGGGCTCACGATGACCCTGCTCGATCGGCGCCTCCCCTCGGAC
>Ga0214471_10002555_pt1 | contig 14257 bp, 14 predicted proteins | sample RVTome_5_FD_207665 | JGI IMG/M metagenome (GOLD analysis project Ga0214471, IMG submission 207665) | Soil microbial communities from uranium-contaminated site in the Upper Colorado River Basin, Wyoming, United States - RVT142D155 | ecosystem: Environmental > Terrestrial > Soil > Contaminated >...
TAGGTTTCCTGGAGTATAATCAAATATCATAAACGGTGAGTGTGTTGCATAAAGCACTTGGTTTGATCCTGCCAAGTTTTTGAGAAGATCAGAGATTCCCATTTGTTGCGCAGGATGCAGGTTTCGTGCCGGCTCATCAAGAAGCAAGATTGCCTCTTTTAGCTCAGCACGTTGCGTCTCTGCGGCAAAATTTACAATAAATGAAAATGTCCACTTGAATCCTTCTGCTCTTCTGCTAAGAAGACCAGTGTTAGTTACAGTCCCATCCTTGTGTACATCAGATATTACTACACTCATTACATTGCCTGGGTTGTATCTGAGGTCAACATGTATTGGGTCCCCCTTCCATGCTGGGTTCAGCCTGTCTGTGAGCCTCCTGCTTGCGGCGTTTAGCAGTTTGATAAGCTTTGGCGGGCTGCGCTTGTATTCTTCAAGTTTTTCTGTGTCAAGCTCTGCTAGATAAAACAGGTTTCTTACGGTTTCTACTTTGTCAAACTCTTCTGAGTAGGTAAGATCTTCGGGCCGCTTTATCTCCTTTATGTACTCGTCCAAGTTTATGTTTCCGTAAATTTTCTTGTAATCTGAAAAATACACGAACCTTGGGTGCAAGTGTTCCAAAATAAAGTTCTCAAGTGCAGTTTTTTCGGTGGTTCCAACTAGGAGCTCGTTGTATGTCTTTTCGGCGTCCTGGTAATACCCAGACCACTCTGTTAGGATTTGTGGTTCGTCTGCAGCTAGTACATTTAGGATGTTGCTGAACTCTGTCATCTCTCTAAGATACGTCTCCTTGTCTGGTGGAGGGCCCTCAAAGAACTTGGTGTCAAACTGGATTCTTATGTGGTTTGGAATAGTTGAGATAAAATCAAGAATCTTTTCAGTATAATTTTCCCACGAGTTCAATGTCTTGTTTAACTCGTCGCTTAGCTTTACTGAGCCAAAGTCGTACTGGACATCTACTATCTTGTTGGTCCTAAAGATCTTCAGGGCTCTAATCTCTGGCAGGTGTGGGAATCTTTCTTTTATGAGGCTAGTCTCATTTGAGCTGAGGGCAAACTCGCCTTCAACAAGTGTGACTTCTGATTTGAGTTCCTCTGTCATCTCGTCGCAAAGGTCAAGCTCAGAGACCAGTTCTTCTTTGTTGAGTAGCGTTAGTGCCTGCAAAATTGTGGTCTTGCCGCTCTCGTTTCTTCCTACAAAGGCTGCCAAATCGCCTACTTTGATTTCGCCAGAGTCCTGGATGCATCTGTATGCTCTGACTCTGAATTTTCTTAATCTCATCTAGCGCCTATTTGCTTGGCAGCGATTTAACTTATTCGACACATTATTACGCTCAATTTTCGCTAAAAGATATAAAGATACAGAACACCTTAGAAAAAATATTGGCAGCTTCCGGTGTAAAAATTGCAGTATTTGTAATTCCAATTGTGTTTTCTTTCATCTATGGAGGTGCAGTACTCTCACTGTCACTGCAGGAGCCAAACCGAGGAATTGACTTTCAAGGAACTACTCAATTAACCTCGATTGAAATTACTTCATTACAGGATGAATATTCTAGTTCGGATGCAATCACTGCCCAAGTTTTGGTACGTGATCCCGGATTTAGCTGCGGAGATCTCTACATGACGATCTACGATGTATCATCAGCTCAAAGAAAGGCAGTTGCACAAGGCGCGTTTTTTGATCAATGCTATGATTCTAGTGGTACACTTCCAGTAGGTGACCAGTTTTCACAAAAAGTTGATGCTGTAGGACAGTATTTGCTTGAAGTACAGATGTTTGACCAAAGCGGCGACAAGTTTCTAACAACAAGCCAAAAATTCAGTGTAAGATAGCATCTTAATGCGATATTATATATTGAAACCAACTATGAGTACCTGATAAGTACACGTGAGCAAAATGGGAAGGCCAAAAAAATCTGTAATTGATTCTACCGAAATAAAAAAACAAGACAAGAAAAAAGAAAAGAAAACATCAAAGGTAGAAAAGAAAACACAAAAAGAAGACAAAAAAATTCTGCCAAAGGAAGACAAGAAAGACAAGAAAAAAGACAAAAAGATAGCAAAAGAAGACAAGAAAAAAGACAAAAAGATAGCAAAAGAAGACAAGAAAAAAGAAAAAAAGGCCAAAGAAGAGTCGGAAAAGACACTAGAAGAGGAACTAGAAGAACAACTCACCGACGAAGAAATTGAAAACTTTCAGATCGAAAAGGTCGACATGGATAAGCTCACAAATCGCGTGTGTTTGTTTTTAGCAAATTATGAGGACGGTATTGTTCAAAGCGAGCTTTGGAAAAAATTCAAGCTTACAAGCAGGGACGGCTCGCGTCTTGCGCTAAAGCTTGAGAGGATGGGAATAATCACACGTGAGAAAATACTAGAAAACAAAAGATGGACCTATGTTCTCAAAATAAAGAAAACACCAGTTAGCACTGCATCCATTGAAAATGCTCCATGCCTTGTTTGTCCAGTTGAGCAAAAATGTAGCCTTGATGGTGAAGTAAGTCCAAGAACCTGTCAGTGGATTGAGGACTGGACAATTATTGAACTCTCAAAACCAAAGAAAAAGAAAGAACAATGAGACTAGTAGATGCAAAACGTGATCATTATCGGAAGCTTGCGCGTGAACGTGGGTATAGAAGCAGGGCTACCTACAAACTACTAGAGCTAAACAAATCATACCGAATAATCGGACCTGGGTTTTATGTTGTAGATTTGGGGTGTGCGCCAGGGGGCTGGACACAAGTGGCAGTAAGGCTTGCGGGAAACCGCGGCAAAGTAGTCGGCGTCGACACTGCGTTTGTAGAAGAAATTGAAGGGGCATACATCCTCAAAGGGAGTGTGGAGGATGAATCTGTAGCAGATGAAATATTAGAATACCTTGAAACTAAGGCAAATGCGGTAATATGTGACATATCTCCAAACATTACTGGCCACTGGTCAATGGATCATGCAAAACAAATTTCGTTAAACTATTCCTGCTCAAAAATCATGGACAAGATACTTGCAAGCAAAGGAAACGCGCTCTTTAAGGTATTTGATGGAGAATATTCAATAGAATTTAGGGACTATTTGCAAAAAAAATTCTCGCGCGTGCACCTAAGAAAACCAAACGCAAGCAGAAAGCCAAGCAGCGAAATGTACTACATTTGCCTTGGATACAGGGGCTAGTGTGCAAGCAATTCTCGTATCTTGCTTATTTTACAGTCGGTTCTAAATCCAGTCGGATTAAACGATGTGGGGCTGGACACAAATCCATTTTCTTGCAGACGCTTGATTGATTCTTCAAGTGAAATTGGCGAAGACTTGTTCATTTCAGCAATCTCATCAAGGGTGTAGTAACATGCAGGCATATTGGATTCAAGTACGCATTTTTGTATGATTTTCTCACATTTTTTGTCCACTGAGAAATTGGGAGTCTCGCTTTGCATCGATTCTACGAACTCTTTTTCAAAGAGCTGGCCAATCCACAGCGGCCCGGCAATCTCTACTTTGGAGCCACAAAACTCGCAGCATAGTGGAGGTTCACGTGTGGCGCACCTGTTCCCACAAGCCCTGCAATGTGCAATGAACCCAATTGTGTTTCGTGTATCTGGTTTGTTTAGGACTCTTACATAGACGCGATAATAATGCTGGTTGTTTTCAACAAAGATTGGAGTTATCTCTGCATCTAGTCTTGCTGCAATCATGTTGATGCAGCCAAGAATGAGCCTAATTGAAATCTCATTGGAATATGTGGTCTTAATTGGTGTGCCGTGATACTTTTTTTTGCACGCATCTTTGAACAATCCGTGCAAGACCTGAAGATCTGTTGCAGTAACCGACAAGAGCCCCTTGTGAATTGTTGCGCGTATTGCACAGTCAATGTGTTTTACTGGCGAGCCAAAGGGGTCGACATCGACTATTGCTCCGCGCCTGCCCTTTTCTGAAAAACTGCTCAAAAACCTGCAAATCTCATTTTCTGAAACCTGGTAATTTTCAAGATTGTTGAGGGCAGCAGATTTTTTTGACAGCTCAAGCGCACTGGGATTAAGGTCATTTACAAAAACTTGAATGCCAAGCTCATTCGCAACTCGCAGGCCGCGTGCACCAAGACCTGATAGACCATCAAGAAAAGTTTTTGGACCCTCAAAGTTTTTCAGAAATGCCGAATAGGCAATAATGGAAAGGTCCCTGCTCAGCTTCGCACGCGGATTAAAAAATGCTGGATCGCGCGGCGGAACTTTGTTTTTCAGAGAATCCTGCGGAATGAGTATCTGTGTCTTTCCCTCAATTATTGTGACGATTTGGTCATTGAGTTGCATACTGGTAGTTAGTTTTTGTACGTCTCTAACGGTTTAATACGTTAGGCCATTGTGGTAGGTGTGATTATTTGCGGCGTAGATGAGGCAGGAAGGGGTCCAATGATTGGGCCACTCGTCGTAGCCGGAATAGCAATAGAAAAATCAAAGATAAAAAAGCTGGCTGAGATTGGCGTACGCGATTCTAAGAAGCTAACTCCACTGGCAAGAGAAAAAATGTACAAACAAATCACAAGGATTGTTGATGACTATGCAGTATCAAAAATAACTCCAAAACAGATTGATGTCCATGTTCTAAAACACCAGCTAAATCATCTTGAGGCAATACAGATGGCAAAGATAATCAGAAAACTACAACCATCGGTGTCATATGTTGATTCGTGTGATGTGAATGCGACGAGGTTTGGCCAAGTGCTAGCAAAACTTGCAAAAACTGGAAAAATCAAATCGTACCATCGCGCAGACAGCAGGTTTTTGGTAGTTTCTGCCGCATCCATAATTGCCAAGGTGACTAGAGACAGGGCAATTGCAAAACTCAACGAGAGCTTTGAGATTGGGAGCGGATATCCGTCTGATGCAAAATCTGTTCAATTTGTCAGAGAGTGGTTTTGCAAACACGGGCAGATGCCTGATTTTATTCGCAAAAGCTGGGCACCTGTAAAGCTAGTTGTAAAGAATTATGCCTTGGCGTGATATATCGCTACGACCATGGCGTGGTCCTTGTCATATGGCTGCAGGTCCATGTTCTGAATGACTGAGAAACTCTGGTGCAGTTTTTTTATCTCATTTTCAATTATTTTCTTTGGCGACTGAGTTACATCGATGCTCCGTGTTTTGATAGTCATAAACAAATAACCACCGTCCTTTAGGAACATTTCGCAGTTCGTTATTGCTATCTGTGTTTGGTCTGGCTGCGCAATGTCAGAATACACAACATCGACTTTGCCGTAAATTGAAAAGTATTGCTTTGGATGTCTTGCATCCTGCAAAATTGGAATGATATTTTTTCTAAAATTTGCAACACGGTCCAAAAAGTCCCGCGCGACCCTGCTTGTGTGCTCTACTGCAAAAATCATTCCATTGTGTCCGACAATGTCTGAGATGTGGCTTACAGTCGTGCCAGTCGAGGCGCCAAGGTACAGTATCTTGCTTCCTTGCTTTATCGGAAATACGTCTAGTCCAATCATTAGCGCTGCTGCAAGCTTGCTCCTAAATGGATCCCACATCCGGTACTCGACTCCGCCTTTTTTGTATAATTTTTCGCCGTAGACCTGGTTTCCCTCAACATAGTTTATGGTGGCAAGTCTTTTTTGGCCATCCACTGTCAGCCAAAAGATTTGATTATCTTCTTTTTCCAAACTTTTTTCGCTTTTTTAGATCCGCTCTAAAATCTCTTCGGGGGCCTCTGTGCCTAAAGTTGTCCCTTTGTTTTTCAATTCTTTGTGGCGGAATTGGTCGGTGTGATGGCTCTTTGTATTTTTGTCCAATTTCAGTTACCCGGACATTTAGCTTTTCAAGCAAGGTGTGGTTGATGCCTCCTCCATACACATCAACTCTGGCTGCTATGGCGGCCTTTGATGCAATTGCCCGTGCCATCTTTCCTCGCTGCCATTTTGGTGAAGCGTGAACAACTGGGTGTTGGAACAGGATTCCGTGCTTTGGTGGCTGCGTTCCAGTCTTTAGCGACCTAAAGAGCGCCTTTTCTGCACCTAGGATCTGGATGGTACTTGCAGGCATACATGCTAACTTTTTGAGGCTTCCTGCCTTGGCAAGAATCCTTGCACCAACTGCGGTCCCCAAAATTATCGCCAGGTTTGGTGCAATCGTTTTCATTTCGTTTTCAATGTGAGACTCAATCTCCCTTCTAATTTGTGCCATCTCAAGGATCTGCTTTGCAATTGACTGGACAATTACCAAGTTTTGATCCGAGATGTCGCCTCCCTTACTTTTGTCTTGAATGACAGATAACATTTCTACTTTGGATTCTGGAAAGCCTGCGTCCTCGTACACCTGCTTTGAGAGCATATCGCGCTTTCCAGTCATGACAATCTGCGCATATCCGTTGATGCTATCGATAATGTTGTCGAGCTCTGGAAAATGAAGACCGTACCACTCTCGAAGCCTTGATGAGAGACCGTTTACCATGACGTCAATTTCGTCTAGTGCCTTTATGGACTGGATTATGTGCAAGTCTGGGCTTTGCGAGACCTCAGTTACCTTTGCAGCCGAAAGCTGCAGCGCAAAGTCGCGCAGTTTGCTCATTGCGTCAGCCTGGTCTTTTGCAAACCCGCAGTCAATTAGGATTTGGGGCTTGTTTGTTTGGATCTCTTCCATCTGTTTTTCATCCATTAGCTGCACATCGAGAGATTCTTTTTTGAGAGTCTTTAGGAGCGATTCGTCACTTAACAAAAAGACGCTATTGGTCCTTCTTAGAAAATCAATCAGAGAGCCAAGCCTGAGCTGGCCTTCCTTTACTTTTACAAAATCAGATGCCGGTTGTGCAAAGGCAAACGAGTTGACCATTTTGCCATTCTCCAAAACCACAATGCCAAGTTCTGTTAGAACTACAAAATACATACAGCATTCTCTCATTCCCTCATTAAAAAAGCTAACAATCGCAATTCATAAATCAAACATTATAAGACTACAAAATCAACTCAATCAAGTGAATCCAGACCTTTCTGTCTTGATTGGATCAATAAGCCTCAAGCGGCCAGCAATGTTGGCTTCAGGAATTTTAGGCATCTCCCTTGAAGTCTTTGAAAGAATTCACAAGAGTGGTGCCGGAGCAGTAGTGACAAAATCGCTAAGCAAGGAGCCGTGGGACGGATATCCGAATCCGACCATAGTAGGAATCAAAGGCGGATATCTTAACGCAGTCGGCCTCTCAAATCCCGGCGCCCCGTACTTTGCAAAAATGATTTCAAAAAATACGGACGTTCCAATAATTGTGAGTCTTGTTGGTTCTCTAGAAGACGAATTTGAATTCATGGTAAAACAGTTTGAGGGAATCAAAGTTGTTGCATATGAGCTGAATCTCTCATGTCCGCACGTAGACAAAGTCGGACTCGAAGTCGGTGATGATCCAAACTTGGTCACAAAAATTGTAAAGAGAATAAAATCAACAACCAAAGTCCCCGTAATTGCCAAAGTGGGGCTTGGCACTACTAACTATCTTGATACGGTGGCAGCAGCAATAGATGGGGGAGCAGACGCAATTACTGCCATCAACACAATTAGGGCAATGGGAATAGATGTGGAAACACAAAGGCCGCTTTTGAGCCACAAGATTGGCGGGCTGTCAGGTACTGCAATAAAGCCAGTGGCAGTAAGGTGCGTCTATGAAATAGCATCAGAATATGACATTCCAGTGATTGGGTGCGGCGGGGTGTCGGGCTGGGACGATGCAGTCGAGTTCATCTTAGCTGGAGCATCGGCAGTACAGGTGGGCAGTGCAATTGGTGATCGGTGGATTGATGTGTTTTCTGAAATTAACGACGGAATTGCAAATTACATGAAAAAAAAGGGGTTTTCAAAAATCCAAGAGATGGTGGGGCTTGCAAAACGCTTCTAATACTCCGTCGATTAGAATTATTGAAAAGGTAATCGATGAAACACCGACAGTAAGGACGATGATAGTTTCAGATGAAAAATTAGCCGACGTGTTGCCTGGGCAGTTTGCAATGGTCTGGATTCCGGGTGTAAATGAGCTTCCAATGAGTGTGATGATAACAGAACAAAAAGGAAAAGCAGCGTTTACCGTTCGAAAGCGCGGCGAGTCGTCTACTGCCATGTATGATTTGAAGGAAGGGCAGCAAATAGGCGTTCGAGGCCCATATGGAAATTCTTTTGACATCAAGGACGGCAGGATTTTGCTTGTGGGAGGGGGGACAGGACTTGTTCCGCTTATGCGGCTTGCCAAGTTTGCAAAACCAAACAACGACGTGACGATTTTGATAGGCTCTAAAACAAAAGAAGAGGTCTTCTTTGAGGAACTCGCAAAGAGGATTTTAGCAAAAAATAAACACAAAATAATTGTTGCAACAGAGGATGGATCTTACGGGGAGCAAGGATTCGTCACAGATGTTTTGGAAAGACTAGTACAGAACGAAAAGTTTGATGCAATCTATACGTGCGGGCCGGAAATAATGATGTACAAAATAGTTCAGCTTGCAAACACAAAAAAAATCTTTGTGCAGGCAAGCCTTGAGAGAATGATGAAGTGCGGAATAGGAATCTGTGGCAGCTGCTGCATGGACCAAGTGCTTGTATGCCATGACGGAACTGTCTTTGATGGCGAGTTTTTGAAAAACTCAAAGGAGTTTGGGCACACACATAGAAGCAAAGCGGGAATTTTTGAGAATTACTAAAGTGCCACAAAGTACCATCCTACGGGCGTAAAAATACCTAAAGGTTTAAAATAAATAAAATAAGAGACGCGACAGGAGAAAATTGGCACACCCAAAGATCGTACTTACTGCAGATCGTACACTAATGTCAAATTATCGTGGTATATCGCTTGCAACATTTTTTGGCTGTGCGCCTGCACTTGACCCACACAGGGATCATAACAGCTTTTGGTACAAGATTCTAAAAAACCAAGTGACTCCAAAGGTTCTCTTTGATTTTATATGCAACACGGTTCCTCACACAAACGGCGTTGCAAACTATGCGCCGTACGGCCTCCGAAAGGTGGAAGCCGGGCTTTTGCGCGACGGCTTTTCGCGTCAGGACGTGGTTGTAGCACATCCAGATCACGTTGACAAGTTTATTGGACCTGAGACCGAAGTCGTCGGAACATACGAGATGGATCCACTTGGCATGGGCCCAGTCACCATGACATTTACCTATGGAAGAAAGCAGATCTCATACGATGAATATTACAACATTTATCTTCACAAAAAAATTAACGAGGCCAAAAAGAAAAACGGCAGCCACGCCAAAGTGATTTCCGGGGCGTCTGGAACCTGGCAGTACAACTATGACCCAGAAAAGATTGAGGAATTGGGCCTGTACGCCATACTAGAAGGGGAGCTTGGGGGGATTGCGCCAGAAATCGACGGGCATGCGGGCAGATTTTTCAATTATCTGATTAACGGCGAATTTGACAACATGAACCCGTTTAGAAAAAGAAGCGACTTTAAAGTTGACATCAAAGAGTACCAGCGCGGGGATCGTACCATTCACGGAAGATTTGTGAACTTTTGGGATCGGCCAGAAATAGACGAGATTCCAGATATAGTCGAGCCATCAATGCACGGGATGGTTGAGGTGATGCGCGGATGCGGACGGGGCTGCAAGTTCTGCGACGTTACACTGAGGGCACTGAGGTACTATCCTCCAGAAAAAGTCAAAAAGGAAATCGAAGTAAATATCAAAAAAGGCGGACTTAAAAACGCCTGGATTCACAGCGACGACATTTTTGTCTATGGGATGGATCCGAGAACAAGCAAGCAGATGGAGCCAAACAGGGAGGCACTAGAGGAATTGTTCACAGCAGTAATGTCAACTGGTATAGTGCACACCAATCCGACACACGGAACACTTGCTGGCGCAATTGCAGACGAAAAACTAATTCCAAACATTTCAAAGATAATAAAGGCTGGCCCGGCAAACCTAATTGGAATCCAGTGCGGATTTGAGACTGGAAGCCTTCGACTGATTGGAAAATATGCAGACAGAAAGCTTGCACCATTTATGCCAGAGGAATGGCACTGGGTAGTAAAAGAAGGCGTAAAGACACTAAACGAGAACTATTGGGTTCCGGCATTTACGCTAATCATGGGACTAGATAACGACGAGACACCTGAGGACTCGTGGGAGACAATCCAACTCATAAGTGAACTAGAGCGGGAGCAGCCAGAGGCGATGTTTACAACAACACCACTCACATTTGTCCCAATCGGACTGCTTGAAAAATCGGAATTCTTTAACATTGGCAACGAGATGAGCCCTGCCCAGCTTGGCGTAATGTATAAGACGTGGCAGCACAACTTCAAGTACGGAATCCAGAAATTCATGACAAAGACTGGTGCTAGTCAGACTGCCATGCAAAGAAAGTTCTTTAACGGACTTGCACGCTCTCTTGGCGGCGTGCCGCTTTCTGCAATGGAGAAATTCGCAAGAAGAAAGAGCAAAGAGCACGAACAAGTCATCGAGAAAATCAAAGTCAAGTACTGGTAAACCCCTAGTAAAGACTCATAAGTGCAATTCTAAGACTCAATACACATGGCAACTCACGGATCGATTACAAAGGCAGGAAAGGTAAAGGGCCAAACACCAAAAGTTGAAGGACGAAAGCGAATAGGAACAATCGCTATTTTGCGAAACAAGAGCAACTTTAGGAAAAGATTCTCACTACACAGGACTCCTGGTCAAAACAAGCCCGGCCAAAGAAAGAGAAGACGATAAACACACTTTTTTATTCATTTTGTAGGCTCGGATCATCAAATTTCTAAGCAAACCTAATTTACTTGGGGGTACATAGATACTGCGGCACAGAATTGACATGCCGTTTTTTAGAACGGAAAATGAACAAAGGCTTGGGACGTGCGAACCCCCGGGCTTTTGCTCATTGATTTATTCTGTGTTTGTTTGATTCGAATAAACTATCTCATAGATTCTCTACCAGATTAACAAAAATGGAATATGGGACTAGGTATAGCGATAGCTGGTGGAATCATTTGCGCAACTGTACTTGCGGTATTCTCTATTGTTTTTTCTACTAGTGGGCAGATCTACGAAATCAATTCGTCTAGGACTTCTGCTGCAGACCTGCAGAGTGTAGTTTTTCAGACAGACATGGCAGTTAGTGATCTCACGGCCCAATCAGGAAGCCAGTTTGTTAATTTCACCCTGACTAATACTGGAAACGAAAAACTTTGGAATTACGAAAAATTTGATGTCATAGTAAATTATACGGCAGATGTACTAGGTTTTCCCACCCAAAGAATAGAGAGCATTACCTATACGACAAACTCTGATGACATCTCAATTGAAGCAGTTTCAAGTAATTCACAAACTTGTATTTCATGTACCCTATCACATACCGTTGCTGGGACAAACAAGCTGCTGGTTGTGGGCATATCAATATCGGACGATACGGCTGTGAGCTCGATGACATATTCGGGCCAAAGCCTTACTCTGATTCGCTTTGACGAAGTTTTATCAACTGATAGGCGCTCTGAGCTATGGTATCTAGTTGATCCTCCTTCTGGGACAGCTGATGTAGTGGTGACACTGGATCAAGTTGAGAGAGCGATTATCGGGGCAATCTCGTTTACCAACGTTGATCAGTCAAATCCAATTAATGTCGATAATGGTGCTATTGATTCGGTGGGGGCGACTCATCCTTCGGTAAGTCTAACGACTACTGTAGATAATACCTTGATTGTTGATGTGGTCAGCACGGTACAGGGGTCAATGACGCCTAGCACATCTCAAACAGAACGATGGGACTTGGTTCGAGCGCAGCTGGCTGGCAGTGGAAGCACAAACCAGACAACTACGGCAAATACTTACACGATGAGCTGGACAAACGAGGGGGGACTGGATCAGTGGGCAATGAGTGCTGCGGCTATACGGCCTGCAGACCCAGCATGTGGTCCAGACGGAACCATCGCGACAAACAACTGGCTACTAAACAGCATTTCAAATGATTATGCAGATCCAAATCTGGTTAACACAAATGAAAGCGCGTTGATATGCACAAGTCTTGCGTATCCAGTTTATGCCAACGGAGATGTGAAAGTTACCGTTTCAACAGACAATGGCTATACCAAAAGCAGTTCTACAACAGCAACCTAGTCTGTAAAACAAAATTTCGAATCAGATAATTCTAGTGGAATCCGCCCCAAACTAGAAATCAATTTAATGTAAATCATTTCCAAATCTGGAAATCTTACAAGTCTTTTGTATCACTTGTGCAAAAATTTTGATCAAGTTTAGAATAAACCTTATCACGCATAATGTATGAAGATAAGAGGTATACCTTGAAAAAATGTGTTGTGTGTGGAAAGGAGTTTGACGGAATAGAGCGCGATGTGTGCTCTTGGCAGTGCGATGAAAATCGTCTTGCCCGACTCAGAAAAAAACTAGATGATGCGGTAAAAAACGATAAAGGGCATACAAAAAAGTTGAGCGAAGATTCTAACGAAACGACAAATAGATAATTTAAGTTGCATCCTTTGAAGGTCAGCTGTTAGCTGATCAATTACATTTTATCGAAAACCGATCTTAGATAATCCATGTCATATGTATGCGATGAATGCAAAATCATGTTTTTTCGCAAGATGGTCTTGATGCTCACAACCAAACAAAACACAGAAAAATTGAAGAAAAAGACGACAAAGTTTTGGATTCGTTTGTATGAGTACAAATGAGCACAATCGTTTTAAAAAAATACAATTGTCTGCAGCAATTTCAAACAACTTAAAGAGCACGACCTGATAATTTTATCAGATTCGTGCGAAATGAAACATAGAAAATGGTCTTGACCGGAGCTTGGGATCGTCTGCTGTTCTTTTTCTTAGGCTCTGGCCTTCATTACCAATATAGTAACAAGCGGATCGTAGAGCATAACAAAGTCAAAAGGGGCCCGGTATTAGAACCAGTCATAAACAACACGATTTCATTTTTGAAAACCGGCTGAGCGATTAAATACCTTAAAGCTCTAGTGATTCCATAACTAAATGAGCGACAATCTACTTTTGGTGAAATTCCGGTTTGACGGCGAAACAAAATCCCAAGTTGGCAAGTTCACCTATGAACAATATGATAATCTACGTTCCCTTCCTATTACGGTAGAGTGCAAAATTATCTCTAATGAAAAACCCACCCTGAGTAAGGAGGAGATTGATATCATTAATCAAAAGGTAATTGACGCTTGGAAGGCAGACAGGAGCCATACCTCAAAACTTGCAAAATAACTAGTTCGTAAGAATAACAAAAACTACAAGAAAAAGTATAAAGAATGCATACCAGAAGATGAATTAGGCTATGACATTAGCCTTGGTTTAACCACCTAAACCGAGTCTGTGACTCTGATAATGTCTACTAGAGGAGAAAATGGTAGGCATGAAAATAATAGAACTTGCATTTTTGGCGATAGGTGGAGTCGCAGGGACATTCCTAAGATACAAGATTTTGACAGCCCCATACTACATCGGGGCGCTGCAAGCCAACGTGTTGATTGTAAATGTAATTGGCAGCTTCATTCTTGGGATTTTTGCGGTTTTATCACAACAATGGAACCTTGATGGGAAATATGCGCTGCTTGTCGCGTTTGGGTTCTGTGGGTCACTTACTACGATGTCTGCACTGGCCTATGACGCCCATGATCTGTTAAACAACGCCAAGCTCGGTCTTATGGCAGTAAACATTCTTGCAAACGTTGGCTTGTCTGTGGCAGCCATATTTGGCGGAAAAGCTTTGTTCAACTTGATACTGGGAAACGATCCACTGCAATGATTGATTGATCCACCTGAAAAATGAGTACTAGAATCGAAGGCCAGAATAAACGGTTCACCCTAATTCAAAACACCTCAGCAAAAAACACTTAAATTTTATAAAAACTTGGTCAAAACAGTGTCTACAAACTATTTGCCATAAACAGTAGTATTTTGGATTCTTTGCGACACTAGATTTTGTAATTTTTCAATCATTGTCTTGTTCGTAAACATCCTCAAGTAGACCAATTGATGTGATATGGAAAAAAAGAAAAACACAGCAAAAATTGTGGACAGATCAAGTGTTAACTATACTTTTAAAAATAACAATCCAATCTATCTTCAACCAAAAGACAAGCAGAATGATGAATTAAACCAAAAAAAGTCACAGAATCCTACCAAAAGAGCAATTAAGGATGTAAAAAGTCACAATCGCCACAAAGTAAATAGTAAAAAGATCAAGTCATTACAAGGCCATTCACCAGTCTACGAATAAGATCAACTAAAGAGGCAA